>Ga0326728_10002135_pt1 | contig 67004 bp, 56 predicted proteins | sample MB3enrmetagenome_FD_207602 | JGI IMG/M metagenome (GOLD analysis project Ga0326728, IMG submission 207602) | Lab enriched peat soil microbial communities from McLean, Ithaca, NY, United States - MB31MN | ecosystem: Environmental > Terrestrial > Soil > Wetlands > Peat | place: USA: New York... | reverse complement strand
TACTCTCCTGACCATTACGGAATCGGGCTTCGATGGCATACCGCTCGCCCGTCGTACTCAGGCGTTTACCGCCAACGACGGAGGGTGGAATCATCAGACCAAGCTCATCGAAAAGTACCTCGCAGGTGCCACGTAGCCGCGGGGGACGGGCGTTGAAAGCGTCCGCGCCATTGTTCGGGGCGCTTGAGGGCCCTTGTCGAAGTATGATCTCGTATCGCTGGGAAGGAGCAGGACGTCGCCCCCCGTCGTTGGTGTACCGTCCCTCGTCGTGCCTGGGGATGCGATTCCGCACGAGTATCGGGCCCGGTGGCGAATCGTCGAGACATCGTTATGGGGTGTCCGTCACTTTGACGTGCTGGGACCGGCGCTCCTTTCCATCACGGGACACGCCGACCGCCTCCGAATCCACAGCCTGTTCGCCTACGTGAACGAGATGCCCACGAAGACCGGCGTCTCGTTCACGTGGGAGGGGGCCTGGGAGTTCGATCGGGTTTCCGGCACCGGCAGCGTCAAGCTGGGCAAGGACGGGCGCCTCAAGGGGAGGATCAAGATCAAGGAAGGTGACGCCAGCACCTTCGTCGCCGAGACGACCAAAGAGCCCGAAAAGCCGATCGAGGAGCCTCGGAGATACCGGGACAAGTGGAGGCGATGATCCGGCTCGCCAATGTCGTTCGTCATGCAGCCGTCGGCACGTTCTCCCGCACCACGCCCGGATTCCGGGCAGCGATGCGCAGCAGAGCGAGCGCTGCGCCCTCTGGCCTGCGGCGATCCTGCTCCCAGTTGCGAAGGGTATGCACGCTAATGCCGAGAGCTTCGGCGGTGTCCTCACTGCGCTCTGGGTAGACGACGAGCATGAGCCCGCGACGGATCCCCCTTACGGATGCAGCTTCTCCCGCTTCGCCAACATCTCGACGAACTGAGCGATGCGACGGGCTCGCGTCTCCGCCTTCTTCGCGTTCTGAACGCGCCACAGGACCGCGTAGCGGTTGTGAGCCTCCAGCGTGGCGAAGAATTTCTCTGCGCGAGGATTGTTTGCGAGAGCCTCCGCGAGATCCTCAGGCAGGGAGGCGCTGCTCTGCGATTCGTAGGCTCGATCCCAGCGACCGTCCTTCTTGGCTCGTTGCACCTCCGCAAGCCCGGCAGGCATCATCTTGCCTGTCGCAATGAGCGCAATCGCCTTGTCGCGATTGATCTTCGACCACACGCTCCTGGCGCTACGTGGCGCGAACTTTTGGAGCCACCACGCTGCGTCGAACGTCCCCTTCTGCCCATCGATCCACCCCCAGATGAGAGCGACCTCGAGTGCGTCGGCGTAGGTGACCGACACGTTTCCCGATGCTTTCTTGGCGATCTTCAGCCACACCCCACTCGATGACAGATGGTGTGCCATCAGCCACGCCGACCACTCTCGAGCATCAGCGAACAACACGACCGGAATCTCCGTCGAGATCGCCTTGTTCTTGGAGACACCGCGCTGGCTTGTGCTCCTGGTCACTTCTGCGCTCGCTGTCCGTAATTTGAGTGACGCAAGGGCAGCGACCCGCGCGAAGGCAGACGGGTCGCGCTCGAGGCAAGACTACGGACATCGGTAGCCCTTGTCGACGACGTTTGCGGGAGGCGGCTCGTCGAACACGAGATCGGCACACGGGGCGGAAGGCAGCGGTCGTCGGCGTTCCGCCCCTGACTCACGAAGTTCCCCAGGCAGACCTCGCAGACTCGCTCGGGCCCATGGCTCTGAAACTCGGGGCACGCCCAGGTGGGAACCCTTCGCGACATGGGCGACGAAACGACCATGGTTCGGATTAGTGGCTGCGTCTCCATCGTCGCGTATTGAAGGCCTGACGCAATCGAGTCGAGCTTTGCCAGCCTCGCAATCTACGATCGGTACCCCTGCCTCGCACTTGCGAAAGGTCGCCTTTGATGATGCGGGTGCGCCGATCTAGCGCTACCGTAGTGAGCGCCGTGCAGGGAGAAGAGCATCCAAGCAAGCTTGCTCTTCGCGAGCGACGTGAGCGAGTGATCGCACAACTGACGGAGAGCTTCGCGCGCGACGAAATAGGTCTCGAGGCTTTTGAGGCGAGAATCGACGCCGTCTATTGCAGCCAGAGCCTGACGGAATGCGATGCGCTTGTCGCTGATCTCGGGCGTTCCGACTTTTCCGGGGCAGGCGTCATCGTCGTCGCCCAAGCGGAGCTTGCTCGGAACGATCAGATGGGTGCTGTTGAGCTGGCCCCTTTGGGACTCGGAGCGTCGATCCCGATCGTGCGAGCCCTCTTCTCGAATATCGAGCGTTGCGATCAGGTCGTAATGCCCCACGCAACGAGGGTCGAGGCAGTCTTCGGCAACGTGGAAATCGATCTGCGGAAGGCGATCTTCGCTTCTGGCATCACCGAAATCGCCGTGAAGGCGATCTTCAGCTCGATCGAAATCGTCGTGCCAGCGGATATGACGGTCGAGGTCCACGGAGCAGGGATCTTCGGGAACTTTGAGGGAACGTCGCGAACGATCGCCGACCCGGACGCTCCGACCCTTCGGATTGTGGGATCGGCGATCTTTGCCTCGGTCGTCGTCAGAACGCTCCCGCCACTGCGCGTGCAGAGGCTGGTCGAGCAAGTTCGAGCCCAACGTCTTATGCCTCCGCGAGGATAATACCGCGATACCAAGCCACGACTCATATTGCAGGAGCGACGCGCTCGAAGGCCACGGGGGCGTGTGGCGTGTGCCGACTGGGCTAAAAACCGCCGCCAAACTTGATGGTCTGCTTCCCGGTTCCAACACTCTCCACGCCGACGTTGAATGGGTGACCGTCCTTGGAGCTCCATACGAGATCAACTCTCGCCGCCCCGTTGACCGGCGAGTCCAAGCGTGGTCCCTGAACCGCCATGGACTTGAGACTTCCCAAGTACTGGAGCACCGACGCCTGCGGACCTCCGAAGAGCGCGATCTGCGCTGGAGCCACGTACACGCCTGCGCCGAAAACAAGCCGCAACGATTGACGAAGCGGAATAGCGTAGGTGAGCGCGGTTCCGATGCCCCCGTCAATCGGGCAACCGAGCTGGGTGAAGCCACTGAGCACGAGCCTCGGCGTCAAACGCAATTCTACGTAGTGCTGTACGGGAATGCCGCCCACCGAGTTGCCGACGTCATCTTCGCGTGTCGCGCAGTTCGGAAACCCACTCGCCTTCGGGATCACGCTCCCCGTGAGCGACAGGCGAAGGGGCGTCGACAGGGTATATCCTGAAAAGTTGCCCGCGTCTCCGCCGCGATCGCCGAAGGGGTTCTGCATAGGCGACGGTGCAACCGGCACGCTGGACGCAGCGACTTGGGCAAGGGCCAGCGGAGAGGCGCAGGGCGCGCCGACGAAAGCTACGGAGGCCAGCGGGAGCATGATGGTCCTCATGGTCGCTCTCCAAGGCTAGCAGTCGCTTTCCATGGGGCAAGAGAGCCCGTCGGCTCCGGGGAACCGCCCGCCCAAGCTGTTGTCAGCCTGCTGGGATATTTCCTACTCCGAGGTTAGGTGACCGGGGGCGTCATGCTCAGACGAACGGGTGGACCCTTTCGCGAGGACGACGTCAGTTGCGTCGCCGATCTACAGTAGAAACGAAGGAGGGGAAGACAGGCAGCCGTCGTGCTCCACGTGCTCGCGCTGGTAGCCGTCGTGGTCGGCGTGGACGTCCTGGTCTTCAGGATCCGCTTCTGGGAGCGGCTGAGGGTGAGCGTCGGAATCGTCCTGGTGTTCGCGGCGTTCTATTTGAGGTTTCTGAAGCGTCTGTGAGCGCAGCCGCTGCAATGCGGCTCGCCAAGCTCCACGACGAACATGAACCTGCTTTGGGCTTTGTGGCGTGTCCCGCTTCTCTTTGATGGCCATAGCATCAGATTGCTGGAGGAATCGGTGTCATTGCCTTTGCTGTCCTGCTCGCCTCCGGGCTCCATTTCCTCCGTTGGCGATCAGGATTGGTGGTTGGGTATGGCATCCTCTGCCTTCGACGACGTCCGCGTCGTCCCGCCGTAACTGCCACGGAGGGGTACGATCCAGCGAGCCCACGCAACGTCGTTGTCATCGGAGTACGGAGGTGACCCTCTCGTGCTGGAGGCGATCACGTGTAGCCGGAGACTCACCCGGCTATGCTTCGCAGCCGAACGGAGAAAGTATTGCGCTTCCGTGCGCAAGCCGACTACTCGGCGACGCCCCATCTAGGGGGTTCGGAGCCCATCGACGGAGCTACCGCGTACCAGCGCTACATCGAACATACGCTTCCGCTTCTGCGACGGTCGGGAGGTGACGTGATGTTTTTGGGGCGCGGCGGACCCTTTCTCATCGGTCCCTCAGACGAACGATGGGACGCCGCCGCCCTCGTGCGGCAGCGGAGCGTAGCTGACTTCATGGCCTTCGCCTCCGACAAGGAGTACCTCGCTGGCATCGGGCATCGGATCGCCGCGCTGGAGGACTCGCGTTTGCTGCCGCTGATCGAAGCCCAATCGATCTGAAGCGCACGTCGCACACCTCGACGACGTCCGCACCATTCGGGCGGAGCTGCTGAGGGACGTTCCCAGAGCGCGTGGCGACTACGGATTCATGATGCTCGTGCGGATGAGGGTGCCAGCGATGTCCCCCGCGCTGACCGCCCGCTGCCAAGCCATCGCGACGACGATCGACCCGGGTCGCCATCACGCCTCCCGCCCGGCGCGACGATAGCGGAGCAGGACGACACCACCGGGGAACGTGCGCGTCTCGACCAGCCGGAGGTTGAGCGGGCTGTCGAGCGCCGTGAAGTACCGCTTGCCTCCGCCGAGCACGATGGGGCGAACGAAGAGGCGGAACTCGTCGATGAGCCCGAGCCTCACGAACGAAGCGGCAAGGGTCGCGCCACCGAGCGCGAGATCGCCTTCTACCTGCTGCTTCATCGTGGCGACCTCCGCCTGGATGTCGGGTCCAGCGAGTCGGCTGTTGTGCTCGACGTTCCTCAGCGTCTTCGAGAACACGACCTTGGGGGTTCGCATCCAGATGCGCCCGAAATTGCGGTCGATGTCGGACAGGGACGGATTCTCGTCCGCGGTAGGCCAGACGCTGGCCATCTCCTCATACATGCGTCGCCCATGGAGGAAACCGCCGAGCTTAGACGCGCTCTCGTTCAAGAAGCGATGCAGATCGTCGTCGGGCGCCGTCCAGTCGATCTTGCCGTCGCACGTCTCGACAAAACCGTCGAGCGAGACGGTCATCCAGTAAACGACCTTGCTCACGTGGACCTCCCCCCTTCGGCGATGCGAGCGTTGGGGAGCTTCCGAACAAGCGACGTCGGCAATGTCTTGTCGGGACCGAATTGCAGAGCGCCTTTGGTCGTGCTGTGCCCCTCGACGTCGACCGCGAGCGGCTTCAGCGTCGTTGCGCTGAAGGGGTAGTACGAGCAGCCCATCGAGATTGGCGCGAAGCCCGCAATGATTCTCCCTTGATAGCGGAACGCAGGCAATCGGTAGCGGATGCACTCCTCGACGTCGGAGACGAACGAATGAATGGTATAGAAGCGGCGGGCGCGAGCCAGGTCGGAAACGCCGAGGGTGACGACGGTCAGGCGAGAAGTGGCAGCCGGGGTCGCAGGCCTTGGTCCCTTCACGTTCCTCGCGAGCTTCTTGGCGGGCTTCGCCATCTTTCGGGCGCTCATCGGAAGGTTTTGGGATGCCTCGCACTTCTCGCCGCAGCTCGGCACGCTCGCTTTCGAGAAACTGCTCCAGCAAGCGGGTGCGAGCGAAGCTTTACTCTCTCTGAAACGAGCTGCGCAAGCGGATGCATCTGCCCGTGGCCCATCAGGGTGCGTGGCTCGCGAACGTCGTTCGCGGCTATCTCGCGTACCACTCAGTACCTACCAACGTACACGCCATAGTCTACTACGGCTCGCCCCTGCACTGGATCGGAAATGGCTTCAATGTGGCGACCTACTTCCCGAGCTCGGACTTGTCGTTCGCGCGCGTCAGTCCGTTCGCTACTGGGCTCGGGCGCACCTGAAGCCCATGCCCGAGAAGCGATTCGACGGGAAATCGCCTCCACGATTCTGAGGCAGCAGGTACTCCGTGTCGCTGCCGAAGTCGCCGCCTCGGTACACGCGAAACGGAGCTTCGCTGAGCTCAGCGCAGTCCGTGCACGGGTTGCTGTAAGCCGCGTAGTAATCCATTGTCCATTCCCAAACCTCCCCAGCCATGTCGAGCTGGCCCCAAAGCCCGACTCCTAGCGTCGCCGTTCCGACGGCTGCGATGTTCGCCAGTCCAGTGCAATTCGGCAAGCCGCTGGGATAGTAGCAGCCATAGATGGCGTACTGGTCGTCGTTCCCCGGCTCGATCGACCCCCACGGGTACTCCAACTGTTCGCTCCCGCCGACGGCCGCGTACTCCCATTCCGCCTCACTGGGAAGGAATCCTCCATCCCAAATACAGAATGCGTAGGCTTCGTACCAGTTTATGCAGTTGATGGGCAGCGTCTCGTCGCTTCCAGCCGCATCCGTCCACGTGGCGTATCCGGCGTAGCAGGCGAGATGCGAGTTCGTAGGCGCAATATAGCTGTTGTCCGACGTCACCCAACCAGGCTCGAAGGTCCCATCGTTGTTTACTAGGCCCAAGCCCCCGTTTAGGTGTGCGTGTTTGCCCGAGCCGGGGGCCGGCGTGTAGCCCGCTCCCCCGTTCCAGGCGGTCACGAACTGGCGAAAGCGTCCCACGGTCACCAAGTACTTGTCGAGACGAAACCCGCTCACGCTGGCCAAATCGGCCTCGCCCGCCGCGCCATCACCCGCGTTGGCATACGTCCGATAGAACGCCCCTCCTTCCACGTCGAGACTCGTGCAACAACTCTCACCGATCGCTCCGCAGAGGGTTCCGCCGTCGTCAGCCGGCCGACAGCTCGGGGGTGTCGAGGCGCATCCCTCGCCCTCACAGTACGGGATGGCTCCGTCGTCGGAGTCGGATTGCCATTCGCTACCCGCCGCGGTCCCATCTCGATCACTCATGTACGCCTCGGCGGACGTCCCCGAATGCCCCGAGCATGCCAGAAGGTTCGCGCACGCTCTGGTGACGAGCAGTATGTTGATGGCCACCGGAAGTTCGACGAATTTCACAGGTCCATATTCCTCCAGACGGGGTTCACCGTCGACTCGACATGGATCCAAGCTGCGATCGAACCGAGCCTTGGACCGTCGTCACGGCGTCGCGCCCGAGGAAGGGGGACCGACGCGGACATTGCACGGTCTCGCGTATTGCGGAAGAAGTTCGAGCGTGCCCGTCGTGAACGCTTGCACGATGGTTCCCGTACCTGCGCCGTACACGGGTTCGCCAGCGGGCTCGCCGAGGACAGACGTCCCGCCGACCGCTTGAAAACCAGCCCACCACTGACCACAGACCTCGAGGGCTCGATCCTCATCACTGCCGAACGCTTGGCAACCCCAGTCTTGAACTGGAACGCAGGCATTGAAGAGGTTCGGCCCGGGGGTCATGTCGGCGCTCGTTCGGTTCCACCGCCACGTGACATAATCCTCCATCGTCCCAAAGGCATATCCAGCTGCTCGCAAGCCGTCGATGATGGTCGGCAGCGCGTCGCGCGATGTCGGGTGGGTGTCGTGAAACACGATGATCAACCCTTCCCCTGCGGCCACGCGCGGATCTCCGAGCACCGTCTGCTCAATGCGCGCGACCTTGGCGGCCCATGTGGGGGCGTTGGGCGGTGTTGGTGGCGGGTAGGGTGGATTGCGAAGGTACGTTTCGCCAATAGCTCCGTCGTCCGAGTCCGTCGAATCAAGGTTGAAAAACACATTGATGCCGCGCTCGACAAAGACGGACCCGACCGCAAGGAGCATCTGATTATAATCGGGCGGTTGTGCGTCCGGGTATTCCCACGGCCTTGAATAGGGCGGACGCAGGAGCGTGACCAGGATCGGATATCCTCCTCTCTTGATCAACGCCTCATTGATGAGAACTTGATTGTCGTCGAGTTCGGACACCATTTCGGATGTCGGCAGGGTGCTGAGATCGGCGTGATCGACGGTGTGGTTTCCGATCACGTGTCCTTCCTGCTGCTCACGGAGCAATAGGTCTCCGTAGGCGATTGTTTGTCCGTTGTCGATATACGTGCCATCGAACCCATCTGGCTTGGTGTTCTTCGCGTTGACGAAAAACGTTGCGTGCACTCCCTCCGCCTGGAGAATATCGAGGAAGTCGGCCGTCCAATCCGTTGGACCATCGTCGATCGTCAAGAACGCCCAATGGTCGGGGAGGGGATCTCCGTCGTAATACCCAATTGGCCACGAAGGAGAATACTCAGGTGCAGCGCCTTCCGGTTCGCAGGACGACGAGTCGTCGCTGGTCGTTGAATCGGCCGCGATGTTGGCGTCGAGTACGACCTCATCCACCTGGGAGGCACATTGGTCGCCTGGTCCCTCGCGGTGACACGCGCCGAAACCAATGAACAGCAGTGCGCAGCAGGCGCCGCTGAATGCCAGACGCACGAAACGGATACGCTGCGCTACGCGAAGCAATCTGCATCCACCCATGGTGCAACGAGACACCTGTATCATCGCAGCGCGAGCTCCGGCGACGCCCTCAATTCAACGTCAAAGTCACCATTGTCCGACCGTATTCCGACAGGTCCGTCCACAGCGAAGGCGGCAGAAGGCAAGATTCCGTCCCACGCGACGTCGCCGTCGGCGAAGACTCGGAGACGCTGTCCGTCGACGCGGGCGGACAGGGTGTGCGGTTCGCCGGGTCGCACGATGGGAACGCGTGCCGCGAGGGACGGGAGGTTTATGTAGCCTCGGTCTCCGCACGAAGCGTGGTCAGTCAGTCCGGGGTTCGACTTGACCGACACGTGAACTCCCGAGTCGGGGACGACATGCCACATTACATAAATAACGTTGCAGGTGTCGTGGGCTCTGAGCTTCAACCCGATCTGCCGGCGCAACTCCCCCGAAGCGAGCGGTTCCTCCTTTTGGGAGGGGCCTAGGTAGCGGAACGAGATCGCGACACTCGATCGTGGCTTGTCGCCGACGAGTGCTCGAATGCACGCAGATCGAAGCTGGAGTACGTCCGCTGCCCCCATGGATCGTGACCCGAAAGGCTCGCACTCGTTGCGAAGCTCCGACAGGTTGACGAACACGTCGTCGTTCACGTTCGTGCTGCCCGGTGCGCGCGTTGGGGCATTCGTGCCCTGACAATGCAGAAGCACGAAGACGACAGTGCAAGGCAGGATCCGGGTTCGCATCACCGCTGGCCTTCCGCGTCCGAGCAGCGGTCGTCGCGCCGTCGACGAACAAAGGTGATTGGCGGAAGAATGCGCCTTGGCCGTAGGCCGGTAGTCCAACCTTCGTACCCGCTCGGAGTCCAGGGCGTCTCGACCCAGCCAAACCAGAAGCGCCCGAACGGAACGTCCCCCCAAAAGAGCGATCGGATTGATAGCAAGAGGAATCGTCGAACGCGAAACCCCAAGGCGATTCGCTCAGTTCGCCCTTTCATGAGCGTCCACTCCGGAGCGAAATTGGTTTGGTTACCCATCAGGAAGACGTCGCGGATGACGCCATAGGAGCAGCCGAAGAAGTTGATGCCAATAAGATAGAGTGCTGACAGTGGGAGGCACAACAGAGTTGGAAGAAACTTGCGCCATTCGCGCTCGAGCATGAGCGCGAACAGAGTGTATATTGTATATGCCAACGTTTGGCCAGCATACCCAAGAAGATAGACAAGTCCTCCGCGGTTCGTTCCGATGACAGCGTAGGGTAAAAGGACATAGTAGATCGTGAGCTCGAACACGTGTTTCACGACGAGCATCAGGTGGCTTACCGTCAGAAACCCGATCTCCCAGTGAAACGCGAAGGCCCGCCAAAAGCGGCCGGCACACTCGAAGCGAGAAGAATTCCACCTCACCCTCTGCTTCCAGAGTGCCTTCAGTGTTGAAGGCGTGTACGTGTAGACTCGGGCCTCCGGCTCGTAGTCATGCGACCGCTCATAGGTGTATGAACGAATGAGACGACCAAGCGCATGAAATGGTGTGCGCGGGCCCTCGAATGACAAGCGGCCATCCTTCCAAGAGGCGAGGCTCGCGAGGAACGCAATGCACGTGTCGTCCGAGGCGCCGGTCAATGCCTCGGGGCGAGGCTCGACAAGGCTCTCCGCGAAGCTGGGTGGTCTACATCCAACCCACCACCCAATCCAGTCGGTGACGCGAAGCGTGGCCATAAATCCCATGTACTTCGGCGCCTGAAGAATCACGTCGCTCCAGGTGACGTAAAGCGCGCCCGGGATGCCGATTTGCGGAGTTAGCTTGTAGTTGTACCGCGCGATGTTGGACAGCAAAAATTCGCGCGCGACCTGCATGAAGATCTGGCCCTGGACCGTGAAGAGCCGCGGAATGGACTTGTGCCATCCGTTCCAGAACAGATCGGGTCGAATGCATATTTTGCCTGACACCACCCGTCGACAGTTGCCCGTGATCTCGTGGGGCGTCGTGAGCCTCGCGGCCAGTCGTTCCAGCGAGTCAGGGCTGAGAGTTCCATCGCCGTCGATGCTGAAGTAGAGCTCCGGGAACGGGGTGTCACGCTCCGCTGCAATCTCCTTCATCAACTGCACGCCGGCTTCGACGGCCATCATCTTTCCAAGTCGCGTCGGCGTCCCGCCAACGTGGACGTGAACGTTCGACGGGAATCGCTGTTGCGAGGCCCAGGAGAGAAGGTCGGCGTAAAGATGCGGCTTCTCCGTTTTTCCGTCGACGCTCGCGATGATAAATAGCTCGCTCGGGTATCCGTTCGTCGCGCAGCTTTCGACCGTGACGGTGATCGCGCTGAAGTCGTCCGCGCCGCGAAGGAGGGAGGGGATGATGACGACGCCAGTGGGTCGACGGAGCGTCGGTTCAGCCGCCCCCCGGTCGGGTCCGAGGGGAACGAAATTGTCAGGTCGACCGAGGAAGGCTAGGCGTCCGAAGAAGCCAATGAGGAGGCCGACGAAGTCGCTCTGAACGATGATGAAACCAATGAGCAGGCTCAAGAAGAGCGGCCCTGCAATTGCGAACGGGTCGCGAGCCTTGAACGTCCAGAAGACCGCTTCCATGAATCAACGCGCCGAGACGCTCATGTCCGGCCTGGTGGACTCGCGCGCGGACGGGTTTGCCCAGCCGCGGACGCGCAGCGTCTTGGCGCGCGCTGCATCGTGGTCGACTAGATCGAGTACCGCGTACTGACCGCGGGCTTGATTTCCCCACGGGTCCGGGAGAATCACCTCGCCGCTTACGATTTCGCTGACTTTCCCGACGGGCTTGCATAAGAAAATGCCCCACACGCACGAATAGACAGCCGCGCCTTTGGACACTCCGTCGATCTGCGTGTAGGGGACGAATGCCACTTCGAGACTCTGCTCCGCCGCCTTGTAAATCGGGCGACCCTTGAGTTGTGCTGCAAGTTCGTCGACCTTTGCTATCCGCTGCTCGAGCGCCCTCTTCTGCGCGACCTTCGCGCGCTTCTCGGAGTTGAGATGGACGATCTCGAGATCGACGCGGATCATCTGCTCCTGTCGAGTCAGGAGCTCGGGCGTCAGCGGTGCCCGTCCTTGGCTAGACAGAGCCTGGTGCGCCAGAGCGGCTTCTCCCAAGGCCGACTGCCCCTGAAGAATCGCACGATTGTTGTCGAGCAGTGCGAGCTGGAGTTGGTCCAATGCCTGGCGGTCTCTCGCGTATTCGGACTTCGAGATCAATCCCGACTGAAGATCACTCTCTGCCTTCTCGGTTAGAGTCTTCTGCTCTTCGATCATCCCGCCAATGACACTCTTCTGTTCGTCCAGCGCCTTGAGCTCCGACGTGGTCGACAAGGTCTTCTGCGCCGTGATGGCTGTCGTCCAACCCACCGCTTTCGCGCCAGCGCGCTTAAGCTCGTCGAGCCGCGTAACGGCCTGTTCGGCAGCGGCCAGATCCGCATCAATGCCTTCAACCTCGGCAGCAGCCCGTACACGCTCGACTTCCAGCTCGTCGACCTTGAGCTTGCTGTTCATCACGATGTCGCTTTCCGGCGACAGAATCGCCGGCGCAATGAACGAGTCGCGCACGGCCTCATAGACCGTCAAGCCTACGAACCCGAAGCCTCCCATGACCCCGCACAGCGTGCCGAACGCCATGATCCGTGTGCGTAGCCCGGACCTGGAACCGCGAATTCGAATTTCCGACTGCGGCCCGACGACTACCGGTTCGATTGCGGTCGGACTTTGCGGGGGAATCATCACCGAACTAGCCATGAGAATCCTCCAGAGACGATGCGAGGGCCGATATCCAAGCGTGAAGAAAGATGCGGTCTGATTCTAAGGAAATCTGCTCGATGTACATCGTGTCGCGCACGTGAGCGACACCCTGGGCCTCGGATTTCTCGAGCGCCGCCTGTGTAGCAGACAAAAAGGCCAATTCTCGCTCGACGACTTCGAGTTCGCGGCGAGCCTGGTCGAGCACCGCCCGAAGTTGCTCGCGATACTCGCGCACTCGTGTGCTGATTTCGTGACGAGCGTGATCCAATTCGTCCTTACGCGCATCGACATACTGGCGTTCATGATGGTTTCGTTCGAAACTGCCGACGTTGAACGTGACCTGCGCCATGGCGTACCAGTCGACTGGGCTGAACGGAATTACCCCCCCGCTCAGCTGGAACTGCCACGGATCGAGCGACCGGAGCGTTGACGTCTCGCGCTCGAAACGGAGTGAGGACTCCGCGTAGCGCGCGGCGAGCTGGTCCACTGGGGGCGGAGGCTGGTCGGAGCCGCGCGCATCGAGGAGTGCCATCTCGCCGCGAACGCGAACGTCCTTGTGCTCGAGATCCTCGGCCTGGCGCCGAAGGTCGTCGAACTCGATGCGGGTGATGACGTGCGCGCCAAGCCGCTCCTCGGCTCTTTCGCGCAGGGCTTGCCAGTCACCGCGTCGAGCGTCGAGGTATTGGGCCTGCTGTCGCAACGCGGCGAGGCGAGCCGAATCGGAGCCGTGCGCGAGTGCTTCCTCGACACTCTCCGCGGCTTGGTGCTGTTCGCAATCCGCGTCGCCGATTCGAAGGACCCGCCCACCTCGATAAAGGTCGATCGGCGAGTACGTGAGACCGGTTCGGACCTGAAAGCCGTTGCCGGACGTCGGTCCCGTGTCGGTCGGGACCTGGGTTGTCGACGGAAATCGAATGGCTTGGGCGACGACGCTTGGCGCCACCAGGAGCGCTGCGTCACTAGCAGCACGTGCGCGGACCTTGTCGCAGTAGGGGGAGTTCTCAGCGCGCGCGATTCCGGACGTGGAGACGAGCTGCGTCCATAGGGCAAATGCGGTGGCGCCCAACTGACGTGTGGATACCAATCGTCGAAGCATGAACTAATGGAATCCCAATCCAGAACTCGTCTTCGATCCGAATTGCCCTCCGCACGCCCGCGATGTGTGCATGCGGTCGGAGTCCATAGGAAGGACATCTTCCAACGAGGACAGGCGGGAAGGGAGCACGTGGATACACCACTCCCGCTTGGCAAATCGGTGCGCGCGTGCGCCATTCCACGCGCAAGCGCCTACTGCTGGTGAAGAGAATATTGCGCGAACTGTGAGAGCGGGGGACACCTCTAACAGGCGCCCTACCCAGTGTCCAGGCCCCGACCGCCGCTGTCACCAGAACGTCGCAGAATAGAAGCACAACCTTCTACGAGCGAAAGAGTGTTGCCAGTTCGCCATCAATATCGTTCCGAGCACTGAGCTTCCTCGACCCGCCCTGGTCGATCGATCCCACCGACCCCGTACCCATTGGCCCGGAACATGCCGTATGCGTCGCCAGCAAACGGAGATGCCCAAATGCTGCGCCACCCTGTGCTCAATCAATATGTCATCCTCGCGTCGGGCGTCGATACCTTCGCCCAGCGCAGAACGGAGGTAGCTTCGCTCCTGCGGGTGGACGAGATCGACAAGCCTGATCCACAAGCCCGGAAACGCCAGCGCCTTGTCGATCTCGGCTTCGGCGTCCCGGACTGGCTGCGGCGGGTGCCGGTCGACTTCGAGGCGGGAGCCACGTGGTGGGAAAATCCGACAGCAGCCGGATTCGATTCAAGCCAGCCGGCGGTCGTGGCCTCTACCGGAGTCAGCAGGTACCTGACCAAGGGCGCGATTGGGGTCACCCCGTCGTCCGAACAGCAGTCTGCGCCGAACACTGCCGCGGATTGACCGCGATTCCCGTATCACGCACCGATCATCCGTCGGTTCGCTCCCCGACACACGACGGGGTCCGTGCAGCGGATACACCTCCGACGCCGGAATTCGCCAACCACGTAACCGAGTCCCCGTCAACGCCCTTCGAGGACATCGATGACCGGTGGGATACAGTGTCACGGCAAGAAGGGCTTCTTGTCGCGATGGGACTGGCCGATCGCCGTCGCAAGGATGCTCGGCGAGCCTCGCGATGGGACGGCATGCCCAGCTCGATCGTCGTTCCATTCGATCGAAAACCGCTTTAACTGGCGATATGTGGACCTCGAGAATGCGACCTGCCCCTTCCCATCCCGACAGACAACACTGACAATGCGACGCGCCGCAGCGCCGGTCGATCGCCGTGAAGCCACGCGGCGATCCAAAATACGAGAAACAACCCAAGCGAAAGACAAATATAGTAATCGTAGACGATTCCGTCGGCCCAGACGCGCGAAGAAAGCAGTGTGAATGTCCAGAACAGATTGAACGCGACCAACACCACGTAGTTGCGCATTCGATCGGAGTCCGAGCTTGCTGTCGCGCTTGCTCGAAAAAGCAGAGCGGGCACCAGGGACACGATGGCGTAGTAATAGTTGGCAGGCAAGTTGAAGAAGAACATCGTCGCGACCCCGCAGAGAACCGCTGCCTCATACGGTCGCCGTCGCAAGCAGGCCAGTACGACGCCGATCGCCACGAGCATTTGAATGGTAACGGCAATCGGTCGCATTTGTGCCCACGTGGCGCGCAACCGGAGATTCCAGTCGTGGAACCGAATCATTCCATCGTGGTCGAAGAAATTCTGTGACGGGACCCAATCTCGGAAGGTCAGAACCTTCTTAAGGCCGATGTGCATTACATAGTACACGTCGCCATGTTTGAGTATGCGGACGAAGAACATGGCCCACGGCTCGAGCCCGAAGATGGCGGCGCTTGCGACGACCAGCACGGCAGTCGTGGCGGCGGCCCCGGATACGATGCGAAGAAGAGCCTTCCGGTCGTCGCGGGAATGAAGCGCCCGGTGCGCGATTGGGATCACGGCGCCGAGCGCGAATGCAGCTGGAAACACGCGGTCGCACGCCGCCAGGCCGAACATACACCCGGCGAGCAACCACCGCTTCCGCTTCAAAGCAGCGAGCCCGAAAACGACCGACGCGATCCACGTGAAGCGCAGGAATGCCCCTCCGTTCCAACCGTAGCTTGCGATGAAACTTGCGCCGAAATAGATGGACGCGAGCACCGCGGCCGTTGCTCCGAATGCGGATCGGCAGGCCATGAAACAGGCAACAAGAAGAAACATGTCGAGAGAAGTCGCGAAAAGATACATGGGGACCGGACCCCAACGAATCGGGATCAGATTGGCCACTGCGCTGGCGACGACAATCCAACTGGGAGGAGGATTGAATCCTGCGTCGCGGACGACATCATTCCACCATCCATCGGGGACAAGGCGACGAAGCTCGCGCGCGTCGGTCTTGAATGCTGACCATCGCTGGGTCGAAAACCGCGGGCGTTCCACTGTTTCACAATGATTGACAGCTTCGTTGGCCGTGCGATCCCGGAGGACGTCTTCTAGATCACGCACGTACCCCGTGATCCTCGGCCGCGCGCGGTCCTCGGCTGCAATGTCGCGGTCGGCAAGTGTCGTGCAGTCATACAGGCCGAGATAGCCGAGCTCTCGAAAGTATTTGGAGCCAAGATAATAGTGAAAAAACTCGCTAAAATGAAACAACTGATGGTGGTGGATCTTGTGACGAGTCGCGCTCACATCGGCGCGATCGGCGTCGATGAATACTTCGTGGAACTCGCCGAAGCGAAACCAAGAGATCATCGCGGCCATCGAACATGCGCATAAAAGGACGAAAGCCCAGCGTCGTGCGACGCGGCTCCGCGCCTTCCGTTCGAAGATGAGGACCGCGCAGATCGACGCAGAGGCGAGCACTGTGAGCACGGATACGGCGAGTTGGTTGGAGTCGAATAGCATCGTTCAGTACACCCAAGAAAATGAATTGCCCGAGAGCGAGAATTTGCCCCGCGTGATCGTCACAACAAGGCAGGAGGACTCAAAACGGACGGCAAGGACATGTCGCCTCCCTCGAATATCCGTCAGAACCGACGTCTTGTCTCCTCGCATCGACGTTTCGTCAACTGGCCGCAGGTGATCGGCCCAAGGCCTGGGGTGAGCGCGGCAAGCGGGACGGCGCCCGGGCCCCAGCGTCCCGGCGAACCGTCAGTCCCTGGGGGAGCTGGGGGGGGGGCGCGAAGCTTCCCCCCTCGTCGATATTGTCGCGCGACCGCAAGTAGGGCGCCATAGCGCTCCCATGCTGCCAGGGGGTGCCGAACGCCCTGAGGCCGACACGAAAAATACGGCGTGCGACAAGGCGTGGAGCGGCTAAGCGGTCCGGTGCGTCCGGGCGAGGTGGGTCCCGAACGAATGAACAGGCGATGCGCTCGTCAAAGAACCCAGAGCGAGGTTCAGCGGGTGCGAGACAGCCAAGCCAGTGGCCAAGCCGCTCCGGCTGGATGCCAGGCGTGCGCCGGACGAGGCCATGCCGTCGGGCTTGTCAACTGCGCTCGGCCGTCACTTTTCAGTCAACGAGTTCGTCGGGCAGATCGGACTGACGCTGGATAATTCGCGCTCCACGGCTTCTTGATTTCGACAAGGGCAGTATTTCGACACTTAGGCAGAACTCGGTTGCTGGAGCCCCGCAGACTAGGGCGCGGTTATGCGTCTTCTTGTCGCGACACGTGAATGATTCGCGGTGCGTTGTGCCATCGCTCGGCACTGCAAAGCTTCGATCGACCGGACGAAGCCCGAGTGCTAGGGATATCGAATGAACGCGTCTCTAGTTCGCGTCCCATCGGCTGTCCCCGGTGATCCGAACGACGTAGCAGTGGCTTTGGAAGTCGCGGCGGCGTGTTGGGAAAAAGGGGATACCGAAGAGGCCATTCACTGGGTCCAAAGGGCATCCGACGTCGCCAGCGAGGCAGGAGACTCGGGGCGCGCAGCGGTTCTGGCCCTGGGCCGGCTGGATCTCGAACAGGTGGTTCGCGGCAGCGCTCCGCGCCAACAGGGTGACGAAGCGATTGAACCCGCCGTCGTGCAGGCGATCGAGCCACCCGCGCGAGTCGAAGCATCGACGGAGTCCGCCGAAGCGTCGTCTACGCCGGTCGAAGTGCCGCCGACAGCTGTCGAGCTGGCGCCCGCCCCAATAAACGACGAGGGGGGCTCTTCGCGGCCCCCCTCGAGCTCCTCCCCCATGGAAGCCTTGCCTCCACGCGCAGAAGTCATGCAAGGGGCGACTCCGGCTCGCTCGGGGAGGTCGATTCCACCGCCGCTGCCGCGCTCTAGGGCTTCGTCGCGCCCGCCCACAATCCCGCCGGCTCGTGGTAGCTCGCCCGATCAATCCAAGCCCGTAGCATCCGCTTTCGAGACGTCTCCTGGGCCGAGCGAAAGAGCCCCCACCGCCTCGATCGGAGAACGACGCCTGCGAGTATTTGTGCGCTTTTCGGTTCGTGATCCGCAGCTCTACGTCGTTCGCCCGCTGGCCGACGGTGTCGCTCCGCCGCCCGGGACGCAGGAGGCGGTGTTGACGTTTGTGGGCCCCGAGCCCGAGCGTCTACAGAGATTCAATGGAGCGCCGTGCGATGAATGAGGATGTTCAGAACTCCGCGCAGTCGTACCGCGAGCTGGCGACTTCCCTCGAACAACAGATAGCCGCGGGAGCCCAGGGGCTTGCCGAAGACACGGAGCCGCTGCGTCGTCGGCTCGCGAGCTTGTATCTTCGGATCCTCCACGAGCCTGGCCGAGCCGCCGAGCACGCTCGCGGCTTGCTCGAAGGGGGCGATGCGACCGACGAAACCCTTCAACTCGCCAACGAGCTTCTCGACCATCCGTCGGTCGCGCCCACGATCGCGGAGGTGCTGTCCACGACGTATGCGCGACTCGGCGATGCGAAGGCCGAGGCCAAGGCGCTGGCGGTCGAGATCAAGTCGAGCCGGCCACCCCGCCGTGAGGCCGCGAGGAAGCGTCTTTCCGAGCTTCGATTCCGTGTGTTTGGAGATACCCGTGGGGCGCTCGACCTCATCGAGCCGCTCGTCGCCACCGACCCAAGCACCGACGAGCTGAGGCGACTCTACATGGAGATCGCCGAGAGCGTCGGCACCCCGGTTCGAGCTGCGGAGACTCTGAGGCGGTCCTTTCGTGCCATCAAGGACGTCGCCGCTCGTGAGCGCGTCGGATTCGACATCGGTTCGCTCTACCTTCGAGACGGCGAACTCGGCCGAGCGCGCTCGGCGTTTCTCGACGTCGTCCTTCAGAATGGGTCGGCACCCGAAACGGTCGCGTCGGCGCGTCGCCTCCTCGATATGGAAGGACCCTCGGGCGACGCTGGAGTGCTCGGCGCCGCGCTCGATGTGATTGCGCGCCACGCTCCTGAAGCCAGCGAGCGCGAGGAGGCGGCGTCGCGTCTGCTCACCTTGCACGCGACCAAGCCTCAGAGAGAGTCTCGGGTCGTTGCTGCCTACGAAGCCCTGACGGATTCCGCGAGAGCCGAGGAGGCTTTGCGGTGGCTTCGTACCCACTACGAGAAACAGAATGATGCAGCTCGGTTGGCGGAAGTGCTACGCAAGCTGGCGTCGCGTTCAAAAGACGTCGACGAGGGGCGCTCACTCGCTCTCGAGAGTCTCAAGCTCCGCGCCCGGACTGGAGTCTCAGACGCGGATAGCTGGAGAGGCTTCCTTTCGATCTACGGTCCACACCACGAAGCGCACGTGGCGCTCGCTGAAATCCTGGAGCGAGACTCCGATTGGCCGGAACTGGCGCGCGTGCTCGAGGCCGATGTCCTCGTGGCGCCGGCCGCCGAGCGAAGCGAGACTCTCGCGCGACTAGGGAGGGTGCGCCTGTCTCGGCTCGATGATGCAGAAGCGGCACTATCCTCGTTTCGACAATGCCTTGCCGAAGATAGCGCGAATCCGCGCGCTCTCTCCGGAGTCGAGGAACTCATGGCGGCCGGCCCGCTGCGGCTTCAAGCGGCCGACGTGCTCGAAGGGGTCTACGAGGCTTCCGGGTTTCTCGAAGGCAAGGCGCGGGTATTGGAGACCCGCGCTGAGCTCGTGGAGGACGAGGGAGTGCGGCTTGCGGTGGTGCGAAGGGCGGTAGTCGCGGTTGGTGAAGCGGGTCGACGTGACCTCGCGGAGCGTGTGTGTCTCCGAGCGATCGATCGCGATCCCTCATCGAGCGCTCTTCACGCAATACTGGACGACCTCGTCCGTGGTAGCGAGAAGCCCTCGGAGAGGCTTGCACGCTATCTGGCAGCACAGGCGCACGCCTCCTCGGCCGAACGCCGCATCGCGCTTGGCTTTGCCATCGCGGCCATCCAATGCGACGACCTCGGAGATCTCGCGGGGTCTCTGAGCACGCTAAAGCGAATCGTCCGAGAGAACCCAGCGGATGTCGGTGCGCACGAAGCCTTGATCGACGCGGCGGAGCGCGCAGGCGATGGAGATGTGCTCCTCGCTGCCCTTGAGAGAGCACGCACCGCGCTGGACGGCATGGCTCGTCAATCGATGACGCTTCGACTCGCTCAAGAGCTCGCTGGTCGCGGTTCGCGTGATGAGGCGCTTGAGTTGTGCATCGAGTTGCTCGCGGCGGAGTCGGTGGAACGCGACACGCTTCAGGCGGTCGCCGATCTTACGCGCGACGAGAATGCTGATGCGGTCTACCGAACCGCGCTCGAACGCCTTTGTGCGACCGACGCCGGAGAGGACCGAAGGCGCTCGCTAGAGCTCTTGGGGGACTTTCACTACTCCAAACTCGGTGACGTGGAGAGCGCGGGGAGATTGTGGAAGGCTGCCGCCAGGATCACCGGTCTTGACGACGCGGGACGCGAGCAAGCCCGATTCCTTTACGACCGCGTGCTTCAGGCCGTCCCCAACGACCCGGAGGCGGCCGAGGCTCTCGTCGACCATTACGCTGCGCAAGGGGACTGGCTACGGCTTCCGGAGCTTCTGCGGGTGGTCGTCCACTCGCTCGAGCCGGAGCGAGCGTCCGCGCTGCTCTTGCTGCTCGAACAGAGCGCTGTCGAGTCGCGCAGCCAGGGCGAATACTTGACGCTGGCGGACGGGCTCCTCGAACGGTTGGGGTCAAGTTCCAAGGGTCCGGAGCTCGAACGATCGAGGGCACGCGTTCTGGGCTCCGACCTGACTCGAGAGCGAGATGCTTCCGAAGCGTTCCGCAAGCTCGTATCGGTCCACGAGCGCGACGAGGACGTTCGAGAGTACGAGCGTTTCATCGAGGGGATCCCGCAAGCCGACTTCAGGCACTCCGAGCTCCGGTGGCTGTTCGACTGGCGCGCCACGCACACGGACGACCCCTATCGCGTGCTGTTGGAGTGGGCGACCGCCGAGGAGGACTATGGGGAGCCGGAGGCTGCTGTGAGTGTCTACGAGCGAATCGCTGCGCTCGATGGGCATGCGCCTTTTGCGGCCGAGGCGCTCTGCCGATTGCGTCTCAAGACGGGAGACTTCATCGGAGGACTCGCGGCGCTAGATGATGTGCGCCTCAACACGCCATCGGAAGAGCAGCTTGAGCTGAATCTGCGGATGGCGCGGACACTGTTCGAGGATCTGGCGAGACCGGTCGAAGCTGCATTTGCGCTCGCACCGGCCGTTGCCGTTCGTCCGGCGGTCGCCGAAGTCCAGGAGCTCGCGCGGCGAATTCTGGCCGATTCCGTCAGCCTGCGCGATGTGATCGCGCAATTCGAGGACGTCACTACGAAATCCGACGAACGCGGCGCGTTCACGGTGTTCGAGTTCCTTATTTCCGCGCGCGACGAGACGCGGTCCCTGCCAAGCGCTCGAATTCGCTGGTTGCAGCGCATGCTCGACCTATCGTCCACGGAGCCGGAGACAGCACTCGAGACTGTCGCTTCAGGTGTCGTCGAGCATCCGAGTTCGCTCGAGCTGTGGGAGGGCTTCGAGACTCTCGCGCGAACTATGGATCGACCGCGGACGCTCGCGGACGCCTATCGGAGCGCGCTCCTCCACACCGTCGGCGACCCCGCGGTGGCCGATCGGCTCGGAAAGCGACTTGTTGCGCTCGAAGCAGAATTCGGGATTTCCTCACCCGACACGGCCAGCGCGCTTGCATGCCTCCTCATGCAGGCACCGGATTCTCGCTGGGCATTCGACCGGGTGAAACTTTCGTTGGGAGCGCAGTCTCGCTGGGACGACCTGTTTGCCCTGTACGATCGAGTCGTGCCGGCGACGCCAAGCACGTCCGATCGGGCGACGCTGTTGCACGAGGCAGCGCTTGCTGCGCGCGACCTCGCGGCGAAACCTGACAGGGCCATTGCCTATTTCGAAGCCCTGCGAGCGATCCGCCGCGACGATACGTCGATCGAGTCCACTCTCGATCGCCTCTATGTTCGACAAGGACGGACGCGCAGCCTCATCGAACTTCTCAGCGAGCGCATCGATCGAGAAACAGGGTTTCGACTGCGCGAGCTCCGGCACCGGATCGCAGGCCTTTGGCTGGACCTCGGCAACGCCGACGAAGCCGAAGCTCTAGCAACGCGAATGCTGGACAGCGGCGCAGGAATCGCGGATGTCACTGACATTCTCGAGCGCGTTGTGGCTCTCGCGCGCGACAGCCAGGAACGTCGCTCGGAATCCGAGTTGGCGCCACAGTGGCGTGCCCTCGACCGGCTGAAGTCTTACTATGCTTCCGCGGGCAGGTCCGACGAGGTGGTGCGGCTCGTCGAAGCATCCCTGGCTCTTGCCGAGACTCCTGCTCGGCGTGCCACGTGCATCAGGGAGCTGGTGTCGCTCCGGCTCGAGCAATCCGCCGCGCTGCAGGCCCCCTTTTCCCACGCGCTGACGGTGATCGAACTTGGCGTTGCCGAGGACCTCTTCCTGGCGACGGTCGCGTACAGATCTCTTCTTGCTCGAACCCTGTGGGCATGGAGAAAGGCGTCAGGGCCGCTGACGGAGGATGCCAAGGACACCACATACGCAGTTCTCGGTAGACTTGCCAAAGTCCTGCTCGCTCGAGGTGACTCCCAAGGTGCGTTTCGGCTTCTCTCTCGAGCGAGTGCGCTTCCCTTCGACCCGATGCGATGCCGCACGCTTCGGGCGGATGCGGCAGCAGTGCGCGCTGCCAAGTTGGGCGATCCGGTGGGGGCGATCGGAATCTTGTCCGAGCTGTTCGACGCCAACGCCGCCGATGAGGTGGCGGCGAATTCTTTGACGATGTTCGCGGGACTGCTCGAAGAAACGGGCAGGGTCACGGAACTCGCTCGCCTGTGGGAGAAGCAGGGGAGAATTCGGGCGAGTTCCAGACCCGATGTCGATGCGTGCGCGTGCTGGGAGCGTGCGGCCGTCCTCTGGGAGGGCGAGAGGGCTTGGGATCAATCCGTTGCTGCCTACACGGAGGGAGCAGCTCTTGGGTCGGTGACTTGCTACGAGGCGCTCGCGCGCATTCACTCGGCGCGACAGAGCTGGGAATGCGCTGCCGACGCGCTCGAATGGTTGTGTGTCAACTCGCCGCCGACGAGCCGCGGGCGGCGTTCGCTCGAGCTCAGCGACGTCTGCGTGAGGCTAGGAAACCGCTCTCGCGCTCGGTCGTCCCTGGAGGAAACGATTCGGGAGACACCCGACACGGACCGAGCCCGCGATGTGCGTGAGCGGCTCATCGTCCTCTGTCGAGAGGACAACATCTACAAGCCCCTCGCTGACCTGCTCGCGTCGGAGGCGGATGCTGCTCCCGCTTCCGAACTCCCGCGCAAACTGGCCTATTTGTGTGAGGCAGCGGATCTATTGCGGTGGAAGCTCGATGACTCCGCGGGAGCTGCGGATCTTCTCAAGAAGGCCGTTTCATGGTCCCCCGAGGATGGAGCCCTTCGACTCGCGTTCGTCGACGTTCTCGAATCCCTGCAACGGTGGGACGAAGTGGCGTCTGTCTTGCGGGGGACGCTCGACATTTCGCGTGATGAGCGTCCGCGTGACCGTGCCCTGATCCATCAGCGACTCGCGCAGGCCCTCGTACATTCGAATCGGCATTCCGACGCGCTTGCCGAGCTTCGCACCGCGGACGAGATGCGTCCGGGCTCGCCGATGATCCTCTTCGACTTGGGGCGGGTCGCTCTCGAGCTCGGAGAGCTCGATCTATCCGAGGCGACGTATCGTTCACTGCTTCTCGTCGTGCCGGAAGAGGGTGCGGCGCAGCCGCCACGGGCTGAAGTGTTTCTCGATTTGGCCGAGATCTTCCGCCGTCGAGGGGATCAGGAACGGGCTGCTGACCTGGTCGATTCCGCGTTCGAGGAGGCGTACCGAACGATCGACGATTTCGGGCCGTTCGAGGAGTCCCTTCGTCAGCGAAAGCGCTTCGATCTGCTCGCACGAGCGAAGGAACGTCGTGTCGTCGAGGCGGCGACGTTGCCCGTCCGTGCCGTGGCGCTCGAGGAATGGGTTGCGGTTTGGACGCAGTATCTCGATCGACGGGCTGATGTGAAAGAGCGGATGGTTCGTGCCGCCGAGCGCATCGCTCGCGATTTCCGTGAAGAGACGGTGACTGATCCGATTGCGTGGGCCGTGCTCTCACGAGTGCAGACAGCGCTGGGCGACGAGGCGGCCCGTCTCGACACAATACAAAAGCGAATCGACGTTCTTTGGGAGGCGGGTACGCGAGCGGACGGAGTGGGAGGCGCCCGCGCGTGGCTGCACGAAGCGGCGGGGCTCTGCACCGAACTCGGCGTTTTGGACAGAGCAGCGCTCATCTATGAGCGACTGGTCCACGACGACCCATTGGATTTCGAAGCGTGGCGTGGACTCGAGGGCACCGCGAGGGACGCCACGTCGCGCAATCGCCTGTACGGTCGACTTCGGTCCTCGATCGATGCGGTTCCGTCCGGCCCACATCGGACGCGGCTTCGGTTGCAGTTTGCGAACGCGCTGCTGGCAGATCCCGAATCGTCCGCTTCCGCGGTGACGGTCCTCTCGGCCGCTGTTGAAGAGGATCCGAGGGATGGTGAAGCCAACCGCCTACTCTGGGATGTGCTCGAACGCGATGAAAAGGTGGACGACCTTGTCGCGGCGTTGTCGAGTCGGCTTGACCGATTGACGCCGGTTGGCGATGTCACCGCGGTTGTCGATACGAGCCTCAGACTGGGACACACACTCGAACGCGCTGGCCGGTTTGACGAAGCGCGGACCGCCTACGAGTCGCTTTTGGAATTCGACGGACCGAGTGTGCTCGAACGAACCATTGAGCTCGCGCTTGGCGACCTCGACGACGCCGCTCGTGCGGGGACTGCTTCACAGCGGGAAGGGCTGATCGAGTTCCTCACCAGCGCTGTCGGACGAGTTGTCCCTCCCGCGCCAGATGCGCTAGCGCTGCGGTTGGCCGAGACTCTCGCTCGAGCGCACCGTCCTGACCAAGCTCGACAGCAACTCGAGGCGATGCTCACTCGCAATCCCCAAAATGGAGAAGCCCTTCGCTCGCTATCCGATCTGATGGCCTCAGTCGGCGATTGGGCGGCAGCAACGGATATCCGACGGCGCTTGCTCGTGGACGTGCTCGATCGCGGCGGGTCCAGGGGTGAGCTCGTCCACGTCGCTCTGGCAACGGCCGAAGCCGCCGGCAACTGCAACCGCCTCGAACACGTGCACAAGGCGGTCGCGAGTGCGCTCGACGTTCTCGCCAAGCGACCCCTGTTTGTGCCCGAGCTCGTGTCTCTGTGCCAAGCGATCGGTGCCTGGTCTCGGCTTGCCGAGGTGTTGGAAGCCGAGGCCTCGCGCCGAGAAGACGCGACGGAAAAGGTCCAATTCCTCCTTCAAGCGGCGACGACGCTGCTCGAACACGGCGAAGATGCATCGAATGCACATCGTGTAGCCACCCTGGTGCGGTCTCTTCAACCGGAATCCCTCGATGGTGCCATCGTTCTTGCCAAAGCCAGTATTGCACTCGGCCATACCGATGAGGCAATCCAGGTTCTACGCGAAGCTGCTCAGCGCGTTCGCGGTCAGCGGAGCGTGACGGCCTCAATCTATGTCGAAATCGGCAAGGCCTACCTTGCCGTCGACGACCTGTTGGAGGCTGCGGAGGCGTTGAAGGAGGCGTTCGCGGCCGACTGGCGCACTCGGGACGTCGCTCTGCTTCTCGGCCAAGTCTCGATCGATATCGGGGACGAGAAGACGGCGGAGCGGGCTCTGACCGCGGTGACCACGTTGCCCGTGCGCGAGGGCAACGCAAAGGAAGTATCCACGAAGGCGACTGGCTTCTATCATCTTGCGTCGATCGCCTTTGCCAAGGGTGATTTGGTCAAGGCGAAGCTCTTGGCCGCAAAGGCCCTCGATCTCGACGACCATCCGGGTGCGCGAGTCTTGTTGATGCGCTTGGCTCAGGCGAGGGCTTCGAGCGTCGCTGATTGAAGGTCCCTTGGTGACGCGCTCGCACGAGTTCGCGGACTGGCGACCTCACCGGGCGCAGCGAAAGCCTCCGAACTTGCTTCGCAGCGAGGATTCTCGCCCTCCGCGGGCCGAAGCACGCATGTGGACTGCGAGGTCAAATCCCCAATTTCCGCCGCGAGCTACGCGTGTGTTGGAATCCAAAGCACCGGAGGTCCACTCCCAGACATTGCCGGCCATGTCTTCGAGCCCTTGTTCCGTCGCGCCTCTCGGAAACGACCCCACTGGTGCTGTGGTTGGCCATCCATCGTCGGCGGGATACGTTGGACTCCAGTCCTCCGCAAGATTTTCCCTGGCCCACTTCACACATTCGGTACCGCACGCGTTGACGCGATCGGCCGACGGAGGCCCGTCCCCCCACGGGTAGCTTCGCCCGGCGTCCGCGCTGCGAGCGGCCCACTCCCACTCCTCCTCGCTCGGTAGTCGTTTTCCCGCCCACGCGCAGTACGCATTCGCTTGATTCCAGTCGACACAGTTGACTGGATGGAGTCCAGCGCTCGCCCGCTTCCAGTTGCATCCGCGAGAGAACTTGTTGGTGGGGTCATCCGTCTTGTGCGCGCTCGGTTCCGCGCAGGCGCTGGCCGACACGCAGTTGCCAAATGCGGCGACCGTCACTTCGGTGATGTCCATGCAAAACGGCTGAACCGACACGACGTCTTTGCGCTCGCCCATCGCATAGGTCCCACGAGGAAGAAATGCCATGCCAGGCGGACACGGTGCCGGGTAGTTCCGCTGAATGGGCGTCGTCTTGGATGCAGCGACGACAGGCGCAGCTGGCGCCGACGACGTCGAAGTCGGAGGCCTGGGACCTTCGTATGGCTTTCCCGTGACAAGCCGCATCCCCTGCGAGAAGCCCAGCGCTCCTGTTCCGATTGCCCCAAGCGACATCGCGATCGATATCCATCGCCGGGTCTTTTTCGTAGGTTTTCGACCGTTGCCCACGCGCTGCGCATTCGCCGTGCCTTCCGGTCGACCCGAGCTGGGGGTGTCAGCAGCGTCTCGTGACATGGGCAACTCGGTGACGGCATCTTCGTCGTCCGTGCGCTCTGGTGGAAGCGCCGGACTTGGCGCAGACGGGGACTCAGCGTCCTGGGCATGGGGTGCAATCTCTCTGTCGACGGACGAAAGGACTCGTCGGACGTTCTCGAGTGCGAGGTCCGCGTTCGCGAACCTTTCAGATCGAGAACGGGCCACGCATCGCCCGAACCACGCGTCGAACCCGGCGGGGAGTGGTGGCGTATCCCCTATCTCTGCGGCTCGAATCGATGCGAGCGGGAGATCACCGAAGAGAATCTCGCGCATCAACTGAGGAATCGTCACCTCGTCCCGATTTGCCGATTTCCAATAGTAGGCGCCCGTAAGCATCTTGAAGGCGATGAGGCCGAGAGCCCAGACGTCCGTCTCGGGAGAAATCTCGCTGCCGTCCGTCTGCTCGGGGGCCATCCACTTCGGCGACCCGACGGCGGCCGTGCGCCTCGTCTTCGCTTCGGCGACGAGTTTTGCGAGGCCGAAGTCGAGGACCTTCACCGTGTACTCTTCGCCGACACGCCTCGTCTTCGCAAGGAAGATGTTCTCGGGTTTCAAGTCGCGGTGGACAATGCCGACTCGGTGCGCCGCGCCCACCGCGTGGCATATCTTCTCGAAGATGGACAACACCTCGCGTGATTGGAACATCTTCCGTTCCGTGAGCGCGTCTGCGAGATTCCGGCCATCGAGGAGCTCCATCGCGAGCCATGGCACGCCGCTGTCGGTGTCCACCCCTGCCGCGACGACCTCGACGACGTGATCGCTCTCGATGCGAGCGCCGATGCGCGCCTCCTGTTCGAAACGCTTTCGCAGGCCAAGGTCGCCAACGACTTCCGAGAGCATCACCTTGAGCGCGCGCGGCCTGTCCGTACTGATCTGCTTGACGTGGTAGACAACGCCCATCCCACCGCGACTCACATCTCGGACCACGACGAAGTCCTCAGCGAATGTGTCGCCAGGGCGCAGGTTGAACGGGTCGGCCACGGGATTGAGTCCTTCGTTTCGCGAGATATCACCCTTCGAGCCTTCGAACGCGTCGAGACCGCCACACGCCGGGCACGGGTAACTCGGAAGTCCGGCGGATGACGCGACGCGTGAAACACCTCATGGGTGACGGCCTCGGAGTGTACTCGACGTCCTCGCATCGCGCGCGGGCAACCGTCCCCGAGCGCGTGTTGTAGAGTGGTAGGAACGGAGGTCACGTTGAAGCACTCGCATTTCTCATCGCGCCTGAGTCATTGGGTCGGCGCCCAAGTGGTCGTGGTTGGGATGCTGGCACCGTCTGGAATCATGGCTGCGCCTCTCGCCTTTCCGGAGGCCGAGGGATTTGGCGCGTTGGCCACGGGCGGTCGCAACGGGCAAGTGGTTCACGTGACCACTCTCGCCGACTCCGGGACGGGTTCGCTACGCGACGCCGTCAGCGCGTCCAATCGAATTGTCGTGTTCGATATCAGTGGCGTCATCAACATAACGACACCCCTCGTCGTCGCGGGGGACAACATCACCCTTGCTGGGCAGAGCGCTCCAGCGGGGGGCATCACTGTCTACGGCAGGGAATCGAGTTTTAGCAGTCGAAGCAACATCATCGTGCGCTATCTCCGCTTTCGCCAGGGTATGGGTGATACGGACAGCTCAGCGAAATGCGTCAATATCACCGACGGCCAGAACATGATCTTCGATCACGTGTCTGTCCAATGGGGCCGATGGGACAACTTCGGAGTCACCGGAACCAGCACCACCGTCACGTTGCAGAACTCGATCATAGGCGAAGGCATGCCTCCGCAGCGATTCGGATCCATCATGGACTCCGTCCAGGACATCACGGTCGCGCGCAATCTTTGGATTGACAACGAGAGCCGAAATCCAAAATTCAAGGCCAACGGACAGGACATCAACAACGTCGTCTACGACTGGGGAAATGGCGGAGGCATCATCGGAGGCCATTCGTCGGCAGACTGGAACGAAGATCTCATCAACAACTATCTGATAGCCGGTCCCACGACCGTCGACGGGTTTCTGACGTTCTATGCGAACACGGACCTCGTTTACCAGACCGGCAACATGGTGGATGTGAACCAGGACGGGCAGCTCAACGGACGGGCGGTGGTTGAAGCGGATTTCGCCTATGACGCCACTCCGCCGACGTTCCAGACGTCGGCGCACAACAATCCGTCCGTCCCCGTGACGGTCGTGAGCGCGGCAGACGCGTACGCGCTCGTGGTGGCTCAAGCTGGCACCTGCCAGCTCCGGGACGCGGTGGAAACGCGACTCGTAGGCCAGCTCCAGTCTCTCGGGAAGACTGGGGCCATTATCTCCACGACTGGCAGTGAAGCCGACGTGGGCGGCCAACCGACCGTGACATCCGTGAGTTGGCCCGCAGGCTACGACACCGACGGAGATGGGATGCCCGACGCTTGGGAGACCGCGCACGGGCTCAATCCCAATGATCCGAGCGACGCCAACGGCGACTACAACGGCGACGGATATACCAACATCGAGAAGTACCTCAACGACGCCGCCGATTTGGCGTGTCCCGGAAGCTCCACGGCGCCCGCCGACGCCGGTGCTCCTGTCGTGGATTCCGGGGGCCCGCCCGGCACGGACGCGAGTCCACAGTCGACTCCGGATTCTTCTGCTCCGGGCGCCGATGCCTCGGTGCTACGACAGGACGCCTCCATTTCGGGAGTTGATGCCTCCGCTGCGCGTCAAGACTCCTCACTCCCTGAGGATGACGCCTCGCGCCTGGACGCTTCGGTTCTCAGCGGCGACGCGGCCAGTTCGGGCGTAGATGCCACTGTCGGTGGGCGGGATGCCGCTGCGCCGACGGCGGATGCAGCTGGCGTGTTTGTGGCCGATGCTGTCGCTGCGCCTCCCACCGATACGGGCTACAGCGGCGGCTCCAGCGCGGAGGATTCGCCGTCGGGAGCGAGCACGGGCGATGACGGAGCGGGCCCCGCCTCTGGGTCGGCGGCCGCGAGCGCTGGCAGCAGCGGTTGCAGTTGCACAGCTGGTCCGGGTCGTACAGGGGATGATTGGGGAATGGCTCCGTGGGCAATGAGCTTGCTGTTCCTTGCGCGAAGCTGGGGCGGGAGTCGGCGTCGCCGATCGTAGCGGGCGCGTATCTAGACTCGAGTATTCCTCTGCGGCCCCTGCTCGCTGGTCGGGTGTGGGAGTGAGGCCGATGAAGCCCGCAGCTCATCGTAGTAATACTTTCGGAACTGAAGCGTCGCGCGATCCGTGTGTACCGAGCGCTCCCGGGAAGGTTTTGGAACCTCCGCGGGGTCTTGCGACTCGACCACCGGCCGGTCCTGTGCTGCGATAACGCGATTGACACGATTAAATATCGGATTGAGAAGGCTTAGCTTCTGAAAGCTACGTGCTCCCGTGATGACCATGCGCACCCCGGAAGCGTCTACCGGCACGGCGATGGCATGGATCCGAAACGTCTTCCCGGGGATCGGGATGTGCAGCACCATCACGTTGGGCTTGTAGAACTCGAGCCACGCTCCGCTGGGCGTGGCGTCTAGAGTGGAGACAGTCTTGCCGCCGTAGGGCGTCTCTTCCCAGGAGATGTCCATGCGCGACTGCTCTGTCATGGCGCGGGCGCCCGCGCGGCCGATGGTGGTTCGATGGACGAAGGGCAGGTGCGGTGAGTCGAGCATGTTTTCCATGGCGCGCGACCAGTGAGCTCGCCATTCGGCGACGAGATTCGTGCGCACCAGATCGGTGCGCACGAGGGTGTCAGGGACGATTGGCTCGGTAGGGGTATCCGTGCCTATGGACGGTAGACCCAGAGAAGGTCGCCTATCCCACGCACGGGCACGGGGAGTGCCCCGAGCGTATCGCGCTTCGCTTCGGGGTTGAACGGCACGTGGCAATTGCGGCCCTCGTCGTCGAAGCGCCATCCGTGAAACGGGCAGTGGATGCGCCCGTCCAGAAGGTCTCTTCATCCTACCGAGCCAGGCCGTTCGACTCCAACGCATCCCGAAGCGCCGCGAGTGCCAGAGCCAAGTGCGCCTCAGCTTCGTGCGTGAGCCCTTCTGCGAACGAGTCCATGTCCACCGGGCGAATCCCCAAGAGCCACGCGTGCGGATGCGCGCCAAAGCATTCGGCGGCCAAGTGAAGGACGGCCTGTGGCGACAGACTGTGGGAACTGTAGGACGTGTCTGCAGCGGCCTCCACGCGCCGCAGGTAGAACGGCGCATGTCCGTCGCCATCGGTCGCCGCATCGGCGAAAACCACGATGTCGTGATGAGCCACGAGCTCCGCATGCTCGACGGAGAGCTGGTAGTCTCGATCGACGGTGACGTTGGCGCGATCGAGGTTCTCGAGTCGGTCGGCCAAGGCGGGGCCTAGACCATCGTCCCGGCGCCCGGGATTGCCGTAGCCTATCACGAGGATGCGCAACGCCTATCCCTGCAGGCTCAAGACGCGTAACGGCTCGCCGACGAGATCATTTGCCCTGCACTGTCGTAGACCTCGACCACAAGCGGCATCTGACCGAATGCGTGCGTGGCGCACGAGAGGCACGGATCATACGCGCGAATCGCCACCTCGATGTGGTTGAAAAGTCCCTCGCTGATCTCGGACTTCCCCGTGAAGAAGTCCTTGGCAACCTTGGTGACCGCGCGGTTCATCGGCTCGTTGTTGCTGGTCGTGGAAACGATGAGGTTAGCCATCGTGACCTCATCATTTCGGTTGACACGGTAGTGGTGAAACAGTGTTCCTCGCGGTGCCTCGATGACTCCCACAGCCTCCTCGCGGCGAGGTCCGTGAACCACGAGGTCGTCTCCCTGCAAGTCCTGGTCGTCGAGCAGATCGGCGACCACCTCGATCGCGTGAAGAAGCTCAATCATCCGGGCCCAGTGGTAACACATGGTCACGTTGTTGGGACGACCGTGAGTTAGTGCGAGGAATTCCTTGCGCGCTAGCTCAGCCTCGGGGGTCGAAACGAAGGAGCAGCAGTTGAGGCGTGCCAGAGGCCCCACGCGATACCAGCCCTTCTCAGGCCCGAGAAGCTTGAGGAACGGGAACTTCATGTACGACCACGACCTGACCTCCTCAACGACGACCTCGAGGTAACGCTGAGTATCGACGTCGTTGACGAGCCGATCGCCATCTTTGGAAATGGCGCGCAGAACGCCGTGATACAGATCGAGTGCACCATCCTCCTGACGTACGAGCGCGAGGTGATTCGAATCGAACGAGCCGAACGGCAAGAGCTCCACTAGGTGGCTCATCGTGAAATCGCGAGCGACTTGGACGGCGTTCTTGCTCCATTCGAGCATCTTGGGCACGTCCTTGCGAAGCGCGTCACGCTCAACGACCGAGAGGTTCTTATTGACGCCGCCGGGAATCGCGCCAGTTCCGTGGATCTTCTTGCCCGCCGTCGCCTTGATTACCTCTTGGCCGAACTTGCGCATCATGACGCCCTGCACGGCCATCTGAGGGTACTTGGCCGCTACGGCGAGAACGTTGCGCTGAGCCACTGGGGCGCCGAAGGAGCTCGTCGCCGTGCCGTCCGTACCGAAGAGAAAGTCAGGGCTCGCGAGATAGAAGAAATGCAACGCGTGGCTCTGGAATATCTGGCCGTAATGCATGAGCCGCCGGATCTTCTCTGCCGTCGGCGTCAATTGTTCCCCCCCCACGATTCTATCCATCGCTTTGGCTGCGGCGAGGTGGTGGCTTACAGGGCAAATGCCACATAGGCGCTGAACGATCACGGGAACCTCCCAGTAGGGTCTCCCGAGGATGAATCGCTCGAAGCCCCGGAACTCCACGATGTGAAGGCGGGTCTCGGTCACCTCGTTGTGCTCGTCCATGTGGATCGTGACCTTGCCGTGGCCCTCGACCCGAGTCAGTGGCGAGATGGTGTAGCAGCGCGCTTTCTTCACCGCCAGACCCCCGGATGTCCTTGTTTGGTCAGTCATATTTGAGCCGGTCGTAGGCAAGGGTTACGGGCTGATCCGTCAGGAGGCCGAATACCGCATCCCAAATGGCGTCTGCGGGAGGCGGACAGCCTGGAATGAAGGCGTCGATTTTGACCACCTCATGACATGAATAAACGCGATTCAGAAGCAAGGGTAGCTCGGGATCCGCGGGAATCGTTCCGGCTGGATTCCACAGCCCAGGGGCTTTGAGATAGGCATGCTCAAGAGCCTCCGCCACGGGTAGGTTGTTGCGCATCGCGGGCACGCCGCCACTGATGGCACAATCGCCGAGCCCGACGAGCACGTCGCAGTGCTTGCGGAAGTCTTCGAGCACGTGGACGTTCTCTTCGTTGCAGCAGCCGCCTTCGATGATCCCGACAGCGCACCTCCCGCTGAACTCCTTGATGTCGTTGATGGGGCACCGATCGAAATCCACCAACTCCGCCAGTTTGAGAATTCGGTCGTCGATGTCGAGCAAGGACATGTGACACCCAAAGCAACCACATAGGCTCGCTGTAGCCACCCGGGGTTTGGTTACAGTCTTCATGTTATGGCTTGGTCTCCTGCGAGGTCTCGGTGCCAATGGGTCTTCGATCGTAGCTGCGCTGTCCCACCGGAACTACGTACCCGACCCGTTTCTTCATCAATGCCCCGCCCGGACAGGACGCGGTAACCTGATCCGTGACGTCGAGGCTCGTGGCCGCGAGCGCCTCGCCATTCACCTGGAGGTGCTTCTTGTGGCCTCGACTAACGAACTGAAAAACGTTCTTGTTGTCGAGCTCTTGGGATGCGCGCACGCAACGACCACAGAGGATGCAGCGATTGTGGTCCAAATACACGTCCGGGTGCGAGAGGTCGATCGAACGGTCAGGGTTGAGATACGGATACTGAGGCGCAGTAATCCCAAATCGATACGCCAGCGCCTGAATCTCACACGAACCGCTTTTCTCACAGTACATGCAGTGGTGGTTGCCCTCGACAAAGAGCATGTCAAGGATGGCCTTGCGGAACTCTTGCACCTCGGCGGTCTCGTTCTCCACCACCATTCCGTCGGAGACGGTCTGCACACAGGCCGCCTGGATACGTCCGTTCACTCGAACGGAGCAGATGCGGCAACTGCCGTGAGGAATGAGATTTTTGTATGCGCAGAGATGGGGAATGTAGATGCCGGCCGCTTCAGCGGCCTTGAGTACAGTCTGACCGGATGTGCCGGTTACATCCATTCCGTCGATTGTGAACTTGACGTGGTTCATCGCCCTTCTCCCAGCTCACACATACCGCGACATCCGGCCGACGCGGAGCTCGGCATCCGCCACCGCATTGGAGAGATCAAACGTCGAAAGCAACCCAGATTTCCTTACCCCGACCAAGTCGGAGTAGAGCGAGCGAAAATTCTGAAGTGCTCCCATGACCGGGTTCGGAGCCGCTTGTCCAAGTCCGCACCGGCTCGTCTGCATGATGACATTCGAAAGCCGCTTCATGTACTCGAGGTCAGCCGGTTCCCCTGCCCCGGTGACGACTTTGTGGACAGCCCGCTTCAGGAGCACCAGGCCGACGCGGCACGGCGTGCAGTGCCCGCAGCTCTCCTCGATGAAAAAATCGAGGTAGTGTTCGGCAATCTCCAGCTTGTTGCGGGCGCGATTGAAGATGAGAATCGCACCGCCTGTGGCGAGGTCGTCATAGCAAATCTGACCGGAAAAGCGTTCCGGACCGATCATCTGTCGACAAGGACCTCCGATGAGCATGGCTCCTGGGTTGTCCGCCTCTGCCAATTCCAACAACTCCCGGGCAGTGATTCCAAACGGAACTTCGTAGACACCTGGCTTTCGGCAGTCTCCGCAGATTGAGAGGAGTTTGGTGCCGGTAGTTCGTTCGGATCCCATCGAGGCGAACCATGGCGCGCCCTTCTCCATGATCCTCGCGGCCGCACTGAATGTCTCCACGTTGTTGACGATCGTTGGGCAGGCATTGTAGCCGTGTTGCGCCGGGAAGGGAGGGCGATTCTTGGGGTCCCCACGCAGCCCCTCGCAGGAACTAATCAGCGCTGTTTCCTCACCGCAGACATAGGCTCCGCCACCAAGTTGTATGCGAATGTCGAAGTCGAACTCGCTGTTTCCAAGAACACTGCGGCCAAGCAGGCCGCGCTGCCTACGATCTTCGAGGATGTGTTCGAGAAAAGGACGGAGGTAAGCGTACTCGCCACGCAAATAGACGATGCCGGTGTCGCTTCCGAGGGCATAGCCCGCGATGGTCATTCCCTCGAACACCTGATCGGGACGTTCGGTTAGCAGCACGCGGTCTTTGAACGTTCCTGGCTCTCCCTCATCGGCATTGCACAGCACGTACCGTTTCGTGCCTGGAGCATTCCGTGCATATTCCCATTTCTGACCCGTAGCAAACCCGGCGCCGCCTCGCCCCCGCAACCGCGACGCGCGAATCTCAGCAATGACGGATTCTGCAGGCAGGTGCAAGGCTTTCGCGAGTCCGCTCCCGCGCTCGAATTCGTCGAAGTGAACGGGTCCCCGTCGCCGAATGTTGTTGCGAACCATCGAGCGGACCAGGGGATGGGAGTTGTTGCCGTCGCCGACCATCGTGACGAGCTGCATGGGCTCGAGGTGACGTCGCAGATCTCGGATAACGTGACGCGCACGTTCGGGTGTGAGATTGGGGACGACCACTTCATTAATGAGGGCTGCCGGAGCCTGATCGCTCATCCCTATGCAAGGAGTGTGCGTGAGCGTGATGGCGCCGTCAGAAGTTGTGTCCCCCATGGTGACGCCGAGCTCTTTTGCCATCGCGTCGGCGACATCTTCATAGCCTTTCATCCAGTCCACAATGTCATTGCAGAGCCGGATGATGACCTTTCCGCGCGGCTTAACGGACAGGAAGGCGTAGAAGGTGACTACGCTCTCGACCTCTACCCGATGTGAGTTCACCTCGCGGGCGATGACCTCCATCGCATCCGTGGAGACGCACCCAAGCCGTTGCTGTACGGCGAGGACGATGTCCATCATGCGGCTTCGATCGGAGCCGTATCGACGGCAAACGTCTTCGACCACGTTGACGAGCGCCTGTTTCATCCAGTGAATACTCAGTTGTCCAACTCCAATACGCAACTAAAAAATAGCATCGCCGTCAGTCGACGCGGGTCTCAGGCGACTCGGCCGAGCGGTCGGCATTCGCGAACCACGTGGCACTCGCGCGACGATGTCGGCGGGCTGCGATGGATCGCTGGAAGCACATATCCGTTATTGCAACGACATGGCGACCGGCTGATGAGCTCCCTTGCGCGATTGCAGGCGGAGACAACACAGAAACGAGCGTCAGCTACGTCGGCCAAAGCTCGATGACCGAGATCTCTGATGGCGCCGCGACGCGCATGGGTGGCCCCCAAAATCCTGTTCCTCGGCTGACGTAGATCTGCGTCCCACCGTGGAGGGCAAGCCCAGCTACGTACGGCTGGTCGATCCGCACAAATAGTCCCCACGGGAAGATTTGTCCGCCGTGTGTGTGGCCGCTGAGCTGAAGATCAACTCCAAGATTTGCCGCCTCGAAGACCTGCTTCGGCTGGTGGGCGAGGAGCACGAGCACTCGGCTTGGGTCGCGACCCGACAAGGCCCGCGCGAGATCCGCCCCGTGGCCGCCGCCGAAGCGGTGTGCGCTGAAGTCGTCCACTCCCGCGAGGTCGAAACTCTTGGCGCCGGCGCCGACGGACACCCTCTCATTGCGCAGCACGCGTATCCCGAGCCGGGTGAGCTCAGCGATCCATGCGTCGGCACCAGAGTAGTACTCGTGGTTGCCCGTGACGAAAAATATGCCGGCTTTCGCTTTGAGCTTCCCGATCGGCGCAACATCTTCACCTAGCTCGTGTACCGAGCCGTCGACGAGATCCCCGGTGATCACCACGAGGTCGGCGTCGAGGGCGTTGACGCGCTCGACCACATGCTCGAGCCAGCGTTTACCGAGCGTCGGGCCGATATGGAGATCCGTAAGCTGCACGATGCGAGTTCCCGAAAGGGCCTTGGGAAGTCGCGAAAGGGGCACCCGAACGCGTCGGACCGCGATCTCACCCAGCGCATTCGCGGCGCCTAGGCCGGCGATGCCGAGTCCAAGGACCGAGACCGTACAGGTGATGACGCGCGAGAGGAAGATCCGGCGATTGGGTGACAGCGGGTCGGCCGCGAGCACATGGAGAATGGGAACCAGCCCGCGCACGACCTCGAAGGCCAGCAACAAGAAGAAAAGGATGACCGAGAGACCGACCCACACGAAGACGACGGTGGAAACGACCTTCGCCCATGGTCTGTCGAGCGCACGCCCGAGGACCATTCCAACGGGAGTCGCGACGGCAAGCGCAACAAATGCCCACGCAGCGCGCCGATTCCAGAACGAACCGAGTTCGCACACGCGAACCAAGCGCGCGAACAGGTACCAGTGCATGCCTCCGACGACTAGGGTGACGATGGCGACGAACAGAAGAACGGTGGCGATGGATCTTTGCACGGGACAGTTTTGGTGCGGATTGTCGGGAGAGGGAGAGGGAGAGGCCGAGAAATGCGGTGCGGGTGTTGGCGCACCGTAACGCGCGGAGAGTCCGCTTGGCGTCTCATGTCAGTGGACGAACATTGCCCGTTCATGCTCGACTGACCAGTTGACAGGCTCGACCTTCACGGAAGATAGGTTATAGATTCACATGAGGGCGCTAGGGTCACGCGTCGATGGGTGCCGGGAAATCGGAGAAACGCATGGGTGGTCAGAACGGTTGCTCGCACGAGTGCAGTTGTCACGACGTCCCAGAACCTTCCGAAGCCGAGCTACTCGAGCGGCTCGATGAAGTCATTGCGCAGTATCGTCACAGGCCAGGCGCGCTGATCCCGGTCCTTCAGATCGCCCAGGGAATCTTCGGCTATCTCCCTGAGGTGGCCATGAAGCACATCGCGCTCGGGCTGGACAAGTCCTATAGCGAAGTGGCCGGCGTCGTCGGCTTCTACTCGTTTTTCTCTACGGTGCCACGGGGTGAGCATCTCATCCGAGTTTGCCTCGGAACAGCGTGCTATGTGCGCGGGGGCAAGGCCGTGCTCGAAGCGTTCCAGCAGAAGCTGAAGCTCGAAGTCGGCGGAACGACGACGGATCGGAAATTCTCTCTTGCAGTCGCGCGTTGCTTCGGCGCATGCGGACTGGCTCCTGCCATCATGATCGACGACACCGTCTACCATCGCGTGAAGACCAACCGAATTCAGACGATTCTTGCCGAGCACGTTGCCAACGCTGCGGCCCATGAGGAAGACGAAACATGTCCAGGCGAATTGGGAACGCAGGCGAACTGACGGCGCTGCGGGACAAGTTGCGGAGTAAGATCGATCTGCTCGGGCGACACATTCGAGTTTGCGTCGGGGGTGGGTGCATCGCCTCGGGCTCACTACAGGTAAGCGCCGCCCTGCGCGAGAACATTCGCAAGAGGGGCCTCGATGTTCCTGTGTTTGAGACCGGATGCCTCGGGCCTTGTTCGGTCGGACCGGTGGCCGTCACCCAGCCGGATGGGGTGTTCTACGAGAACATCAAGCCTGAGGACGCGGCAGAGATCGTTGACGCCCATCTCATTCACGGACAGCCCGTGGAGCGCTTGCTGCGCAGAAACGACAGAACTGGCAGCGTCGAAACCCACGTTGGCGACGTTGCCTTCTTCAAGAGGCAGATCAAGATCGTCCTGCGAAACTGCGGCACCGTTGACCCTCTCGAGATCGACGACTACATCGCGCGCGATGGCTACCAGGCAGTCGCCAAGGTGGTCTGCACGATGTCACCCGACCAGGTCATCGACGAGGTGAAGAAGTCGGGTCTCCGCGGCCGCGGCGGGGCGGGCTTCCTGACCGGGATGAAGTGGCAGTTGACACGCAAGTCGCCAGGGGATGTGAAGTTCGTCATATGCAACGGCGATGAGGGCGATCCGGGCGCGTTCATGGACCGAAGCGTCCTCGAGGGCGACCCCCACAGCGTCATCGAGGGAATGACGATCGCTGCCTACGCCATCGGCGCCCAGCAGGGGTACGTCTACGTCCGCGCGGAATACCCGCTTGCAGTGGAGCGCCTGGGACGGGCCATCGAGAATGCGCGTGAGAAGGGTTTGCTCGGCAAGGACATCCTCGGACGCGAATTCAATTTTGACCTAGAGATACGCATGGGCGCCGGAGCATTTGTCTGTGGTGAGGAAACAGCGCTCATGACGTCGATCGAGGGCCATCGGGGCGAGCCACGGCCGCGGCCTCCCTTCCCAGCCGTCAAGGGACTGTGGGGCAAACCGAGCTGCCTCAACAACGTCGAGACGTTCGCGAACATCCCGCCCATCCTATTGAAGGGAGCCAGCTACTACGCATCGCTGGGCACCGAGAAGAGCAAGGGTACGAAGGTGTTTGCGCTCGCCGGCACTGTGATCAACACGGGATTGGTCGAGGTTCCTGTGGGCATGTCGCTCGGCGACATCATCTACGATATCGGTGGCGGGATTCCCCGCGGCAGAAGGTACAAGGCGGCCCAAATCGGCGGACCGTCCGGCGGATGCGTTCCCAGGCAGCATCTCAACGTTCCCGTCGATTACGAGTCCCTCCAGGAACTCGGCGCCATCATGGGCTCCGGCGGTCTCGTCGTCATGGACGAAGACAGCTGTATGGTCGATGTGGCTCGGTTCTTTCTCGAATTCGTTCAGGAAGAGTCTTGCGGCAAATGTCCTCCTTGCCGCGTGGGCACCAAGCGCATGCTTGAGATTCTCACCCGCATATGCGCGGGCGAGGGAGATGAGGGCGATATCGAGAAGCTCGAGCAACTCGGTGCGATCGTCAAAGATACCGCGCTCTGCGGCCTCGGACAAAGCGCCCCGAACCCGGTGCTTTCGACTCTGCGATTCTTTCGTCACGAGTACGTCGCGCACATTCGCGACAAACGCTGTCCGGCTGGCGTGTGCGCAGCTCTGGTTCGTGCCCCGTGTTCGAATGCCTGTCCGGCTGGAGTGAATGTGCCCGGATACGTGTCGCTGATCGGCGAGGAGAGACACGCCGAAGCCCTCACGCTGCATCGAGAGCGAAACCCGCTCGCCGTCTCCTGCTCCCGCGTTTGTTTTCATACCTGCGAGACCAAGTGCCGGAGGTCCACGCTCGACGAACCGGTCTCGATTCGCGGCCTCAAACGCTTCATGATTGAGCAGCAAGACGGGGACGCTCCGGCGCCGGAAATCCGGAACAGCGCCCGAAACTCCAAGCGCAAGGTCGCCATCGTGGGCGCCGGCCCCGCGGGTCTGTCGTGTGCGTATTTTTTGGCTAGGCTCGGATATCGCCCCGAGGTCTTTGAAGCCTCGACGCGGCCCGGCGGTTTGCTCGTCCAAGGGATACCTGCGTATCGGTTGCCGCGGGTGTATGTGGCAAAGGACGTGCGCTTCGTGGAGAGCATGGGTGTCACGATCAAGACGGGCCAGCGTCTGGGCCACGACTTCTCGGTCCAAGATCTTAAGGACTGGGGATACGAAGCGGTGTTCCTGGGCATTGGCGCCCCGAACGGTTGGAAGCTTGGCATTCCAGGCGAGGATGCGGCGGGCGTGGAGGATGCTCTGTGTTTTCTGCGCAACTACAACGAAAATGGCACGACGGACGTTGGAAAGAGGGTTGTCCTAGTCGGTGGCGGGAACTCGGCGATGGATGCCGCCCGGACTGCGATTCGACTCGGCGCGGAGTCGGTTACGATCCTCTATCGCCGTACGCGCGAAGAGATGCCAGCGTATCAAGAGGAAGTCCACGAGGCCGAGCGCGAGGGGGTTCGAATCAAATTCCTTGCGGCCGTGCGCGCCGTCGTTGCGGACAACGGCCGCGTGGTCGGGGTGAAGTGTGCTCAGATGGCTCTCGGACCGTTCGACAAGTCCGGTCGCCGGTCCCCCGTTTTAACCGAGTCGCCGGAGTTCATCGAGCCGTGCGATCAGGTGATTGCGGCCGTTGGCCAGGCGATCGACCCGTCGTCGATAGCAGGACTGGACCTCAAGGTGAACTCGAGCGAATACTTGGATGTGGACCCGAAGACCGGTTGCACGTCGGTCCCGTGGATCTTCGCGGGTGGCGACGCGACCAGCGGCCCGTCGTCCGTCGTGGAGGCGGTCGCGGGTGGGGAGCGAGCAGCGGTGGGCATCGACGCGATGCTGACGGGAAGCGTGAACGCGTTCTGGCGTCAGCACGCGGAGGTCGATACTTCCTTCGATCCGGACGCCGATCCTGTGGAGGTGCCGCGAGCGCCCCAGCACATGGTTGCTGTAATGGAGCGTCGCCGAAGTTTCACGGAGGTCGAGCTGTCGTGGAGCAAGGCCGAGGGGCTGCGCGAGGCATCGCGATGTCTGCGCTGTGATTACCGGGGCACCTGCTGACCGGGACAAGGAGCAGACAGATGTCCAAATTGACCATAAACGATGTGGTGGCCGACGTTCCGGACGGATGTACCGTGTTGGAGGCGGCGCGGATCGCTGGCATTCATATCCCGACACTCTGCTATCTCGAAGAAGTCCAGGCCATCGGTGCGTGTCGCGTGTGCCTCGTCGAGGTCGTAGGGGCACGAGTGCTCTGTGCCTCGTGCGTGACCCCCGTGTCCGAGGGCATGGTCGTCCGAACCAACTCTCCGAGGGTGCGCCAGGCGCGTCGTACGGTTCTCGAACTCCTGCTCTCCGAGCACGACGGGGACTGCCGAACGTGCAATCGCGGCGAAGACTGCGAGCTCCAGGCGCTGGCGCACGAGGTCGGTGTGCGCGATGTGCGTTTCTCGGGATCGCCCCATCGCAAGCAGATCGATCGGTCGACACCGGGTCTCGACCGCGACACGGGTAAGTGTATTCTGTGCCGCCGTTGCGTGACCGTGTGCGGGCAAATGCAGGGAGTGGCAGCGGTCTTTCCGCAGGGTCGCGGCTTCGAGACCGTCATTGGCCCGGCATTCGAGCACAGCTTGTCCGATGTCGTCTGTGTGCAGTGCGGCCAGTGCGCGGCGGCGTGTCCCGTGGGCGCCATCACGGAACACGACGACACCGACGCTGTCTGGGCCGCGTTGAGCGACCGCAACAAGCACGTGGTCGTGGAGACGGCACCGGCCATCCGAGTCGCTCTCGGCGAGTGTTTCGGGTACAAGCCCGGCACGATCGTAACCGGCAAGATGGTCGCGGCGCTGCGCAGGCTCGGGTTCAGGGCCGTGTTCGATACGAACTTCGCCGCAGACCTGACCATCATGGAGGAGGGAACGGAGCTTCTCACGAGGCTTAAGACGGCGCTCGTCGACAAGATCGACGTCGCGCTACCCATGTTCACGAGCTGTTCTCCCGGGTGGATCAAGTTTACCGAGTCTTTCTACCCGGACATGACGCCACACCTATCAACGTGCAAATCCCCTCAGCAGATGTTCGGCGCCCTCGCCAAGACGTACTACGCGAACAAAGTCGGGGTGAGCCCCGAGGACATGTTCGTAGTGTCGATCATGCCATGCACCGCCAAGAAGTTCGAAGCAGCGCGACCGGAAATGGTCGCGAGTGGTGTACGCGATGTCGATGTGGTGCTCACGACCCGCGAACTAGGCCGGATGATCAAGGAGGCGGGGATCGACTTCACTTCTCTGCCAGACGAAACGATGGACAACCCGCTCGGCGAATCCACCGGCGCTGCCGACATCTTTGCCAACACCGGAGGCGTCATGGAAGCGGCACTCCGCACAGCCTACGAGCTCATCACCGGCCGACCGTTGCCGTTTCCGAAGCTGCACGTAGCGCCCGTCGCAGGACTGGAGGGCATCAAGGAAGCGAACGTCAAGCTCGAGAGCTTGCTCCCCGAATGGAAGTTCCTCGAAGGGGTGACGCTTAAACTCGCCGTCCTTCACGGGCTTTCGAATGCGCACAAGGTGATGGACGCCATCAAGGAAGGCAAGGTTGACTATCACTTTATCGAGGTGATGTCCTGCCCCGGCGGATGCGTCGGCGGCGGGGGCCAGCCGCGGTTCACGACGAATGAAATCCGAAACGCTCGGATCGCGGCCATCTACGCGGAAGATGAGGGCAAGCCGCTGAGGAAGTCGCACGAGAACCCAGCCGTGGCCCAGATCTACCGTGAGTTCCTGGGCAAGCCGCTCGGTCACAAGTCGCACGAGCTCCTGCACACGCACTATGAGAAGCGGTCGCGGGTGTAGGGCCTGGCGTCGACCCCGGGCTTCAGCCATGGGGGAGAGAGAGCAGGAAAGGCAATTCTGAGGCTGGGCCACCAGCTGGCTGGTATAGTTGGCCCCCATGGGCGGCCTCATTCAGTTCGTGCAGAACTATCAGGACTTGTCGACCGACAAGGGATTTCAGTTCAAGTTCTTCTGTGACCATTGCCACAACGGGTTCATGACCCGCTTCCAGACGTCCGCATTCGGAATCGCGGAATCTGCTTTGCAAGTCGCGGGCAACCTCTTCGGTGGTGTCTTCCGCTCGGCGAGCTCGTCGGCGTACGAGGTTCAACGCGCAATAGGCGGCCGGGCCCACGACGCGGCCCTCGAAGAAGCTGTGCGCGAGGCCAAGGGGCACTTTCAGCAGTGTTCCAAGTGTGGCCAATGGGTTTGTCCAGACGTCTGCTGGAATGCGCAGGCGAACCTCTGCGTGCGATGCGCGCCAAACTTCGATGTGTCTATGGCGGCGGAGCACGCACAGGCCAAGGTCAATGCTGCGCGCCAGCAACTTCAGGACAAGGCGCAGCATTCAGACTACGTGAATGAAGTCGACATGGGCGCCAAAGCTGTAATGGCCGCGCCGCCCCGAGCAACAGCGGACGCGAGCCGGTGCGGCACGTGCGGAGGTGCTATGGCTGATGGGGTCCGATTCTGCTCCCAGTGCGGCACTCCGCGCGTCGAAACAAGGTGTCCTGGTTGTGGTGCGGATCTCGCACCCAACGCGAAGTTCTGTGGTCAGTGCGGAACGCGCATTGGATGATCCTTGGCGCGCGCCGTGAGTTTTCGCACCGCGCGTCGCAGTGCCTCCGGATCGTATGGTTTGGGCAAGACCGTGTCGTTGGATGTCACTTGGGAGTGGCCCCCAACCGATTCCGCAGCGTAGCCACTCGCGAACAACACCGGGATGTCAGGGCGCAAGGCGCGGCATCGGGCAGCCACTTCGAAACCACTTAGTCCAGGCATCATGATGTCGAGGAAGAGCAAATCGAACTCGTCGGAATGAGCCGTGAAGATGTCGACTGCTTGCTGGCCGTCGACTGTCGACACCACGCGAGCGCCCAGTCGGTGGAGCACCCTTTCGGCGGCCCCGCGAACTGAGGTGTTGTCTTCCGCAAGCAGAATCGTGATCGCAACAGGTCCCTTGTCTTCCGCAGAGTGGAGAGCGGTCGACGTCGCCCTGTCACCGGCCAAGGCTCCGACCTCGCGCGGCAGAAGCACGACGAACTCCGCGCCCTGTCCGGGGGCGCTTCGTGCAGCGATATGTCCGCCATGCTGACGGACGATCCCATACACCACGGCCAGCCCCAGCCCCGAGCCCTTGTCTCGTGACTTCGTGGTGAAGAACGGCTCGAAGATCCGCTCAAGAGAGTCAGCGGTCATCCCGTGACCACTGTCCGTAACGGCGATTCGAGCAAATGGCCCGGCGGGTCTCTCGCAAAGGCGTCTCGCTGTGGCTTCATCGAGGTCAATCGCCTCGATGGTGACGGTCAACTCGCCGCCATCGGGCATGGCGTCGCGGGCATTCAGACACAGATTGAGAAGAACCTGCTCCACCTGTCCCTTGTCTGCAAGGACCACCACCGGCTCGGACGCAGCGCGACAATCGACGTGAATATTCGAGGGGATCAACCGTCGGACCATCGCCATGTGGTTCGTGACGAGACCGTTGACCTCGACGTATTCCCGACGAAGCGCCTGCCTCCGGCCGAACGCAAGCAGCTGGCGAGTCAGCTGGCTGGCCTGCCCGACGGCGGAGACGATCGCGTCGAGGGACGCCTCGCGATCTTTCCCATCGCTGTCCGCTGCGAGTGCTGCGTTGCCTCCGATCACCTGAAGCAGGTTGTTGAAGTCGTGGGCGATGCCGCCAGCGAGCAGCCCAACGGCCTCGAGCTTCTGTGCCTCCCGGAGCTGAGCCTCGAGGGTGCTCTGGCGGTCCGTCGCATCGTTCAGGTCGGATATGTGTCTGCGCAGCGACTCGCGCATGCGTCCGAGCGTGCTGGACAGCATGTTGAGCTCGGCCAGATGGGAACGTATTGGGGAAGCATCGCTGAGGTCGAGCGATGCGATCCTTCGGCTTTGAACGGCCAATTCTCCCAGGGGCTCGGAGAGCCAGCGGGCGAGGTACATGGAGAGCAGCACGGAACCGACAAAGGCCACGATTCCGATGCCGGCTATGAGCCATTGAAACTGTCGGGCCCACGGGACCAGGTCGGACTCGGGCAGCAGCATGCCGATCCAGAGTCTGCGGGCAGAGGATATTTCGAAGGGAGTGAACCCCGCCCACCACGTTTCGCCATCGAGCTCTACGCGAAAGCGGTCGGGCCTGCCTCCGCGGTCGGCGTGCCACGTCGCCACGGCCTCGGCCAAACGTGGATAGCCGGTACTGCCAATCGCCTGGAGTGGCGCCCGGTTCGCGTGGCCCTCGTCGGAGGCGCCGACGTGGGGGGGGCCGAGCAGCCTCTCGTCATCAGTCATCACGAACATCACGCCACGGGGAGACGGTTGCGCCGACGCAGTGAGCTTCGCAATGTCGTCCAGAGGAAGATTGTAGGAAATGACGAGGATCTCGCCGGACGGATCGCGCGCCGCGACCGCCGCTGAGATGCCTGGGGTTCGCGTCGTAAAGAGCGTGAAGACCTCAGTCCAGCCGACGAGTCTCGAACCGGCGGCTTGCGCTTCCTGAAGCGTCTGGTCGCGAAAGACCGCCATCGCCGCCTTATACCAAGGTCGCTGCAGTGTATCGAAGCCGGCCAGGGGCTGATCCCACTCCTGCACGAGTTGTCTTCCGGCGTCTTCCCATAAGACGAAGTGACTCGTGTCACCCCATTCCATGGGCCGGAAATCGCGGGTGATGAATTGCAGTCGGGCGGGATCGGGCGTGGGGAGCCTGTCCGCCACGCCGGCGAACACCGAAGAACGCCGCACGGCTTCGCTGTAGCTCAAAACAAGAAAGTGCCGACCGCTTGGCTCCGCGAACGCCATCGAATCGACTTGCGGAAGCGAGAAAAGTCCGGGCATGAGGAGAGATCTGACTGTCTCCGGGTCCTTCTGTGAAAACCGCCCCTCCCGGATCGCGGCATAGTCCTCGAGCACCTTCTGCCGAAACGGATCGAACCGTTCGTGCAGGCGAACCTCCGCGTCGCGCCCCAACGCAGACATCAACGACCCCGCGACGTCGCGAGCTAGGCGCGCGGTGCCGATCAGCGATGCCGCCAATACACTGCCCAAGACCAGCATCACTATGACGGCGAATGCGATCAGCAGCCCGCTGCGAATCCTGACGACCCAGCGCGTCGAGTCCTGCTGGGTGTGATGCCCCTTCGCCGTCATCCTCTGCTCGGTGTGTCAAGCATGTGGACGACCACAATCTTAGAGAGAAATCGCCCACGGGGCACCCTATTTGGCGTCGTTCCGAATTCGCGAACCCGGCGCGGGAAATCCGGGACCGTACTGCTGATCCGCGCCGCGGTTTCCGCTGCCACGCCCGTTGCGCACCACGACAGAGCTGTACGACAGTGCACACACGACGACAGATGTGGACATCGGTGTATACTTCGAGCTCATCGGCTTTGCGGGCCTTGTCGCTCCGACGGAAGAAACGCTGTCGGCTCTGGCGAACGCACGTATGTGACGATTCTCTTCGAGAACCTCGACGTCTTGGTCGGTCCGCCGATCCGTCTCCATCTCGTGTCCATTCAAGAGAAGCTCGTTTGCGACCGACGTGGGGGCTACTGCTGCGAGCACAACTCGCTATTCGCCAGCGTACTTGACTCTCAAGCTGGTCAGGACAGCGGCTTTACAAACTTCAATACGAAGCGATCGCTCGTTCCGCGCCGTTCCCCTGCGTCGCGAGGGGACGCATTCCAGTCCCGCGTGTCTTGAGGATTTCGCAGAAACGTCGCCTCACCGGCCAGCCGAAATCCCGCTCGCGCAATCTCCTCGCGCACGACGGTTTCCTCAATTCGGTGCAGTGTCTGCACTTCCGTGATCGAAGTCCCAGGGCGCCCGCTATGGTCGACGATGGCGAAAACGCCGCCGGGCTTGAGCGCCCGATAAACTGCGCGGTTCATCTTGTCACGGTCCGTCTTCTGCCAGACTGTGTCGTGATAGAACAGCACGAGAAAGACGGCGTCGAGATCGTTGGCCTCGGGGGGCAGCGGCTCGTCGAACTCGCGGTCGACACGAACGACATTGCTCATTGCCGGTTTGGCGAGGCGTAGATTCCACGCCTTCTCGGCGAATCGCTCGAGAACGAACTTGTTGTTCTGCCCGTAAACGACGCCCGTGGGGCCGACGGTCCGGGCGAGCAATTCGGATGTATACCCGGCTCCGGCGGCAAGTTCAGCCACCCTCATGCCGGGCCCGATTCCGAAGAAGGTCAAGAGCTCAGCCGGATGGCGACCGCGATCGACCTTGCGATCGTCCTCAGACCGATCGGGAGCGCCGACGGCCGCCTGGATGGCAGGAGATGCCACGGCGGATGTCGTCGATGCCGTCGCCGGTGGGCTTGTGAGGGACGCTCCTCGGGTGGCGGACGTCTGGTTGCAACCGACGGTGATCGCGGCAGCTCCGAGGGCGAGAGGTATCCAATGCACCGCACCTACGTAGGGCTCTCCAGTCCACATGGCAATCGGCGTGTCCGTCATCTTCGAAACGCGGACTGCACAATTCTTCGCGCTCGACGGGCGAACGAAGACGACGACCACGCGCATCGAGCCCTACCAAGGCGCCACTGTGGCGCCTCGGGACGCCGGAATGCTCGGAATCATCATCGGTTCGATTTGCCTCACCGGTCCTGCCAAGACGATTACTACGGGGACCACGTAGGCACTACGGAGTGCACACAGTGATGGTTACCGAGTCGCCGGGTTTCATCCTGCGTCCGGCGGCGGGCTCCTGGCTCAGGACGACATTGGTCGGCGTTTCTGCCATGGCGACCCACCGCACGACCGCCTTCAGCCCGAGATCCTCGATCTGCGTCTTGGCCGTGGTCCACCCGGCACCGACCAGCTTGGGAACCTCGACGTCGCCCGGGGTAGCCTGCAAGATGACGATTCCAGGCGTCGCATAGGCGACATCGCCGTTGGGCACCTGGCTGACGACGACGCCTTCCGGCGCTCTTGCATCCGTACCGAGACCCGCCATCTGAACGCTATATCCGCGTTGCGCGAGCCGTTGCCTGGCTTCGGCGGCGGGCAAGTTGACCACATTCGGAACTTTGACGACATCTTCGGCGAGCACGAGGCTCACCGGGGATTCCAGTGGCACGTGGTGACCGGCCGGGACCGATTGGCGGACCACCGTCCCTGGCTTGGCTTCCGCGCTCAATTCGCGCGACGCCACGAACAATGCGATGTGCGCGGAGTTGGCATTGGTGCGTGCGTCGCTCTCCGACATCCCGTGCATATCGGGAACAATTGCGTCGGCAATGACGGGGGCCTGGGGCCGCACAATGCTGTAGCGCTCGACCAGGTAGACGGTTCCCACCGCCGTGACCGCCGAAGTGAGGATCGCCGTCAGAACCGTCGCTGGGCCGTCCATGCGAACTCCTTTCCGCTCCGCCCGAAATGCCGATTGTCGATGATGACGCAAGCTGACCCACGTCGGACCGCGACGAGCGCGTGCTCCAGGCGCGGCTTTCTAGCGTGCTGGATCATGTCCGAACTCTACCACCGCGCGTGTTTCCGCAACTCGAGATGGTTGCGCTCCAGGACGTCTTCATTAACGACTGCGCGCATGACCCGTGCTTGCAGGTTGGCTACATACTGGCCGTGACTGTCCACGGCAGGGCGCAGGAGCAATGTCTCGAGTGCGTGCACGTGGGTCGTATACGGATGCCGAACCAGCGTCTCCACGAGGACGAGCGAGACGCGCGGCGATTTCTCGAGACGTCCACCGGGAGAGAATCGATCGCGAAGGACCGCGTTGGCGCACAGATGTCCGCCCGAACATCCAACGGCTGAGTGGCGCGCATCTGTTCGGGAGCCATGAAAAGAGGTGTACCGACGACGGCAAACGCGCTGGTCGGGGGCGGCCCGAGGTCGATGCTCGCCGCCTTGGCCGTGGCGAAGTCGAGCACCTTGGTCAATGACGAGCCGTCCGGTCCACGCGTGACGAACAGGTTCGCCGGGTTGATGTCCCTTCGACCATCGTTGACGGCCATCTCGCGAGCCTGTGGCATGAGCCGGACCGCAGTAGCGTAGCGTCCTTGCGCCTCGTGACGCACTGCGCGGTTCAGGAGAGCCCCAGCGCGGCGCACCAGCGCCACACTCTCGGCGAACTTGTCGCACGCCTCTGCCTACCTACCTAGCTGGCGGTCCGAGCGGGGGGATTCAGTGACAGAGAGTCGGCCGCAGGCCCGAGCACAGCACAACACCGCGGCGGGAGGGAAATTCGATTGCACGAATCACATTCCGTTGGGCTCTGAGTGAGCAGACAGCTTTGCCAGACCGCTCGGCCATCGATCGATGGCGGCTCGCCTCGCGTTTGCTGGGAGAGGCGGGCGAGGACGATTCGGACTACAGAAGGCCAACTTGCCCCGCGGTTTCAATCGAACTGGGGCGGAGTGCCCACGTAGGGACATTCGCGCGGACCGCTGTAGCGCCGGCGGCGCCGGAGCCAGCCTGCGCCCGCCGCACTCGCGCACCCAGCAATCTGCGAAAGTGGGTTCCCTTTATGACCTGGCTCACAGATTGCTCTACTCGAGGGTGTGCGCCCAACACAGCTCGTCTGCGCATTGGTGTCCATATCGTGCGGAGGTTATTCGCACGTTTCTCCGCTCTCGGAGACCGCGGGGGAGTCAGCCCGCAATGCTCTGCCTCCGATGCCGCTCGAGGTAGTTGCCCGAGCTCCGCGCTCAGCCGATCCCCTCATCGTTCGTGGATTCGAAGAGGCCTATGGAGATACCGAATCTGCATTTGCTCAGGCGGTCTCGCGTGCCACCGCTTCGTGGGCGGAGCGACGACGCTCGAGTGACGAAGCCCAACACGGAGGGTGGACACTACTGGTCGAAATCACGGCAATTGATGCCGAGCTGGCGAGCAGCTCGCGCATGATGGTGTCGATGACCGTGCGAGCGACGCTGCGCGCAAGAAGGGGAAACGCCTTCCTCGGTCAGACTCAGGCGGGATGCCGCGAAGGGGGGCCTCCTCAGGTCGATCACGGTCGGCCCGTCGTTCTGCGGTGCTTTGAGCGCGTCGCAGTCGATTTGGCGGGCTGGCTCGATAGTGACGTCGCCAATTCAGCATGGAGTGGTCTTCGTTAAACATCCTTCCAAAGCAAAGGTGGAATATGAAATCGTTCATTCGGTGTGCGGCCAGCGCCGCATCGACCCGATTCGTCACGTTTGCGAGAGCCCTCCGAGGAACGTGGGCGACACTTGGTCCATCCAGCGCAGTGGCGCTCGCCGTGCTGACGCCCGGTTGTGTGATGACGACGGTCGAACCAGGACATCGTGGGCTCTATTTCGAGCCGGGAGGGCGAGGCCTTCTGCGCGAAGTCCTTCCGCCGGACAGGTACAAGCTCGGATGGTGCTTCATTGCGTGCACGTCGAATCGCATTGATGATTTCGACGTCACGTACTCGACGCGTACCGAGCGAATTCGAACGAAAAGCTCGGAGGGCCTTGACCTGGATCTCACGCTGAGTGTCATCTACCGGCCTGTCGTGTCGGAGCTATACGAGCTCGACACCGAGATCGGAACCAACTACTACGAGGAAGTCATCGGTCCCGAATTCCGGAGCGCCGCCCGAGGCGTCTTTGCGCGGCACTCCTACACGGAGCTGCAGAAGAAGAACGAATCGATCGAAAACGAGGTCGAAAGCGAAGTGCGGAGGCGGACGGACGGCAAGCACGTCGAAATATCGAGCGTGACTCTGGAGGCCGTAACGTATGCTCCAGAGATTGCGGAGAAGATTCGCGAACGGATCGCGGGCGAGCAAGAGGCGGCGCGCCAGCAGGCCGCGATTGCCTGGGAGGGAGAGCGGCAACGGGCCCAACTGCAGAAAGAAGCGGAGATAGCGCGCTTCAAGGCCGAACAACAACTGGCCGCCCTCGAAACGCAGAAGAAGGTGACGCAGGCGGAAACCGAAATGGCAAGCATTCGGGCGGCGGCCGAAGCGAAGACGAAGATCTTGAAGGCCAAGGCGGATGCGGAGGCAGCGGTGCTCTCCGCCAAGGCGCACGCAGAGGAGAAGCGCTCGGAGACCGCGGGCATCACTCCGATGGAGGTCATGATTCACGCCTACGACGCGCTCGGACAGATGGGAGGGTCGGGAACGACCGTGCTTCTGGGCGATTGGTCGCACGTGCCCAATTTCCTGTTCCCTCACGTCCCGGCGTTCCAAAGTGCGTTCAATCCCTACGCAACGCCTACGCTCATCATGCCGGCGCTGGGGAGTACTCCGAGTCCAGTGGGTCACTGACACTGTCCAGCGTGCTCGTGCTCCTCGATCGACGAGGGGGACGCTTCGCGGCCCCCCTCGAGCTTCCCCACATCGACGAGGGGGACGCTTCGCGGCCCCCTCGAGCTCCCCCCGGTGGGTGGCTGAACGTCCCTGCACCTGGGCCTTGAGCTACGCGGCGACCTACCGGCCAAGAACTGACTTGCACCGTGAGCCGCTTTGATTCCACGCCGCGTCTGCTCGGGGAAACAAGGGAAGGACGTTGCCGTGCGGATAATCTCTCTTTCAGCACTCGGGGCCGCAATATCCATGATAGCGGCATGTTCCAGCGACAGCGGTAGCATCGAGCCGGGAGACGGCGGCACCGGAGCGAATCCTGACGATGGTGCAGCCGCATCCTCGAGCTCGTCGGGATCGACAAGCTCGTCCAGTTCGAACAGCTCGTCGGGTCCGAACGGGGTCTACGGCGGATCGAGTTCGTCGGCGACGTCCAGCTCGTCGGGGCCTCCCAGTTCGTCGACATCATCGGGATCGTCCGGTTCATCGAGTTCCGGTGGTCCATCTAGCTCTTCGGGAACTTCCAGCTCTTCAGGGTCTCCCAGTTCGTCGACATCATCGGGATCGGCGAGTTCATCGAGTTCGGGTGGTCGATCTAGCTCATCAGGGACGGCCAGCTCTTCAGGGTCTTCCAGTTCGTCGAGTTCGGGAAGCAAATCCAGCTCATCGGGCTCATCGAGCTCATCGAGCTCATCGAGCTCATCGAGCTCATCGAGCTCATCGGGCTCATCGGGCTCATCGGGCTCATCGGGCTCATCGGGCTCATCGGGCTCATCGAGCTCATCGAGTTCATCGGGAGGGACAACCTCATCTTGCAGCGCCACCCCGGTCACCCCCAATGCCTCGTCTCAGGCGCAGAATCTCCTCTGTTACATATACAGTCTATATGGCAACCACGTCTTGTCGGGACAGCAGGAGACCAGTTGGGCAAATCCCGCGGGTGACATCACTTGGTACGCCACCAATGGATTGAAGGATCCGGCCATTCTCGGGGGCGATTTCTTGTACCACGACAGTGGCCCCTGCACGGCCGTGACAAGCACCACTACCCGTGCCATCGCCTATTGGAACGCGGGCGGGCTGACCATGATCCGTTATCACATGGGTATGCCGTCGGCCGGACTGACCTGCGCGGATGACTGCTACACGGGGACCAATTGTGCCGAGTCAACTCCGGACGCCACCACTCTCGACAACGCAGTCACGGCGGGCACGGCCGAGAACACCTCCCTCAATAGCAAGCTTGACTATGTGGCAGTTCAAATCGGGGCCATGCAGTCTGCCAACGTGGCCGTCATCTTTGCACTGTTCCACGAGGCGCAGCCCAACGGCTGGTTCTGGTGGAGCAAAGGAACCGGAGCTCAGTACGTCGCCCTTTGGAAGTACGCGTTCGACTATCTGACGACCACGAAGGGACTCAACAACATCATCTGGCTCATGCCCTACAGCGGCCTCACGGGTGTCAGCGCGCCGATCGCACCGTATTTCCCGGGAAAGTCGCTGGTCGATCTCTCGGGTCCGGATTACTCGGACAATGTTACAGCCTTCGATGATGTCAAGACAGTTGTCGGAACCACAATGCCCATTCCGCTTCACGAGTCCAGTGCCGTGAACCCTGCGTCGTGGTTCCCCTCGTCACCATTCGTGCTATGGAATATCTGGGCGGGCTACGAGGACAATGCGGCGGCTACCGTGAAGACCGCCATGACCGACTCCCACACCATCACGCGCGACATGGTACCCAACCTCAAGTAATACACGTGGCCTGAAGCGATCGGTTTCAATTGGCCAATTGCGAAGCTAAGCTCGTCGTCCGAGAGACCGTGTCCAAACCCGCTATCCTACTCGTTTTAGGCGTTGTCGTGCTGGCGCTGGCCGTTGTCTTTGGCGTGTTCGCCCATGACGACGAGGGCGGGAAGCACCTGGCGCCAACGCCGCACGATACGGAAGAATCGATCAGGGAGCCCACGCCTTCGGCGCCTACGGCGGTCATCACGGAGCCTCTGTCCGCGTGGCCCGCACTCGTGCCAAAGGTGGCACCCGAACTGCAAACGCCTGAAGTGCTGCCAGCTCAAGCGCGCCTCGACGAGGCAACGATGGTCGCCAGGCTGCACGAATTGGCCGCATCCGATCCCCCCCAGTCGTTGAAGTTGGCGAGAGAAGCGCTCGCACGCTTTCCCGATAGCCCTCGCGCACCCGAGTTCGAATGGAACGTGGTCAAGGCGCTGGCCAACATGGACCGTTACCGAGAAGCTGAGGAAGAAGCCCGGGGCATGTTGGAGAAGTATCCGGACAGCCCGTTGAGCGTTGACGTGGACCGCCATCTACTCCATCGGCCACCCAATCCATCGCGTGTGCAGTAGTTTCTCTCCCGGGGTCGAGGTGCCTTTTGGTCGCTGACCTGAACTCCGCCGACGACTTCGACCTCGGAGCGCGTCTGTCAACCTTGCACTGAAGCGCGCGGCCGTTCTCGAGAACAATCTCACGAAGCAAGATACTATTGTTTTGAACATCCAGAGGGCATGCGAGGCTGCGATCGACTTGGGCATGTACCTCGTCCGGAGGCTCGGCCCCGGCATTCCTCAAGACAGCCGCGCCGCGGTCGAGCTCCTGGTGCGCGAGGCCGACCTCGACAAGGAGCTCGCGGTGCTTTCGGCCTTTGCGCAATGGGCGGTGCGACGGTACGGGTGATCGCGTGGCGGTCCGATGACCGAGAGTCCGGCGCGTGAACGTTCTGGAAACGTGTATGATGACTTGCCGAATGTCAGACAGCTCCACACTAGACAAACGCAGAGTCGTCTTTTTAGCGCTGAGCGCAGGAACCGCAGCGCTCGTCGTGGTGATGGCGAACGAAGTGATGCTCCCGTTCGTCCTAGCGCTGCTCATCGCATACGTGTTGATGCCTCTGGTCACAAGCGTGGAGCGTCACCATGTTCCGCGCGCGCTGTCCATCGTCATTGTGTACGTTGTTGTGCTCGGGGTGTTCGGTGGCTTCGTACGGGGCGTGGCTCCCCGAGTCGCGACCGAGGTTCGGAATCTGCGGGATGAGGTTCCCGCGCTGACCGATCAGGCCAAGACCCAATGGGTACCCGCCATTACGCAACAACTCAGAGGCCTGGGGCTCGTGCCTCCCGCGCCGACGTCGCAAGACGACAGTCCCGAGACCATCGCGCCGTTGAGCGCGCTGGTCGCTCGCCCGCAGAAGGATGGTTCACTGGCCGTTGACCTCGGAGTCGGTGTGGACATCACCCCCACGAAAGACGGCTGGCGCGTCGAAACGGCCCGCCACGACAAGCATGCGTTCGATATCAATCGAGTCGTGGCCGATGCGGTGGGCAAGACGTTCGCGTACGCGAAAGACAACACGCTTGAACTTGCGATTGCCGTGCGCGATCTCATCGCGGGAATCAGTCGAGTGATCTTCGTCTTCTTCATCACACTGATGCTTGCGGCATACATGATGCTGACCCACGAACGCATCGTCGCTTTCTTTCGATCGCTCGTACAAATGCGTCATCGGGCCGGCTTCGACCGACTCCTTCGGCGCCTCGACGAAGGCCTGTCAGGCGTCGTTCGCGGTCAAATCATCATCTGCGGCATCAATGGCATACTGAGTGCGATTGGGTTTGCTATCGTAGGGCTCAAATATTGGCCGGTGATGGCCCTCGTCGCTGGAATCTTTTCGCTCGTTCCGATATTCGGCTCGATCGCCAGCGCCGTGCCTGCGGTCGCCGTGGGGCTTACGCAGGGAATCGGTACCAGCGCATTCGTCTTGGTCTGGATCGTAGGAATCCATCAGCTGGAGGCCAATATTCTAAATCCGAAGATTATGGGCGATTCCACGAGGATTCACCCCGTGCTCGTAATCTTTGCTCTCTTGTGCGGCGAGCACTTCTTTCACGCGGTGGGCGCGCTTCTTGCGGTGCCAACATTGTCGATCGTGCAGAGCTTATTCTTGCACGTTCGTGCCGCATTCGACGAGCCTGAGGCGGGGGACGTGGCTCAACCCTGAGGGTGGAACGGGCAGCGGCGCGCGATACCCCGTCGTATCCGTAAACTGGTAGCGACCGTCACGCCGCGGCGCGACGATAGAAATTGAGCAGCCCTCCGAGCCGAGACGAGCGATCAATCGCGTCCGCCAATCCGTTGTCGTTGTTCGGCAGTGCGCCCGGACGAATAAGACGACGAACAAGGCCCTGGTGATGTCGCTCCTCGTTGTAATGGGCGACGAACTCGCGAAGCAAATGCCGCAGGTGCTTCTCACCGAAAGTTACCAACTGATCGAGGCATTCCTCTCGGCCCGTTTTCACGAATCTCTCCGCGTGCGGATTGCACTTTGGACTCCTGGCCGGGATGGGTACGCAGCTGACACCACCGGATTCGAGCAGTGTCGTCCACGCCGCCGTGAACAGTGGGTCGCGATCGTGAATGAGGTAGGTGGCGTAGCGCAAGAAACCATCGGTCGGGTCGAGCAGCTGGCGGGCGACCTGCCGCATCCACGCGCCATCGGGATCGATGCGGATCCCGGCGATATGCGCGGCACGTGTCCGAAGCTCGATCACGAAGAAGACCATCAACCGGACGGAGCAGAACGAGCCGAGTGCCTCGACGGCGAAGAAGTCGCAAGCGTGGAGGGTGTCCAAGTGGCTGGCGAAGAAGTGTTTCCAGGTTCGCCTCCGCTTCCGCACAGGCGCTGGGTCGAGCCCGGCTTCGGCCAAGATGGTCGCCGCCGTGGAGCGCCTGATTTCGATACCGGACAAGACGGTGGGGCCGGACGATGGACGTCAGGCCGGGGCTCGGTCGCCAGGCGATGCTTGAGAGCGTTGCGCCCTGCGGACCTGCCGGGTCGGCAATGCACCAGGGGGCCTCGCGGCCGCACTTCAGCCCACGAGAATAGTCCGACGGTCGCACGCAGCGGAATCGCCCATCGACGGTTGCGAAAATCTTTGGCGAGCGCCTCGTGAGCTGAACTCGAGAGGCAGGTCACACACCCGCATCGGACAGATCGACACCGCGAAGCGCTGCGATGACGGCGTCCTCGTCCGGACGCGCAGTGAACGCCACTGGTCGCGTAGTGCGCGCGTTTGCGAGTGCTGGCTGCGATGAAAGCCACGCATCGAGCTCGAATAGGTGCGGGAGCCGCGTTCGGATCCGACCCTCGCGTGAGCCGCCGAGCACACGTCGAACGAGGGTGAGCGCTTCTCGAGCGAAGAAATCGGCGACGCACGGTCTCGCCCGCGGCAGGGATAGTGTCGCGGCGTCGGCATAATGCGCATCGATTCGCTCGAGCTTCGCCAGCATCCGCGGCGCGACTATCGTCGCGAACGCATGCTGCGTGTCCGCCCCTGGGTAGATGATGGACGCCCAGACAAGCTCGCCGAGTCGCGCGATGACTTCTAAGTAGGCGCTCGACACGATCCCCTCTCTTAATGAAAAGCTCACGTCATCGACCGCATCGCGCTCGCCGAGCCGGCTCGCCAGAAACGATGCGATCGGGAGCGTTTCGCCGAGCGTCTGCCCGTTCCAGGTCAACGTCGGCAGGCTTCCGTGGGGGCCTGCGATCTGCGGGTCGTCGCGCCGAGACAACCAATCAGCCGTGGAGAGCCGGAGATCCTCAAAGGGAACGCCGGAGCAGGCCAGCACGTCGCGGAGCGGCTGCGCCCTGCCGCTTATGTCGAAGTAGCGGAGCGTGATCATCATCGCTTCACCACTCAGCTGCGTCTCGTGCGTGGGCAAGGCCTCATCTCCTTTGCTCGATCGATGCCGTTTCCAGGACGTGATGGTAAGTCATGCGCTGCTGGGCCACACTCACTGCGCGCTCGCAGGTCGCCTACGGTGGGTGGTCCGCGTGCCAAGAACACCCAGCGGGACTGCAATTGCGTGAGCGACGACCACCGAGAGCCAGATGGTCGGCACGGGACCGGAGATGGCCCAGAAAACTATCGATTACGGCCGCCGAATCGCGGTACGGGGCGAGCACACTTCGGTACCGCTCGCCGGGGACCTCGCCGTAGATGCCCATCGAGCTGATGAAGATGAGCCGCTTCACGCCGCTGGCGTGCATCGCAGCGACGAAGCGCTCGGCTTGCTCATTCATCGCGCCGGCGAGGTTTGCGTAGACTACGTCGTGGCCCTTCATGGCCACCTCGACGGCTTTCCGGTCGAGCACGTCGCCTTCGATGATCCTGACACGCGCCGGATCGGGGTTGGTCAGCCGACTGGGGCGGCGCAGGGTGAGCGTGAGCTTCGCATCGGTGTCTCGAAGGAGCACGCGCGTCGTGTTGCGCGCGAGCTGCCCGTTCGCGCCGAGGACGAGGACCGAGGTGCTCACTTGCCAACGCGTGCTGCCAGGTGCGCGGGATAGCGATCCCCCTGAATCTTGATCTCCCCGAGGGCGCCTTCGATCTGCCGGAGGTCGTCTGCCGTCAGATCGATGTCCGCCGCGGCGATATTCTCCTTCATGCGATGGACGTTGGTGGTGCCCGCGATCGGTACGACCCAGGGCTTTTGCGCCAGGTCCCACGCGAGCGCGATCTGGGCCGCGGTCGCCTTTTTCGTCGCTGCGAGCGACCCGAGCAGATCGACCAACCCCTGGTTCGCCTTGCGCGCCTCCGGTGCAAAGCGCGGGACGATGTTGCGGAAGTCCCCCTTCGCGAACGTGGTGTGCTCGTCGATCTTGCCGGTAAGGAACCCCTTTCCAAGCGGGCTGAACGCGACGAAGCCGATGCCGAGCTCTTCGCACGTCGGCAGCACTTCCTTTTCGGGCGCGCGCCACCACATCGAGTACTCGCTCTGGAGCGCAGTGACCGGCTGCACCGCGTGCGCCCGGCGTATTGATTTCACGCCCGCCTCCGAGAGGCCGAAGTGTTTGACCTTCCCCTGGCGGATCAACTCCTTCACGGTGCCGGCGACGTCCTCCATCGGCACGTTGGGGTCGACGCGATGCTGGTAGAAGAGGTCGATGCGGTCGGTCTTGAGCCGCTTGAGCGAAGCCTCGGCGACCTCGCGAATCCGCTCCGGGCGACTGTCCAGGCCCGCCATAGTGTCGCCGTTCTGAAAGCCGAACTTCGTCGCGATCACGACCGCGTCTCGCATCGGCGCCAGCGCCTCGCCGACGATCTCCTCGTTCACGAACGGACCGTAGGCCTCGGCGGTGTCGAAGAAGTTCACGCCGGTCTCGAACGCCGCTCGGATGAGCGCGATCGCTGCGTCCTTCTCCATCGGCTGACCGAGGCCGAAGCTGATCCCCATGCACCCGAAGCCGATCGCGGACACCTCGAGCCCGCTCGTGCCCAGTACGCGCTTCTTCACGTTCGCAACCTCCTCACGTCGTGGCTTTCGGAGCGAGCTCTCCGAAGAAGTAGGAAGCCGTGACTCCGCCATCCATGAGGAAGTCACTGCCGGTGATGAACGCGCCTTCCGGCCCCATGAGGAGCGCTCCGACGTTCCCGACTTCGTCGGGCGTGCCGGCACGTCCCGCGGGACAGAGATCGATCATCCTTCGGTACCCTTCGCTGCGGGGACCGGTGAGCTCGTCCTTCGCGAGCGGCGTGATGATGATTCCGGGGCTGATGGTGTTGATCCGCGCGCCACGCATTCCCCACCGCACCGCTTCGGCCATGACGCGCAGCGAGTTCCCGCGCTTCGCGAGCTGATAGGCGTGCAGCGAGTCCTTCACCTGCTCGGGCTGAAGGAACGGAAGCGAGAGCAGCTGCTCGGGGGCCGTCGTCGCGAGCGCCTTGTCTTGTTCTGCGCTTAGCGCTCCCAGTCGATGGCCCGACTGCGACGCGATGACCACGCCGGACCCGCCGCGCACGATGACGTTCCCGAGCTCCTCGAGCAGGACGGCGGTGCCGTAGAGGTCGACCTTGAGGATCGTCGCCGGCGACGCTTGCGAGGGGGACACACCGGCCGCGTGAATCACGCCCGTGAGCTCTCCGAGCTTCGTCGCCGAAAGGGCAAGCTCGTGGATCGATTCGCGCGAGGAAATGTCGACGGTCGCGGTGCTGACCTCGAACCCGGCGTTGCTCATCACGTCGGCGGCCGCCTTCGCGTTCTCTGCGCGCAGGTCGGCGAGCAGAACGTGCTTCCCCGCGCCGACGCGACGGGCAATCGCTTGGCCGATGGACCCTGGACCGATGACGACGATGACGCTCTTCATTGTGCTTTCCTTTCGTTCGGCTTCGCGTCTGAGGCTCGCCGTCGGTCACCGGCCAGTCTGGGCCAACACGGCTTCGGGTAGACGCGCGCCTTGGATTTGAATCTTCGCCGCGGCCTCGTCGATCTCACGAAGGTCGTCGGACGTGAGGAGAACGTCGGCGGCCCCGAGGTTCTCCTCGAGACGAGCAAGCTTCGTCGTCCCCGGGATCGGCACGATCCAGGGCTTCTGAGCGAGGAGCCACGCGAGCGCGATCTGCGCGGGCGTCGCCTGCTTGTGCCCGGCGACCTTTTTCAAGAGATCGACCAGAGCGACCTTTGCCGAGCGTGCCTCGCGGGTGAACCGGGGCGAGTAGGACCGGAAGTCGCCGGGCCCGATCTCCGTCTTTGCGTCGATCTTGCCCGTCAAGAACCCGGCGCCGAGTGGACTGAAGGGAACGAAGCCGATCTCGAGCTCTTCACACGCCGCGAGGATGCCGTTGTCTTCGACGTCTCGGGTCCAGAGGGAATATTCGCTCTGGAGCGCCGCGACGGGCTGCACCGCGTGGGCTCGTCGAATCGAGGTCACGCCGGCCTCCGACAGTCCGAAGTGCTTCACCTTGCCTTTCTGGATCAGATCGTTCACGGTCCCGGCGACATCCTCCATCGCCACGTTCGGATCGACGCGATGCTGATAGAGGAGATCGATGCGGTCGGTACGAAGGCGCTTCAGCGCCGCATCTACGACCCCTCGGATGTGGTCGGGGCGGCTGTCGAGGCCGCCGTCGCGCGTGCCGTCCGGCTTGATCCCGAAGCCGAATTTCGTGGCGATCACGACCCTGTCGCGGAACGGCGCAAGCGCTTCTCCCACGAGCTCCTCGTTCTTGAAAGGGCCGTATGCCTCCGCCGTATCGAACAAGGTCACGCCGCGTTCGACCGCAGCGCGGATCAGCTGAATCGCCTCGGCCTTGGGAGTCGCTGCGCCATAGGCCGTGGATAGACCCATTGCGCCGTAGCCGAGCGCAGAGACCTCGAGCCCGCTCTTGCCTAGTACTCGCTTCTTCATGTTCGGAACCTCCTCACTTCGCAACTTCCTCACGACCGCCCTGGTACTGCTCATCGGAGACCTTCTCGAGCCACTCGACGGCCTTGCCATCGAGCGCCTCCTGAATCGCGATGTGCGTCATCGCCGTCGTCGGCGACGCTCCGTGCCAGTGCTTTTCGTTCGGCCCGACCGTGACGACGTCGCCGGGCCGGATCTGCTCGACAGGTCCTCCCCAGCGCTGGTGAAGACCACACCCGAACATGATGATGAGCGTCTGTCCGAGCGGGTGGGTGTGCCAGTCGCTGCGCGCGCAAGGCTCGAACGTCACGTACGCGCCGCCGACGCGTCCGGGCGCGGTCGCCTGGAACAGTGGGTCGAGGCGAACGGTGCCGGTGAAATGCTCGGAAGGCGCCTTCTGGGACGGCTGCGAGCCGCTTCGCTTGAGGTCCATTTTTGTACCTGCTCTTTCGTCGGACTACTCGGCGTAGAAGTTCGCCGCGTTGTTGACCAGCACGTCGATGCGCCCCAACCGATCGACGCCGGCGCGCACTGCCGCTTCGGCATCGGCGCGACGAGTGACGTCCAGCTTCACGGCCAGCAGATCGTTCGACGGCCCCAGCGCTCTGGACGTGCGGTCGGCGTCCCGGCCGGAGGCCACGACGGCGTGGCCGGCCACCAGCGCCGCCTTTGCGAAGTCGACGCCCATGCCGCGACCCGCGCCTGTGATGAACCAGACCTTCCTGCTCATGGCATCTCCTCCTTCACGCGCCTTCGGGGCACGAACCGGACCGACGCGAAGAACATGCGCCCGCTGGCGGCGGCGGACTAGGCGCCATCTAGGCGATGGCCTGTTTAGCTTTGCTTGACAATCAGCCCCAGCTCGAGCGCTCTTCGCTTCATGAGCGCCGCTCCTTTCCCGCAGCTTCAGGCATTCCTCGCGGTGGCACGCTTGCGCAGTTTCAGCAGCGCGGCGCGCGAGCTCGGTGTCACCCGGTCCGCGGTCAGCCAGGCGGTCCGACAGCTCGAGGAGCAGCTTCGCGTGGTGCTTCTGGCCCGCACGACCCGGAGCGTGTCGGTGACGGAGGCGGGGCGGCGGCTCGTGGAGAGTGCGGGTCCGGCGTTGGGGCTTGCGCTCGTCGCGCTGAGCGAGGCGTCTGCTCAGCCTGGGGAAGTCGTCGGTCGCGTGCGGCTGTCGGTGCCTCGCGTGGCCGTCCCCTTCGTCGTCGACCCCGTGGTTCCCACGTTTCGCACCCGCCATCCGCGCGTCGAAGTCGAAGTCGCGGTCGACGATCGCCTCGTGGACATCGTGGCGGAGGGGTACGACGCAGGGGTGCGGCTCAGCGAGGCGATCGAGCGCGACATGGTGCAGGTGCGGCTCACGGAGCCGTTCCGCTTCGTAGTGGTGGGGTCGCCCGACTACCTCGCGCGCCACGGCACCCCGGAACGCCCGGAGGACCTCCTGCGCCACGAGTGCATCACCTTCCGTTCGCGTACGACCGGAGCGCTGTACGCCTGGGAGCTGGAGCGCGGTCGCAGGAACTGGCGCGTGCCGGTTCACGGGGGGCGTCGTCAGCGACGACTCCTCGTTGAACGCCTCCCTCGCGGAGCAGGGGGTGGGGCTCGTCTACGCCTTCGAGCCCATGGTGTTGGAGGGGCTACGCACGGGCCGGCTGCAGCGGGTGCTCGAGCGCTATGCGCCGACGGTACCCGGCTTCTTCCTCTACTTCCCTAGCGTCGCGCGGCGCTCGCCCCCGCTGCGTCTGTTCGTCGAAGTGGCGAAGGAGCTGGCCGTGCGCGCCGTGAAGTGACCGGTGCGCGCGCTCGATTCGCTCGGGTCTCGAACCCTTTAGGGCGGCATTGGGTAAGTAGGCGATGTCGCTCGTCTTTCGTCGGTCGGGTTCGGGCATCACACCGGTTTCGAAAGACCTCGCGCTTCACTTGATCGGCGGCCCGCGAATCCGGGCGATCCCCTCCAGCGGAGAGCCGCTCGCATCACCTCGCGGCGAGACCGACGGCGCTGCTCGGAAGCGCGCCCGACTGCGGTCCCAGCGCGACGAGAGATCCATCGTCCGCAACACGGAAGGCCTGGATCACGTGATGGCTCGCGTCCAGCGTGTAGAGGAATCTGTCACCGTCCGACAGGCTCGTGTCGAGCGGCTTGCCCATGGCGATCACGGCCGCAGTCGGGTTCACGAGTTTGAGCATCCCTCTACCGTCGATTCGATACGAGGAAAGGTCACCGCTCGCGGCATTGGCCACGTACGCCAAACGCCCGTCGGCGGTGGCTGCAACCCAGCACGCGGCCGTTTGCATGTCGGGAACGCTGGCGCTCGCCAGCTCGAGCCTGCGACTCTCCAAGAGGTACGACGACACGGTGCTCCCGTCGACGCTGCCGCCCTCCGCTTCAGTGACGACAAGGACGTCTTCGGGTGTGTAGACGAAGCCGAATGGAGTCTTTCCTGCCGATGGCGTCGCGGACGGAAGGGAGGCATAACCGCCGCGTCCCACATGGTAGAGACTGATGGCCTGCGTCGCCTTCTCGGTCACGGTGAGGAATTCGCCAGCCCGATCGAAGGCAATTTCGGCCGGCCCCGCCGCGGTCGCACTGAGCGGGCGGCTCGAGCCAGCGAGCGGGTGTAGGACGCCCATCGGATCCACAGTCAAACCGAAGATGTTGCCGTCGCCCCCGGCATTGACGACGTAGACGATACCTCCGTACTCGTCGACACTCACCGGGAGCGTGCCGCCGGAGGGCTCGCGGCTCGCAAATGTGACCGTCGAGCCGTTGACATTAAAGGATGATACGTCGTTCGATCCTGCATTGACGACGAACAGGTGGCGTCCATCGCGGCTCAATGTGACAGACCCCTGCGAGCCTAGTGTTGCTTCACCCATTCCCGAGCCGACGCCCTCGGTCGGGACAGTACCCGTCAAACTGAGAGTTCCGTCCGACGCGCGCTCGAAGGCAAGCACGGCATTGGCCGTCCCGTCGTCGGACATCGTAAAGACTGCCCCTCCCGAACTCGTCGGTACGACGCTGAGTGCAGAGCTCTGGGCCGCCGCGGTGGCCTCCTGGCTTCCAGCGGACTCTGTCGGCCCGCCGCAGGCGGCGACGAACGAGACACACGCGGCCGTAGTGGCTATTGTCCATATTCGCATCGAATCCTCCTCGGGGGATGCTTGTCCCCCTTGACGGACACGTATACGAAGGCACGAGGGTGCCAGTTTCGGTGTTTCGTGCCCAAACGTCCAACTCGAGCCCTCGTCGCGAACCGTCAGGCCACGATGAGACGAACGTTGCCGACTCGGCTATTGTGACCGCCGTTCGCCACCGACGGCATGGAAATCGGTCCTCATCTTTGGTCACGCGCTCTGGAACTCCCTGGTGCGGGGCGAGCGTGGCTTCGGCGCTACCGCGCGAACGAGGCGCAGCTACTCATCGCGCTCACTCTCATCGTCGGAGTGGCGTGCGGACTGGCCGCTGTGGCCTTTCACCTCGCCATTCGCGCAGCCGAGTCCTTGCTCATCGAGCGGGCCATGCACGCCCCCGGCTCACGATGGATGGTCTGGACGGTGGTCTCGCCGACCGTCGGGGGATTGCTGGCAGGCGCTGCGCTCACGTGGCTCGTGCCCGGCGCGAGGGGGTCAGGCATCCCGCAGGTCAAGGCGGCGTACGCGAACGAGGGCGGACGCGTGCGCTTCCGCGACGCCTTGGGAAAGTTCGTCGTTGGCGCACTCCAGATTGGGTCGGGCGCGTCGCTTGGTCGAGAGGGTCCGACGGTTCAAATTTGCGCCGGCGTGACGAGCGCCCTAGCCAGAGCGGCGTCGGTCCCGCCCAGAACAATGCGGAGATTGACGCCGGTGGGCGTCGCTGCGGGCATCGCCGCCGCGTTTAACGCCCCCCTCGCGGCCGTCACATTCACCATCGAGGAGATCGTCGGCTCGCTGGATCACTCGGTGCTGTCCGGCGTCGTCGTGGCTGCCGCGCTCTCCGCTGTGATCGAACGCAGCATTCTAGGGGTTCATCCTGTGTTCGATGTCGCCCAGACCTACAGCCTCGACCATGCCTCCTCCCTTGCGGTGTACGCCCTTCTCGGCATCTCCGCGGCGTTCGTCTCCGTCGTGTTCACCGACAGCCTCCTCTATCTGCGCCTCCGATTCCGCCACCTGCGCGCCTTACCGAGCTGGGCCCACCCGGCGGTCGGAGGGCTCGTGACGGGCACCTTGGCTGTCGTCCTCCTCTACGGGTTCGGAACGACCGGAGTCACAGGAGGCGGCTACGCGACTCTCGGACGCGCTCTTGCCGGTCAGGTCGGATTCCGAGCTCTCGTCGTGCTGTGCGTCGCCAAGCTCATCGCGACCGTGTTCTCCTATTCGAGCGGCGGGGCGGGCGGGATCTTTGCCCCTGCATTGTTTGTGGGAGCGATGCTCGGCGGCGTCTTCGGCTACGTGGACGTGCTCTTGCTGCGCCACGACACGCAAACGCTGGGAGCCTTTGCCCTGGTCGGCATGGGGGCCGTGTTCGCTGGAGTCATTCGCGCGCCGATCACGTCCGTACTCATCATCTTCGAGATGACGGGGGGCTATGGGCTCGTACTTCCTCTCATGCTGGCCAACATGACCTCGTACGTCCTCGCGCGTCGCTGGCGGCCCCTGCCGATCTACGAGGCCCTGCTCGAGCAAGACGGGATTGTGATTCCAAACGCGGTGCCGGGCTACCAGCCGCTCGAACAGCTCTCCATTGCCAGCGCCATGACGCCCGACGCGCGATGCTTCGCGCCAGGCGTGTCGATCGGGGAGGCCGCCGCGTCGCTCTACGCGCAAACCATGACGGTCGTTCCGGTCGCCGACGACCGCGGTCGCGTGCGTGGCGTCGTTCTGCCGTCGGACTTGCGGCGCCCGGGCGCACCGCCCGACGCCCCGGTGACGACGGTGTTGCGACCGGCTCACACGATTCGAGCGGACGCGTCGCCCGTGGCGGCGCTCGTAAGCATGAACGAGCACGGCACTCGGCAGCTGCTCGTAGTTGACAGCCTGGCTAGGCTCGTTGGAGTTCTGGCGATGGGCGACATCGTCAGAAGTCTCTCGCGGGGAGTCCCCGTCCCCGCATCACCACGTGCTGTTTCGCAAGCGTTGGGCCGGGCGCTGCAACCGTCCCGCCTCATCGCGAAGGCGGTGGTCGTCGACGGCGCGACAAGGTTGCCCGAAGTCGCGGCGCAGATGCGCGACGCAAGCTGCCTCATCGTGCGGACCGGTGCAGAGTATGGGGTTGTGTTGGCCAGCGACCTCTCGGAAGTCGCGCGTGACGAGGACCTCGGGCGGATGCTCATCGCGGCCGATTTGGCGCAAGCGGTTCCTTGCGTTCGCGAAGGCGCGACTACGGACAACATCGTGCGCGCCATCGGCGAAGCGCGAGCCGTCGCCGCAATCGTGGTCCCGGCCGGCAGCGGCGACCCAGTGGGGGTCGTCACGCGGGAGGCCCTCGGCCAGGCGCTTGTCGATTGGGTCGTCGCGAATGGCATGCTGACCGCGCGGACATGACTCAGATTGTTTCGCTCGACTCGAGCGACGGGGGCGGGGCCGATCTGCGCGGTCGCATCGCCCATCTCGAACGGCGGCTGGCGAAGCTGACTGCCGTGCCGAGGCTGGTGCTCGCCGTGCTGCGCCTCTCGGGCTTCAAAGTCGAGTTCTCGCGGGTGCCCGAGGCCACCGACAAGAGGCGCTTGCTGGCAGCGGTCGAGCGCGCCCGGCGGTCGATGCCGATGTCGGCCGCGCTCCGCGTCCTGGGACTATCGTCGGCGCGCTATCACGCGTGGGTCCAAGTCCAGGGCCGCTGCGCGCTAGATGGTCGACCCAGCTGTCCGCGCTCGGTACCGCAAAGACTGACGCACGTCGAGGTCGAAGCGGTTGGCGACATGGTCCAATCCGTCGAACGCCGCCCCATGTCCATCCGGGGGCTCGCGCTCCACGCCCAGCGAGTCAGAAAGGTCTTCGCGCATCCCGTACCATCCGGAAAATCATGCGGGCGCTTCACGCCGCCTCACGATGGTAGAAGTTCAGGAGTCCTCCCTGACGCGACCGGCACCGGATTGTTGCGAGCCGCGACGTGTCGTGGCTTGGAGATGGTCTCGGCAGGATCAGCTGGCCGCCGATGCCCTGGTGGTAGCGCTCGGTGTGATAGTGGGCAACGAATTCGTTGAGCAGGTGCCGCAGATGACGCTCTCCGAAAATAAGGAATTGGTCGAGGCACTCGGTCCGGACGGTTTTCACGAATCTCTCAGCGTGTGGGGTGCAGTTCGGACTCCTTGCCGGAATCGGCACGGACTTGACGCCGCTCGACTCCAGAAGCGCCGTCCACGCTTTCGTGTACAGCGGGTCCCGATCGTGGATGAGATAGGTCGCATCGCGGAGGAAGCCCATCGCCGGATCGAGCAGGTTGCGAGCGATCTGCGTCATCCATGCGCCGTCCGGATCAATTCGAATCCCCGCAATGTGCACCGCCCGAGACTTGAGTTCGATAAGGAAGAAGACC
>Ga0326728_10002134_pt1 | contig 67028 bp, 60 predicted proteins | sample MB3enrmetagenome_FD_207602 | JGI IMG/M metagenome (GOLD analysis project Ga0326728, IMG submission 207602) | Lab enriched peat soil microbial communities from McLean, Ithaca, NY, United States - MB31MN | ecosystem: Environmental > Terrestrial > Soil > Wetlands > Peat | place: USA: New York... | reverse complement strand
TGGTTCTGAGCGGAGGATTCGTGACGCGTAAAATCTGAAGATGAAAAGTCCGAAGCCTTTGGCGTACAATACCGGAGGGAGAACTGTGAAATCCATAAATGTCGATTTGCCGGAAAAGGTCGCTGAGGAGCTTTCGCGACTGGTAGAAACGGGGTGGTTCCGCGATGAGGGGGAGGCGGTTCGCGCTGCCCTTGCGGAATTCCTCAGCCACCGCGCCACGGAACTCCAAGAACGCTTTCAGCACGACGACATTGAATGGGCGCTCCGAGAGGGACAGAAAGCCCAGCGATGAACCGCATCGTGTGCGATAGCGGCCCATTGTTGCACCTCAGGGAAGCCGGTGTACGAGACCTTTTATCATCCGCTGGCGATGTTCATATCCCCATCGCTGTCGATCTGGAAATTCGAAGCTATGAAGCTGACTGGCATATTCGCAGACCCGCCTGGTTGCACGTAACCCCACTCGATTCCGGTCCAGCGCTCGAGGCGCGGTCCTGGCAACAGGCAGGCTTGTTGCATTATGGGGAAGCCCAGGCCATTGCCCTAGCGCGTCAGCTTAGAGCTGATTGGCTCCTGACCGATGACGCTGCTGCGCGTCTGCTCGCCCAGTCATGGGGATTGGAGGTTCACGGGTCGCTGGGACTTGTACTTTGGGCGGCAGCCATGGGCCACCTGAGTCGCCGCGAGGCCGAAACTGCCTTGGACCGGTTGGCGCGATCGTCGCGATGGGTGTCACCATCGGTGCTCCTGGCGGCGAAGGCGGCATTAAATCAGATGGCCTATTTGCTCTCCCCCTCCGGTTCGTCGTATCGATTAACTCGCAGAGACCGTAATTCACACTTCCTTTATCCGAATTTCCTTTTTCGGGCAATCGACAATCGTCAATCATTAGCCCGCCCTTCCTAAGGCCGTCCGAGCGTGGTAGCGCATCAGACGTACGCGTTCTTGGCGTTTGTCTGCGGTTTTTCGTCGGTCCATGGAGTTTCATGTTTGGATAGGTCCCTCGCCACTGGTCACTCGTCGCTGTTTTTCCCACCTGCCACCTACGACCTACCACCTACGAGTGGGACTTTCGCTCTTTGGTCTTTCCCTAGCCACTAGCCACTGAGCACTAACCACTACTCTTAGCCGCCGCGCGCTTGCCGCTGGGGTGTCGGGCAGGAGAAAAGCCACCATCAGGGCTGCACTGACTGCGGCCACTCTCTCGAAAAGCAGCACTACGTGCGAAATCCCCTACGCACGTCCCACAGCTCTCAAATCGTCGTAGAACTCGCGGAAATACTGGCAGGAGTCATACACCGGTTGGAACTTCATTTTGGAGAATAGCGGCTGACCATCAAAAGTCTCCCTGTACCTTGTCTTTTTATTTCGCCAGAAGAGTTCACCGATTCGCTTTTTGGGAGGCTTCTGGAAATTCTTCCATTCTGCCTGGGGGTCGGGTCTTATGGTCGGGTCTTGCAACCTCTGCGAAAGGGCGGTCCCCTCCGCCAAGATCCAGGCCTCCACCTCGTGAACTGAAACATGAGGGAAAAAATCGCCTCGGCGCGGATGAGTGACGCGCGCTCGTAGCCAGTCGCGCACGCGCTCCACCTTAACATCGAGAGGGTCGTTCGCTTGGTGTATTACCCGGTTCATTCGAAATAAATCGATGAGCGCAAAAACGGCGAGAACTTGACCGTCGTCGAGATAGTCCACAGCAAACTTTCCGGCTTCTTCCAACTTTCCATACAGGTTAACGGGCTTCAGGCCAACGCTTTCAAGCCTCTCAAATTGCCACTGCCGGGACAGAAAGTGGCGGACTGCTAACTCTTCCGTGTCGCCTTCGCAAAGAATCACTATGCGGCGTCCTCGCGGAAGTGGAGAGCCCATTTATGGGCGACCCCCGAAGTGGCCCGCTAGCCAAAGTTCAGCGAGGTTGAAGTCCTTGAGCCATTTCGCCAAGCTGTCCTGGTCCTCTCGGGAGAACTGCTTCATGAGCGTTTGTCCGTCCTCCTTTTCAACCACAATAAGCTGCTCCGGCTCAAGCTTGGCCACAATGTGGGGGGAATGAGTCGCCACAATGACCTGCGTCCGCATGGCAGCATCTTGAAGCAGTTCCGCCACCAGCTTGATCCAGTCAGGATGCAGGCCCAATTCGGGCTCGTCGATGCAGATTAGGGGCGGCGGGTCGGGGCTTTTCAGAATCGCGATTAGGCAGAGGAGCTTCAAGGTGCCGTCGGAGAGGAGGTTGGGAGACATCCCCTCCTTTTCATGGGGACGTTCGAACCAGCGAAGGAGAACTTTGCCATCTCCGCCCTCGGCACGCACCGTGAGCCTCACAAAGTCCGGGTAGGCAGTATGCACGATTTCTAAGATTTCGCCCCAGTCGTCCGGGTAGTCCTGTTGGATAATGTAGAACGCTGAGGAAAGATTGCTACCGCTCGGAAGGAGTCGAGTGGCGGGCCTGAGTAAGGCGGGCTGACAGACCAGAGACTCCGGCCCCACGTCGATGTCGCCATAAAAGGTCCATCCTTCGAGTTCGTTCAACACGGCAGATGCTGCAGGATACTTGGTAGGGTCCTTGACCTGGGAGATCACCAGTTCGGTAGGAAACACAACTGGGCGCTGGTCAGTCAATGGGCCTGGCTCACCGGGCACCCGGAAAACTGCACCCATGGGGCCCCTACTAACGATGTCGGCTGATTGAGAGGCGTCCGTGGCAGACTCCTGCCTCACCAATTCATCTGTTATCTGGTGAGCAGAGCCAACACTGCGCGCAGCAAGCCCAAATATGATATCCAAGTTCTTGTCGCCGAACCGTGGCACTCGCTCCAGTTTCCAGGGAGGGAGGACTTCCTTGAATCGCAACTTGATGCGAATTTCCAGTGAAGGGTCAAAACCAAAAGCGATGTTGCGAAATCCGCCGCGTCCAAGGACACCGTTCATCAATTGCGCGTTTCCGGCATCAGCCAACAACATCAACAAGTCGAGAAAGTTCGACTTCCCGCCGCCATTGGGACCAATCAGGACGGCGAGACGCGGCATCTCCAACTCGACTTTTTTGAAGCTCCGAAAGCCCTCAATCTTGATGTAATCGAACATAGCGAGGTCCTTAGGTCCGTAGAGAAGCGACTTGACGTGGATTATAGCACGCGGCCCACCCGCTGCGCGGGCTATGAAGCAGAGCGGGTAAGGCGGAAGGGCTTGGGGGCTAGGGGCTTGGCGCCGTTTTCCCTGCATGCCACCTACGAGGACGGGATAGGGGACGCGGGTTACGGGATACGGGGCGGGGAATTGTCGATTGTCGATTTTCGAGTTTCGCTCTTTGGTCTTTCTACTAGCCACTAACCCCTGACCACTAACCACTAACCACTAACCCCTGCCCTTAGCGGGGTAGCGCGTCAGAGGTACGCGCAGTTGGCGTTCCTCCGCGGTTCTTCCCAAACACGACGGGCGTTCACAGGTTATTAATGCGAAACCGAGATGAAGAGCCGCACAGGAACGCAAAATACGCGTACCTGTGCGCTGCCCGCTGGCCGGGCAAGCATCGCGTGGGGTACGGGGTTTTATGGCTTGAAAAACCGTAATGCTGAAAGCCGGGTCAGCCGATAATATAATCGATGCAGGAGCAATTAGAGCTAGGATGCTTGGAAGTCGCTCACTCGATGGCAACCCTACCCATTTCGCGCAAAACGGAAGCAATTGGGTGCGACTCGCTTCCTTTGCGGGCTGGGTCAACTCTGGTACAATCTGGATTGATGCAGGCCACGCTCACCAAGACCACTTCAACATTATGTTGTGCAGATTCCAGGGAAATGGACTGGATTCCGTCCGGGTCTGTCCACCTGGTGCTTACCTCCCCTCCCTATTGGACACTTAAAGAGTACCCCCGGCACAAAAGCCAGCTTGGGCTCATCGAAGATTATGACGCTTTTCACGATGAGCTCGACAAAGTGTGGAGGCATGCTTTTCGAGTTCTAGTCCCCGGAGGTCGGCTCGTCTGCGTCGTGGGAGATGTTTGCCTGTCCCGTCGTCGCCACGGCAAGCACTCCGTAATGCCCCTGCACGCGGACATTGTAGTCAGGGCTCGGAGGATCGGCTTCGACAACCTGAGCCCGATCTTTTGGTACAAAATCTCGAATGCCAGCTACGAGGTTGAGAACGGTTCCAGTTTCCTGGGGAAGCCATACGAGCCGAACGCCATCATCAAGAACGATGTGGAATTCATCCTCATGCTCAGGAAGCCTGGGGGCTATCGCCAACCGACCGACGAGCAGCGCGAAGCTTCCAAGTTGTCGAAGGAAGAATACCAGCAATGGTTTCAACAGGTCTGGAATGGCCTGACGGGGGAATCCACGAAGTATCACCCCGCGCCGTATCCTGAGGAATTAGCTCACCGTCTGGTGAGGATGTTTTCGTTTGTTGGCGATACGGTTCTCGACCCCTTTATGGGCACAGGAACTACGCTGGTAGCCGCTGCCAAATGTGGCCGGAACAGTATCGGGGTTGAGATCGACCCTTCCTACGTGAAAATGGCCCAGAAAAGGCTAGAGACGGAACTGAGCACGCTTTTCCATCAGGATCGGCCGTCGATCATCGTCCGCTGAATCGCCGTTCGTAGAGACTTCCAATCCTTTCAACAAAATTCTCGTAATGGATGCTTTCTCCAGGCTGAGGGGCCAGTGATCCCTTTACGAGCTTTGCTGCCGACTCTCCGTCGTAATCAACCACAATTACCGCCAGGGCCTCCGGTTGGTCGCTGGGATCTCCAGGGTCATTTCTCAGTGGGATTTTGGCGAAGATATTGATGGTGTCCTTAACAATCTTTTCCATATCGAATTTTGGCCTCACCAGCCCCTTAGCAAATTCGTCGGGGTTCTCATACTTCGGCGAGACATTGACTACGACGATGGCGCCGGCAATACACTCGCGCCGGTGGTTGTGCATGTGGTTCGAATACGCAATGATGTCTCCGTAGCGGTTCTTTCTGGCCTTTCCGTGAGCCGTCATGATCGTTTTGTTTTCCACTGAGATGCACACAGAAATGAGGGGAAGCTTGCGCGTCTCAAAGAGAACGAGATCGACCGTCCTGACGGCGCTGGCCGTATTCACTTCGGAGTTTTTCTTGGGTGTGAGCGCGTCAGACTGGATTGCGGTTCGGATCGCCGGACATGAGGTGAGCAGGTCAGCGACTACGAAGTCCGACAGGGCGTTGGAGTTTTGTTGAGCCCGCGGATTAAAGCCGATGTTCTCGTTCATCCAGCGGACATAGGATTCGGGGGCGCGCATGGTCCGCGCATGTTATCACGCAGTAGGTCAGGGGGGTAGGGGGTTCGGGATTCGGGGCTCGAGCGGGTAGCAGAGGTACACGCAGTTTCGTTCCTCTGCGGTTCTTCCCAAACACGACGGGCGTTCACAGGTTATTAATGCGAGACCGAGATGAAGAGCCGCACCGGAACTCAAAATACGCGTACCTGTGCTACCCGCGCGTTTGATTTTCTGTTGCGGCTTTGTAATTCGTTCTCGGGCGAGAATGTTGTGCTATTTCCCCGAAGTGACCCCTCACCCCCACAACCTGCAAAGCGTGGGGCCCCCTTCCCGCCCCGGCTGATGAAAACGCCGGCGGCGGGCCACCCTCTCCCCTGCGGAGAGGGCTAGGGTTCTCGTTTGGTTGCTGGTCCGCCGCACTGCAATGCCATACCGTAAATTCTTATTTTTTTAGCAAACACTTCACACCTTTTGTAGGGGCACCCCTTGGGGTGCCCTTGGGCAGGGCAAGCCCAGCCCCTACAGGACGTGGCACGGGCATCCTGCCCGTGATGTTCATGGCCAGGATGGCCATGCCACGCCTTGGGTTGCGGCCAGGCCGCACTGCGCTACACTCAGCGTGGCGGGACATTGAAGGCTGGGCGCGCATTCTCACCCCGCGGTGCGGAGTTCCTTGCGCAGGAGTTCGCTGGCCAGTGGCCCGGGCGGCCCGCGCACCGAACAGCGAACTTAGGTTTTAGGTCACGCCCACGAGAACCACGGAAACTTCCCCGTGGTCCTTGCCTGTAGGCCTGACGGTGACTTCGATATCCTGCCCCAGAGCCGTAAGGAAGTCCATCAGGCGCTCGACGGAAAAAGCCCCGGATTGGCCGCGCATGAGGCTGGAAACATGCGGCTGTTTGATGCCGAGGATTTCGCCGGCCTCCGCCTGGGTTAGGCCCCGTTCCCTGATGAGGCGGTAGATTTGCAGCGTGAGACGGGCTTTGAGCTGTTCGCGCCCGGGATTGGCAAAGCCGAGGTCTCGAAAAATATTGCCGGTCCCCGCTTTGATCGCGATTCTGGATGTCCGTCGCATGTCAGTTTTGCCTTTCTCGGTAATCCTGCTGCGCGGCGGCCAGCCGCTGCTGGATCACGTCGATCTCCTTCTTGGGTGTGGCAATGCCTTTCTTCGATTTCTTCTGGAAAGCGTGCAGCACGTAGAGGGCGTTCTCAAAGCGCACGGTGTAAATGGCGCGGTACGTGTCGGTCCCGGAAGGCGCCACAATTTCCAGGACGGAACGACCTCCGAAACCCTTTAAGGCTTTCACACTGGGATATTCTTCACCACACTGCGCTGCATAAATCGCCTGCCCGATATGACGCCGCACGGGCGCCGGAAAGCCTTTCAAGTCCCTCCGGGATGATCCTACCCACCTGACCGGCTTCGGCTCGCTTTCCACATATACTAATATACGTCTATTTGTATCCATTGTCAAAATCGCGGGAGTCCACGAACCGAAGCGGGTAGCCATCGTCAATCGTGCAGTCCCCAATGCCCCGATTCCTCTAAGAGCAGTGACGAGTGCTAAGAATAGTGACGAGTGACAAGTGACGAGTGACGAGCAAGCAGTGCTAAGAACAGTGACGAGTGACGAGCAAGCAGTTCAATCGCCCGATGACCCGATGATCCGATGACCCGATGATCCGATGCCCCGATTCCTCTAAGAGCAGTGACGAGTGCTAAGAGCAGGGGTTAGGGGTCAGGGGTTAGCGGAAACACCAAAGGTCGAAAATCCAAAATCGCAGATCCCTAATCGACAATCATCAATCGAAAATCGTCAATCATCTGTACCTCGTTGCTACCCTGGGTTCGACCTTGATCGTGCGCCGGGGTTGACGCTAATTTCCGTTTGTGTTACGTTGCTGCCGTATGAGTCATACAATAAGCGTGCGTCTTACACCCGAACTCGCCGAGTGGCTCCAGGATAAGAGCCGGCGTACGGGTTTGCCCGCCGGCCGGATTATCCGTCAGCAACTGGAGCGTGCCCGGTCCGAAGCGGGAAACCAGCGCTTCCTACGCCACGCGGGAAAAATCAGCGGTCCCCAGGATCTCTCCTCCCGGAAGGGATTTGCGCGTTCATGAAGGCTATCGCCGATACCGGCCTGATCGTGGCCTTTGGCAATCGCACAGACCGTTTTCATCTTTGGGCGTTGGAAATCGCCAGGAACATGACGGAACCGCTGCGGACCTGCGAAGCGGTCTTGGCGGAAGCGGCTTTCCATCTTCGCTCGGCATCGTATGTTCTGTCCCTGATCGAGGACGGAATGTTGCAAGTCTCGTTCGAGATAGCGAAGCATCAAAAGCGCTTGGCAGAACTGGCGGAACGATACCGAGACCGCCAGCCCGACCTGGCGGATCTGTGCCTCATCCGCATGAGCGAACTGTTTCCGCAACACACGGTGATTACCGTGGACGAGGAAGATTTCCGCATCTATCGCCGGAACAATCGTGAAGCGATCCCGCTTTTATGCCCGCCCAGGAGTTCACGACGGTAGCACGGAGGTACGCGCAGTTTGTGTTGGCCGGTTCTTCCCAAACACGACGGGCGTTCACATGTTATTAATGCGAAACCGAGATGAAGAGCCGCACAGGAACGCAATATACGCGTACCTGCGCTTCCCGCTTTACGCCTTTTGTAGGGGCACCCCTTGGGGTGCCCTTGGGCAGGGCAAGCCCAGCCCCTACAGGACGTGGCACGGGCATCCTGCCCGTGATGTTCATGCCCAGGATGGCCATGCCACGCCTTGGGTTGCGGCCATGCCGCACTGCGCTACACTCAGCGTGGCGGGACATTGAAGGCTGGGCGCGCATTCTCACCCCGCGGCGCGGAGTTCCGAGTTCGCTGGCCACGCGCCCGGGCGGCACGCCCGCCCTCCGCGCTCTTTGCTGGAGGCGGACGGCGACATCCCCGTCAATCGGGATCTCATAGTGCCGGTTTCGGAATTCGCTCACGACTTTGACGGTGCGAAACTTGCCGGGGTAATGGGTGGTATCGTGCCTGTCCCAGAACTCTGCGGCCTCCTCATAGCTGGCGAATTCGCCGGGAATGGGATCAACCTGCTTTTTTTTGCGCATGGAAGTATCTCCGCTCCGCGCCGGTCATTTCCCGCGCCGAGATCGGCAATGCCGCGCCGCGTGGCTTGCGAATAAAGAATACTAGGAGACACCGCCCCACCGATGTTTGACCCTAAGCCACGTACAGGTGCTCAGAGCAGTGACGAGTGACAAGTGACGAGCCAGCAGTTCAATCGCCCGATGACCCGATGATCCGACGACCCGATTCCTCTAAGAGCCAGCGTAGCGCGGACCTGTTCTTTATAGGTCCGCGGCTTTTTACGGCCATTTGAGGACGAACCGCGGACCTACAGAACAGGTGCGCGCTACACGCTGGCAGGTTCAGAGCGGGGGGGAAGGGGCCACCTGAAATCACGGCCGTGCACGGTCCTGCGCATCTCCGGTAGCGACGTGGAACCGAACAATGTTCCCGCAGTGCACGCAGACGGTCCGCTCTTCATCTCGTCTCATGTGAGGGGAGCGGGGGATACTGAATTGACGCAAGCACTCTTCGCAATCGATAAGGTAGTGTCCTTCCCCATCCCATCTTGCCTGGACTGGTTTGTTGTTAACGTGCGGGGGAGCAGGTCGTAGAGGAGGTTTTCTGGCCAGGTCTGAGATGGTTTCGAGGAGTTGCTGAAATCCCGATCCACTCTTGTGGTAGTAAGCGTCGGCGGCCACTCCTTCCGGCATTTCATCGGCGGTGACGGAGCTGGTGACAATGACGGGTATTTGAGGGAAGCGTTTGTGCACTACCTCAAGAAGCTCAAGCCCTGACATGCGGGGCATGTTGAGATCCGAAATAATTAAGTCCGGGAGTGCCGCACGGAGTTTTGTAAGCGCATCCAGACCGTCAACCGCCGCCCGAACGACATATCCCGCAGCCACCAAATATCCCGAGAGGAGCTTTCGGACAAGAGGATCGTCCTCTACTAACAAGACCCGTTCGCTTGTCTTTTCCACCATGGCCGCTCCCTCAGCATCTTGGGGGGAATTCTGCGGATTGCGCCCTCGGACAGGAACTTTCTGTCCGAGCTTGTTCATATGGCGAAGAATGTTTGGGCGGCAGGGTGCCGAAGTTGGTGCTTTACACGCACCACACCGACTCCAGCACCTCGATGGCCGTTGTACGCTTGGCTGATGTCGCCGCCTTGAGCGGCAGGCTAAGAACAGTGACGAGTGACACGCAGAGGCGCAAAGAATCGCAATAAATTGCTACCTTGTTTTCTTTTTGGCCTCCGCGGCTTTGCGCCTCTGCGCGAGATGATTTTGCTCTTCCAGGGATTTTATCAACGCCCCGAACCTGCGAGTGACCCCTTACCCCCACAACGTGCAAAACGTGGGGCCCCCTTCCCGCCCCGGCTGATGAGAACGCCGGCGGCGGTCCACCCTTTCCCCTCGGAGAGGGCTATTATTCATTGTCTGGCGTCCCACTAGGCGGCACAGTGCGGTGTGGCTGCAACCAAACACATCTTGTAGGGGCTGGGCTTGCCCTGCCCAAGGGCACCCCAAGGGGTGCCTCTACAAAAGGCGCAAAATGCGTGCCAAAAAAAACAAGAATATACAACCTCGCATTGCAGAGAGCGGTTCGGCAATTCGGCCGATCACCACTGCGTCCAAGCGTGGCGAGAAATCCGGCTTAGGATTCCGCATCGGTGGGCAGCACGTCCACGCTCACCGGTCCATCCAACACTTTTCTTATGGGCCTTCGGTCCTCGACGTACCGGCGGTAGGCGTGCAGGGGCAAGTAGAGGCAGCAGATTCCGAGTCCCAGGAAAAACAGCCAGCGTTTCCCCGGTCCGACGGCGATATCCGAGGCATAGTAGCCGCCGTAAATCCACACGAAAAGGAAGAATACCCCGATGGCAAGGGCAAGGTACCGCATGAATCCCGGCATGCGCACGGGGCGATTCTGGGCGGGGAAATTTTGCCGGTACAGGAAATAACCGATCAGGGCCAAGGCGAGGGCGAGCAGATAACCCATGTTCGAGAAGATGTAGATCTCCAGAGGCGAACCCAGGAACACGACGATGATCGAAGCCACCAGGTTAAAGACCATGGCCAAGTCCGGCACGCCGTGACGGTTGGTGTGCTGGAAAAATTTAGGAATCACTCCGTCCTGCGCCACCTGGTAGAGCGAGCGGCCACAGCCCATGATGGCGTTCAGGACGGACAGCAGCAGGGCGACGATCAGCGGGATACCGATGATCCACTTCACCCATCCCTCGCTGCCAAAGATCGCTTCCGTATAAGCAAGAAAAGCCGTCAGGGGATCAACCTGTGAACGCCCGAGCACGGCGACGAGAAGCAGGGGAATGGCCACGTAAATAAACGACCCGTAGAGACCGGAGGCGCTCATGGCGATCTTGGCATCGCGGGTGGAGTCCCGGCACTCACCGATATAGCAGGCGGCCGCCTCGGTGGCGAGCACCGAATAAGTCATGATGAAGATCCAACTGATGAAAAATGCGAAGGTGCCGATGCCCGGCTGGGCGAGATGGAACCCCACGACGTTCGTCCAGTGCAGGGTAGAGGGACGTATGAAAGGGATGAATATCAGCAGGGTTAACGGCACCATCGAGACAATACCCAGCACCGTGGCGAACCCCGCCCCCAGCCGGATGCCCAGATAGCAGGGGATGAAAAGGACAAGCAAGCCGATGATGCTGAGGATCAGCACGGTGAGGTTGATCGGCGCGCTGATGGGGGTAAATTCCCGGCCCAAAGGAATCTTCCAGAGCACCGCGATGTATTTCGCGGCGAGAATCATATTGAGGGGCGCAACCGGAAACCATCCGAGACCATAACTCCAGGCGGAAATGCCCCCCACGTGCCTTGCGACACCCGGGCCAAAACCCTTATAGGTCTCGAAGGCGTAGGAGGGCAGGCCGCCGGTCCGGTCCGGCATCATGGCGGCCAACTCCGCGAGGCACAGGCACAGAACCAATCCCGCGCCACTGACCAGGAGAAAAACCGGTATCGATGCCGCTCCCATGCTCTGGACGGCGAAGGGCGCGGCACCCGTGACGAGGATGGTCCCGGCGAGGCCAATCACGAAGGCGCCCCACCAGTTGGTTCTCTTGGGAAGGCTCGAGAGAATTTCCCGGGCTGCGGGCATTCCGTTTCCCTCTTCGAAGGTCTCTCACGTTATTAGAATTAAGGATTTGTGCCCAACGCATTGTAACACGGAATCCGGGCGGGATTTCTCACCAGGAGATTGGGTAGTGACTCATTTTGAGGTGCCACGGGCGTCCCGCCCGTGAAGAGGCACGGCCAAGATGGCCGTGGCACATCAAAATGAGTCACTACCGGAGATTGGAAGGGTGGGGCTTTCCGCTAACTGCCTGCCGCCTGCCGTCTTACTCCAACTCCTCCCGCCGCAGCGGCGGAACGGCGCCGAGTTCCGCCGCCTTTTCCTCTGCCAGGGAATCGTTCAGAAAGGTCCCCGCGCCGGATTCCACGCTGGCCAGGTACTTGAGCTTGTCCCGGCTGCGGTGAGGCGGGTAGAACTCGATGTGGAAATGAAAGTAAGGGTACGCGCCGCGCGTGGGAGACTGATGTAATAGCATCATATATGGAAAGGACATATGATACAGATGGTCATACTTCAAGGTAACCCACTTCAGGATTTCGGCGAGCGCGCGGTCTTCCGCCGGGCGCAAGGCTTCCAGGGTGCCCACATGGCGCCGCGCGAAGATGTGAACTTCAAACGGCCAGCGCGCGTAAAAGGGAATGAACGCCGTGAAACCGGCATTCTCCGCGATGATGCGGCGGCCGCCGTGCCGCTCCTTCTTCAGGATATCGCAATACAGGCAGCGCTTTTTGCGGCGCTGGTAGGCGCGAGCGGCGGCGAGTTCTTTCTGGAGGCGCGGTGGAACGAGCGGAAACGCGTAGATCTGCCCATGGGGATGGGGCATGGTGACACCGATCACCGCACCCTTGTTTTCAAAGATTAAAACATAGCGAATGCCCGGCGTGGCCTTGAGCTCCAGGAAGCGCTTTCGCCAGAGCCGCACGAGCTTGACGATATGATCGATGGCAAGCTGCGGCAGGGAGGCGTGATGATCGGGATGGTAGAGCACCACGTCGCACTTGCCGTGGCAGGGACGAACCTTATAGAAGTCATCGCCCCTGATCGCGGGCGGCGGGGGAGGAATCGCGAAGGCGGGAAAATCGTTAGGGTAGATGAGAACGTCGTAGCGATCAGGCACGCGCCCGGAGCCCGGGCAGAAGGGGCACCCATCCTCGGGCATCTGCGGGCGGCCCTGGCGATGCGAGGCGGTGGCGACCCATTCGCGAACGGTGGGGTTCCAGCGCAGTTCGGTCATGGCTCACTGCGACGCGAAGCCCGGTAGGCCAGCGCCCCCATGAACACTCCAAATACCCACATGGCCGCGCCCCACCAGAGATCGATATTCACTCCCAGCGACTTTTCCTGGAAGATGGAAGCGTCGGCAACGGCCCCGTAAAGTATCAGGATGAGCCCGTAAATCGAGAAGATAATTCCAATCGGCCAACGGATGTCTAAACCCATCGTCACCTTCCAAAAGTTGATAGTCGATAGTTAATAGTCGATGGCTGATAGCCAGCACCTTTCAACTATCGACTATGGACTATCGACCTGCCCTCCCCTACCAAAAGATAATATTCAAAACCACACACAGCGCCAGAATGCCAATCGCCAGGATCCCCGGCCGCTCGTACCACGGAAGGTGCGAGGTCTTGGGCTTGGGGGTCATCTGGTAGACCAGGCCTACCAGTTCTTCCTCTTTCTTCCGGATCGTGAAGGAGCTGACCACCAGCGTGACCACCAAGCACACGCCAAACGCCCACATGGCCTGATAGAAATTGTTGGCCATGGCCTGGGCGTGGGGATAGTGGATGACATTGAAATGCAGCAGGGTGTAATGCGCGGCGGCGGCCAGTATCCCCGACAGCAAGCCCCAAAACCCTCCGGTGGGCGTGGCGCGCTTTGAGAACATCCCCAGCAGGAACGTGGCAAAGAGCGGGGCATTGAAGAATGCGAAAAGGAGCTGGAGATAGTCCATGAGGTTGTTAAACATCAGGACGATGAACGCCGTTCCGATGCCCACCGCGACGGCAAAGACCGTGGCCAGTTTGCCCATTTGCAGGTAGTGGGCGTCGGGCTTGCCGGGGTTGACGTGCGTTTGATAGATGTCGAAGGTCCAGACCGTGTTGAAAGCCGTCACGTTTCCGGCCATGCCCGACATGAAACTGGCCAGCAGCGCCGTCAGACCAATGCCCAGCAGGCCAGAGGGGTAAAAGCTCCCGAGCATCGTGGGGAGCGCCTGGTTGTAATTGTAATCGTGCGCCGCCGGGTCCCAGAGCAGTTGCCGGATGGGCGTATAGGAAATCGCCACCAGGCCGGGCAGGACCACCAGCAGGGGGAAAAACATCTTGGGCACCGCGGCGATCAGCGGCGTGCGCTGGGCAGCGGGCATGTCCTTGGCCGCCAATCCCCGCTGCACCACCAGGAAGTCCGTGCACCAGTAACCGAACGCCAGAACAAAGCCCAGACCGAAGATCGTACCGATCCAATTCACGCCCATGGGGTTCATATCGGAATGCCAGATGTTCGCCCAGGTATGCCCGTAGCCGGGATAAGGCAGCGTCGAAAGCTTGGCATCCAATCCCGCGAAGCCTCCGACGGCTTTCAAGCCCAGGATGGCCAGCGGTAGGAAGCCGAAGACGATGAGGAAGAATTGCAAGACCTCGTTGTAAATCGAGGACGTCAGGCCGCCCAGGTAAATGTAGATGGCCACCACCACGGCGGACGCCACGACGCTCGCCCAGAAGGGCCAATGGAGCAGGCGCTGGAAGAGGATCGCCATGGCGTAGAGGTCCACGCCGGAAACCAGCAGGGTCATGAACGCGAACGACAGGGCATTGAGGGTGCGCGTCTTTTCGTCGTAACGCTTGCGCAGAAATTCCGGAACACTGCGCACCTTGCTGCCGTAATAGAACGGCATCATGAAGACGCCCACAAAACACATGGCGGGCATCGCCCCCAGCCAATAAAAGTGATTGACGAACATGCCGTATTTGGCGGCGTTGGCGGCGTGGCCCATCACTTCCAGCGCCCCGAGGTTCGCGGACATGAAAGCCAGGCCGGTGATCCAGCCGGGAATCGAGCGGCCGGAGAGGAAGAAGTCTTCGCTGGTTTTCATTCGCCCGCGCAGAGCGAAACCGATTCCCAAGACGAAGATGAAGTAGATGGCGATAATCGCGTAGTCAACAAAGTGAGGATGCATAGGTTCCTTCCGGACTGCGCATACTTATCACAGGGCACACGGAAAGTAAACGAGGGGCAGTTGACACGCCGCACCCTGCGCAGTAAGGTTAAGGCCGGGCGCAAACAGAAGGGTGCTTTGGTCCAACCGCGCAAAGCCTGATCTCAGAAGGAGACCCGTCCTATGCGAAAGTCAACCTTGACGCGACGTGAGTTTTTGGGCACGACCTCGGCGGGTCTGGCCGCAGCCAGTGTCGTCCCCCGCAGCCGCGCCGTTTCGGGCAATCCCAACGCGCTGGCCTTACACGGGGGCACGCCGGTCCGGTCGACGCCGTTTCCGGATTGGCCGCAGACTGCCGAGGCCGATGAGCAGTACATCCTCAAGTCGCTCCGCAACCATCGCTGGTGCACCATGGACGGAGAATTCATTCCCAAGTTTGAGAAGGCCTGGCGGGAAAGAGTGGGGTCCCGCGGCTGCGTGATCACGCCCTGTGGAACGCACGCCCTGCAACTGGCCCTGGAGTTGATCGGAGTGGGCCCGGGCGACGAAGTCATTGTGGCGCCTTATACCTTCATCGCCACCATCGACGCCATCATGTTGAGCTATGCCTTGCCGGTTTTCGCGGACTCCGATCTGAAGACGTTCCAGATCGACGCCGACGACATCGAACACCGCATCACCGAGCACACCCGCGCCATCATGCCCGTCCACATGTACGGCGCCCCGGCCAACCTCGACAAGGTCATGGCCATTGGCAAAAAGCACAACATCCCGGTCATTGAGGACGCCTGCCAGGGGCACAATACGGAGTGGAATGGCCAGAAGGTTGGCACGTTCGGGATTATGGGCTGCTTCAGCTTCCAGGAAACCAAGAACCTCCCGGCAGGCGAGGCCGGCGCCCTGGTGAGCAACGATGAAGACCTGATCGCCAAGGCCTACATGGTCAGAAACTTCGGCTCGGATCCCAAGACTCATCGCTATGCCATGCGCGGCATGAAATATCGCATCTCCGATTTTGCCGCCGCGGTGTTGATGGGGCAGCTCGAACGCTACGACGAGCTGTGCCGAAAGCGCGACCAGCACGCGGCCTATTTGCGGGAGGAGTTGCGGAAAATGCCCGGCATGTTTCTACAGGAGCATTACCCGCAATCCACACATCAAAACTATTACTGCTTCGGCCTTCGGTATGATCAGGAGCATTTCAAAAACGTGCCGCGCGCGAAAGTCGTGCGCGCCCTGGAGGCGGAAGGCATTATGGCGGTCAACGGTTATTCTCCGCTCAACAAGGAACCCTTCATCGAGCAGAGCCTCAACCTGCGCAGTTTCCGTTCCGTCTATTCCGAAGAGCGCCTGGAAAAATATCGGCGCGGGCTTAACCTTCCGCACAACGACCAGTTGTGCGCCACGGCCCTTTACCTCGAGCAAAACATGCTCGTCGGCGAAAAAAGTGATGTCGACGATGTCTTGACGGCTTTCGATAAGGTGCAAAAGAACGCCAGTGCTCTGGCGTGAACCCGGCCTCGGCAAGGCGGCCCGGAATTCGGTAGTGACTCTTCTTAACGTGGCACGGGCATCCTGCCCGTGAGCATTCATGGCCAAGATGGCCATGGCACATCAAAATGAGTCACTACGCGGAATTCTGCTGAAACGCGGAGCTAAGGTGTTAGGTTTTAGTTGTCAAGGAACAATGTCGTGATGGAACGCGCAGGCGAAAGGCGAATCAACTTGCAACGCGGACTTGCACTGGCCTTGTGGACCGCCATCTCCACGGGCGGACTCCTCTTGAGCGGCAACGCGCAACAGCCTTCCGCGCCCAAGGCCAGTACAGCCGCGAGCCACTGGACCCTCGGCATCTATACGGGGCCCTCCCCGTTGCAGCTTTCACCCCCGGCGAATGTCAGGAACCCGGTCTTAACAGGGGCGGATGTCAATGACCTCAAGGTCGATACGCTTGCCCACCCCTTCATGGTCGTTGAGGGCTCGCGGTATTACCTGTTTTTTACGGCCAAAGACCTCAAGACGGACAAGGGTGGAATCGGATTGGCGGAAAGCAAGAACGGCCGGGAGTGGCGCTACAAGCATATCGTCATCTATGAGCCGTTCGTCCTCGCTCATCCCTACGTGTTCAAGTGGCAGAACGACTATTACATGATTCCGGAAGCGCATACCCAAACCTCCGTCCGGTTGTACAAAGCGACGGCTTTCCCCGACAAGTGGGCGTATCAGAAAGACCTGCTCACGGGGGATCATTTCATCAGCCCGACGTTGGTACGGTACAAGGACATGTGGTGGATGTTCATCGGCGTTCCGGGAAACGGATCCTTGCGCCTGTTCTATGCGTCGGATTTTAAAGGGCCGTGGACCGAACATCCCCTAAGTCCCGTGATTAACAAGGACCTGCATACCGCGCGGCCGGGCGGCAGGCCATTCATACTCGAGGGAAGGCTGTATCGGCTCGGCCAGGACTGTCTGCCGGTCTATGGATACCAGGTGCACGCTTTCGAGATTACGGACATCAGCACCAAAACATACGCGGAGAAGATGATCGAAGCTCCCGTGGTGAAAGCCTCATCGCAGGGCTGGAATGCCGAGGCCATGCACCACGTCGACGCTCACCAGATCGGGGCGAACCAATGGATCGCGGCCGTCGACGCACTGGGCAATTAATCCTCTTTGCCATCCCTTTGCTTGTCTATTTTGGATGGGAACGCGAATTCGGCCAAAGCCTGGCGGCGCGCCCCCCTTCCATCGCCACGAGCGGCGGGTTCGCAAATAATGATCCCCCGGCGATCAGACAAATTCCCGTACCGCTGCCGCCCATGGGGTGGTCTTCCTGGAACAGCTTTTCCAATACCGTGAGCTCTGCCGTCATCATGCAACAGGCCAAGGCTCTGGTCGCCTCGGGAGCGCAAAAAGCCGGTTATGAATATGTCAACATTGATGAAGGTTGGTGGCTGGGGAAGCGCGATGGCGATGGAAACATCCTCGTCGATCCGAAGGCATGGCCGGCTTTGGCCGCGGACGAACGCGCGGGAGATATGTCCAATATTGTGAAGTATCTTCACAGTTTGGGCCTCAAGGCCGGTATCTATACGGATGCCGGCGCGGCGGGTTGCGGCTTCTATGGGCCAGACCTGGGACCTCCTGCGCCCCATACGGGAAGTGAGGGCCACTATGAACAGGACATGCTTCAGTTCGCCCGCTGGGGATTCGACTACGTGAAGGTGGATTGGTGCGGCGGAAGCAAGGAAAACCTGGATCCCGCCGTTCAGTATGCGGAGATCGCGCGGGCTATCGCGAAGGCACAAGCCGCCACCGGTCATCCATTGTTTTTTTCAATTTGCGACTGGGGCAACAACAGCCCGTGGACTTGGGCGGCGGGCGTCGGCGGTGTGACCCGGGACATTTGGCGGACGAGCGGTGACATCGTTGAACCCATCGTCGCCGGCTACCCGCATAGCAACCGCACCGCAAGCTTTTCCGGCATGCTCGCCAATTTCGACAAGGGAATTCATCCCGCGGCGCAGCACACGGGCTTCTACAACGATCCTGACATGATGGTGGTGGGAATGCCGGGATTATCCGACCCTCAAAATCGCGTGCACATGAGCCTTTGGGCTATTTCCGGGGCGCCGCTCATCCTGGGAGCCGACATGACGAAGCTGAGCAAAGCCACCACCGAGATGGTCACAAACCCCGAGGTCATTGCCGTCGACCAGGATGCTCTTGGTCTTCAGTGTGTCAAAGTTGATGAATCGACCACCGGGCTTCAGGTTTGGGCGAAGCCTTTGGCGGATTCCGGTAATCTGGCCGTGTTGCTCCTGAACAGAACCAAGTCGCCGGCGCCGATCGCGGTTCACTGGAGCGCGCTGGGTCTCGATCCATCCTCGCCGGTCGCTGTCCGGGACCTCTGGATGCATAAGGACCTGGGAAGTTACTCTGCGTCTTACTCCGCCAACGTCCCGGCCGGGGATGCCGTGATGCTCACCGTGAAAGGGAAGGAAGGTGAAGCAACTCGCTACGAAAATGTCTCCCCCGGAAACGAAGTGACGATGGGTGGCTCGATGGAAGGTGTCCCCGGTGGTCAAAGCCCGACCTTGGCCGGCGAGAAATCGCTGGCTTTCAAGGGCGTGACCTCGCGGGCGAGATCGGCGTATGTCCAAATCGCCTACACGAATGGGAGCAAGACACCGCGCCTCGTGGAGTTGCGGGTGAACGGACAGATCGCCACCCGGATTGCCTTTCCTTCCACCGGGGACGAACACATTGTAGGGAGCATCACCGTCGAGGCGCCGCTTGAGGCGTCCGAGAAGAATAATGTTCTCACTTTTACGTCCCTCGACAATACCCGACCCGGCATCGTTTGGATTGATGTCCTATCTGGCCCCCACGAATATCGCTCGCATCCGTAGGGATTCGCGGGTGACACAGCGCGGCGTGGCCCACGTCTTGTAGGGGCTGGGCTTGCCCTGCCCAGGGCGCCCCAGGGGGTGCCCCTACTCTCTCCCACGGCTGTCGAAGCTTTGAAAAAATAGTATCTTCATCGCAGAGGCGCTGAGCCGCAGAGAATAGCCTCTTAGCTTCTAGCATCCCCGTAGTTCGCAGCCCGCGTCTGCTCCGAGGGGCGCCTTGCGGCTTGCCGGTAGTGGTGTCATTTGCTGTGGCACGGCCATCTTGGCCGTGACCGTTCACGGGCGGGACGCCCGTGCCACTTCCAAATGACACCACTACTCGCGCTTGACACCCAGGTCCCTCACTTCTACGATGGGAACCATATGGAAGTAGATTTCACCCCCGACCTCGAAGCCAAACTGACCCGCCTTGCCGCCCAGCAAGGCTGCGACACGAAAGCCCTCGTGCGGGAAGCGGTAGAACGCTTCATCAACTACGACGAGTGGTTTATCCGGGAAGTGGAGAAGGGTTTAGCCGCCGCTGACCGGGGCGAGTTCATCGAGCACGAGGAAATCGGCAAGCTCATTGATCGCCGCTATCCCGGCTAATTCGCATCCGCTGGACAGAGCCAGTCGCCCACGACCTCACACACATCTGTGATTACCTCGAGGAACATGACGCCCCGGCAACGGCTCGGCGTGTGGCCCTCAGCATCCACCGAAGCGTGGATTCCCTCGTGCAGTTTCCCCACCGAGGCCGTCCGGGCCGCAGGCTGAACACCCGCGAACTGGTAATCCCCGACCTGCCCCTTTTAGCCATCTACCGCGTCCGCGAGGATGTCATTGAAATCATTCGTATACTGCACGGCGCACAGAATTGGCCTTAGAAGCAAGCTAGGCGGGCTGGCGCAGAGCGCAGCTCTGTGGCCCCCAGACAAGACTGAAATCGGGCGGAGCCGACCACGCTTAAGAGCTTCGCGCGGCGATAGGTTCCGCTGTTTAGGAGTTCCAGCCGTCCGCGCGCAAAATGCCGTTTGTGGGGGGCGTGACCAGCGCTAATATAGCACGCTGAAACGCAGAGCTGCGCCGGCCGCATTCAACTATTCCAGCAGTCTATGCCTTCCCCATCAATGGAAGAACCTGCGGTCAGAACTGGTCGTCGCGGCGACACTCTGGCTATTCGCTCTGAGCGTCGGTCCAAGACGGGACAAAACTTGCCACAGCATTGACTGTCTTCCTGAGGCTCGGCGAGGATTCCGCAGCCACCGAGATGCGCCAGCGGTTCTGTACAAACGACACCAACCGTCCATTATAATTTGGCCCGATCTGTCGTGTGCTTCCAGGTGGGGGAACTATATCCGCTCGTAAGTCTCGGCGTGCGGACCTACTGGCGAGGTCAATCAAGCACGCCTTCGGGTCCCCAACATCATCTGCGCACAGTGGGACTAGCTCTCTTCTTATACCCAAGAACGCCGCGAATCCTATGCGGTCCGCGAGCAGCCAAGCTTCCACTTCTCTGACGGCAACGCGAAAAAGGAGATTGGGATGGCAAGGGTCCGGCAGCCATGTGGTAATTAGTTGTGGTGGGCATTCAATTTTGTCGAGGTCGGTCAACACTAGCCACGGTGTTCCCTTCGCGGCGTTATTGAAGCCGCGTATATTCCTGCGCAAGTACCCAAACCCATGGCCGATGTAAGACGTTCCTACCGCGTACGGTCGCCCAGAGTCCTCCAGGATCTTCCGCAGGACAACTGCGCTGAGGTCGTCCTCCACTGCAAGTTGAATCGGAATCGGTAGTGTCATTCGAAACGGAGGTCTAATTGCTGGAGAGCGGGTGGCACTGTTCGGGGAAGCGCAGCTTCAGCAATGCTCAGCCCTGACTCAAGTAGATCACGTACTTCCTTGATCGAAGATGAAGGCTCAACCCTTGTACCCTCGACGCTCGGAGTCAATAGGAGCACTTCCTCCCCCCCAATTCCCCGGTCGGAAAGCAAATCGGCGCTATGCGTGCTCAAGATAATCTGCCTCTTCCTCTGCCGCTGCACTCGATACAACAGTGAAGGCAGTCTGCGCACAATCCCGGGGTTTAGCGACAATTCTGGTTCTTCCAACAATAAAAGAGAATCACCTTCAAGCATCGACCATAGCAAGCCGATCAGTCGAAGCGTACCATCCGAAAATTGGTCTTCGCGCTGCTTGGCTCCCTTGGGCCGCCAGTGCTCATAGACTGCCTCAAGATGGGGAATTCCGCTCTCGTCCTGTACGTCAATTAGCCCCTTAATCTGGGGGACAGCTTGGAGCAAAGCACCCTCGATCTTTTTCAGTCGTGAACGCCGAACCTTCTGAGGAGTTTTTACGACTCGCTCAAGGAAACTTTGGCCGAATGGGTCTTCTGGATCGCCTCGCCCCGAGTATATCTCCGGATGGCGAACCAACTGCGGCACCAGATGCAGATAGAGGACTGATTCAAAGAACTTTGCAATTTCTCTGAACCGGCTGTTAGCGCCGATTTGCTCGAGGTGTGTTTGCGTACGGCGAAGCGAATCTGTCGCATCGTCTCCATCTGGACGGTCTAACAATTGGCTTTCGCGATTCCAGACGCGCTCATATGCTAGGTAAGGTTGGCGGTAACCACGTGATTCTTGCTTAATCCCGATGGCGTACTTCCATGATAGTTCCTGATTTGCTGCCTCCGAGAGAGTAACAGCGATTTCGACATCCGGGTGCTCGCGTGCTGCGAGGCACCGAAGTTTTGATAATCCCCCGCGATCGCTGACAGCTTTCTGCAACCCTCCACCCGGCTTCGCAATGTCACGCAAGAAGCGGAAAACGTCAAGAAAGTTTGACTTGCCCGACGCATTCGGCCCCGCGAGGAAAACGCGGTCGGTGAGCGCGACGTCAACCGAGCGGAAATTACGCCAATTCTTGAGCAAAACGTGGGTTATGATCATTCGTTTACCGTGGCACACTCAGACTCTTATGCGCCGACGTTGTCGGCAATTCTATCAGGTATATAACTTTCCTTGCTAGACAATCCTTCTAACTCGGGTAGGCGGCGAGCTATTGCGTAGCCGCGGCGCCCGGTCCTGGCCGTGGGATTTACTCGTGCCCGATACCCCAGCGGCAGCCGCACGTCGTCAGTCGGGATGGGCAGGAGGCTGATCGCAAATTTAAAATGGCAGATTCAAGATGGGATAGCTGACAGCTCCCAGCGGACAGCAGAAGTCAGTTTTCGGTTCTCAGTTTTCAGTAAGAATGGAAAGAAGCACTTTGGAAGTCGAACTTTGAAAAAATACACAATCTCGCGCAGAGACGCAGAGCCGCGGAGGCCGAAGAAACAAAGTAGTTATTTATTGCGAATCTCTGCGGCTCTGCATCTCTGCGCGAGATGCTTTTACTTCTCTTGAACCGGGAGGGGCATTCGCAAACGTGCGAGGTCTCCGCGAAAATGTCGTGCGTGCGAACAATTTCGGACAGTTAGACACCTCTGCTCAAAGATTTTCCTGCCGGTAGCCCAATTTTGAAATATCGTTCTTGACAACAGCAGAGTTCTTGCTAGGCTATCAAGGGGAGGATGGCGCCGTGGTGAACCCGCACACCAAAGTGCAAGGTGGCGCGGGAGTCCCGCCCATCACCGTCATGGCCAGAATGGCGACGCCACAAGGGTCGACACATGCTGAACTGTAGCGCCGACCCTTAGGTCGGCATATGCTGAACTAAAGTTCAGCGCTACAAAAATGCACGCACTTCACCACGATGTGATAGAAAACAAAAGGGGATAGCGGTGGAACTTCCAAACATTTTTGCATCTTATCTCATTCAAATAAAAGAGGTTAGCTTAAACTACCGTAGCCGGGACGGGAAAACGCAGTTTTCCACGATATGCCAGAAAATAAACGGGTTAGTATGAAAATAGAAAATTTGTCAAAATCTTATCCGATTCAAACTAAAGGAGTTAGCTTGACATGCGGGGATCGTTGCGAAAAAAGTGGGGGGCAAAAGTGCAGGATAGTCTCGCGATGTTATTGAAAACACATGGAGAAAAAATGTCGCCTTTCTACCCCACCACGATATTGATGAAAACAAACCACTTAAAATCAGTCTCTCGCGATGTTTATGAAAATAAAGGCGCTTATTTAAGAGCAGTGACGAGTGACAAGCTAGAAGGTCCGAGGTCCGAAGTCCGATGTCCGAGGTCAAAAATAAGAAGTGGCGAGTGACCAGTAGCAAGTGGCGAGCCCGCCGCCGCGCCGAAGCAATTTACGAAACCTGACCAACGCGGGGGAGAATGGACACATGCCTTGCCGACCGACCCCCGCCGTGACACACTTCCCCGCATCGGTTATCGGCGGTGGCAGGTGAGAAGATGAATCAAATTGTGGTTTCGAAAATCGCAAAGCACCAATCGCCAATCGCCAATTTCAGATCACCCGATGTGCAGCCGTTTAATCGTCGAAGCTCCCGGTGACGCCCTGGAAGCCGCGCGCCGCCTGGCGTAGGATCCATTTAATGACGCGCACGTCGTTATAGCAGTAGCCGAGGTTATGGTTGAGGGTGGAGAAGCAATGCGTTTGGCACTCCTGCTTCATCTCGTCGAGTTGTTTGACTTCAAACTTGTGGTTTTCGATGGTGCCCCAATCGTATTTGGCCGAGTACATAGGGAAGCAAGGGGCCAGCGTGCCGTCCACGCGGATGATGACATTGTTTTGACCCGCCCGGCAGTTCCACGGCTCGACCTTCCCGCGCATGAATTCGCACATATCTTTAAGGCGCTTGACGGAGTTCACCATCTTGTAACCGTAGCGGTTCTTTGCGATCAGCCAGTCCACCAGCGCATCCACGCGCGGCCAGTCCTCCTTGCGGATGAAGGTGTCGTTCTCATCGTAATGCTGGAAGTGGTCCTGCTGGAGCATGGGAGATTCGTTGATGTGATAATCGGTGGCGATGCCATTTTCGTGGGCGATCTCGGTCAAGCGCTTTACATCGTCCATGTTATTCCGGCAGATGTTGATGTTGAAGAATACCGAGTAGCCGTAGCGGTACTGCCGCTGGATGAGGTAGTCGAAGTATTTGCGCACCGGAGCCAACGCCTTGGGCAGCCCGGGCTTTTCCTCGACGGCATCCACGGCGAAATTAACGATGGCCACTCCGGCATCCGCCACGCGGTCGATGATTTCCGGCCGCAGCAAGCGCGCGTTAGTCGGCAGGTAGACCCAGAAGCCTTTCTGCGCGGCGTAATCCACGACCTTGTGGACGAACTGCGGGCGCAGCATGGGCTCACCCCCCATCAGCGCCAGCACCCGGCAGGTGGTGGAGTGCAGCCAGTCAATGGAACGCTTGGCCGTGTCCTCCGTCATGCCCTTGACGCTGTTGTCGAACGCCCAACAGTAGTGGCAGTCGAGATTGCATTTCCACTCTGTAAACAGGTAGGCGATGATGGGATGAAAATCGCCGGGCAGCAGGCGGGACTTAAAATACGGAAACATCCACCCTTCGAGAGCGCGATAGACGAGAGGAGCGGTCCATCGGCGCCGGTAAGGGTTCTCCGGGTGGGCCGAAGGGTCCCAGTCAGCCGGATGGTGCTCAGCCAGAAGCTCCGGGTGCCGCGGAAACACGGCTTCCGGCAGCACCTGCCGCTCCCCAGTGGGAGGCGGGGGCAGCAGCATTGTGGAGGGAGGCTTTTTCAGCAGGTCGTGAAGCTGGACGTCCAAGCGAAACCCCGGAGTAGCTCCACTGAGCCCTTCTAGCGGTTGCACATCAGCCATGGAATCTCCTTTTGTTTCGTCAAATGTCTAGAAATAAATATTCGAGATACCTGACTTGTCCTTAATAGTTGCCCATAGTTCTCACTACTGCCCGGCGAATGCTGCAACTTCAGCCATTCTAGGGCACCAATTCAATAAACGAGCATCGGCGGGTTACCGGCGGTCAGCAGGACCACCCTCGCGCTTTGAAGCTGAGGCCGCGCCCTTTTTCAGCCCCAGCGGAGATATTCCCTGGGATTACCAAGCCCTCTATCTCTAAAATCAAATAGATGCATTGACCCCAGGATTTGTTGCGACCTGGAACTTCTTACCTGCCAGCAACAGGGACCTTCTCATATATCAAGTTACGAGCGTTAAGGCAAGCCCAACTCCCTCCCGTAGTAATGGCACCTTACCCCGAGACGGAACCTGACAAAAGCGCCACTCGCGACGGTGCGCCACGAAGTATCGATTTGTATATCCCCACCGTGCATAGAAAGTGGTATGATACGCGCCGCTTAAAACCAAGGTTGGCGAGAACTCTAGCCGAGAATAGACCCTTACATGGTAGGCCAGCTTGTGCACCGAACGCCACGATAGGGCAGCATTGCATTAGGCTAGAGATTCGCCTTGACATGGACTTTCCTTGAAAGTGAGGCATTGGGAAATGGAAGCCACTACCCCAGCAAAGGTTATTCAAAGGGTCCGAAAGCGCTTGGAAGTAAGCCAGGAAGGTTTGGCACGATTGTTAAATGCGACCAAAGGCGCCGTCCAGCATTGGGAGCGCGGCCGCAACAATCCTGACCTGGCGAGACTCAACGCCCTGCGGCAGCTTTGTCCGCCGGGGGTGGAGCGGAAGGAGCTGGAGTCGCTCATCAAGCAAACCCAAGCTCGGCTCGCGCCGCTGCCCGCCCTGAAGCCCGGAGAGAGCGCCAAGACGGTGGAACCTGGGGCGGCCAGTCCCGGGTCGCTGCCGGGAGGCAGTTTCATCTATCTGCGCCGAGAGAATCACAAGTTGCAGCGCCAGGTGACGCGTCTGGAAGGGTTGGTTCAGCGCCGCACCGAGCAACTACGCATTCTCGAGGACCTGGCAACCGAACTGCAACGCGAGATTGCCAAACTCAAAGCAGGCCTTGGGGCTGCGCCTAGCCCCTCGTCGAGTGGCGCCCCGACAACCGGCGAGTAGGCTGCGGGTCCAAGGAAACCGGCCCGTATTTGAGATTAGAAACTGGCCCGGTTGAGGGGTGAGGTGTGGACGGGGAAGGGAACGGCACTCTTCGGGCCCCGGAGCCGGACCTCCAGCTCCGGCCGGGCTGCACCCCCGCCCTTCCATCCCCGCGGTGAGAAAGCCACGCTTGTGGGGGTCTAACCACGGAAGGGTTATTTCCCGAGTCGCGGGTACTCTGTTCGCGCTATGGGAAATTGGCGGCAGGCAACCGTGAGCGTGGCCAGGGAGGATCGAGAGTTCGTCGGCGCAAGATCGCCTGCGGGATCCTCCAACCTAGGGTTTTCGAAGCTGCATCGCGCGCACGGAGATCATCACCGGCGCGGCATTCAAATCCTTCTCCCGCGCCAGCATTTCAAGAAATGCGATGGCTTGACTCAAGAGTTGCTGGGCGTTGTCACGCGTTCGCATTTCCAACAATAACCCGAAGGCATGCCTGACCATCTTCTGTGTTGTCCTGCTCGTTGCCTTCATAGCGAAGGTTTCCCCCTTTCCCCGGCATTTCCTACGATCTGCCCAGGGTGTGATGAAGAGCCGACAGCAAATTTCCAAACCGGAATCCGCTTACGGCTGTTCAACCCTGGTCCCCAGCCCCTATCATGCCTGGGGCACCTGGGTCCAGAATGAATCATAACCTATAGGACATCTTTAGGATAGCAAATACTATCAAGTCCATCGAATCTTCAGTTATTATTGGGATGGGCGTAGAAGAATGAGTTAGTGGCGGCGTGCTCCAGGAATCGCGATGAGCAGGAGAAAACCCCATGGGTCGAAAGTTGGACGAGGCCTCTCCTCGGACAGCCGACTTTACACATGGGCGAGAGGTGCATCGCGCTCCGACTCCGGATGCACGGCGGGTAAGATTAACGTTGGCCCCGGCGGACAGACATTGTCTCCGCCGGGGCCGGTGGGGCGAGGGAAACGAGGTTAGAAGTGGAAGCCCAGTTCCGCCGTAAAGGTTCGCGGCGTCACGTAGTGGGTTCCACTGAAGGTGGAAATGAAGTTGTAGAGCGCCTCTTTATCCATCAAATTGATGACGGAAAAGCGCAGGCTCCACTTGTGCTTGTCACCGTTGAAGAGGTTGTCTTCACCCACCGCGAGGTCGAAGAGATTGCGCGGTGCGATGCGCGGCGGGTTGTGATCGTCGTTCTCGGTGCCGGCCGCCGGAACCTTCACATACTTGGAAGCGTACTCGCTTGCCGGGCAGATGCTATTGGGACTGATGGGAGTGGTGGGAGTAGCAAACACCCCGGCGCAAGAAAGTCCGGCCTGGAACTGTTGATCGGGGGTGATAATCGACGCATCCACGATGGAGTTGGTCCCATTCGGCCCATTGGCGCAATTGCCACCCGCGCAGGGAATGGGGCCTGCCACCAAGCCACTATCGTAGCGCCAGTTGAAGCCGACCCAGGGACCGCGCTTAAAGGGCTGGTATTGCAGGTGAGTCGTCTCGTTATAGTGCTCGTCGTGGTCGATACGGAACACTTCGCATCCCGTTGCCGTCGGGCATTCCGTGGCCGGCGTGGCGCCGATCCCGGCGGCCTGTGGTTCGAAGAAGCGCGCCGCTACGCTCGACATCACGACATACGCCGTGAAGCCATGGGTATTCGGGACGCTGGCGCGGAGGGCATATCCGGGGATTTTCGAGTGGTCCCACTCGACAGGAAACGTAATCGGTGAGTTGCCCAGGATGCTGAAGTCGAAGCCTCGTTGCGTCCACTTCCAGAGGTATTCGCCATCCACCACCAGGTATTTGCCGAAAGCTTGCTGGAGGCCGGCGTGGAGCTCATTGCGGGTGCCGGGGCTCAGCGGAGTTGTGTTGACGCAAGGAGCGATGGTCGACGACATGATCGCATTGATCACGGGATCCAGGCATCCGTTGCTCGCCAGGATCAGGTTCTCATTGAACGGCGTTTCCATGGTGCGAGCATAAGAAGCTCGAATCACCGTGCTGGTTTTTTTGATGTTGTAGGCTCCCCCTACGCGCGGCTCGGCTTGGCGGGCAATCGAGATGCCATTATATAAATCGGCGCGCAGTCCGAGGTTGAAGACCCAATTGCCTTTGGTAATGGTGTCCTGAACGAAGAGGGCCACCTCTTTGATGTCCGTGTGAACATCATAGGCGTACAGGCCGCTGGTCGAATTCGGACAACTGTCGGAGGCCGGCAGGGATGCGGTTCGAGTCAAGTCGTAGCAGCCCAGGATGGGTATAAAACCCGGATTCGGCTCGAGGAGCGGCCCGGTGCAATTCGCCGGATCGGTCAGCCCGGGGTTTGTAAACGCACTCCCGTCAGCAACGTTCAAACAAGGAGCGTTGGCGGTGGGATCGACCACGCCGAACTTGTCGTCTTCCGTCAGAAAAGTATGCTGGAATACGACTCCCGCCTTCACATTGTTGACACCTTTGACGTAGTTGATTTCGGCGCGAGCGCCGGTATTGGTCAAATAGCGGGTCTGGCCAATGGTCTGGAGCTGAAGATCAGGCTGGAGGTCGGCGAAGGGGTTATCACTCGGGTAGTAGTTGTATTCGTCACGTCGGACCCAGCCGCCCAACGTGGTCACCGTGTTGGTATTCAGCAGGCGCGTCCACGCCGGCGCAACGTTGATCGTCTTGATCTGCGAACGCTGATCGGTAGAGCCGACGACCACTCCGTCGGGATCGAGGCCATTGTTGTCGACCACCAACCCGTTCCATGCCGTGGCGTCTTCGGCGTCATAGGAATTGGGCGTCTGGAACCAGGAGCGCGTAAACTGGAAATTCAAATTGACCGTGTCCTTGTCCGAGGGCTTAAAGTCGAACCGGTCGAAGGCGTTCTGTTCATTGCCCCGGTCGTGCATGACGTTAAATTCCGGCCCATCCAGAAACCGGCTGGTATTCAACCCGTTGGCGGAGATGAAGTTGCCCCAGTTTTTTCCACCGTAACCGAAATCGATTCCACCGTTCGAGCTTCCAAAGGTTCCGTAGGAGGCGGTCACATCGCCATGGGGGGTAGTCTGCCCGAGGCCGGAACGCGTGGTGGCGACGATCACCACGCTGGTCTTGCCCCCATACTCCGCGGGAGGAGCGCCGTCGATCACCTCCAGCGACTGCACGGCGTCCGCCGGAAGTTGATTCGAGAAAACTTTGCTTTGTTGATCGGTGATCGGCTGGCCGTCAATGGAAAAGGAGTTTGAGGCGTGATCTCCCAGTCCATGAAAGAGACCGTTCGAGTCAGCCGCGATCCCCGGCGAGGACAAGGTGACCAGGGAACTCAAGGTCGAAGACTGACTTTCGAGGGGTAGCTTGTCGATGAGGGTCCGGTCCACGTCCGTATGCGCCGTGGGATCGACCTCGATTAAATCCGCGGCTTCGCTCGTCACCGTTACCGTGGTTTTCCCCCCGGCCAATTCCAGGGTGATTTTCAGAATGACCGGAACCGACGAGTTAAGGTCAAGATCTTGCGTACGGGGGTTGAAACCCGTGGCGGTAATGATCAGGTGATAGGGATTGAAGGGCACGTTGGTGAAGCTGAACCCCCCCGACTTATCCGTCGAGGCGGTGCGCTCATAGCCGGTTACCGGGTTATGGATAGTTGCCGTGGCGCCAGGGATCACCGCGCCGGAGGGGTCCGTTACCGTGCCGTTGATTGTCCCCGCGCTCCCGAGATTCTGCCCGAAGATTATCACGGGAAGGGCCAATGCCCACACTAATACAAGTAGAATAGATAATAGGGATCGCCTTTTAACCATGATTCTGCTCCTTTTGCTCCTGAGATTTTTAGAGGTGAAGCGGAATAGGAAGAATCTTTAGGAGAGTGGAGGGGAGCGGGCCCCAAGCGATGCCGCGAGTTGAAGAGAATACCTTGCTTCCCGAGTGGTCAGGCGGCAGGGATTATCGCCTTGGGGCTTCGAAAGCTGGGTTCGGGCGGCGGGGCGAACCGAGCTACTGCGAGCGACTTGGCAGAGTGGGCAGAACGGGCTGATATCCTGGCCGGCATGCAAGTGCTTGGCCCCCTCGCGCGCCGCTTTGCAAACAGTTGCCGAAGTGTCGTGGTGGTGAAAAATCTCAACCGAGAAAAGGTGAATTTCGCCGGCCAGCGCAAGGCAGGCAACGAGCGCATGCACCCAGTATCTGTGCCGAGATTTACCTAGCCGTCGCAAGTTGACTCGTACGCTCTTTCGTGACCCAAATCCCAGGTGTCCGTCAAGCCCTAAACTGTTAACATAATACCAAAAAAACTTCAACTTGGGGAGTGCCCAATGCGCCCGCCTGATGGATTCAACCTTGCTCCCGGGGGAGAAGGTGGACCGCGACGGGCGTCCTCACCAGCCGTCGCGCGCCGGATGAGGGGTTCCTCCAGTGACCGCTTTTTCCCCACCCCAACCGGAGCATCCGCTCCCGCGCTTGCTTTAGAATTCTTCCTTCTCGTCATCCCACGCGTCGATAACGATATGGGGGAGTGTTGGGGGCACAGCGAGGAGGGGCAGGCGGTGGTCCGCCTTGGGGTGTGTGCCGGTTGTCGTCCGGCCGTGCAGTATTCATCAAAGATAAAATCCCCTCCCTGCAAGCCCGCGCCGGCATCGTGGCGGACTCCGTCCCCGCCCGCGAATGCGAGGAGTGCCAGAACAAGCCCCCGCGCCGTCCTCTGCGCCTTCGAACTCGGGGAAAAAAGGGCTGCAGCGGGGAGTTGACCTCGCCACCTGAGGCCCGTATCCTTTGTAGGGCCGAAGGGCGTTCGGCCCAGAGCCAGCGCCGCTGGTCCCTACGAGGCGTGGCACGGGCATCCTGCCCGTGATGTTCATGGCCAGGATGGCCATGCCACGTTCTTCACACAAGCCTGGTCGCAGCGGGCGATCGCGCCCGAAAAAAGATTTGTCACCTTCTCCCAGGGGAGAAGGTGGACCGCGACGGGCGTCCTCATCAGCCGTCGCGGGCCGGATGAGGGGTTACTTCCGCGCCCTCGATGACCAGTTGCTGGCCACACGCAACCGCGGATTGGGCGCAACCCGTCAAAACGGATTGCTACTTAAGTGTTTGCTTAAACCAGAATCCCGCGCAGGATCTGAAGTATAGCTAAACCCTGACGATCATCGGAAAGCACTGCGTGCTCACAGCCCTCCCCAAAGGCGCGGGCTTGGGAGCCTTTGCATGGGTCGGCTCGCCCAGTGGGATGGGCACTGGTGGCTTCTATTACAACCCCGACGGGGCAGACCTGACAATAGCGAAGGAATCAGGGGAAGTTGGCTATGAGGGAAATGGCTTCAAGCGGTAAGTGTCCCCAGGCAAGATAGGATGCCCCTGTAATGCCGGGCGGGTAGCCACCGTCACCACGTTTGTGCCCGCGACGCGGGCTCTCTTCCCCGGGGGCATGATGCGATGACCAAAATCTCCAGCCGTCCCACCAAACCACCGAAAATTGTTCTTGACAACAGAATTTGAAGTGCTAATAATTTAGCATGCTGTTAAATGATTAGCAGGAAGAGGACTATGACCCGGATCGAAGACCATAAGCTCAGCCGCCGGGAACGCCAAATCATGGATGTGCTCTATCAGCGCCAACAAGCGTCGGCGGCGGAAATTCGAGAGTCGCTCCCGAACGCTCCCAGCTATTCGACGGTTCGTGCCTTGCTCCGAATCCTTGAGGAGAAAGGCCACGCCCGGCATGCGGAAAAGGATCTGCGCTACGTATACTTCCCCACGGCGCCGCGCGAGCGCGTTCGGCGCAGGGCGCTGCGGCACCTGGTGGAGACCTTCTTCGACGGGTCCGCCGCTCAGGTCGTCGCCACTTTACTTGATACCTCCAGGGCTCGGGTATCTGACGGCGAACTTGACCGGATTGAAAAATTGATCGCGAAAGCCCGGAAGGGGGGCACCCCATGAGCGGCATACTTCCGTCCATGGTTCAAGCGTTCGATTCTCTTCCTGACTATTCCGGACACAGCCTCGGGTTTCTGTTGGAGGTAAGTTTTAAGGGAACCCTGTTTTTGCTGTTCGCGCTCACATCGGTTTTGGCCTTGCGCCGCGCCTCCGCCGCGACGCGACATTTGGTTTGGACTTTGGCGGTAAATGCAATGCTTGCCCTGCCCATCGTTGCTTTGACGGTGCCGAGTTGGAACTTCGCGACGCTCCCTTCATGGTCAGCCGGCATTGCCAGCGGGAGGAGTTCAACAAGCCAAGACCTCAAGGCTGGTGAGCCGAACCATCAAAACCACCCAATCCAGCCAGCACGGCTGCCCGCTTCTGCGGAGTTCCAGATGGCAGCCCATCCGGCCTGGCCCCGATGGGTACTCCTCATATGGGCGATCGGTGCGGTCCTTTTTGCGTCGCGGATCGCCGTCGGGGTGATCCGTGTACGTGGTCTTACCCGGCGGGCCCCCTTTCTCAGTGTAGGCCCGTCAAATTCTGTTGTGGAAAGTGTCCGGGTTCGCCTGCGCATCATCCGTCCCGTCAAGGTCCAGATCAGCAGCGAGATTGCCATTCCCTTCACCTGGGGAGTGTTTCATCCGACCGTATTTCTCCCCGAGGCGGGCCAGCAGTGGCCTGGCAAGCATTTGGAGTTCGTGCTCGCCCATGAGTTGGCTCACGTGAGGCGGTTTGATTATTTGACGCAGATGGCATCGCAATTGGCGTGCGCTTTGTTCTGGTTTCATCCGCTCGTTTGGCTCGCGGCCTGTCAAATCTCCCACGAACGGGAGCGGGCGTGCGATGACTTGGTGCTCAGTCTCGACCTTGGGGCGATAGACTACGCCGAGTTCCTGGTCCTGCTCAGTCGCGGCTTCGGGCGACTGAATGCCGGATGGCTGGCGACCGTTGCCCTAACCCAATCGTCTCAACTGGAGGTGCGCATGAAAGCCCTGCTTGATTCCGAACTCAACCACAAACCCATAGCGGCAAGTCGCGCCTTGCTGGGTACGGCCCTTGCGGTGGCGTTACTCCTGCCCGTGGCGGCAATGCGCGCGACCGCCAAAAACACCCTGGGAACTGTCTCCGGTACCGTTCACGACCCAAGCGGCGCCGTCGTTCCGGATGCCGAGGTCACCCTCGTCAACATCCAAACCCAGCAAAAGATTGTCGGCCAAACGGGAGAGGATGGTGCGTACCGGTTTCCGGGAGTTATGGCGGGGCGCTACCGGCTCGAAATTGACAAGGCGGGGTTTGCCCGCGCCAGGAGCGCAGAGCTGGAACTTCAGCCCTCCAGCGGTCTTCATCAGGATATCACCATCGATGTTGGTCCGATATTGCAGCAGGTCGTCGTGCACGGACATAAACCCGTCGAAAGCGCGCCTCTTCCGCCTGCCCCATCGCGCATTCGTGTGGGCGGGCTGGTGCAGGCGGGCCACCTAATCTCTCAGCAGAAGCCTGAATACCCCTCGAGCCTCCAGAAACAAGGAATTGAAGGCACGGTCGTCCTGCGGGCGGTCATCGGGATGAAGGGCGAAATCCTTGCCCTTTCGCCAATCAGCGGTCCGGACCCGGTCCTGATTAAAGCGGCTATGGATGCCGTTCGCCAATGGCGGTACCAACCAACGCTGTTGAACGGTGCTCCGGTCGAGGTCGCAACAACGATTGAGGTTTCTTTTCAACTTGAAAATTAATCGTGCCAACGTAGTGACAGGAGCTGGCAACGGCGGCTGACCCCCGGTTCCGATTCGGGCGGGTAGCCGCGGCGTTTGTGACCGTGGGCTCTTCCTTCGATGACGAACCCACGGTTAATTGCCAAGACGAGTTGAGAAGGGCAGTGACAAGTGACGAGTGATGAGTCCAACCGCGAAGATTCTTGTGCGGCGCGGTTTGAAGGGGCGAATGCAATCACGAGATGCCGGGCTTGCCCTACCCGGTGTTCCGCATGGTGAATGCGGAATCAGGGGGCGGCAAGCCGTCCCCCCTGCGGCGGAAGGACCAGCGGATTGACGTTTGCGCTTGCCAATGGCCGGGTGATACTTTAGTATCACATTTATGAAAACCCATCTCGTAACAACCCTCAAGAGGAGAGCCACCGGGATTCTCACCGAGCTGGCAAAGGATCAGACACCCGTTCTCATCACCCAGCACGGAGTTCCCACCGCCTATTTGGTGGATGTTACCACCTTTGAAGCCTTGCAGAATCGGATGCGCGTGCTCGAAGGAATCGCACGCGGGGAAAGAGCCATTCAGGACGGGCGGATCTCCACGCACGCCCAGGCAAAGCGGCGACTCGAGCGATGGCGAGAGTAATCTGGGCTGATACGGCGATTCACGATTTGGATGCGATTGCAGATTGTATTGCTTTGGAGGACGCTGCCGCAGCCCGTGAACTCGTCCAACGAGTGTTGGCTGCGGTCGAACGGCTTCAGAAATTCCCGCGTATGGGCCCCCGCCCAAATGAACTCACGGGTTTACCTTACCGCCAGTGGATTGTCTCTCCTTGCCGTATTTTCTATCGTGTGGAGAAGAAGGTCATCTACGTTGTTCATGTTCTGCGAGGGGAGCAGCTCGTTCGCAGAGAATTATTCCCCACCGTACCGCGGGCATCCGGGGGCCACGGACCTTGAGACCAAGGTCGCGCTGCTGGCTTCAAATAACAAACAATTCCCTTCCTTTGCTGTAGAATCAAGTTACTTGTTAGTATATAACCGACTTAGGAGACCGCAATGATATTCCGAATACCGCTTATTGTTCTCATGGTAGGGATGGGGTTGGTTTTTGCCGTATCTGCCGGGGCGCAACAGAAACCCTTTACCCGGGAGCAAGTACAAGGCCTGGTACGGGACGAACTGGGGGACGAATCCGGCGCGAAGCTGGTCGAGCAGCGGGGGATTGATTTTGCGCCGGCGGAGGATTTTCTCCAAAGCCTCATGACTGCGGGCGCGGGCGAGGCCTTTCTAAAGGCGCTACGCGCGGCCAAGCCGCCCGTGCCCGCAAACGCCAAAAAGCCGCTGAACCAAGTGCAGGTTTTTGCTCTGCTGGTGGGCGGCGTGCCGAGCCCTCGAGTCACCACGCTGGAACAGAAAGAAGATCTGCCGGGAGCTCTGGAGGAATACCACGCGGCTTGCACGCTCAACCCTGATGATGCGAGCTATCGGAAGAATTACGAGCGCCTGTTGCAACAGATGAGAAAATGATGAGCGGGAACCACGGCGCCAGAGCGCACACTTCAGTGTGGGCGGGTATCTTTCACCAACTTTGCCCGCGCTGCCGGACGGGAAGAATTTTCGGCACCTCCATCTTTCGCATCCTGCCGCGCATGCATGAGCGCTGCCCGGAGTGCGGTCTGAAGTTTGAGCGCGAGCCAGGCTACTTCCTGGGCGCGATGTACTTCAGCTATGCGCTGGGAACCGTTATCATCTTGGGACTTGCCCTCATCGTGTGGGCCCTTACAAGCTGGGACCTTCCCGCATGCGTCGTCGCGGGCTTCCTGCTCTTTCTTCCCGCCGTGCCCGTCTTAACCTTCTTCTCGCGTATCCTGTGGATTTATTTCGACCAGTCGATCGATCCGGATTGGAGCTAGCGCCAGTCCACAGGCTTCACGCTGATTTCTTTCACAAACGATTTCTGTGGTGTAGACTCTTAGCGTCCCGAGAACAAAATCCAGTTAAGCGGTCGGTCAGTTTCAGACCACCCAAAGGGACAAATCACTAAATCATCGAGAGGATTCGCCATGGCCAGATTACCGGAAGAGCTCAGGACGGGGTTGCGAGGAATGTTTGCATTTCCCATAACGCCTTTTACCCCTGACTACGAAGTGGACGTCAAAAGATACCGGGAACATTTGGCCTACCTGATTGATGCTCAGCCCGCCGCCCTCTTTGTGTGCGGGGGATCAGGCGAGTTTGCTTCGCTCGATCTGGAGGAATACCGGGCGCTGGTGAAGGCCGGCGTCGAGGAGGCCGCCGGACGGATTCCGGTGATCGCGGGCGCAGGATACGGCACCAAAATCGCCATGCAATTTGTGCAGGCTGCGGAAGCGGCCGGTGCAGACGGCGTCCTGGTATTGCCGCCCTATCTCTTGCAATCCGAGCAAGAGGGACTGCTCGCTCACTATCGCGCCGTTGCCCAAGCAACCCGCTTGGGAGTGATCGTCTACCAAAGGGACAACGCCATTTTCGCCCCCTCTACCGCGCAACGCTTGACAGAGATTCCCAACCTCATCGGCTTCAAAGACGGTCATGGAGATATGGAGCGGCTTACGCGCATCCGGCTCGCCATCGGTGAGCGTCTGGCGTTCATGAATGGCATGCCCACGGCGGAGCTTTCCGCCTTGGCCTTCTTTGGACTGGGAATTACCAGTTACTCCTCTGCCGTGTTTAATTTCGTACCACAAATCTCGCACGCTTTTTTTCGAGCCCTCAATGCTTCCGATGTGCCCGGAGTGAGTCACCTGGTCGCGAGCTTCTACCGCCCCTTGGCCGAGCTGCGGGAACGGAAAAAGGGCTACGCCATTTCGTTGATCAAAGCCGGAGTGAATATCGTCGGAAAACCCGTCGGCAAGGTTCGCCCACCCCTGGTTTACCCATCTCCGGCGGAAGAAGCTGAACTGAAGGCCATCATCGAAAAGGGACTCGCCGCCCTCCGTGAAAGTCAGCCACTCCGATAGATTCTTGTCCTTTTAGCAAAGACACTTGTAGGGGCACCCCTGGGCGTGCCTTGGGCAGGGTGAGCCCAGCCCCTACAAGACATGTTTGGTTGCGGCTGCGCCGCGCTGCGCTGCCGTAATCGCACTCGCCACAACGACTGCGCTGGACCTGTCCCGAGGTTCTTTACCTGAAGGCCACCCCATTGTGCACTGGCCGAAAACCACCACCTATGTGGTGGATATTGTTCACCTGGGTCTGCCCGCTTGTCCTTATTTTTAAAGCATTTACGCTCGATGAGAATTGGCAGACCAATTGCCTCATCAAGGCCAGGTTGCACCTGTAAAAAGGCGGCACAAGTTTATAGGGAGGGCAGGAGGCTGAAATGAAAAAGCTGATTATGGTGATGGTCATCGGGTTAGCGCTGGCCGCAACGGGCTTTGCCCAGGGGCGGGGCGGGTCAGGTTTCGGCGGCGGACACTCCGGTGTCGGTTCGGGCAGTTTTGGAACTGGCGGACACGGCTACGGCAGCGGAAGCTTCAACTACAACGCACGGGGATTTGCCGGCCATTTCTCGGGACAGACCACCCAAGGAGGAAGCTATCGAGGTGGTTTCTCAGGATACCGTGGTGGCTACGGTTACGGACGGTCTGGCTTTGGATTTGGCTTCTCCTATGCCCCAGGGTGGGCTGGCTATTCCGGGTACCCATATCCCTATTACGGATACGGGCCGGCGTACTACCCACCGGTGTACTACCCACCTGTGTACTATCCGGGTGCAGTGGTAGGCGGGCTTGTCATTGGGGGAGGTTTTGTGGGAGGCCGCGCGTTTGCCGGTCCGGGCTGGGGTTGGCGCGGTTTTGGCAGGCGGTAAGATCGCGTTGCGGATAGGGTCGCAATTTGAGAAGCTGCGAAATGATCGGCCCGCGCGCCGTCGGGGGCTTTTAGGCCCTGAAGCTTCAGGGTCTGAAGGCCCCGTTGGAAGTCTTAAGCTCTTGTCGGACCTGAAGATCCAACCCCATTCTGGAATTCCCTCCGCTCTATCAGGACATTACCGCACAAACCATTGTGTGCCCCGCGAAACGGGGTATAATTCCCCCCTGTTCTTGAGGGCGGTTCGTTATTTCAAGTGAAGCTGTAACCTCAAACCTCATTCAGGGGCTATGCCCATATGCGCAAAAGCATAAGGGAATTGCGGTTTCCCAGGGTTAATGATCGCCTCGGCGCCATTGCTGCGGGCGTGCTCATCTTGTGCGGGAGCCTGGTGTCGGCCGCGCGGCGGACTCCCGCCCTGGCCACAGACTCCCCCTCCAGCCAACCGCAATACGAAATCGCATTATTCAAGAACGTCATGATACCCATGCGCGACGGCGTCAGGCTCGCGTGCGACATATACCGCCCCGCCCTCAATGGCGTCCCCGTGGAAGGAAAGTTCCCCGTGCTCATGGAGCGGACGCCCTACGGAAAATCCACGATTGAGGAATGGGCTGACTTCTTCGTGCCGCGCGGCTACATCGCCATTGGGCAAGACGTGCGCGGGCGTTACGACTCCGAGGGCATGTGGCGGCCCTTCCGCGATGATGGGCACGACGGTTACGACACGGCCCAGTGGATCGGCGAGCAGCCTTGGTCGGACGGCAGCATCGGCACGGTCGGGACCTCCTATCCGGGGGGAACGCAGCACGCGCTGGCGCTTGCCAATCCTCCTTATCTCAAAGCCATGATTCCGGCCGATGCCATGTCGGATTTTGGCCGCTACGGAGTTCGCCACAACGGCGCGTTTGAGATGCGCTGGATGAATTGGATTTTCAACATCGGCGGCCCCAAAGGAAGCCATGAGTCGCTCGATCCCGGAACCCGCGACGCGCTCCAGAAACTGGGAGAGCAAGTCCGCGAGTATGCGCGCGGCATGCCCCTGCGCCGCGGCATGACCCCCCTGCGCCTCATACCCGAATACGAGGACTGGCTGGTGGAAGCGATGTCCCACGGCGACTATGACGACTATTGGAAGAACTCCGGAGCGGACGTCGTTGCGCACGTGGCCGATTACAAAGACATCCCTGTCTATCACCTGGGGGGTTGGTACGACTCATGGGGAACGCAGGTGGCCAACCTGAATTACGTCACCCTGAGCGAAAACAAGAAAAGCTTGCAGCGCTTGATCATGGGCCCCTGGACGCATCATGGGCGAACGCATAGTTACGCCGGCGAGGCTGAATTCGGACCCGAGGCCGCCCTGGATTTTAACCCGTTTCAATTGCGCTGGTTCGACCGCTGGCTGAAGGGGATTGCAAACGGCGTCGACCGCGAGCCGCACGTGCGCATCTTCGTCATGGGGGGCGGAGACGCGCACCGCACGCCGGAAGGACGCATCTTCGTGGGCGGCCATTGGCGCGATGAGTATGAATGGCCGCTGGCCCGGACTGTCGCCACTCCCTATTACCTGCGCGCCAATGGATTGCTCTCCCCCGAAAAGCCAGGCGCCGAATCACCCGCGACTTACCAGTTCGACCCTCACCATCCGGTGCCCACGATCGGGGGAAACATCTCCTCGCATAATGCCCCTCTCACCCACCATAACTCCATCGAACGGCCGGGCGATTCCGAGAATCTGATGGAGCAGGGCGCTTACGACCAGCGCTGCCAGATCGCGCTCTGGACGTGTGACGACACGCGGCCGCTCTCCGCCCGCGATGATGTGCTGGTGTTCGTGACCAAGCCGCTGGAGCAGGACATGGAGGTAACCGGGCGCCTCATTGTGAAGCTGTGGGCCGCTTCGAATGCCCCGGACACCGATTTTACCGCCAAGCTGATCGATGTCTATCCGCCCAATAAGGATTTTCCCGCCGGCGTGGATTTGAACATTGCGGACAGCATCGTGCGCGCCCGCTACCGCAATTCCCTGGAGCACGCGGAATTAATGACGCCGGGCGAAGTGTACCCCTTCACGATCGAGATGTACCCCACCTCTCTAGTCTTCAAAAAAGGGCACCGCATTCGGGTGGACATCTCGAGCAGCAATTTCCCGCGCTTCGATGTAAATCCGAATACCGGCGAACCCTTGAATAATAACCGGCGCTGGGCGATTGCCGTGAACATGATCTATCACGACGCCGAGCATCCTTCCCACATCGTGCTGCCGGTGATCCCCATGTCCACCGCTTCCGCTCGAGGGGGACAGTGAACCTATACAGCCAAGGCTAACCTCCAAACGTCATTGCCGCTGGTGATTGATTCTTATAGAATCAAGTTTGAACCGAATGCCCAAGCGTAACGCGCCCCATCGCCGGCGCGAAGGTGACCGAGCATTGGCCGCTTCCCCCCTCCGGCTCAATCCCAGGCCCCGGCTGTTCATCGCGTCGCTATTCCTCCTCGCCCTGATCGCGCTCCTCTGGCCGGCCCGCGAGCTGCGCAGCGACAACTTTATTTTTTATTTCCCGTCGAGCCACCATCTACTGCCGTGTGAGACCATCGACAACACCAAGTACCTGCCGCTCCTGCAAGTTCTGAACATGGTCGGCAAAGTTACAGGGCTACAGGAAAAGAAAAATTCCCTGAAAGTTTGGTTTGGTCCAACCCAAATCGAGTTGCGGCCGGACGAGAACAAAGTCCGCGTGGGCAAGACCCCCCTCGACTTGCCCGCGCCCGTCCGCGTGTCCAACGGCCAGTGGATGGTGCCGGTGGATTTCCTGACCACCGTGCTGCCGCACCTGACCCACCAGACCGTGGAATACCAGGTGGGCACGAACCGGATTTTCATTGGCGATGTCAAACCCAGTTCGTTCACGCTGCGTCTGGACCCGCTGGCCAACGGGGCGCGGCTGACCGTGCAGTTTACCGATAAAGTCACGGTGCGCACCGCCTCCCGCAACGGGAAGTGGGTCATGTTTCTGGGCGATCATCCCATCGAGCCGATGGAGAGTGCCTATCATTTCCAAAATCCCTACGTCAGCGATTTGCAGTTTGACGATCAGGATGGCGTGCCGAAGTTGGTACTAACCCCCACCTCGAGCGGGCTGAACTTTTATCCGGTGCAGGCCGAAGGCGGAAAAATTCTGCTGGCCGACGTGTTGAAACCTCCCCCCACAATCGCCCAGGCGCCGCCCCCGCAACCTGCACAGCCACCTTCGCAGCCTGCCGGCGCACCGGCCGAGGTGCGGCAACCCACACAACCCGCGGAGGAACTGCCCGCGGCCCCCCCCGGCCCGCCCTTGCCGGTCGTGGTGCTGGACGCCGGCCACGGAGGCACGGACGCCGGCAGCCACGGCCGCGACGGCGTGCTGGAGAAGGACCTTGTGGCCCAATACGTGGCGCGCGTCCGCCAGGCGCTGCTGTCGACGAACAAGTACCGGATCGTGCTGACCCGCACCGGCGATGCAACCGTAAGCTTTGAGCAGCGCGCGCTGGCCGCCAATCTGGCCAGCGCGCTCTATTTCCTTAGTTTTCATGCCGGGGACTTGGGCACGACGTCGCCCCGGCTCACGGTTTTTAGTTTCGAACCTCCCGCTCCTCCGGCCATCGGTCCGGATGCTGCGCCGCCTGCTTTCGTTCCATGGGCACAGGTTCAGGAAGCCCACATCAATCAAAGCCGCCAACTCGCCATGGCCTTGCAGCAGCAACTCGCGCTCATCAATGGAGTCGAGGTCGACATACCCGCCCAGGCGCCGGTCCGCACGTTGCGTAACGTGAACGCCTCCGCCGTGGCCATCGAGCTGGGCCGTCTGGCTCCCGATGCGGACTCGACGCCACTCACCAGTCCCGCCTTCCAGCAGCAGGTGGCCACGGCCATCGCGCAAGGGCTCGCCAACTTCGAGAAAGGAGGTGAGTGAGCCGTGACGTGGCGCACTAAAATCCTTCTTCTCGTCCTGGTGGTCGTGCTGGGAGCAGCCTCCTTCTACCTGCGATCGCTCGCCAAGCGTGTCTTTATTGAACCCGCCCAGCACGTCGAGGAGGCCGCCCGCGCCAAGCTCAATCAGTTCGCCCTGCAATCGAAGCAGAGCGCCAGCCAGACGACGGTCACGCTCTACTTCCCCGGCCTGGAGGAAGGCAAGCTCATTCCCGAGAGCCGCTCTTTCACCTGGGCCGAAGCCGACGTGGACCGCGTGCGCCAAGTTGTGCTGGCGCTGGCGGAAGGCTCGCATCAGGGTCTCAGCCGCGTGCTGCCTGCTTCCACCAGCGTGCGGGCCGTTTTTCTCACTTCCGACGGCACCGCCTACCTCGACCTCTCCAGCGACGTGCTGGACGAGTTCGCGCCGGGAATCCAGGCGGAAACCCTGGCCATTTATTCACTTGTGGATTCCATTGCCACGAACATCCCCTCGGTGAAGAAAGTGCAATTCCTCATCCAGGGGCAGGAAGTAGAGACCCTGGACGGGCACGCGGACCTGACCGCCGCCTTCGCTCCGGATCTCACCCGCGTCAAATCAGGCCCATGAGGTGCTATGTCCACACCCCGTCCCTTGAGTGGCTTGCTCTACAAAGGGGGTAAGCTGATCCGCCCCGATGAGCGCGCCGCCACCGATATGCGGCCGGTTGAAATCGTGCCGCACTTTATTTCCAGCGCCGAGGGTTCCGCCCTGATCCGCCTGGGCGAAACGCAGGTCATCTGCACCGCCTCGGTGGACGAAGGCGTCCCCCCCTTCCAAAAGGGCGGCGGGCGCGGTTGGATCACCGGTGAATACGCGATGATCCCGCGGGCCACGCAAACCCGCACGCCGCGCGAATCCACTCGCGGCCGACCGGGCGGCCGGACGATGGAAATCCAGCGGCTGATCGGACGTTCGCTGCGCGCGGTGATGGATTTCGAGGCCCTGGGCGAACGCACCGTGTGGATTGATTGCGATGTAATTCGTGCTGACGGCGGCACGCGCACCGCCTCCATCACCGGCTCGCTCGTGGCCCTGGGGCTGGCGATCCAGAAGCTCCAGGAACAGCGCGTGCTCAGCCGCAGCCCGCTTAAGGATTACCTGGCTGCCATCAGTGTGGGCATCGTGGGCGGTGAGATGCTGCTTGACCTCGACTACGCGGAGGATTCGAACGCCGAGGTTGATATGAATGTGGTGATGACCGGCGCGGGGCAGCTCGTCGAAATCCAGGCCACCGCCGAGGGACGGGCGTTCAGCCTCGAGGACTTGAATAAATTAATCGACCTGGCCCGCCCCGCCATCGGAAAATTGATCGAAGCGCAGAAGTCGATTCTGAAATTTTCCTTGCCCCGTTAGCGCCATAGGCCAAGTCGCGCGCGAATCAGGTAGCCGCTTATGGGAGTCTGGTCGCTGTTTCTGGCCTCGTCCAACCCGGGAAAGTTACGCGAATTCCGCCGTGCGGCGGCGCGGGATGTGATGATTGAGGTTCTGCCGCACTTTGACGATCTGACCGCCTGCATCGAAGATGGCGCGACGTTCGAGGAAAACGCCCGCAAGAAGGCTTTGCACTATTGCCGCAACTTCCCGGGGTTGGTCTTTGCCGAAGATTCGGGCCTCGCGGTCGATGCCCTGGGCGGCAGGCCGGGAGTGCATTCTGCGCGCTTTGCGGGACCCGATTCGACCGACGATCGGAACAACGAGTTGTTGCTGGTGGAATTGCACCGCGTCGAAGCGGCGCGTCGCCTCGGGGCCGGCAAGGAACCGGGGCCGCACCGGCTGTTCAATCGCGCGGCGCACTACGATTGCGTAATCGCGCTGGCAGAACAAGGCCGGGTGCTGGCCGTCGTAGATGGGCGAGTGGCGGGCGTCATTATCGACGAGCCGCGGGGCACGGGAGGCTTTGGCTACGACCCCTTCTTCTTCTATCCCCCCCTGGGCAAGACCTTCGCGGAAATCTCTCCCGATGAAAAGTTCGCCGTCTCTCACCGCGGCGCAGCATTCCGCAAGCTGCTGGAATACCTCGCAAAGAACCCCCGATAACTCCGGCTCGGCTGCGGCGGGGCGGGGTTGCGGGTCGCAGCCTCGGCAAGACCGAACATCTCGTCCCGCGCCACACCCTCACTTCGCTTCCTTCCAGTTCTGGCCGACTCCCAGGTCGACTTTTAGCGGGACGCGCATCGGGTAGGCGCCTTCCATTTCCGCGCGCACAATTTCACGCGCCTGCTCGAGTTCCGGCTCCGGCGCCTCGAAGACCAGCTCATCGTGGACGGTGAGGATCATGCGCGTGCGCATCTTCTCCCGCTTCAGCCGTGCTTGAACTTTCACCATGGCCAGCTTCATCAGGTCGGCAGCGGTGCCTTGCAACGGAGTATTCATGGCCTCGCGCTCGGCGCGATTGCGCGAAGCCACATCGGCGCTGCTGATTTCAGGGATGGGCCGCAGGCGGCCGAAAAGCGTGCGCACACGGCCGCTCGAGCGCGCTTCTTCGATTAATCCGTCGAGGTAACTCTTCACCTTGCTGTAGCGCTCAAAGTACGCGTCGATGTAGCGCTGCGCTTCGGTTCGGCTGGTGCCCGTCCGGCCCGCCAGGCCGAACGAGCTAAGCCCATAGATCACCCCGTAGTTGATGGCTTTCGCCATGCGCCGGTGCTCATGGTTTTGGAGAGCGGCGGGAACGCCGAAGATTTCCTGCGCCGTGCGCGCGTGGATATCCTCATTGCGGGTGAAGGCTTCGACGAGGCGCGGGTCTTCCGAAAGATGCGCGAGCACGCGGAGTTCAATCTGCGAGTAATCGGCGGAGATCAACCGCCAGCCGGGTTCGGCGACGAACGCCGAGCGGATGCGCAAACCGAACTCGTCGCCAATGGGAATGTTCTGAAGGTTGGGATTGGAAGATGAGAGGCGCCCCGTGCGTGCCACCGTCTGGTTGAAACTCGTGTGTAAGCGGCCGGTTTCCGGTTGAATAAACTTGGGCAGGGCATCGATGTACGTTGACTTGAGCTTGGCGCGCGTGCGGTATTCGATGATCTTGCGGGGCAGGTCGTGCCGCTCGGCGAGCGCTTCCAGCACCGATGCCTCCGTGGAGTACTGGCCGCTCTTCTTCAGCCGTTTGCCCCCGGGAAGCTTGAGTTTTTCAAACAGGATTTCGCCGAGCTGCTTGGGTGAATCGATTTCAAACGATGCACCGGCCACGTCGTATATCTCTTGCGTCAGCCTGGTCAGTTCCTTGTCGAACTCTCCGGACATGCGCGCCAGGATTGCCGCGTCAATACGCACGCCCGCCGCTTCCACCTCCGCCAACACGGCGGCGAGCGGCAGCTCGATTTCCGCGTAAAGCTTCTGCAAATCCTCCCGCACGATTTCCGGACGCAGCAGCGCGGCCAGCTCGCGCGTGCGCTCCGCGGCTTCGGCGAGCGAGGCCGGGAGCTTTCGGCCCTGCCGCCGCAGCACCACGTCCGCAAGCGCGTGGCTTGAGGCCAGCGGCTCGAGCAGGTAGGAATAGAGCAGAGTGTCGTCGGTGACACCGGCAAGGCCCATGCCCTGCTTGGCAAGGTGGAGTTCGAGCAGCTTGGAGTTGTGCACGGCCTTGGGCCGCGCGGCGTCGCTGAGGACGGGGGCGAGACTCGCGAGGAGGTCCATCGAACCGCTCAGGGGAATGGTGGCGAGCCGCTGGCCGTCCGCCAATCCTAGCGCTGACAGGCGGCCGGCAAACCCTTCCTCTCCCTCGACCATCATTGCCAGGGCGAGGGGCGCACCGCCGGGAAGCTGCTTGAGCCACTGTTCGACGGAACTCCGCGTTCCCAGTTCTTCGGACGCCGCCGCAGCAGTGGCCGGCGCCGGCGCTTCTTCCAGAAACTCGCGGAGCAGCGAGGAGAAGCCCAGCTCCTGGCAGAGCGCCGTCAATTCCGGAAAGTCCAGGGGCGCGACTTGGAGCTGGTCAAGGCGGGTTTCCAATGGAACATCGGTCCGAATCGTGGCGAGCTCGCGGCTGAGCAGCGCTTCATTGCGAAAGTCGCGTAGGGCGTCATGGTAGCTCTGCCTCTTCACCTGCTCATAATTGGCGAGAACTTTTTCGAGAGTCCCGAATTGCTGGATCAGTTCCGTGGCGCCCTTGGGACCGATGTAGCTGCGCTTCTTCCCGCCTTCCGCGAGCGGCGCTTCGTGGCCGGGTAGCGGGCGGGCGCCAGGAATGTTGTCACTGGGATCGCCCGTGAGCGCGAGCCAGTCGATGACTTGTGCAGGCTCCACACCGAGGATTTCCTTCACCTTCTCGGGACCACAAAGCGTCTCGCCATCCGTCGAGCCCCGTGAGGGCTTCAGCACCCGAACGTGTTCATTGACCAATTGAAACAGGTCTTCGTCGCCGGAAACGATCGAGACCTCGGCTCCCTGCGCGGAGCCGGCCCGCGCGAGCGTGCCAATCAGGTCGTCCGCCTCGAAGCCTTCGAGCTCGACCACCGGCAATCCCAAGGCCCGGCAGAATCGCCGCACGTAAGGGAGCTGGACAGCAAGGTCGTCGGGGAACTCCGGCCGGTTGGCTTTGTATTCTTCAAAAAGCTTGTCGCGAAACGTGGGGGCCGCGAGGTCAAAAGCCACGGCCACATAATCAGGGTGATGCTCCTTGAGAAGCTTTCGCAGCGTGCGCACGAAGATGTAAATCGCCTTGCTGGGGAGTCCCGCGGGCGATACCAGAGCCATCTGCATGGGCGCGAAAAACGCCCGGAAGACCAACGACATGGCATCAATCAGAAAGAGCTTCTCGCCGGACTTAGCCAAAACCTTTACTCCCTTTTGCATCAACGGACAAAAACCATATTACCTCAAGTGAGGATGGGCTAGGGGTCCGAGACGCTCCGGGGCGGCCAAATTTCTACGGCGGGGCGACAATCGGCCGGTGGCGAAGATGGGTCAGGATTGTTGCACTTTTACCACACTCCGATGTTTTTGCCTCTTTACAATCATGACGTAAGTCTTTGAATCTTAATACACTGTGATTTTACATGAGCATGGAACTTTAACTGCTCATGTTAATATATCTGGGTCGGAGAAGGACTTTGGGTCAACAACAAACGCTGGCTTCTGCGGTATCGCTTTCGGGAATCGGGTTGCACACGGGGGTAACGGTCAATTTGCGGATCAGCCCGGCTCCCGCCAACACGGGCATCATTTTCAAGCGAACGGATCTGGACGGGTTCACGATCGAGGCGGAATCCCGTCATGTTGCCCGCGTAAGTTATGCCACAAGCCTGATGAAAAAAGGCGTGCTGATTTCCACCACCGAGCACCTGCTTTCGGCGCTCGCGGGGCTGGGGGTCGATAACGCCGTCGTAGAAATCGACAACCTGGAGCTGCCCATTATGGATGGCAGCGCCCTGCCGTTCGTGAAGTTAATCCGTGCGGCGGGCCTGCGACCGCAGCGGGCCCGCCGCGTCTATGCCAAGATTCGGCAACCCTTGGAAATCGTGGACGGCGTGAAACGCATTGCCATTTATCCCTCCGACACCTTCCGCATCAGCTACGCGATTGCCTTTCCCCATCCCGTGATCGGAGCAGAATCGCTTGACTTCATTCCCAGTGCCGGGAATTACGCCGACGAAATCGCCCCAGCGCGCACCTTTGGATTCCTCGAAGAGGTTGAAATGCTGCTCAAGAGCGGGCTCGTCAAGGGCGGCTCCCTCGAGAACGTCGTGGTTCTCAACCGCGAGGGGGTCATGAATCCCGAAGGCCTGCGCTTCCCCGATGAATTCTGCCGCCATAAGATTCTGGACCTGATCGGGGATATTTCCCTGCTCGGGCATCCCCTGATCGGCCATGTCGTAGCTGACCGGGCCGGCCACGCCATGCACGCCCAATTGGTCTCCCAGCTTCTCCGGCAAAAGCGCTGCTGGACCCTCACGACCCACCCCGAGAGCGTTTCGAAGGTCCCGGTCGCGCCGGCTGCCGAACTCGCCGCCAGTGGCGCCTAGGCAGTATCCCGACGTCTTGACAATCCCTTATAGCCCCTTAAAACGTAGCTCTGGCCCTCACTCCCGGCCGGATTAGGCTCATCACCAACTCACTTTTCGCTGGGTAGAACCGTGCCGAGTCATTTGCTATACTCTCCCCCGCGCCGGCGGGTATTTTAGTTTTGGGAATCTCGTAATCGGCGAGCAGTTTTCCTGCTCGTATTTTAGGGGGCATTATGAGCGCTCTAGGGACCGAAAAGGAACTGAGTGTCTATGAATCCATGGCGGCTAGGTTTGATGTAGCGGCCCACAAACTGAACCTGGACGAAGGTTTGCTGCGTTACCTCCGCACCCCCAACCGCGAGATCATTGTCCACATCCCGGTGGCCATGGACAACGGCAAGCTGGAAGTTTTCGACGGCTACCGTGTCCAGCACAGCATTGCCCGCGGCCCCTGCAAAGGGGGAGTTCGCTATTCCCCCCACGTTACGCTCGATGAAATTCGCGGGCTGGCTGCGGAAATGACCTGGAAGTGCGCGGTAGTCAACATTCCCTTTGGCGGCGCCAAGGGGGGGATTGTGTTGGACCCTTCCAAACTCTCCAACGGCGAGCTGGAGCGGGTGACGCGGCGGTACACGGCGGAAATTCTGGACTACATCGGCCCGGAGCGCGACGTGCCGGCCCCCGACATGAACACCAACGAGCAGACGATGGCCTGGATCATGGATACCTATTCCATGCACGTCCGCCACACGGTAACCGCCAGCGTGACCGGCAAACCGCTCGATCTCGGCGGCTCCGCGGGGCGCCGCGAGGCGACGGGGCGCGGATGCATGACCACGGCGGACCAGGCGCTCAAACGCTTCGGGTGGAAGCGCGAGGCCACACGCGTGATCGTGCAAGGGTTTGGCAACGTGGGTTCGCAAGCGGCTCGCCTGATGCACGAAGCCGGCTACAAGATCATCGGAGTTGCCGACATCACAGGCGGCGTGTTTAACACCTCAGGCATTGATATCCCGCGCTTAGTGGATTACGTCGCCGAGCACAGGACGCTGAAAGGTTTTGCCGGCGGCGAAAGCATTGGGGCCCAGGAAATCCTGGAGCAGGATTGCGACGTGCTGCTGCCCGCGGCCACGGAGAGCGTGATTAACAGCAAAAACGCCGCCAAAGTGAAAGCGAAAATCTTGCTGGAAGGCGCCAACAGCCCCACCACGCCCCCTGCCGATGACATCTTGTTCGAGCGCGGCGTCTTCGTCATTCCCGATATTCTGGCCAACGCCGGCGGCGTCACGGTCTCCTACTTCGAATGGGTGCAGGACCGCCAGGGCTACTTCTGGCCGGAAGATACCGTCAACGACCGTCTGCACCATATCATGGTCTCCGCCTTCAACGACGTCGTAGCGTACGGCCAAAAACACAACGTCAACAATCGCATTGCCGCATACATGCTGGCCATCGATCGGGTGGCATTCTCGATCAAGTTGCGCGGGATTTACGCCTAGGTGGTTTTAGGGATTCAGCTCGGCATGGTTTGACCTATCGCGGACTTCGCGCGAGGTGGCGCTCCGAGCGCCGGGGTGGTGCTGAAACGGGGACGCCGGGCGACAGGAGCGCACTGACCAGGGTTTAGAAGCGGCCAATTCGCAACGCGTTAATATCCATGGAAGGCGGGCGGCCCGCGATCATCTCCGCAACCAATTTACCGGTGATCGGTCCCAAGGTGTAGCCCAGCATCGCATGACCGGTGGAAATGCAGATTTGCGGGTATCGGGGAATCCGGTCGATGACGGGGAGACCGTCGGGCGTGCAGGGCCGCAGTCCACACCACCGCTCGAGGTTCTGGAGACTGCCCAATGGCGCCATGACCTCGAGCCCGCCCCGCACGACGGCGTGACTCCGCGTTTCGCTCGGCGTGAGGTCCAGCCCCGCGAACTCCATCGTGCCCGCGAATCGCAACCGATTCCCCAGCGGCGTAATAATCACCTTCCGCCCGGCGTTCATGACCGGGATGGTGGGCGAAACGGGAGGTCGATCCACCGTCACGCTATAACCTTTCCCCGGCTGGAGCGGAATATTCACTCGGAGGTCCTTGGCCAACTGAGGCGTCCAAGACCCCGTCGCGAGCACCAGGGCTCTTCCCGAATATTCTCCATTTTCGGTTAAGAGGCTGACGTGACTGGCGCCCTGGGGAACGATCCGGGTCACTCGCGTATGAGTTCGAATCATGACGCCGAGCTTCTGGCTCGCGGCGCTCATCCCGGCGACGAATCGATGGCAATCCCCATGCGCGTCCTCTTGGTAATAGACCCCCCCCACTAAACCGTCCCGCACGGACGGCTCCAGCTCACGCACTTGCTTCCCATCCAGGATTTGGGGTTGGAATCCATGCCGCGTGAGCAGGCTGGCTTCCCGCTTCCCCTTCTCGAACCCCTGCTCCGTCGGATAGACGCTAAGCAGGCCGCGCCGTTCAAATTCGAACGACAAGCCCTCTGCCGAAACCAGTTCTTCAAAAAGTCCCAAGCTCGCCCGGCTCAGATCGCGGAGCACGGGGATCGAGCGATTGACCGCCTTCTCCCGGCAGTGGCCGGCAAATCGAATCAGCCAGGAAACCAGTCCCCAATCCAGCCTCGGCCGAAATAGTAACGGACTGTCCTCATGCAACATCCACTTGCAGGCCTGCTTAATCACTCCGGGCGCAGGAATGGGCATGGCGTGGCTGGGAGTGATCAATCCCGCGTTGGCGTAGGAACATCCCTTGCCGACCTCGTCCCCTTCCACGAGGATTACACTTCGGCCCAGCTTGGCGAGGTAGTAGGCACTGCAAACGCCTATGACTCCGCCTCCCACCACCACAACATCAGCTTTCTCTCCCATGGTATTTTTCCTAACCAGACAATGCGGCAATCCTGAATGTATTTACAACGCGGGACCCTTCCGCGACCCGCCATCCGCGCTCCGCACGAGGATAACTGAAGGGCCGACGGGCGGCAAGCAGGGTAGTGGGTCAGCATAAACGCCACCCGCGATTTTTTCACCTTTACCTTTGCCCATGAGCAAGTAACCCCTCATCCGTCCTCCTACGTCGGCCACCTTCTCCCCAGGGAGAAGGCCAGGCTCGTGCTTCCTGGCCCTCTCCGAGGGGAAAGGGCTCATCCGTCCTCCTACGTCGGCCACCTTCTCCCCGGGGAGAAGGCCAGGCTCGTGCTTCCTGGCCCTCTCCGAGGGGAAAGGGCTCATCCGTCCTCCTACGTCGGCCACCTTCTCCCCGGCGAGAAGGCCAGGCTCGTGCTTCCTGGCCGTCTTCGGGGGGAAAGGGCTAGAAATTTAAATCTGTTCTCCCTTGGGTCGCCGTACTGGCAAAGATGTTAGGATGGGTGACTTTTCACTTTTGCCATTTGCCCTTTGCCTTTTGGTTTGCTTTTGCATTTCGGCCGCGCGGGGCTCAGGGGCCGCTCGAGGTGGCGTGGCCTGCCTTATCCACCACGTAGAGCACTGCATCTCCGTGGAACGGAGGAGTGAACGATTGGGAGGGTGAGCCGGCGGCAAGGGGACTTCCCGCGGTCGTGGCGCCGGTCGAGGGGTTGAACCACTCGACCGCCAATTCCCTTGAACCGGGCATGGCGGAGAGATCGACCGTGAACGTGCCGCCCGAGGGGGCGTAAACCAGGTACTCCGCACCGGCGGAGGGCGTCTGGGCAAGACAATACCCGGTCGAACTGAGAGAGCCTCGCGGAGTGAGGTTGGCGAGATTCAGCCGGCGAGAATATCGCAAAATATATCCAAGATTGTCCCGGAAGTTGTCCCAACGCGGATCGGGGCCTTTGCAGATGGCGTGCACCGGCGAGACACACAGGTTTCGGGTCTGGCGCGGGTAGTACGCCACATAGGGGTCCATGAAAAGCACTTGGCTGCCGTTCAGGAAGTTTTCCCAGGCATAATTTCGATTCTTTTGCGGCGGGTCATTCCATATCTCCCAGTAGGAATGGTCGCTGTCATTAATGTTAACTTTGCAGGCCGGATTCCCCTGACCGCAAGAGGTCACCGGTGAAATCCTGGCGCTCGGCGCAACCCAGTCCGCATCGGAGTTGTAGAGGATAGCATCGGAGGCGCCGGCGAGCGCCGCGTACCCAATGGGGTGGTGACGCGGCTTGCCGGATTCATAGGCGCGAATGTGTTCGATCTGGTGATGGTTCCACCAGGTGGAATTGGCGGGAGCTTCCTCGGAAACAATCCAAAGCACGTTGGGCAAATCGTTCAAGGTGTCGATCACCTTTTCCACATAAACGTCCTGGAACCGGGTAATAGCATTGGGCGCGGTCATGGTGATGGAGCCGGTCCCCACCTGTCCACCCGTGTAACCATCGTCCACCCCATTGATATTATTGGCTCCGGTGAAGGGGTAGCCGTCCGTCAGGCAGCGGAAAACGTTCAGCCACTCGCCGGTAAATAAATAAACGCCCACGTAGATCCCCGCCTTGTTGAGCGCCTGCACGCGCGTCCGTAAACGGTCGAAATAGGGTTTGTTGAACTTGCTGAGATCGAATTTCAATTGGCCGTCAGTGGCGTTCCCCGGCCCCGTCCGCAACCAGGGAAGTGGGCTGACCGTCAGATTCGGTGGTGAACTGACCATGCTTGGAAAACCGCAGAACTCCGGGAATTCCGTGCTCCACAGCAGGGTAAAGTTGTGTCCATGCGCGGCGAGAAAATTGACGAAGGCGTTGAAATCCAAGGTCTGAAGTGACCCATCGCTGCCCCAATCCTGAAAAGTGTTCCACGTCTGCGACCCGGTTAAGATCAGAATCTCACCCTTGGTGTCCTGGAAATAGTGGGGATTCCGAGAGACCACAAGCGGACCAGCGACTTGGGCCAGCAAGACATTCGGCACGCTGAAAAATGTCAAGAGGAGCAACAAGAACCCGCGGCCATCCCAAAGCCGATTTCCGGGACGCACAATGGGTTGGTGAATTTGCACGTGGTAACCTTTCCCCTGCTCGGGAGACGATTATAACCCTTGTCCCCTGCCTGCAAGGGAGGTTGTTCCGAAATGCCACTATGCGTTCTTCCTCGGATGTTCCTGCATATAGGCGCGGAGCAGAGCATTGATACGGGTTTGGTAGCCTGGCCCCTGCCTCCTATACCATTCGAGCACATCGCTATCGATCCGTATCGTGAGTTGCCTTTTCCGAGCCACAGGCTTCACCCCCCGACGCACGACGGCGCGGGCAAACATCTCCGGCGTCAATTCGGGGGTATCAGAAAAATTGATCTTCTGGTCCTCGATCACGTCGACTCGCTTCCAATCAGTCCGCGATTTCCTTGCAGTAGCTGGCTTCTTCATTCTTCGTCGCCTTTCGAACTGAAATGATTCGGATCACCTCATGAGTCAATGTTGGATCGCCGTTTGGCCTCATCCCATTCATACCGCATCCCGGCAGTGTAGCTACATTCTGTAGTTACGTCAAACCCCAACCCCCGCCGCCGGAGGGCCGAGAAACCCTGCGGCGCTACAGCAGACTGCACCACTACCGGCTTCTCGGTAGTGGTGTCATTTGCTGTGGCACGGCCATCTTGGCCGTGACCGTTCACGGGCGGGACGCCCGTGGCACTTCCAAATGACACCACTCCCGGCTTCTCCCCAGGATTGACAAAACCCAGAGCGAGAAAGGACAATCGGCCTGCGGCTTCCATGCTGGCCATCGATCGCATGGCATTCTCGATCGAGCTGCGCGGGATTTACACTGGGGAGGATCAGTGAGCGGAAGGTCAGGCTCTGCACTCAGAATTCATTACCTGCAACACGTTCCCTTTGAGAAACCGGCCAGGATCGCCACTTGGGCTCGCCGTCAAGGACACACCTTCACAGGCTGCCGGCTCGATCGCGGGCAACCTCTCCCCGCGCTCACTGATTTCGACTGGCTGGTGATCATGGGCGGGCCTATGAGCGTGCACGACGAAGGCCTTTATCCTTGGTTTGCCGGCGAGAAAAAGCTGATCGAACAGGCGATGAAGGCACGCAAGCGAGTTTTGGGTGTCTGTCTGGGCGCCCAGCTCCTGGCGGATGTGCTGGGAGCAAGAGTCTACCGGAACGCGCACAAGGAAATCGGTTGGTTCCCCGTGCACCTCACTGAGCAAGCAACTTCCGCCAGTCTGTTGGCCGGCTTCCCGGAGCCTTTCACGGCCTTCCACTGGCACGGGGAAACCTTTGAAATCCCCGCTGGCGCGCGGCATCTGGCGAGAAATAAAGCCTGCGAGAATCAAGCCTTTGAGTTCGAGGAGATGGCCTTGGGGATGCAATTCCATCTGGAGGTGACTCCCAGTGTCGTAAGGACATTGATCCAAAACTGTCGAGCTGACCTCGGCTCCGGCCGCTATCAGCAACCTCCTGATCAAATACTGGCTTGCCGCGAGGAGTTTGGTATCATTAGGCGGCTCTTGGATGGAATGCTCGACCGGCTGGCCATATCTCGAAGCGGACGGCCGGCCTCACAGGCATCCTGATCAGGAGGCCAAAACTCTGGTCGCGTCTCGGTTTGATGATGGAGCGGCGAGTTGACCACGCCATTTGGCGGCGTAAAGCCGCCTCTACTGCAAACTACCAAAACTTTGGAAGGAGAGAAAGCATGGCAGATCTTGAGGGCGAAAAAGAAACCAAGAATTTTTTCCTGGATGTCCCGTGTGAAAACAAGGCCTTTTTCCTGCGGGGGGCCGGAGCGCTCGACTGGGGCATGCAGAACCGGCTGGCCAAAATCTTCAGTCCGGCCTCCGGGCGCACCGTGATGTTGGCCATCGATCATGGCTACTTCCAGGGGCCCACCACGGGTTTAGAGCGGGTGGACGTCGGCATCGTTCCCCTCCTTCCTTACACCAACGCCTTGATGTTGACGCGCGGCATCCTGCGCACGACGATTCCCCCGACATTTTCCCAGGGCGTCGTGCTGCGGGCGAGCGGCGGCCCCAGCATCCTCAAGGAACTCTCGAACGAAGAAATCGCCATGGACGTCGACGACGCGGTCCGGCTCAATGCCTGCGCCATGGCCGTGCAGGTCTTCGTCGGCGGCGAATGTGAGACGCAGTCCATTCACAACATGACGCGCCTGGTGGACGCGGGCCTGCGTTACGGAATCGCCACGCTGGGCGTGACGGCGGTGGGCAAGGACATGGTGCGCAATGCCAAATACTTCCGCCTGGCCTGCCGCATCTGCGCCGAACTGGGCGCGCAGGTCGTGAAGACCTATTACGTGCCGGAAGGGTTCGAGACGATCACCGCCTCCTGCCCGGTGCCGGTGGTGATGGCGGGCGGCAAGAAGCTGCCCGAACTCGAGGCCCTGACCATGGCTTACCGCGCGGTCAGCGAGGGCGCCGCGGGGGTCGATATGGGCCGGAACATCTTCCAGTCGGACGCGCCTGCCGCCATGATTCAGACGGTCGGGAAAGTGGTGCACGAACTTATGAATCCCGAGCAGGCGTACGACCTCTATCAGACGCTGAGGCACGAGACAGCGGGAGTCAGGAGTTAGGAGTCAAGAACCAGGAGCCAGGAGTCAGAATAATGCTTTTTTCACCTGACAACTATTGACGATGGAAAACCAGGAATTCGGAGTCAGAAGCCAGAAAAAGGCCGCTTTTCTCCTGACTCCTGGCTCCTGACTCCTCTACGAGGGACCGCATGCCAAATCCTAAAGGTCTCGAACTGCTGCGCGCCGCGGCGCCCACGGTCAGCGTCGGTGTGGTCACCGCCAACCTGCTCTCCCTGGGAGCGGAAATTTCGCTCCTGGAGCGCACCGGCGTCAAGTTGGCGCACATCGACGTGATGGACGGCTGCTTTTGTCCCATGATGACGGTGGGGCCGCCCTTCATCAAGGCTATCAAGACTTCCCTGCTCAAAGACGTCCACCTGATGATTGACGAGCCGCTCGAGAAGGTCGCTGAATACGTCGCCGTCGGCGCCGACATCGTCACCATCCATCCCGAGGCCTGCGCGCACGTGCATCGAGCGCTGCAAAAGTTGCGGACCCTCTCGAACGTCAACGATCCGGATCGAGGAATTGTGCGCGGTGTCGCACTCGAGCCGGGGACGCCGCTGGAAATTCTCGACCCGCTCCTTGACGAGCTCGAACTTATCCTGCTGCTCTCTGTAAGCCCGGGATGGAGCGGCCAGAAGTATAGCCCCTCCACCAATCGTCGCATCGCCCGGGTGCAACGCATGATCGCCGACTCCGGTAAGGAAATCATCCTGGCCGTCGATGGCGGCATCACTAAGGAAAATATCGCGGAGGTTGCAGCCACCGGCGCCGACTTGATCGTGGCCGGTAGCGCAGTGTTTGACGGCAAGACGCCTGAGGCCAATGCGCGCTTCATGCTGGAGGCGGTGGCGAAGGCACACAGCCGCCGGTAGTAAAGCAGAGGCGGCCTTCCGGCGGGCAGGGAGCGTAGCGCGGACCTCCGCTGTTGAGGTCCGCGGCTCTTCATGCGCTGTGATGTCCCGACGGGACACTTTCTGGGCGGGCCGGGTTTCCTGTGGGCGCCATGCCGGGCTGAAGCCCGCCTCTACTAAAACCTTTTTCGAGACTCCTATGAAAAACCGTTGGTCCGATCAAGACGCCCTGCAATTCGTGGCGCAATACGGCGCGCGGTGGGGCGACGATCTGGCTCTGCGCACCTACACCACCCGCCTCCTGGGCAGCGATGCCGCGCTGGTGTTGCACGGTGGCGGCAACACTTCCGTAAAGGGGACGTACCGGAATATCTTTGGCCAGGATACCCCAGCGCTTTTTATGAAGGCCTCAGGGTTCAACATGGCCAAGATCGAACCCCAGGGCCACACGCCCCTCGACCTCGAATATTTGAGACGCCTGTGCAGGTTGCCGGAGCTTTCCGATGACGCGATGGCCGGAGAGTTCATTTTGCATCGCCTGGATCCCGATGCAGCGTCGCCCTCTATTGAAACCCTGTCGCACGCCTACCTTCCCGCCAAATTCGTCGATCACACCCATGCGGACGCCGTCCTGGTGCTGACCAATCAGCCCGACGGCGAGAAACTGATTCACGAGGCGCTGGGGGACGGGGTCGCGTTGGTCGACTACTTCAAGCCCGGATTCAAGCTGGCTAAGGCCGTGATCGCCGCTTACGATGCAAACCCCGGGTGCCGCGCACTCGTGTGGTTACGGCATGGAATCATGACCTGGGGTGCAACGGCACGCGAATCTTACGAGAGCATGATTGAGCTGGTGACGCGGGCCGAAGAATTGGCGGCGCGGCGTGCTTCCAAACCGCTGGTGGTGGTTTTCCGGTCCTCGCTGGCCGATGCGGAAAAGCGGCTGGCCATGGCCGCGCCGGTGGTGCGCGGCCCGCTGGCACAGCCGAGCGGCAACCCCGACCAGCCGTTCCGCCGCGTGGTCTTGCAGCCTCTGGTCAACCAGGACGTCCTGGATTTTCTCGGCTCTGACCGGGGGAAAGAATTAGCCCTGACACCCACGCTGACCTCGGACCACCTGATCCGCACCAAGGCGCTGCCTCTCTGGGTTGATGAGCCCGACTACAGCGACCCCGCGAAACTGCGCGCGCAGATATCCAAAGGGCTGGAAGCGTTTGCCGCAGAGTACCAAGCCTATCTTGACCGGCACCGGGCGCTGATGCCGCCGGGGATGAGACCCTTCGATTCCCTGCCGCGGGTGGTTCTGCTGCCCGGCTTGGGAGCCTTGTGCGCCGGCAAGGATGTGCACGCGGCCGGGATCGCGCGCGACATCACTGCGCAAACGTTGGCGGCCAAAGCCAAGATCGCGGCGATGGGAACCTATCGAGGGCTCGAGGAGCATCACCTCTTCGAAGTGGAGTACTTCAGTTTGCAACACGCTAAACTGCGGACTGATGAGCCGCCGCTGGGACGGGAGGTGGCGATTGTGACGGGAGCGGCGGGGGCGATCGGTTCAGCCATCGCCGAGGGGCTTCTTGAGCAAGGGTGCCACGTGGCGCTCACCGACTTGCCGGGCGCAGCCTTGGACAACCTCGGCGCAGAACTGAAATCGCGATACGGTGAGCGCGTCATCACTGCGCCGCTGGATGTGACCGACCCCGCTTCCGTGACCCAAGGTTTCAACGCCGTGATCAGAACTTGGGGAGGCGTTGACCTGGTGATCGTCAACGCCGGCGTCGCCATGGTCTCGCCCCTGGAGCAGATGGACTTGCAAGCTTTCCAGCGCGTCGAGCGGGTCAACACCGAGGGGACCCTCTTGCTGCTGCGCGAGTCGGCTCGCCACTTCCGGCTGCAAGGGACGGGCGGCGACATTATCCTGGTTTCCACCAAGAACGTCTTCATGCCGGGGGCGAAATTCGGCGCCTACAGCGCCACCAAGGCCGCGGCGCATCAATTGGCCCGCATCGCCAGCCAGGAAATGGCGGAACTGGGTGTGCGCGTCAACATGGTTGCCCCGGACGCCGTCTTTTCACACGGAAGCCGCCGGTCCGGACTGTGGGCGGAGGTCGGCCCCGATCGCATGCGCGCGCGCGGCCTGGATGAAAAGGGGCTGGAAGAATACTACCGGTCGCGCAATTTGCTCAAAGCCACGGTCACCGCGGAGCACGTGGCCCGCGCGGTGATATTTTTCGCGACGCGGCAAACACCCACCACCGGCGCCACCATCCCCGTCGACGGCGGCCTGCCGGATTCGACACCGCGATAAGGCTGTGGTTAGTGGCTAGTTGCTAGTGGATAGTGGCAAAGAGCCCAATCCCGAAATTCGATGTGCACTTTGCGAGTGTCAAATTTCGATTTTCGAGTTTCGGCCATACTTAGCCGCTGACAACTGACTACTGACAACTGACCACTGGATGTTACAATCCTTCCGAATGGTCCGAACGCCCCAGAAGTTAACGCGCGTCATTGGAATCGACCCGGGTTTGAATATCACCGGGTACGGCGTAGTCACAAGCCACGGGAGCGAAGTCACGCTGCTGGAAGCAGGCGTGATCCGATTGCCGCCCAGCCACGGCCAGAATCTTCCCGCACGCCTGGAATCGCTCTTCCACGAGCTCCAGCAGGTGATGAAGGAGTTTAGCCCGCAGGCCATGTGCCTGGAGGAAGTGTACAGCCACGCCGATTATCCGCGGACAGCGATCCTGATGGGCCATGCGCGCGGCGTCATCTGCCTGGCGGCAAAACTCGAGGGCATCCCCGTGCTGAGTTTTTCCCCCAGGCGCGTGAAGCAGTCAGTGACCGGCAACGGCAATGCCTCGAAGCTCCAAGTGCAGCGCTCGGTCCAGCACTTTTTTTCACTCGACCGTACGCCGCACCCACCCGATGTGGCGGACGCTCTCGCCGTCGCTTTGTGCTACGTCAATGCGATGCGGTTTGGGCACTCGGGACATGGGGAAAGACGAAACTCGAAATTCGAAATTCGAAACTCGTGACCAGGCGCCGAGTTTCGAATTTCGAGTTTTGTCTTGATCCTGGCAACTGACTACGGACGAAGGACCACGGACCCCAGACATGATCTCCGAAATAACCGGCGAAGTTCTCTACGACCGCATTCAACGCCATTCGCTTCTGGTGCGGGTGGAATCGCTATGCTACGAGATTTTTGTGCCTTCGGGAATTGCCGCGCGGCTGCGAACCGCACCGTCACCTGAACGTCGCAACCCCCTGACCTTTTACACAATCTATTACATCGATGGTGGCCTGGGTGGCGGTCACCTGACTCCCAAGCTCGTCGGCTTTCTCGACCCGCTCGACCGGGAGTTTTTTGAAACCTTCACCACCGTGCCGGGCGTGGGGTTTATGCGAGCGTTGAAATGCCTGATCCGGCCGCTCAACGAAATCGCCTTGGCCATCGAGCGCGGCGACACCGCTTTCTTGAAGGAGCTCCCCTTCATCGGCGCCAAGACTTCGGAAAGGATCATCACCGAATTACGCGGGAAAATGGCCAAGTTCGCCCTGGCTCGGACAGAGGAACCACTTTCCGTCGAGCAGGAATCCGCAGCGGGATTAAAACAAGAAGCCCTGCAAGTGCTCGAGCAGTTGGAGTATTCACGCGGCGAAGCAATGCGAATGGTCGAGGAGATATTCGCCAAGAACCGGGGCCTAAAAACCACTGAGGATTTTCTGCGCAAAGTCTTTGAGCAGTTGCACCCGGGGAATAAAGGTTAGTGTGCTGTTCTTATCCACTGCGCTACACTGGCTGTCCCCTGTAACGTGACCTATCTATGCCCAGAGAGCGATTGGTTTCGCCAGAACTGATTTCGAAGGAGGAAGAGAGCTTCAATCGCACCCTTCGCCCGTCCAGCATTGACGACTACGTGGGCCAGAAGAAGGTTGTCGAAAAGCTTTCCATCGCTTTGCAGGCGGCCAAGCAGCGCGGCGAACCGCTCGAGCACGTGCTGTTCTTTGGCCCGCCGGGTTTGGGCAAAACCACGCTGGCTTACATTATTGCCAACGCCATGGGGTCAAAGATCACCACCACCTCGGGCCCGGCGCTCGAACGGACCGGCGACCTGATGGGCATCCTTACGAACCTTGGCGAGGGCGATATTCTTTTCATCGACGAGATCCATCGATTACCCCCCAACATTGAGGAATTCCTGTACCCGGCGATGGAAGACTACAAAGTAGATTTTGTGGTCGATAAAGGGATGTTCGCCAAAACCATCAACGTTCCTCTCAAAAGGTTTACGCTGGTGGGCGCCACTACCCGCGCGGGAAGCCTCTCCGCGCCATTGCGCAACCGCTTCGGCCTCTTCTATCATCTCGAGTTCTACACGGTAGACGACCTCCGGAAGATTATTCGCCGTTCCGCGGGAATTCTGCAAACTCAGCTTGATGAAGCTGGCGCCACAGAAATCGCCCGCCGCGCACGCGGCACGCCGAGGATTGCCAATCGCCTGCTGCGAAGGGTTCGAGACTTCGCCGATGTCAAAGCCAACAGTGCCATCAATAGCGGCGTCGCGAGCGATGCCTTGAAGCTCGAAGGTGTAGACGACCATGGCCTGGACGATCTCGACCGGAACTTCCTCTCCACGATCATTGGCATTTACAACGGGGGACCTGTCGGGGTGGAAGCCATCGCCGCAACGTTGAATGAGGAAGTCGATACGCTCGTGGATGTGGTTGAGCCCTACCTGCTGCAACAGGGGTTCATCAGCCGCACCAAATCGGGACGGAAAGCCAACGAGCCTGCTTATCGGCATCTCAACGTGGCCTTTCCCAAGACTGGGCCACGGACTCTCTTTGAATAGGACGGCCGGACCGCCCCTAGTTGCGATGCAACCTGATGCGAATCCAACTCCGCCTCCTTCGCCGCCTCTTCGCGGCGGGCGCAAGCGGGTTTTCCTTTCGCTCGGGTCGAACATCGGAGATCGAGCCGCGAACTTTCGCAAGGCCATGGAGGAACTTGGCAAGGCCGGGGTCACGGTCCTACGGGTTTCCTCCTTTTACAAAACCCAGCCCGTCGATTTCGGGCCGCAGGCGTGGTTCCTGAATTGCGCCTTGGAAGCGGCGACAGACCTCATGCCCCACCAGCTTCTGAAAGCCGTCAAATCCGTGGAACGGAGCGTGGGCCGCCGCCCTGGCGTCACCAGGGGTCCGCGGCCGATTGACATTGATATCCTGCTTTACGAGAATGTGGTGGTTCACTCCCCGGTGCTGACGATTCCTCACGAGCGTCTGAACGAAAGACGGTTCGTGATTGTTCCCTTGCGGGAATTAGCGCCGGCGGCGCGTCATCCGGCAACTCAGCGGACCGTTCTCGAGATGCTCCAGGAAACGAGGGACCTTAGCCAGGTGGTTCGCTACAAAGTCGGGACACGGGACTAGGGGCTGGGGACACGGGATTCGGGCGAAACACGACTCCCGAGTCTGTTGTCCCGAGTCGGTAACGTCAACCATGCCTAAACTCCAAACTCGCGAGCCCTTACGCTTTCTCGCCATCGAAGGTCCGATTCGGGTCGGCAAGACTACCCTTGCCGACATCCTCGCTGACCACCTGCATGCGGTTCGGGTGCGCGACGCCGAAGACAACCCGTTCCTCGAAGCCTTCTACCGCGACAAGCCGGGAGCGGCGTTCCAGGCCCAGTTGTATTTCCTTGTGCAGCGGTTCAAACAATTGCGCTCACTCGACATGGCGGCGCACCCCGACCGGATGATCATTAGCGATTACATATTCGAGAAAGACAAGATCTTTGCTTACCTGAATCTGAACGACCCCGAGATCCAGATCTACGACCAGTACTATGAGCTGTTTGGCGAACAAATCCCCATCCCGGATTTGGTGATATACTTACAAGCGAAGCCGGAAGCGCTGAGGATGCGGATCGAAAAGAAGGATGTGCCGTTCGAACACCGCATTTCCGATGATTACCTGGAAGCTGTGGTGAACGCCTACGAGCATTTCTTCTTCCATTACAAGTCCAGTGATTTGCTGGTGATTGAGACGTCCGAAATCGATTTTGTCGACCGGAACGAAGATTTGCAGCAACTGCTGCACCGATTAAGCCAGCCGATCACCGGCACACAGTACTTCTTGCCGCTTGGATCTGCCTCGGCGGACTGAGACGGTCGAGGCCCGTGAAACGTGTGCACCCGACCTGCCCGAGGGCGCAAGCGGGTACGGTCGAGCACAGTCTTGAAGAGTTTCGGCCCCCCTCTGTCCAGGCGAGTGGAAGCCCGCAAGGGCCCCGGGACGCTAACTGATGAGCGCCGGAGTGACTTCCTGCGACCGAGGGGGCTTTTTATTTTGCATCCCCGGCGGTCGCCGGACGGCTATTCCTTAACATCAGGAGTGGAAGGATGGAAATCTCCAGCAAGGAGGTAAAGCCATGGACCCGAACTCTCCGGCCGTGAGCAAAGTGACTGTTCCCATCATTCTTGAAAGGAAGCTGCGAGGCGAGAGGATTACCTGCCTGACGGCCTACGACTATCCCACCGCCCGGTTGGTGGACGAAGCCGGAATCGACATCATTCTGGTAGGAGACTCCCTTGCGCAAACCGTTTTGGGTTATACTTCCACAGTGCCCGTAACTGTGGAGGAGATGCTGCACCATATACGGGCGGCCCGCCGGGGAATTCAGCGGGCCTTACTGATTGCCGATCTGCCGTTTGGCGCCTATCACGTCGACGAAAGCCAAGCGGTGGCCTGCGCCGTGCGTTACCTCAAAGAGGGCGGCGCCGAGGCCGTCAAACTCGAGGGGGGACGAAGGCGCGCGGGAGTGGTGCGGCGCCTGACCGAAGCAGAAATCCCGGTGATGGGCCACATTGGCTTAACCCCCCAATCGGTCCATGCCGTAGGCGGGTATCGCGTCCAAGGCAGGACCCTCGACTCCGCCACTGAGCTGCTAGCCGATGCCGAAGCCCTGGAAGAAGCCGGGGCATTTGCCATCGTCCTGGAAGGTATTCCGCGCGAGCTGGCGGCTCTTGTCACGCGCCGTCTCAGAATTCCCAGCATCGGGATCGGCGCCGGTCCTGACTGCGACGGGCAGGTGCTCGTTGTTCATGACCTGTTAGGTCTAAGTTTCGAGCCGCGAGCTAAGTTCGTTCGCACTTACGCAAACCTCGCAGAAACGATGCGGGAAGCTTTTTCAAGCTTTCGCGCGGACGTGACGGAAGGCCGCTATCCTAACGATCACGAGTCGTATCACTGGCCGGCCGCCCTGCGTGAGCAGTTTGAAAAGGAAAGGATGCGCCCGGCCTGACCCATCCCCTTCCCGGCGTGCGCTGGCCGGCCGCCGGGGCCCGCTCTGCCGGCATCGAGATCGGCAGCCCCGGCGGGCAGAGGCGACGCTCGAGCCGTCGACCATGAACACGCGGCTGATCACCACGATTTCCGAACTCCAGACCTACACGCGCGATGTGCGGGTACGCGGCAAGTCGTTAGCTTTGGTGCCGACGATGGGAGCATTACACGAAGGGCACCTGAGTCTTGTCCGCCAGGCCAAACATCAGTGTGACACCGTAGTGGTTTCCATCTTTGTAAACCCCAAGCAATTTGCCCCGGGAGAGGATTTCGACCAATACCCGCGCGATCTCGAAAAGGACGCGGATTTACTTCGGTCGCTCAATGTGGACGCGATCTTTACTCCTTCCCGCGAGGAGCTATACCCGCCGGGATTTGACACCTATGTCAAGCCGGGCAAGCTCGCCGGGTCTTTGGAAGGAGCCGCGCGGCGTGGACATTTCCGGGGAGTCGCCACGGTAGTTCTGAAGCTCTTCAACCTTGTGCACCCTGATGTCGCCTACTTTGGACAGAAGGATTTTCAGCAGGTACAAGTGATCCGGCGGCTGGTCGAGGACTTGAACTTGAGCGTGCGGCTCATCATCTGCCCCATCGTGCGCGAGCCGGACGGCCTGGCGCAGAGCTCCCGCAACGCTTTCCTCAGTCCCGAGGCGCGTCGGGCCGCAGCGGCTCTCTATCGCTGCCTGCAACAAGGGGAACAGCTTGTGTACGCGGGGGAGGTCGACGCACCGACGCTGCTGAAAGAAATGCGGCGGGTCGTGGAAGCCGAGCCCCTGGTGGACCTCGACTACCTTGCGATCGTCAACCCCGCCCGGCTCGAGCCCGTGGAGCGCGTGACCGCGGGCACCGTGGCCCTGGTGGCGGGGCGAGTGGGAACGGTGCGGCTTATTGACAACCTGATCTTCGGGCCGCGGGAAGCGAGCCCGGAACTTCTGCTGCAATTGGCCTTCACGGCACAGCCCGTCATGCCGCAAGGCGCGCGCATTCCCGGCCTCGAGACCGAAGCCCTGCGCAAAAGGATTGAAACTTGTCGCGATTGCGCGGCCATTTCCTCCGTGCAGATTCCTCCTCGCGAATTCCTTGCCAAGTATATGAAGCGCGACTACCCGGACCTGAATCGCGTGCGGGTGGTGGTCATCGCGCGGGACGCGCCCATGAATTCGGACCACTATCTCTATCGGCACCCCGAAAATCCCACCCCCTTCGTCATGGCGCTCTATGCGTTGTTGGGCATCAGCAGCTTTGAGGAATTCAAGGAAGCCTTTGCCTTTACGGACGCCCTGCGCTGCCACGTCTCGTCGGACCGTGCTCCGGAAAGGGCGCTTGCTTATTGCGCGCGGCATCTCCGTGAGGAACTGAAGCAATTTCCTAATCTGCAGGCGGTGGTGATTTTAGGAGAGGATGCCTACCTCCAATTCCAACGGGAAGTGCTCGGCCGCGCGCCCGAGAGGATCAAGCCTTTTGAAGAACTCCTTCGCGCGGTGGGTTGGGCAGAGGAGGATGTTCACTTCCCTCTCGTCAAAGCCGGGCCCATCCACGTGATTTACTGCTATCACCCGACTTGGGGCTACAAACGCAGCCCCTCCCTTTCCCCCTTACTTCATATAGCGTCCAAATAAAGGGACGGGGGAAGCGCTTCAGGACTTCAACGCCGCCAAAACTTCCTGAGCGTGTCCTTCCACCTTCACCTTCGGGAAAACGTGCTCGATCTTGCCCCCGGGATCGATGATGTAGGTGGTGCGCACGATGCCCATGGACTTTCGGCCGTAAAGATTCTTCTCCTGCCAGACCCCATAAGCGTCGAGCGTTTTGTGGGAAGTGTCTCCCGCCAAAGGAAAGTTCAGCTTGTACTTGTCCCGGAACTTCTGAAGTTGTTCGACCGTATCGCCGCTGACCCCCAAAACTGTGGTCCCCAGTTTGTCCAGTTCTTTTTTGGCGTCACGGAACTGGTTCGCCTCGCTGGTTCAACCGGGTGTATCGGCCTTGGGAAAGAAGAAAAGAACCAGGTGTTTTCCCTGGAAGGTTCCCAGACTGACCTGACCGCCGGAGTCGGAGGGTAACGTGAAGTTTGGCGCCTTGTCCCCAACATTGAGCATAAGCAACTCCTGTATGATCTAGAATGGCAACAGGGCCGGCGGCGGCAAGCCCGCCTCCTCAGCCCAGCTCTTTTTTCAGAATCTCCTGAACCACCTGGGGATTGGCCTGGCCGCGTGTTGACTTCATCACCTGCCCCACGAACCAGCCCAGCGTGGCGGTCTTCCCTTTGCGGTACTGCTCGGTCTGTTTGGGGTTGGCGGCGATGATCTCCCGCGCCAGGGCCGTAATCTTATCCGTATCATTTATCTGCTGAAGGCCCTTATCAGTTATAATCTGGTCAGGCGCCTTGCGGCTGGTAATCATGTCCCGCAGAACTTCCTTCGCCATTGTCCCGGAGAGGGTTTTCGCGGCGACCAGGGCCAAGAGTCTGCCCATATTCGCCGCGCTGACCGGATAGTCCGCGAACCCAGCTTGGGCCTCTTCCAGCAGGAAGGGGTATTCATTCAGCAGCCAATTGGCCGCGAGCTTGGGATCGGCGCCGGCTTTCACAACTTCCTCAAAGAAGTCCGCCGTGGCCCGCGAAACGGTGAGGAGAACCGCATCCGGCTTGGGCAGACCATAGTTGCGAACGAACCGTTCTTCCCGGGCCCGCGGCAATTCCGGCAGTGATCGCCGCACTTGCTCTTTCCACTCGCCGGTAATGACCAAGGGAAGCAGGTCCGGCTCGGGAAAATAACGGTAATCATGCGCAAATTCCTTCGAGCGCATTCCGTACGTCCGCTGCTCGCGGCTATCCCAAAGGCGAGTCTCCTGCTGGATTGATCCACCCTTGTCCACAATTTCAATCTGCCGGTCGATCTCGTAGGCGAGGGCTTTTTGCAGGAAGCGAAATGAATTGAGGTTCTTGACTTCGGTCTTGGTCCCGAACGCCGAGGCGCCGGCTACCCGCACACTCACATTGGCGTCACAGCGCAGGCTTCCCTCTTCCATGTTGCAATTGGAGACATCCAGATACATCAACAGGGTCTTTAGGGAAGTCAGGTACGCGAAGGCCTCATCGGGAGTGCGCAGGTCCGGCTCGCCGACAATTTCTATCAACGGCACCCCCGAGCGGTTCAGATCGATATAAGATTTGCGGTCGGAATCCGAAAAGCCCTCGTGCAGGGATTTGCCCGCATCCTCCTCCAGGTGAACGCGCGTGATCCCAATGCGCTTGATTTTCTCTTCGACTTCGATCTCGATCCATCCATCCTGAGCGAGGGGCTCATCGTATTGAGATATTTGGTAACCCTTGGGCAGGTCCGGATAAAAGTAGTTCTTGCGGGCAAAACGCGACCGGGGATTGATGGCGCAATTCAGCGCCAGGGCAGCCTTCATCGCCATGGTCACGGCCTCCCGGTTCAACACCGGAAGCGCTCCGGGCAGGCCCAAACAAACCGGGCACGCGTGGGAATTCGGGGGGTCGCCAAAATGCGTCGAGCAGGCACAGAAGATTTTTGATTGGGTAAGAAGTTGAAGGTGCACTTCCAGGCCAATCACCGCCTCGTATTTCGTGCCCGCCACGTTCGAAACGCTCATGACCAAGTTCCCTGATTTCGGATTTGCCAGACTAGCGGTCCATTATACACGCTTCCGGATTGTGCCCGTCGGCATCGATGAAAGCCCGCTATGCGGGTGACAAGCTCTGTCCCACGGCGAGCCAGCCGTGGGTAAACGCCTCCCAACGCCCCTCCGGGGCTCAAGATGTTCTTTATCGCGCGGGCGATCCTATGGCTGACTCTCCGTGGGCGAGTCGCCGCGGCGACCCACCACACCGTGGCTGAATTCGTGCCATCGTCAAGTTTATAACTCTCTTTCTTTTCATGAACATCGCGAGAGACAGATTTTAAGTGATTTGTTTTCATCAATATCGTGGTGGGGCAGAAAAGCGACATTTTTTCTCCATGTGTTTTCAATAACATCGCGAGACTATCCTGCATT
>Ga0326728_10002133_pt1 | contig 67038 bp, 66 predicted proteins | sample MB3enrmetagenome_FD_207602 | JGI IMG/M metagenome (GOLD analysis project Ga0326728, IMG submission 207602) | Lab enriched peat soil microbial communities from McLean, Ithaca, NY, United States - MB31MN | ecosystem: Environmental > Terrestrial > Soil > Wetlands > Peat | place: USA: New York... | reverse complement strand
TAAAATGCCGTCTTAAAGGAAAATTTGATCATTATCAGCCAGTCATTTTAAAACGGTTGTCCTGATTTTCCAAAAATTGGGGCATGCAAATAATTACTGATCAAATTTGAAAAATTCAAAGGTCTCACGTCATGTAATGTTCAGAACAGACAGATGACGTCCTTTACAAGACTATAACTCCTACCAACTTTTCCCTGGATTCAGCTTTTAGGAAACCGTGTATTCTAAAATCTAAGGAACTTTTTTGCTTCTCCGATAATTTCCTCAGAACTGAGCCCTTTATTTTCCAGCCTTTTGATCCATCTCCTTGCGGAGTCTGAATCTATCCCCTTATGTCCTACTACTAGCTTAGTCAATGCCTTTCTCTGTTCCTTGCGCTCCCATAACTGCCTGACCTCCGCTAAATCCAGATGCAACACACCTTTTTTCTTTACTGCTATTATCTTACCCTCCCTGGCCCAGCGATAAAGCATACCTTCAGTCTTCTCTTGTTCCTTGGTAGGGATACCTAATATCTTCATAAATGAGGGCACAGGATAAAGTCCTCCTGCCATAACTGTTTCTTCGATTTCATCTGTTCCCTCGTCTTCAAGCATTGTTTGGTCTTGACCCATTTCTAGGTCTTCATCTTCTTCAGGTATTATTTTTCGTCTTTGAGAAGCAAAGCGATCCGCTATTTTCTTGACGTATTTCCTGAATGACCGCCAATCCTCAGGAAGAAATAAATGGATTCTAAGATATTCAACAATCTTTGAGAGATCGTCTATCCCGTTTGCCCGTCGAAAAGTACGAGCTAGCCAGATTTTAATCAAATCGGAGAAATCTGGTGCTCCCTCTTGGAGAAGACGAAGTGCTATTTGAGCTTCAATGTCTTTAACCGATAGAGCGCGAGTTACGTAAAGGATGTGGCAAATAAATGAAGATTCCTTATCCTTCTGTTTTTTCCTTTGAACTCCTCTTATCAACTTCATCATATCCCGACCATCTTCCGTGCGAAGTCTCTCTTCTCCTCCTATGAGCACGGGTATTCGTAACGGTTTTGACCTTGTTTTCTTATCACATCGAAGGAAATTCAGGACAAGGCATGGTTTTGATATCCCTAGGTTTGTCACAAAAACAGAACATTCCCAATCGCCCTCAACTCTCTGGCCAAGAGATCTGTTCCCTACGACATCCGGAGGAAAAGATAGATATTCAGGCCGAGAAATGGCCTCTTTAATTTGATTAGCGCTCCATTCGAGGAGGTTCATATCCTATGTCCAAGAAGATGTCCGTTTTTGAAAGTATAAGTATAACATAAAAAGAAGAAAAAAAAAGAATCTCGTGAGGAATCTTTCATGGTAGAAAACAGTCAAAAAGATAAAGTACATACCTTTCAACCTTCACGACAGCCACAACGTTCACAACCTTCACAACCACCTCGTAAACGAGTGGCCAATCTTCCCGATCTGATTGAGATTGTAAATACAAAAGAAGGCCTGCGATTTTTAATGTCGGATGGCACATTACAGGAGTTAATCCTCAGCGATGGGATCATTTACATTCCCGCCAAACCAACCCTCTATGCGATTCCTGATGAGGCAGTGAAAAACTTTCTTGAGAAAAATGATGACACTCTTTTTGACGATGTCAGTGAGTATATTTTTGATCACTTAGATTGCCCGGATAGGCGACATTTTGGAATACTTACCGCTTTTACATTTCATTCTTACTTAATTGAGAAAGCAGATGCATCCCCAATCATGAGGTTTTATGGCTCCAAGGGATCGGGGAAGAGCAGGGGGGGAGGAATTCTTACTCTTTTAGTTCGGAGAGGTATATCAACCGCAAATTTGACAGGGCCTGGGCTTTTTCGGGTTAATGAATTCTATGCCCCTACTTTCATCATCGATGAGATTCAAATCTTCGGAAAAAAAGGAGATAAAGATCTGAGGGATATGTTGAATGTGAGATACCGAAAAGGAAACAAAATGATCCGTATTAACAAGGATAGGGATGGCTTGGAATCAATTGAAACGTTTAGCGCGTTTGGCCCAACTGTTTTGTGCGGGACAGAATCGCTTCCGGATACTGTCGAATCAAGGTCAATTACCTTTTTTATGGAGCCAAATATCAGAGACGTGAAAAGGCATATCGACGAGGAGAGGGCACGAGTCCTTAGAAATCGGCTCGTGGCATTTCGCTTTCGGCACTTCAAGACGGCATTGGAAGAACCTGAACGTATCGTAAAAGACGGACGATTAGATGAGGTCTTGTTGCCTCTCCACCAAATTGTAAAACTTGTAAGACCAGAGTTTGAACCTGAATTTATCGCTTTTGCTAAAGAGTTGGAAACTGATCGGAAGGAAAAAGATTTTGAAAGCTTCGATGCTGAAATTTGTCGAGCACTCATCAAATGCCGGTCTAAGGTCACGTCCGGGAAAATCGCCGTGGATGATATAACTTACGAAGTATCTGCAATGCGTTCATATCCCATGTCTCCGAGAGCTGTAGGCTCTGCCCTTACACGACTTGGCTTGAAGACCTGTCGTATCGCTGGCAGCGGGAAATATGCCCGTTTTTGGGATGAAAGCAAGATCCGCAGATTGGCTGAAAGATTTAATGTCGAATATCCTGAGGAGTCGTGAAGGTCGTGAATGATGTGAATGTCGTGAGTGTTTTTTCCTATATATTGGGAATTGAACAATGGAGGAAGCATATGAATAGGATTAAAGAAGTGCGCGAGCAAAAAGGAATAACACAATATGAATTGGGGCGGTTGCTGGAAAAGTATCAGAGTTGGGTATGGCAGGTTGAAAATGGTTACTGTGAACCCAAGGGGTGGGAGAAAGAAGCAATAGCGAAGGCTTTGTGCGCGGATGTGTCCGAGATTTTCCCCGGAAAAACCCCTTAATACTTATAAAAAGTATGTTTTTCTTTGGGTTTTTCTCATCGGAAAGTTCGACCACATAGTAATAGCAGCGAGGCGAGGGACATGTCAAGACTGGTAAAGTGCACATTCTGCTTTGAGAAAGAGCAGCTCGAGGAGCTCAAGGAATTGGCCGCAAAGTCAGGAATTCCTCAAGTGGTTTACATGCGCGAGGCGCTTGAACGACTCCTCAAAAGATATCGTCACATCACCACCATGGATCCCTTCACCGTGGATGAAGTCAAGTATTCCCTGGCGGGTATCAGGGCGATACCGGAAGAGGACTGGATGAAATATGAGGCTGACAAGAAGGCTGAGCGGGATCGTCGACTTCAACATTACTTTGGAAAGAAACCGAGACAACGAAAGAAAAGATCTTATTGAGGAGGAAGTATCTATGAAAGAAATCGGCGGAATTCCCATCACCAGGAAGATAACGTCCATGAAAGATTTATATCCATATGAACAAAGGCGACTCAGGCGATTGAAAGATAGTCATAAGCGAGAAGGGATAATACCCACTGGAGTCTCACTCCAGGAGATGGATTATTTGTTGCGAATTGAAAAAAATAGGCGGCGGTATCGACTGAGACAGGAGCGGATGGCAAGTCTAATTGAGATGTGGCGGCGGGCGCGAGAGGAGGCAAAAAATCCACCGCGTTCGATAAGTGAGATTCTTGATTTACTGAATGAAAAAGAAACTCCTCCCTCGGATGAGATAGACGAATAGCGTGAAAATAGTGGGAAAAAATGGTGGGAAAAAAATTTTGACTATAAAAATAATAAGGAAAAAATTTTCAGAAAAGAATTTTCAGTGGACAAAAATTTTTATGGGAAAAATTTTCGAGCCTAGGTCCTACCTCTTTTTCGAGCTCAATACCGGCCCTCCCCCTACTATGGAGGGTCATTTGTTATGGGATAAGAGTGAGACAGGTGGTCCACAAAAAATAAAGAGGACTGCGTTTTTTTACGAAATGAGAATATTTAAAGTGGTTACATTTTAGTTACATGGCAAAGGAAAACCAGACAGGCAAAGGGATACAGAAGGCACATAGGATTGGCAATCCGATGTTCAAGCGCCTTTATACCCTGAAAGAAGCGGCCCAATACTTAGGTCGTTCCTATTGGAGCGTGAGGGGACTGATGCTGAAAGGTGAAATTTCTGTGGTCAAAGATCTTGAATGCAGGAAGATCTATTTCGACATCAAGGACCTTGACGCTTATGTGGAGAGAAATAAATCCGCCTATACATAAAATACTTGACATATATTAAAGTAAATATAGAATATGGCCATGGTGAGAAATCGTCTGAGAAAGGTTCTGAAAAGGGAGAAGGTAACTGCATATCGGCTATGCAAAGATCTGAAGATCGAACAAAGCCAGCTGTCCCGGTATTTTCGAGGAGGAGCTTATATCTCCTTGAAGAAATTGGAGCAAATTGCAGACTACCTCGGCTATGACGTTGAGCTCGTCAAGCGCGAGCGCTCCCGGAAAGGAGATGAATGATCATGGGATCTATCTACAGACGAGGAAAAGTTTACTGGTTAAAATACCACCGTGGCGGGAAAGCCTATTATGAGTCATCGCGTAGCGATAAGCTAGAAAAAGCAAAAAAGTTGCTGAAACTCAGGGAAGGGGAGATTGCCCAGGGAAAGATTCCCGGGGTTAGCTTCGATAGGGTCTTTTTTGATGAACTGGCCGAAGACTTACTGACAGATTACAGGATCAACCATAAGAAGTCTTATGGAAGAGCTGCATTGAGTGTAAAGCATTTGAAGGTTGTATTTCAAGGTATCAGGGTTCCTGGAATCACAACGGCCAGAATAAAGACTTACATCGACAAACGCCTTCAGGAAGGTTCATCGAACGCTTCTATCAACCGTGAACTAGCGGCTTTGAAGAGGATGCTCCATCTTGGTGCAGAGCAGACACCGCCGAAAGTTGATAGGGTGCCCCATATCCCGACTTTGGAGGAAAGAAACATCCGAAAGGGGTTCTTTGAGTATAGGGAATATAGGCAGTTGCTAGATTCCCTGCCGGGATATCTAAAACCTGCTGTCACGTTTGCTTATATGACCGGTTGGAGAAAAGAGGAAATCCTCTCTCTCAAGTGGCCCCAAGTGGATCTTGCCGAAGGAACGGTTAGGCTGGAACCTGGTCTGACAAAGAACGATGAAGGCCGGACATTTTATATGGATGATGAACTCTGGTCGATGATGAAAGATCTCCATCGCAATCGTAGACTGGGTTGTCCATATGTGTTTCATAAAGACGGCAAAAGGATCCAGCAATTCCGGAAAACTTGGGAGTCAGCATGCAAGAAAGCCGGTGCAAGAGGGATGGTTTTTCACGACCTGAGAAGGACCGCGGTCCGGAACATGATAAGAGCCGGTATTCCAGAAAGAGTGGCGATGACTATCACAGGACACAAGACAAGGGCGGTCTTTGACCGCTACAACATAGTGTCGACTGAAGATCTGAAGGAAGCAGCAAAAAAGCGGCAAGATTTCAATGTGCAGCAAGCTGAATGGTTACAAAATGGTTACAATCGGCCCATCAAAGAGAAAAGGGGCATGGCATTTAATGCCATAACCCCTTGATTTTATGGTGGGTCAGGGCAGAATTGAACTGCCGACACTCGGATTTTCAGATAGAACAAAGGGGGCAAACAATCGTTTGCCTTTTTTGTTACTGTCTGTTTTTAGTGGGGAATCTATACAAAGATGTACCATGTCTTTTTGCGATCGTTTGTCTTGTTTTGTCCTGGTCACTATACAATAACTATACAGTTGGGGTAGTAATACCCCTTAAAACCTCCTTCGTCTATATCTACTTTGACTATCTCTTTCTCCTACAAGTCCTTACTATCATTGCATGTCAAATAGTAATGATTACTGATAAAAATAAATACCAAAATAGAGAGGCGTATCAGGTATCAATTGATTCAGAGCGATAAAAGGTGGGACATCAGGCTTTCTCTTCGGTTGTTATTCAAACCAAGTTTCTTCCGGATATTGTACCTGAAGATATCCACCGTCTTTCTCGATACATTGAGAAACCTTGCAATCTCCTTTGTGGACATGCCTTCTTTGATCAGACTTGCTACTTGAATTTCCTTGGGAGTAAGTTTTAAAGCAGTGGACTTCAGATGGGTCAAAAATTCGGACATGATGCCCTGAAGGTTCTTTTCAATCATCCGGATACAGGATTTCTGTTTAGCATCTAATGGCTTTTTTTTGAGTTCATGAATGTATGGCAAAATTTGATTCCTGAAGTTCATAGCTAATTTCTCTTCATTTTCTGCTTTTTCTTGGTTCTGATGACTCAGTAATACCTTCAAGGCTGTATTGGCCTCTATCAATTCCATCGTCCGCTCTGCAATAGTTGCATCGAGTTCTTTTTTAGCCTTTTCTAACACTTCCTGCCTTTTCCTATAATTCGTGATGTCACGGAAAACACCTACCACTAATGACTGATCTTCTAAAAGAATATAGGTTCCATTGATATCTACATCGATGATTCGACCAGCTTTCGTCTTAATATGAACATCGCCGACCCGAAACATTTTTCTATTGATGATACCATTGAACGTTTCTTTGATCCTCTCTAAATCTTCTTGGGGATGCAGTTGAGTGAAGTGTAATTCTTGAAACTCCCTTTTTGAATAACCAAAAAGCTCTCGTGCCCTTGGATTCGAGTCGATAATGTTCCCTTCCGTATCAGCAATAAGGATTGGATCTGGGGCATAATCCATGATCGCTCGATACTTTTTTTCAGAATTTCGTAAAGCTAACTCCGCATTTTTCTGTTCAGAAATATCAACGGACATTCCGTGAAGTGCGATCGGCTCCCCATTTTCGTAAATAAAATTCGTAACGGTGTTAACCGGCATGAAGGTTCCGTCTTTCCTTCTTAAAGCAAATTCTTCTACCTTTTCTTGTCTTCCCTTGCGGATCGTTCGTTGAAGGACATCAAAGGATCTTTCCAAGTCTTCATCCGAAAGCAAAGAGGCAAAATCTAGCTTGCGAATATCCTTTCTGGAATAACCCAAGAGGTCTAAGGACGTTTGATTCCCGTCCAGAAAATTGCCCTCCAAATCACTCAAATAAATGCATACAAGGGGGTTTTCGTAAATGGATGAGTATAATTTAGATGGATCGATGTTTTCTAATGAAAGTAAATCCTCTTTTCTCTGGGATGATTTTACCTTTTGTTTGGACTTTTTTAAGCTTGGCATAGCAGTTTCCTTTATTAATACCTACTTCTGAAAATCGGCGCCTTTTATACTATATTTACTATTTTAGCAATGAAATATTCATAGGATATCAATATTCAGGGCGATTGTAATGATTTCGTCTAGGTTAACGCAGGTTAAAGACTGGTTAAAGAAATATCATAACGAAAACATCAAAATTTGCGATGAAATTGGCGGAAGTGCATGGGAATCGAATCCACCTGACTCAGAAGAATTGCTCACCTTGGAGTTCTTTTGCTGACGATTTTCACTAGAAATCTACTATGAAAGTGAAATTTGTCTGATAAATACTTTCAGGAAGTAGTCAATGCAAGACTTGACGCTTGCTGTTAAGTCAAGTTCTGGTCAGGGAAATGTATCATAACAAATTAATGACAGGCTGTCTTTCTCATTAGAAACCCTAGTTTTCTTGCTCTGCCTTGGTCTAATTGGTTCAGACGAGTCACCAATTTTTCTGCTTGACTACAATAACCAGAAACAATGAGCAGTTCAGCCAGATCATAAAGAGTATCCTTGTCGTCTGGCTTAATAGAGAGAACTTTTTCATATGCCTCTCTTGCCTTACCATATTCCCCAATATCTTCGTAGGCATTCCCGAGATAATAAAGATAGTTATAATTCTGAGGATTTAATTCTACAGCTTTTGAAAAATTGGCTACTTCTAAGTCATATAACCCTTTTTCATAATAGATATCACCTAGACCTACATAGGCATCTGCATATGTATTATCCACAGAAATAGCCTTGTTATAGTATTCAAAAGCTTTATTATAATTATTTTTATTCTCTTCTATCTGTCCCAGAGAATAATAATAGTCAGGGCTTTCTTCTGTTAGTTTTTTTTCAGTACCGTTCAAAGTGTTCTTAATTAGATTTATAGGAACAGCAAAATTAATATTCTGGATATTTTGTTCTTTATTCACCAATGATTCAGTCGTTATTCCAATCACATTACCATCTTTGTTAAAAAGCCCTCCTCCACTATTCCCGGGAGAAATAGGAGCAGTAAATTGAATAAGCTTGATACCAAATAATACACGTGATGGATTTGCTATAATGCCTTCGGAAATAGAATTTTCTAGGCCAGATGGCGAACCTATAGCTATAACTTTTTCACCACTTAAAAGCATGTCAGAGTTCCCTAAGTTTTTGACATGTGGTGTATCTATTGCTTCAAATTGCAAAATAGCTATATCGGGTTTATCGCTTAAGCCTCTTGAGCCTCTTAATTTATAATAAGCTCCAGATGGAAGTTTAGCTATGGTTCGATTAATATCCATCCCTTTTATAACATGATAGTTAGTTAATAAAAGACCATTTGAATTAATAAATATCCCACTTCCTTGTTGGACGATCTTCCCTTCTCTATCGAATACGAATATAGTTGCTGTCGCTTTTTGATTAACTTTAATATTATTTTTACTTGCTTCGTTCTTATAAATATCAATTGCAATTGCGGCTAGAGCCGCAAGTATTATTGCTATTGAAATTTCTTTTGCAAAACGTTTGATTAAAACCAAAATTTTATTTTGTGATTGAGTCTCTTTTTTTCTGATATTTTCAACCCTGAGAGAAAAATAAAAGGCATGCATGTAAATGGTCCACCATATTATCGGAATCAATGGATTCACGTGTGGACCACCTATTACATCATAAGACTGAAATGTATCATACAATTGAAAGCCTTTTTCAAAACTCCAGAATACCATTGCGACTATTATTGACCATATATTCCCTCTATAGATGAAATAGCCTAAAAATAAGGAGATGAAAGCTTCGATAAAGTCTAGAATGGGATAGTTGAAGAAAACAATGAATGATATTGTGACGCATGAACTAAAAGCAAAAAGAAGCAAACTTTGGCCTCTTACGGATTGCCATATTTTAAGTGAATCGTATTCTGAAACCTGTCTGTTAAGTTCATCTTGATCTATTCGCCACCAAAAAAGCCAACGTAGGAGACTACCCATTTTCTTCTTTTTCGTCGATTGACCATTTTCCATAACACACCCTTATAATCCCGTCAGACGTTATATGGAGCTTATTGTCCTCTGATTGCGGCAGAAAGCTCCCTGATTCTGTGAAGAATAAAGCGCCAAGTCAAAGACAGCAATAGAACAAATATGAAAGTTGAAAAGGAGACAACGGCAAAAGATAACAAGCCAACCCATGTTGATTTCCAAATAAGCTGATATTTTTCTTGTACCACCCATGGCTTATTCCCGTATTTAAAACGATCTTCCCAATTTGGGGCGTTCCATGGCAGATTTAAACTTTGAGGATTATCAGGATGAAGTCCCATCATAACTTTTCCAAAGGCTATTTTTTGGTTTTCGTAAGTTAAATGATTAACTGCCTTGGAAACATTATCCATGTCTCCCCATTCCAGCACAAATCCCGAAGGAAGCCCTTCATTTTTTGTGAAGTCCTTAAGCCATTTTTCAACTGATTTTATGTCTGCAGATGTGTTGCCTGATGGATTATTTAGAACAAACAAGAAACCAGATAGGAAACCTATACTGCCGAGAATGATTGCAAAATATATTTTTTTCTTAATGTCCATTTTTAACTCACAAAAAACCCCGTCCTCATCTGAGTAACGGGGTTTCAGTAATCAGTCCATAACACCCTCAATTTCAGTTAAGGTGCTGGAAAGGGAACATTAATGAATTGTAGTTTATTTACTGTTACTTCTATACATATTCCCCAATCTTTACAATAAATTTGTTCCAAATCGAGATTCCCCTTATAATCCTATAATTCCGTCCTTATAAGGCAGATTTCTCCCATCGTCCTCCCATTCATCTTTTTTCTATTGAAACATTAGTATCCATTGTGATAGTTAGATACTCAAGTAGATAAACTAAAGAGGAAAAAAAATGAAAAAACAGGAAATTAAACGAATAAAACGGGAACTTGAACTGAAACGGAAAATTGAGAAAAAAGAACGGATAATTAAAGAACTGAAACGGAAAAAGGCCGAAAATATAAGCCAAATCAAGGGGCTTTTGGGTAAATTCATAATGAATAAACTTTCATCTTACGTTGAACCTTCCCGAAAGGGAACGCCAAAAGGTGAGCCTATTGGATTTGGCAGAACAAAATATGAAGCAAGTCTATATATGTTGCTTAATCTTGGCCTCAAGGACGTTGCCAACGATCTTCACATTTCTTACGGTCTTTTGAAGAAATGGAGAACGGAACCGGAATTTAAAATAATGGTATTTGACCACATAATCGAATTTACAGAAATATTCGTCAGGCAACTCAGAGAGATTTACCAGAATGATTGTGCTTTTGTGGACAAGCACTTAAGGGAAGCAACTCTTGAAGAACTTGGAACAGGAGAACTTGATTACCCAACGATTGAGGAGTTTGCAGACCTTAACACATATAGTTTTCCTCTACGAGTTGCTATTTGTACGCATCTTTGTGACCTCATAACCGGAGGAAAGGATTTCACTCTTTTCGCTTGGTCAATAAACTTGACCACATTCTTTAGGACACATCCCACGATAGGCGAAAAAGTCCATAAAGAGAATGCCCTCTTAGTTGAGAAAACTCAGGACTTAAAAAAACGAATGGCGAATTCCTTACTTACTGAAGTGATAGAAATTCTTAATAAGACGGATATTTCTGAGACAGAAAGACGGCAAGCCATTTACACGCTGGCCTTAATTAGGAAGCTGGAATTCTCATAAATTTTTTTGCTAATATGAGTATCCAAATTATGTAAAGGTTACTGTTGTATAGAACCCACAGCGACAGAAGGTTAATACTTGGAAACGGAAAAGGATTAAGAAATGGAAAAAGGAACGAGCAGTAAGTCTACCTATCAAGATTATATTAACGCCAGATTTATTCCCATTCTCTGTAAGGGCTATCACCCTGGGTATAATCAGCGAAAGGAATACAAGACAGCCAAGGAGCCTTCATTTTCAGGTTGGAAAAAACTGGAGTATGTGCCGCCCACACTTGAAAAGATAACAGGATGGGAGAAAGCAGGTGGCTGGATAGGGTGGGTTGTCCCGAAAGGAATAATCGCCTTGGACGTAGAAGATACAGACGATATATCCAGTATTAAAGAGATTTGCCGAGTGAAGGGGCTAAAGCCAGCCATTCATAAAACCAATAATGGTGTTCACTTCTTTTTTGCTACCAGCTTGGACCTTTCCGCACCGTCAGAAGTATTTACCAAATGTGGGGTAAAAGTGACTCCCCGGGTAGGAGGGAAAAATTACGTGATTCTGGCCCCGACAAATAACCGAAGCTGGGAATCATGGATATCCCCTGATCAACTGCCCATACTGCCCGATGAATTTTTTCCCTATAACAGAAAAAGCATAGAAGAGGTTCTTAACTGCCTTTCATGGTCTGTAAGGAAAGCACACCGAGAAAACTATCTCGCCGGTTATGAAGACCTTGATGCAGCTTACATGGCGTTGCTCATTGACTGCAAGCTGTCCCCCAAACAGATTCACCAATCCTTTGCGATCACATTCGGTGAGGAATATGACGAAAGACAGACTCACACTATGTATGAGAGGACCCTTGCAAGGATAGGGAGCGGGGATCCGGTTATAGGTGCCGGTTCATTCATCCAGAAAATAAAGGAACTTGATTTAAAGGAAATTAGGAGGTTCACCCGAGAGCTTCAGGACACCACGCACCATCTGTCCAACTGTCCAGGTATATATAGTATGGACAATACGGACAGATCGGACAAAGGAGGATTATCAAGGGTTTCCGAAACAGACCCATTGAAGGTGATGAGGGCAGGTCGTGTACTCCAAAAAATCGAATGTTCTGTCACTTGGGTCTGGGATAAGCAAGTACCGGAAAATAGTATCACCCTCTTTTCTGGTAAGGGAGGGGTCGGTAAGACATGGCTTACTCTTGGAATTGCCAAAGCGGTTTCGAGGGGTGTTCCCTTCCTGGGATTATCCACAAGAAAGTTGCCCGTCTACTACATAGACTTTGAAAATCCTCTACCCATGTTGATTGAACGAATTAAGAAGATAGGCATTGAGGATGTCCTATTCTGGCATAACGCCGATGAAGTAAGGCCACCTAAAGTAGATAGTATAGAATGGGAACTGTATAAGAAACTCTCCCCCGGCCTCCTCATTATTGACACTCTCAGATCGTCTCAACACAAAGACGAAAACGATTCAAAAGATATGTCCTTTATTATGGCACGGCTGAAGGAGTTACGGGATATCGGCTTTACGATTGTCCTATTGCACCACACCCCCAAGAGCAATGACCGTACTTACAAGGGTAGTACGGCTATTTTTGACCTGTCAGATCATGTGTTGGCTCTATACAAGGTACGGAAGGGTAGGCCCGAGGAGATAATAGATGACGATGATGACGAAGACGTTGTTTACCGCATTGGAACAAAGGATAAGACGAGATACGAACCTTTTCACATTTTCATCATGCGTGACCCAGAACTTGGTTTTGTTTTAGCCCCCGACCCAGACACTGACGACCTTGAGGCTATTTGGGCAATCTTGAAAGAACATCCCAGAATGAACCAATCTCAAGTTTGGGATGCCGCAAAGGAACGGCTCGGCATGAAGAGCAAGGGGATAGTAGTGAGCCTATTGAAAAAAGGGACGGGCATGTATTGGGATGTAACCTCGGATGGGAGGGCAAGGTTTTATATGGCTAAGGAACCTGTCCAAGTGTCCAGTACTATATATAGTCGGACAATAGGACAGATAGAGGGAACAGAGATAAATCTGTCCAGACAGGTTGAAGGTATGGATAGGAGCAATCCCCCTGTACAGTCTACATTGTCCAACTGTCCAGATTCATTACAGACAGATGAGACAGTGAAGTCTTTCAACGTAAAAACCGATTGCCAGGACAGGCCGCTACCTTTTGGAAAATGTGAGAAATATAAGATGAAATATTTTCCTGAGAGTAGAGAACTCGAAAAGTTTTGTATGGTCAGGCAGGATTGGTGCTGGACAGTTAAAGATGAAAACCAAAACAGAGGATTGCCTTAAAAGATGAATGTATAGGTGATGTAATGGAGATGTTTGATAAAGCCATGGGGAAATTAACCATGATTAACCAATTTATCGGCAACAAGAGGTAAAGTTATGAGAAAAATAGATGATACGCTAATGTTAGGGATGCTCAAACAGGACACCCCTCAGAAAGAAATCGCTGAATACTTTTCTTGTTCTCCTGCTGCGATATGCAAGAGAATTAAACGCCTTTCTTCCTCTCCCGATGCAATCCTGAACAAGCATAACCTGACGGATAAGGAAAAGATGTTTTGTGTTGAGAAGGCCAAAGGGAAGAACAACACTCAAGCTGTTCTTGCCAGTTATGAGACAGGGTCAATGCAGAGTGCCAAGGCAATAGGTAGTCAGCTTATGGCAAGGCAGGAAATAAGAACCGTTATTGATGAGTTGATGGACTCTCACGGCCTTACAAAGGATTACCGGATAGGAAAACTCAAGCAGCATGTGGACAATCGAGACCCTAATGTATCACTGAAGGCCCTTGACCAGAGTTGGAAGCTGGATAACTCCTATGCCCCCGAGAAGCATGTTGTAGAGCTTGATTACAATGCTCTGATCATTGAGACTAAACAACTTGATATAGAAATCAAAAAGCATGAGGCTGAACTGAAAAGGCTTGAAGCAATGGGTGAGAAGGATGACAATTAACCTGTTAAAAATATTTCATGCCGAGTCAAGGATATGTGAGATGAAAGTTCAAGGGATGTTTCACCCCTCCCACCCTCGGCGTACGGGGAGATCATTCAACCTAGGGCAAATATGAAGGCTAGAAGCATCATCTATGAGTGACAAAGACCTAACAACGAAAGAATTATCCATGACCGTGAATATGCCGGAACACGTCATACGGGCTATAGGTGATTATGTCTTTGATAGGCTGAAATCACTCGTTATAGCCCATGAAAAACATGGGGATGATTATATCCTTGATGTGAAGGAGTTGGCTGCATATCTCAGAGTAGATGAAAACTGGATTTATCAGAGGACACGCAAACATGAAATTCCATTCATAAAGAAAGGCAAATATTGCTTGTTTAAGAAATCGGCTATTGATGCCTGGTTGAATGAGGATGCTGTTAAATCTTTATCAACTTTTAATGTGCCAAGGAAACCACGCTAAGGCATTCGGATTAGCAATCGGATAACGGTAATGGAAAGTATTGATAATGCTTACACAATTGAAGCACTGTATAGTAAATTGTATAGTTAAATTTTTCTTCTTGACATGAACATAGTTCACATATATATTAAAACCATGAAGAATTGGAAACCAGAAGAAATCAAGGAATTCAGAAAGCAGTTAGGTCTATACCAAAAAGACTTTGCTCAGATGATAGGGGTTACAATGCGGTATGTAATCTATTTAGAACAGGGGGTGAGGCAACCGAGCCAGACGCTAAAAATTCTATTATCAATGATTGAAAAACAAGAAAACGACAAAGGGAAGGGGGTCAAGAAACATGGAAAAAAGAAAATATCCTAAGGGTATCTATCCACGTGGGAACATCATGTGGATAAGATATTCGGGCTTGGATGGAAAGACCATTTATGAATCATCTGGGTCTGACAAGCTGAAGGTCGCTGAAGCATTACTTCACAAGAGAAAGGCCGACATCCAAGCTGGCAAGCAACCAGAAATCGTAAAGATAAAGAATCACTCTTTCAAGGAACTAGCAGAAGAGTATGTCAAATGGGCCGAACGTCAACGTGGGTTTGAAAAGAAACTCTACGTCATTAAACAACTCGTAAGGGAATTCGGACATTATCCCTTGAGGCGATTTGACACCCGTATTGTTGAGCAATTCCAAACAGAGCGACTTCAAAAAGGGCATAAACCGGCTACCGTTAACAGGCACATTGCAACCCTAAAACATATGTTCACGAAGGCTGTTGACTGGAACATGGTTGAAGATGAGGCTTTGAAAAGAATCAGGAAGGCAAAACTACTGGAAGAAAACAACAGACGGTTACGATACTTGAACAAAGATGACTGTCAGGCTTTAATCAATTCCTGTCCGAACCATCTAAAGCCGATTGTGATTACGGCATTAAACACCGGCATGAGGAAAGAAGAAATTCTGTCACTTAAATGGGACAATGTTGATTTGAAAAACGATTTCATTCTTTTGGATATCACGAAAAATGGGCAAAGGCGGGAAATACCAATCAACGCAATGGTGAAAGAAATTTTGAGTGGTATTATCCGAAGGATTGATTTGCCGTATGTGTTTTATGATCCGACAACAGGTAAACGTTATGGTAATATTCAAAGGTCATTCACTACAGCTTGCAGGAGAGCAGGAATCAAAGATTTTCACTTCCATGATTTGAGGCATACGTTTGCTTCTCAACTTATTATGGCAGGAGTAGATTTGACAACAATTAAAGAACTGTTAGGTCATAAGACATTGACCATGACACTTCGCTATGCCCACCTAGCACCATCTCACAAGGTGAAAGCCGTTGATCTGCTCAGCAGTATCATCAACGAAAAATCAACTATACAAAAACTATACAAAAACGAAGGGGTCGCAACCAGTGATGAATTGCAACCCCTTGTAATTACTGGTGGGTCAGGGCAGAATTGAACTGCCGACACTCGGATTTTCAGTCCGATGCTCTACCGACTGAGCTACCGACCCGGAATAGTGTGCCGCAAGGTGAAGCGGCGGGAAAATTACCTATGCGATCGATACCTGTTTGTCAATACATTTTTTCCCGGCGTCAGGCGCGAATCACTACTGTGCCCGCAATCTTGTCGTGCCAGCCCTGCTTGCGGCGGTCGAAGGCGATCCAGAGAAAACCGAGATACAAACACAGGGTGGAAACGATGTAGCCGACCCACCTGAGAAAGGCGATCCCGAAGGTCACGGGCTCCCCGTCCTGGCAGACGACGCGCAGGCCCAGGGCCATTTTCCCGGGCGTCTGGCCCGTGGCGCCGATGAAGTATACGAAGTAGAACATCTTGATCACGGCCCGTGTCGTCCAGAACAGCAGCAGGAACCTCATGAACGGCCCGGGCCACTCCTCGAACCCACCGAAGACCGGGAAGGTGACGCTGATGCCGAAGACAATGATCCCGGCGATGAACAGCGTGGTCATGATGATGGCGAGGATTGCCCCGTCGATCATCATGGCGAGCAGCCGGCGCCAGAATCCCCCGTAGTTTGGCTGCAGCATGGATACACCCGCCTCTTAAAATATTTCCCGCATCGCAATCAGGATGCCTGTTTCGTTTGGCGTTAGTTGACGCTCAGTCACGCGGTTGATCCTGCCCGGGGATGCCGCCCAGGGTGCCGAGCTCGTACTGCAGGACCGACACCACGGCCAGGGCAGCCGTTTCCACGCGCAGGACCTGCCGGCCCAGGCTGACGGCGACAAAGCCGCTGGCCGTCGCCGCTTCGATCTCTTCCCACGCCAGGCCGCCTTCCGGCCCCACGACGACGAAAAATTCCTGCCGTCGGCGTGCGGCCTCCTCGTGCAGGACCTGCCGGATTCCGCGCTGTGTCTCCCCCTCCCAGAAAATCAGCCTGGCAGCCCCGTCCCCGGCGAGGCGGAGCATCTTGTCAAACGGCACCGGCGCAAGGATCTCGGGGATGTCGCCGCGCCCCGACTGCTCGGCCGCCTCCCGTGCGATGGACTGCCAGCGGGCCTGCTTCACCGCCGCCCTCTCCGGGGATATCCTGGAAACGCTGCGCTGTGCGCGGAAGGGGACGATCCCGGCGACGTCGAGTTCCGTCGTCTTCTGGATGATGAAATCCATTCGGTCCGACTTGGCCAGCGCCTGCGCCAGGACGATGCGCAGGGGTGAAACCGGCCGCGGGTGCGCGGAGAGGATCTCGACGGTTGCCCCATCTGTTTTGAAGTTCAGCAAGCACGCCTCGAAGTCCCAACCCGACCCGTCAAAGAGCGCGACCTTCCCGCCCTCGCGGAGGCGCAGGACCGACTGGAGGTAGTGGCGCTGTCCGTTGTCCAGTTCCAGGTGCCGGCGGCCCCTCAGGGTTACCGGGACGAAAAGCCTCGGCGTCGTCAAGGGTGCTGGCTCCCTTTGCGCAGGGTGTAGCACACCCATTCCTTTTCCGTGTTCATGCGGTGCAGGGAGAAGGGATCCCTGAGGAACTGGGCCTCAATGTCCGGCCGGTTCTGGTCGATGATCCCCGAGATGACCATGTAGCCGCCGCCCTTCAAGAGGCCCGTGAGGTTCTGGCGCAGCTTCAGCAAGATCCGGGCCGTGAGGTTGGCGAGGATCAGGTCGAAGGAGCCCTCGATCGTGGCCAAGTCGCTGTTCAGGACCTCGACCCGGTCGGCCACCTGGTTCATCACCACGTTTTCGTGGGCGACCTCGGCCGATTTCTTGTCGATGTCCACGCAGAGGACGCTCCGGGAGCCGAGCTTCGCCGCCGCGATGCCGAGGATCCCCGTCCCGGTGCCCACGTCCAGCACGGCTCCCTGGTGGACCGTGCGGTCCTTCAGGACGATGTCCTCCAGGGCCTCCAGGCACATGCGCGTCGAGGGGTGCTGGCCCGTCCCGAAGGCCATGCCGGGGTCCATCTCGATGATGATGTCCCGCGGCTCCGGGGTGTAGCGCTCCCAGGTGGGCTTGATGACGATGGACCGGCTGACCCGCAGGGGCTTGAAGAACTTCTTCCACTCCTCGCCCCAGTTCATTTCGTTGATGATTTCGGCCTTGTAGTGGGGCTTGGCGAGGCCCGGGAATAGCTGGCCGACGCTGTCCAGGTAGGTGTCCAGGGCGGCGAGGTGGTCCTCCACCTTATTGTCGAACGGGAAGAACGCCTTGATGTGCCGGTCGGACGGCAGCTCGGGGAAGTCCGCGCCGGCGAGCTCGGGGGATTCCTCGGAGATGCCCTGCGCCCCGGTCTCCATGAGGAAGTTGGCGCAGGCGTCCGACAGCTCGGGGGGGGCCACCAGGTCGATCTCCAGCCACTTCGGCTTCTTCCCTCCCTTTTCCGTCATGGCGGACCTCCTTCCCGGAATGCGCTCTGTGACGGACGTATAACCTTTTTTCAGCCAACTTTCAAGCACTTGAATTTTGACGACCTTCATGGTACCGTCCGCGTGAGATGCAGGCAACGCATGCAATACAGCCCCGCGGTACGCGGGTGGGCCGGGCATGAACTACTACCCCGTTTTTCTCGACATACGCGGCCGCCGCTGCGTCGTCGTGGGCGGCGGGAACGTGGCGGAGCGCAAGGTGGCGCGCCTCCACGAGGGGGGCGCCCTCGTCACCGTCGTGGACCGGGCGCTGACCCCGCTTTTGGCGGTCATGAAGGCGGAAGGGCAGATCGAGCACATCGACGCGCTCTACGGCGCGCCGTGCCTGGACGGCGCCTTCCTGGCGATCGGCGCCACGGACGACCCTGCAATCAACGAGCGGATCTTCGCGGACGCCCGCCGGGCGGGCATCCTCGTCAACATCATCGACGACCCGGAGCGCTGCGATTTCATCTTGCCCTCGCTCATGGAGCGCGGGGATCTGGCAGTGGCCGTTTCCACCGGCGGGAAGAGCCCCGCGCTGGCCAGGCAGCTGCGGCAGCGGCTGGAGGGGTGGATCGGCCCCGAGTACGGGGTCCTGTTGGCGCTGCTCGGCACGCTGCGGGAGCGCGTGAAGAAAAAGGGTGGCTCTGCGTCGGACCACCGGGACATCTTCGAGGCCCTGGCCCGCTCGGGGCTCCTGGCCGCCATCCGGCAGGGGGACCGGGAAGGCGTCGCCCGGCTCGTCCGGGAAACCGCCGGCGAGAAGCTGGACACGGCGGACATCGCGAAGGCGTTCGGCGCCGGCGCGGCAACGCCCCGCGGGGAGACGGACTCCGGGGCGGAAGAGACGGCATAGGGATGCAATGAGTGTCATTCTGTTCAAACTGGCGCTGGCCGCCTACCTCCTGAGCACCCTGGGGTACCTGGCCTCCCTGGTCGCAAGGCGGGTGACGGCCGCCCGCTTGTCCACCTGGGTTTTCGCCCTTTCCTTTTTCCTGCACACCGCCTCGTTCGGCGCGCGCTGCATCGAGTCGGGCCACAGCCCGGTCACCAACCTGTTCGAGGCCCTCTCCTTCTTCGCCTGGGTCTTGGCCGGGGGATACCTGCTGCTGCAGTTCCGGACCAAGACGCGGGTGCTCGGCGCCTTCGTGTCGCCGGCCGCGCTGCTCGTGCTGATCTCGGCGTCGCCCGGCATCGGCGGCCCGGTGGGCCTGCCCGCCATGCTGCGCAGCGGGCTCGTCTCCATCCACGTCATCCTGGCCGTGGCCGGCGAGGCCCTGTTCGCCCTCGCCTCTGTCGCCGGCGCCATGTATCTCATCCAGGACCGGCTGATCCGGCGGAAGCGGCCCTCCGAGCTCAGCAGGCTGCTCCCGTCGCTCGGCGAGCTGGACGGGATCAGCCACGTCTGCCTGCTGTGGGGGTTTCCCATCCTGACCGTGGGCGTCCTGGCGGGGTCCGCCTGGGCGCGCATTGTGTGGGGCAGCCCCTGGCAGTGGGACCCCAAGCAGGTCTGGACGCTCGCCGCCTGGATCCTGTACGCCCTCCTGCTCCACCAGCGCGTGGCCATCGGCTGGAAGGGGAGGAAGGCGGCGCTGCTGTCGCTGCTGTTCCTGGTCCTGCTGGCCGTCGCCTTCGGGGTCGAGCTGGTTTTTTTTCCCACCGTCCACCGCTTCCTGTGAGCCTATGAACCTGATCCTCGTCGGCATGAACCACAAGACGGCCCCCCTGGAGATCCGGGAGCGCCTCGCCCTGTCCTGCGGCGAGGGGAGCCACCCCCTGGAGGAGCTGCGGGCGATGCCCGCCGTTCGGGAGGGCTTCTACCTCGCCACGTGCAACCGGGTGGAGGTGCTGGCCCACGCGGGCGACCCGGAGGAGGCCGCTCGTGAGCTCAGGGCCTTCGTGCTGCGCCGCGGCAACCTGGCGCCGGGGGAGCTGGAGCGCTGCCTGTACGTCTACCGCGACGCCGAGGCCGTGCGGCATCTCTTCCGCGTGGCCTCGAGCCTCGACGCGATGGTCATGGGGGAGCCGCAGATCCTGGGTCAGGTCAAGGAAGCCTACCGCCTGGCCGTCGCGCACCGCGCCACGGGGATGCTGCTGAACAGGCTCCTCCACCACGCCTTCCGGGTGGCCAAGCGTGTCCGCAGCGAGACGGGCATCGCGCAGAACGCCGCCTCCGTGAGCTTCGCCGCCGCCACGCTGGCCAAGAAGATCTTCGGCGGCCTCAAGGACCGGCAGATCCTGCTAGTCGGCGCCGGCGAGATGTCGGAGCTGGCGGCGCGGCACCTGCAGGGCCAGGGCGCCGGGCAGGTGTGGATCGCCAACCGCACGCCCGCCCGCGCGCGGGAGCTGGCGGAAACCTTCCAGGGACGTGCCGTCGCCTGGGAGGGGCTGGCGGAGGCCATGGAGGAGGCGGACATCGTCATCAGCTCCACGGGGGCGGCCGGCATCGTGATCACGGCCGACATGCTGGCCGCGGCCCTGCGGCGCAGGAGAAACCGGCTGCTCTTCCTGATCGACATCGCCGTGCCACGCGACGTCGACCCGTCCGTCGGGGACATCGACAACGTCTTTCTCTACAACATCGACGACCTCCAGGACATCGTCGACGAGAACATGGCGGGGCGGCACGCCGAGGCGCAGAAGGCCGAGTCCATCATCGCCGGCGAGGCGGAGCAGTTCCAGGCCTGGTACGACACGCTGGAGGTGGTGCCGACCATCGTCTCCCTGCGGGAGAAGGCGGAGGCGATCGCCCGCGCCGAGCTGGAGCGCTCCTCCGGCTGGATGCAGCGGCTCGGCGACGAGGAGCGGGCGAACGTGGAGGCCGTGGTGTCGGCCGTCGTGAACAAGATCCTACACGACCCCATCGTCGGCCTGAAGGAGGAGACGCAGGAGGGCGCGCTCTCCTACGTGGCGGCTATCCGCCGTCTGTTCAAACTCGGGGAGTGATGATATGAAGGCCCATACACCTAGGGAGGGTGCCGCATCGCAACCGTTCTGAAAATAGGGTCCCGGGGCAGCCAGCTGGCCATGACCCAGGCCCGCTGGGTCGCGGATCGCCTGCGGGTGAAGTACCCGTTTTTGGCGGTCGAGATCGTGACGATCAGGACCCGGGGCGACATCATGCAGGACGTCAGCCTGGCCAAGGTGGGGGGCAAGGGGCTGTTCGTCAAGGAGATCGAGGAGGCCCTGCTGCGCGGAGCCATCGACCTGGCGGTGCACAGCATGAAGGACGTGCCCTCCGAGCTGCCGGCGGGCCTGGAGATCGCGGTGATGCCCGAGCGGGAGGACCCCCGCGATGTCCTGGTCAGCCGGGACCGCCTCAAGCTGGAGGAGATGCCGCGCGGGGCCAGGATCGGCACGGGCTCCCTCCGCCGGAAGCTCCAGCTGATGCACCTGCTGCCGGACGTCGAGGTGGTCCCGCTGCGCGGCAACCTCGACACCAGGATCCGCAAGATCGAGACGGAGGGCCTGGACGGCGTCATCGTCGCCGCCGCCGGGATCCGGCGGATGGCCTGGGTCAGCCGCGTGTCGCAGTTCATCCCGGCGGATGTGATGCTCCCCGCCGCGGGCCAGGGCGCCCTCGGCATCGAGCTGCGCCGGGAGGACCACGAGCTGAGGGAGGCCGTGCGGTTCATGGGCCATGCCGACACCTCTGCCGAGGTCGCGGCGGAGCGCGCCTTCCTCAGGCGCCTGGGCGGGGGCTGCCAGCTGCCGGTCGCCGCGTACGGCAAACGCTCGGGCGACCAGATCCGGGTCCAGGCCCTGATCGGGAGCCTGAACGGCCGGGTGATGATCCGGGACGAGATCAGGGGGCCGCTCCGCGACGCGGAGTCCCTGGGTACCAGGCTGGCGGAGACGCTCCTGACCCGCGGGGGGCGGAACCTTCTGCAGGAGGCATACCACGAAGGTGGCTGAGATCACGACAGGAACGGTTTACATCATCGGCGCCGGGCCGGGGGACCCGGAGCTGATCTCGATCAAGGGGGCGCGCTGCCTGGGGAGGGCCGACGTGGTCATCTACGACTACCTCGTCCACCCGGACGTCCTGAACCACGCACGGCCCGGGGCCCGGCTCGTTTACGCGGGCAAGCAGGGCGGCGCCCACACCCTGTCCCAGGACGCGATCAACAACCTGATCGTCGCGGAGGCGAGGCAGGGCAGGACCGTGGCGCGCCTGAAGGGCGGCGATCCCTTCATCTTCGGGCGCGGCGGGGAAGAGGCCGACGTCCTGGCCCGCGAGGGCATCCGGTTCGAGGTCGTCCCCGGCGTGACCTCCGCCATCGCCGTTCCCGCCTACGCCGGGATCCCGCTCACGCACCGCGAACACGCCTCCACGCTGGCGTTCGTCACGGGGCACGAGGACCCGGCCAAGGACGAGAGCGGCGTCGACTGGGGGTCCCTGGCCGGCATCGGCACCCTGGTGTTTCTCATGGGGGTCAAGAACCTCCCGAAGATCGCGGAGGGCCTGATCGCGCACGGAAAAGACCGGCAGACGCCGGTCGCCGTGATCCGCCGGGGCACCACGGCCGACCAGGTGACGCTCACGGGCACGCTGCAGGACATCGCCGGGAAGGCGGGGGCGGCCGGGCTGCAGCCGCCGGCCATCGTCGTCGTGGGGGAGGTCGTCCGGTTCCGGGAGTCGCTGAACTGGTTCGAGACCAGGCCGCTCTTCGGCCGGGGCGTCGTCGTCACGCGGCCCGAGCCGCAGGCGGAGCCGTTCGCCGCCCTGCTCCGGGAGCAGGGCGCCCGGGTGATCCCGTTTCCCGTGATCCAGATCGAGCCGCCGCGTACGTGGGAGGCAGCGGACCAGGCCATCGTGCGACTCGGGCAGTACCAGTGGATCATCTTCACCAGCGCCAACGGCGTGCGCTGCTTCAGCCGGAGGCTTACGGAGCTGGGCGGGGACGTCCGGGCGCTCAAGGGGCTGAGGCTTTGCACCATCGGGCCCGCCACGGCGGAAGCGCTGGCCGGCCTGGGCCTGAAGGAGGACCTGGTGCCGGAAAAATTCGTGTCCGAGGGCGTGGTGGAGGCCTTCGCGAAAATGGACATCAAAGGGACGAGAATGCTCCTGCCCCGCGCCGAGGAGGCGCGGGACGTGATCCCCGGGGGGCTTGCGGGGCAGGGCGCCGACGTGGACGTCATCGCCGTCTACCGGACGGCGCCCTCCGGCCGGACGCGCGGCGAGCTGGACGCGTGGATCGGGAAGGGCCTGGTGGACGCGGTCACGTTTACCAGCCCCTCCACGGTCCGTCACTTCCTCGACATCATGGGCCGGCAGGGCGCAGACGACCTGTTCTGCGGGCGCCGCGCCCGGATCGCGGCCATCGGCCCGGTGACGGCGGAGGCGGTCCGGCAGGCCGGGTACGCGGTCGACATCTTCCAGGAGACCTACACGGTGGCCGGCATGGTCGAGGCCCTCGCGGCCTACTACGCAAGGGGCGTTGCGGACGGAGGCGGCGCGCGATGATCGGGATCTCCAAGCTTTACTGCGGGGCCTTGGAGCCGGGCGACGTCTTCCGCTACGGGCGGCGCTCGGGGGATCTCCCGTCGCACTTGCTGCAGTTTTCCGCGGACAAGAAGCCGGTCGTCGTCTGGAACATGACCCGGCGCTGCAACCTGCGGTGCGTGCACTGCTACGCCAGCGCAACCGGTGCCGCCGACCCCGGCGAGCTGACCACGGCGGAGGCCAGGGTGGTGATCGACGACCTGGCCGCGTTCGGCGTCCCGGTGATCCTGTTTTCCGGCGGGGAGCCGCTGACGCGCGACGACCTGCCCGACCTGGCGCGCCACGCCGCGGACCGGGGCATCCGGGCGGTCATCTCGACCAACGGGACCCTGATCACCCGCGCGCACGCGGCGGCCTTTCGGGAGATCGGCCTGTCGTACGTCGGCGTGAGCCTGGACGGCCTGGAGGCGACGCACGACCGCTTCCGCGGGCAGCGGGGCGCCTTTGCGGCCGCCCTGGAGGGGATCCGGACCTGCCGCGACGCGGGCATCAAGGTCGGCGTGCGCTTCACCGTCCACCGGGGCAACGTGTCCGAGGTGCCGGCGATCTTCGACCTCCTCGAGGCGGAACAGATCGGGCGCTGCTGCTTCTACCACCTCGTGTACGCCGGGCGCGGCTCGAAGCTTGCGGCGGAGGACCTGTCGCACGCCCAGACCCGCCGCCTGCTCGACCTGGTCATGGACCGGACGCGGGCGCTGTTCGAGCGCGGCAGGCCCGCGGAGATCCTGACGGTGGACAACCACGCCGACGGGCCCTACGTCTACCTGCGCCTGCTCCGGGAAAACCCGGCCCGGGCCCGCGAGGTGCTGGAGCTCCTGAGGATGAACGGGGGGAACAGCTCCGGGACCGGCATCGGCTGCATCGGCTGGGACGGCGCGGTGCACCCGGACCAGTTCTGGCGCAACGTCGTCTTGGGCAACGTGCGGATAAGGCCCTTCAGCGCCACCTGGACGGACCCGTCCCACGCGCTGCTGGCGCGGCTCAGAAACCGCAAGCACCACCTCCACGGCCGGTGCGCCTCCTGCCGCTGGCTCGACGTCTGCAACGCCAACTTCCGGGCGCGCGCGGAGGCCCTGACCGGGGACATGTGGGCGCCGGACCCGGCCTGTTACCTGACCGACGAGGAAATCGCAAGCAAGGGAGGATGACCCCATGAACTTTCCCGAGTACCGCCTGAGGCGGCTGAGAAAAAACGAAAACTTCCGCAGGCTGATCAGGGAGACAAGGCTGTCCGCGGACGACCTGGTCTACCCGCTGTTCGTCGTGCCGGGCAAGAACGTCCGGAACCCCATCGCCTCGCTGCCGGGCCAGTTCCAGCTGTCCGTGGACCAGGCCGCCCGGGAGGCCCGCGAGGCCGGCGGGCTCGGGATCCCGGCGGTGCTCCTGTTCGGCGTCCCGGAGCGGAAGGACGAGATGGCGAGCGGGGCCTTCGCCCCGGACGGCATCGTGCAGCGGGCCGTCCGGGAGATCAAGGCGAAGGCGCCGGAGATCCTCGTCGTGACGGACGTCTGCCTGTGCGAGTACACCAGCCACGGCCACTGCGGCATGGTGGAGAAGGGCCAGGTGGACAACGACGCGACCATCGAGGTCCTCGCGGACACCGCCGTGTCGCACGCGAAGGCCGGCGCCGACATGGTGGCGCCCTCCGCCATGATGGACGGCCAGGTGGCCGCGATCCGCGAAGCCCTGGACGAGGCCGGCTTCGATATGGTGCCCGTCATGGCCTACGTGGCGAAGTACGCCTCCTGCTTCTACGGCCCGTTCCGCGAGGCCGCCGCGAGCGCGCCGCAGTTCGGCGACCGGCGCGCCTACCAGATGGACCCGGCCAACGCCGACGAGGCCCTCAGGGAGATGACGCTCGACGTGGGCGAGGGGGCGGACATCCTCATGGTCAAGCCCGCCCTGGCCTTCCTGGACGTCATCCGGCGCGCCAAGGAGGAGTTCGACCTGCCGGTGGCGGCCTACAGCGTGAGCGGGGAGTACGCCATGATCAAGGCCGCCGCGCAGCTCGGGTGGCTGGACGGCGAGCGGGCCATGTGGGAGGTCCTCACCGCGATCAAGCGCGCCGGGGCGGACTTCATCATCACCTACTTCGCGCTGGAGGCGGCGCGGCACGCCGGCGGCCGGTAACGGGGGATGCGTGAGCCCATGAAGGAAGACCGGACGTCCCCGCTCCCCTACGCGCTGCGGATGGTCGCCTGGGAGGTGACCCGCCGCTGCAACCTGGCGTGCGTGCACTGCCGCGCCTCGTCCGTCCGCGGACCCTGCGCGGGGGAGCTCGGCACGGCGGCGTGCCTGAATCTGCTGGACGGGATCGCCGCAACGGCCAGGCCCGTGGTCATCCTCACCGGCGGCGAGCCGCTGCTTAGGGAGGACATCTACGACATCGCCGCGCACGGAAACCGCCTGGGACTGCGGATGGTCCTGGCGACGAACGGCACGCTGGTCACGCGGGCGGTCGCCCGCAGGATGGCCGGTGCCGGCATCCGGCGGGTCAGCGTCAGCCTCGACGGGCCGGATGCCGCCAGCCACGACGCGTTTCGCCAGGTGGCGGGCGCCTTCGACGCCGCGCTGGCCGGGATCGACGCCCTGAAGGGGGAGGGCCTGGAATTCCAGGTCAACACCACCGTCACCCGGCGCAACCTGCGGCAGCTCCCGGAGATCCTCGATTGCGCCGTCCGTCTCGGCGCCGCGGCCCATCACCTCTTCCTGCTCGTCCCCACCGGCCGGGGGAAGGACCTGGCGGACCAGGGGATCAGCCCCGAGGACTACGAGCGGACCCTGGAGTGGTTTTACGAGCAGGGACTGCGCTCCCCCATCCAGCTGAAGGCGACCTGCGCGCCCCACTACTGCCGGATCTATCGCCAGCGGGAGGGTAAGGCGGGCTGCGTCCCGAAAGGCCCGGCCACAGCCGGTCATCCCCTCCACGCGATGACGCGCGGCTGCCTGGGCGGCATCGCGTTCTGCTTTGTCTCCCACACCGGGCAGGTCCAGCCCTGCGGCTACCTGGAGCTCGACTGCGGCCGGATCGGCGAGCGGGCCTTTGCCGGGATCTGGGAGAACTCCGCGGTCTTCCAGGCGCTGCGCGACCCCGGGCGGTACGGGGGAAAGTGCGGGCGTTGCGAGTTCATCCGGGTCTGCGGCGGGTGCCGCGCCCGCGCGCACGCCGTGTCCGGGGACTACCTGGCCGAGGAGCCCTTCTGCATCTACGAGCCCGGGGCAGGGACCGGGAAGGTGCGTCATGGATGAGCTCGACCGGAAGATCCTCAACCTGCTGCAGACGGAATTCCCCGTGGCCTCCGAGCCGTTCCGCATCGTCGGCGAGCGCCTCGGGCTCTCCGGGGAGGAGGTCGTCGCGCGGGTCCGGAGGCTCAGGGAGCGGGGCATCATCCGCCGGATCGGGGCCACGTTCGATCCGCGGCGGCTCGGGTACGCCAGCACCCTCTGCGCCGCAAAGGTTCCCGAGGATCTGGTCGGGCGCTTCGTGGAGACCGTGAACGCCTGCCCCGGCGTCACCCACAACTACCGGCGCGATCACGCGTACAACATCTGGTTCACCCTCATCGCGGAGAGCGAGGAGGCGCTGGAGCGGACGCTTGCGGAGATCGCCGCCAAGACGGGCGTCCGCGACATCCTGTCCATGAAGGCGGCCAGGACCTTCAAGATCGACGCGAGCTTCAAGCTGTGAGCGAGGCCATGCCCGAAGCGAACAAAGCCCCCGTCCTGTTTCTCATCGACGGCAGCAACTACATGTACCGGGCCTTCTACGCCATCCGCGAGCTCTCCAACTCCCGGGGCTTCCCGACCAACGCCATCTACGGCTTCACCAGCATGCTGCTGAAGCTCATTCGGGACCACAACCCCGATTACCTCGCCGTGGTCTTCGACCTGAAGGGCCCCACCTTCCGCCACGCGGCCTACGAGCAGTACAAGGCCACCCGCCGGGCCACGCCGGACACCCTGGTGGCCCAGATCCCCTTCATTAAGGAGGTCGTGAGGGCCTTCGCGATCCCCATCCTGGAGATCCCCGGGGTGGAGGCGGACGACATCATCGGGACGCTGGCCCGCCGCTACGCCGGCCAGGGCGTCCCGGTCGTCATGGTGTCCGGGGACAAGGACCTCATGCAGCTCATCTCGGAGCGCGTCACGATGATCGACACGATGCAGGACCGGCGCTACGACGCGGGCGCGGTCCGGGAGCGCTTCGGCGTGGGGCCGGAAAAGGTGGCCGAGGTGCTCGGGCTCATGGGGGATTCCTCGGACAACATCCCCGGGGTGCCCGGCATCGGGGGGAAGACGGCGCAGCGCCTGATCGAGGAATACGGCAGCGTCGAGGAGGTGATCCGGAACGTCGAGCGCCTCCCGAACGCCAAGATCAAGCAGGGCATCCGGCAGTTCGCCGACCAGGCGCGGATGTCGCGGGACCTGGCCGTGATCCGGACCGACGTGGACGTGGACTTCGACCTGGAGCGGGGCCGCCACGGGGCGTGGGACCGGGAGGCCCTGAGGCGGCTGTTCGCCCAGTTCGAGTTCACGACCCTGCTGCGCGACCTCGACATCCGGGACGAGGCCCTGGCGGGGCAGTACCGCACCGTCCTGACCCGGGCGGACCTGGAGGAGCTGGCCGGGAGGCTCCGGGCGGCGCCGTCCTTCTGCCTGGAGGCGTTCCTCAGTTCCGAGGAGCCCATGCGGGCGGCCGTGGTCGGGCTCGCCGTCGGGCTCGCGCCCGGCGAGGCCCATTACATCCCCGTCGGAGCGGGCGCGGCGGGCGGGAAGGGAGCCCTGACACCCGCCCGGATCGTCCAGGCGCTGGGCCCGGCCCTGTCCGATCCCGGCATCGCCAAGCACGGGCACGACCTGAAGAACGCGCTGATCGCGCTGTCGCGCCTGGGCGCCCCGCTGCAGGGGCTCGGCTGCGACACCATGGTCGCGGCGTACCTGCTCAACCCCACCGCGCGGAGCTTCGAGCTCACCGCCGTGGCGGGCGAATACATCGGGCTCGCGGTCCCCTCCCCGAGGGACCTGCTCGGGTCTGGCGCCAAGGCGCGGGAGGCGGGCGAGGTGCCCCCCGCGGAGGTGGCGCCGTATGCCTGCCAGAGGGTGGACGGCATCGCGCGCCTGTCGGCCGACCTGGCCGGGAAGATCGAGGCGGAGGGCTTCCGCGGCCTCTACCGCGACGTGGAGATGCCGCTCGTTTCCGTCCTGGCGGCCATGGAGCGGCACGGCGTCCTGCTGGACAGCGGGCTTTTGCGGTCCATGTCGGTGGAGACGGCCGAGCTGCTCTCCCTCTCGGAGGAGAAGATCTACCGGCTCGCGGGCGAGCGCTTCAACATCAACTCACCCAAGCAGCTCCAGGTCGTCCTGTTCGACAAGCTCGGCCTGCCGCGGGGCAAGAAGACCAAGGAGGGCTATTCCACCAACGTGGACGTGCTGACCGCCCTCGCCGCGACCTACGAGCTGCCGGCGGAGATCCTCGCGTACCGCAGCCTGATGAAGCTGAAGTCCACCTACATCGACGCGCTGCCCGCCCTGGTCAACCCGGACACGGGCCGCATCCACACCTCCTACAACCAGACGGGGACGGCGACGGGGCGCCTGTCCAGCAGCAACCCGAACCTCCAGAACATCCCCATCCGGACGCTGGAGGGGAAGCGGATCCGGCAGGCCTTCATCGCCCGGGACGGCTGCGTGCTGGTTTCCGCCGACTATTCCCAGATCGAGCTGCGCATCCTGGCGCACCTGTCGGGCGACCGGGCGCTGATCGACGCCTTCCGGTCGGGGGAGGACATCCACAGCCGCACCGCCTCCAACCTCTTCGGCGTCTTCCCGGAGATGGTCAACGAGGAGATGCGGCGCCAGGCCAAGGTCATCAACTTCGGCGTGCTTTACGGCATGAGCGCCTTCGGCCTTTCCCGGGAGCTGGGCATCAACCAGAAGGTTGCCCAGGCTTACATCGACGGGTACTTCGAGCGGTTCGAGGGCGTGCGCCGGTATCTCGACGGCCTGCTCGAGGCCGCCCGGAAAAACGGCTACGTCACCACCCTGCTCGGCCGCCGGCGGTTCCTGCCCGACATCAACCACGGCAACGTCTCGATCCGCCAGTTCGCCGAGCGCACGGCGGTCAACACCCCGATCCAGGGGACGGCGGCGGACATCATCAAGATCGCCATGGTCCGGATTTTCGGCAGGCTGCAGGAGGCGGGACATGCGGCCGCGATGATCATGCAGGTGCACGACGAGCTTGTTTTCGAGGTGCCGGTGCTGGAGCGGGAGGCCGTCATGGGCCTGGTGAAGTCCGGGATGGAAGAGGTGGTCCAGCTGGAGATCCCCCTGAAGGTGGAGGTCGCCTTCGGGAAGAACTGGGACGAGGCCCACTGATCAAGGATCACTTTCCCGGAATCCGAAAAACGGCACGCTCGGATCGATTACGCCGCCAGCTAAAAATGCCAAACGACCTGCCGCACGATTGTTTCATTCTCGATAAAGCCGTGCCTTTTTTCCTGCATCTTTATTCATAGCATTCTGATTACCGAAGCGATAATTTTTCATGGAGAGGCTTTGCGCACGCGGCGGCAAACGGGAATTTTCTTTTTCGGAATGAGTCCGAAAAACCGTGAAACACTGCCGGCGCGCGGTTCTTGGCGGTTTTCCCGCGCCGGTCTTTCCGGCACACCGTGATCAGGCCCGATCGATCCGATCGTGGATGCTTCTGCTTGACCTATTGCCAATTAAAAAGTAAATTAGCTACAGAAGTGGAAAAAGCATTCACGCGTCTGTCAGACGGAAAGGAGCAACCCCATGAGTACAGCCGTTCAGCCGAAATACCGGATCAAAGAGCCCAAAGGCCTCTCGCCCCGCATCCAGTGGCTCAGGGACTATTTCTTCCGCGGCGTGCAGAGGCCGTGGAACAACGAGTACACCGCGTGGTCGACCGGGACCCCGTGGGACTGCCAGTACAACGAGATCACCTTTTACATCGTCCCGGAGACCTACCCCTTTCTCCAGACGTTCGTCTCGTCGTTCAAGCAGGCCGCCCGTGACGTGGCGCTGCCCGCGGATTTCTGGTCGCGGAGCCTCCCGGAGCGGAGGGCCTGGTTCGTCAAGGAGGTCATGGTCCGTTACCTCCCGCACGAGATCCTGCCGGGCGACCTTCTGGCCGGCGCCCGTTTCAACATCCAGACGTCCATGTGCCTGACGAAGGAGGAGGCGAAGGTGCGCAACCGCCTGGTCGCGAAGGCCCGCGTGCTCATGAAGTGGTTCCACGACCACGGCTACGGCAACGCCGGGGCGACCAGCGGGCACCTGGTGCCCGGGTACGAGCGCGCCCTGAAGATCGGCTGGAAGGGGATCCGCCGGGAGATCGACGATCGGTACCGCGCCCTCTCCGCGGCGGAGCGGCAGGGACCCATGGGCGCCCAGCTGAGGGCCATGATGACGGCGGCCGAGCTGCCCCGGGAGGTGGCGGCGCAGTACGCGCTCATCTGCAAAAAGCTGGCCGCGAAGGAAAAGGACGCGCAGCGCGCCGACGAGCTGACCCGCATGGCGGAGAACCTCGAGCACGTGCCGTGGGAGCCGCCCCGGAGCTTCTGGGAGGCCGTGCAGGCCCTCTGGCTCACCCACATGCTCATCATGAGCGACGAGAACTACCCGGGCCCGGGCGTGTCCTTCGGCCGCATCGACCAGTACCTCTATCCCTACTGGCGGCGCTCGCTCGACGAGGGCATGGACCGGGAATTCGGCAAGGAGATCCTCAAGTGCTTCTGGGTGCACGCCAACACGGCCTACGACGCCATGATCCGCACCGGCGGCAACCAGGGCATCACGGCGGGCTTCGGCCAGCTCCTGACGCTGTCCGGCATGGGCGCGGGCGGCCGGGACATGACCAACAGCCTGACGTATGCCATGCTGGAGGTCATCGACGAGATGACCCCGATCCTCGAGCCGAAGCCGAACGTGCGCTTGCACCGCAACACCCCGCCGGAGCTGCTTGACAAGGTGGTGGACATGATCGAGACGAGCCAGGGCGCGCCGTTTCTGCTCAACTTCGACGAGCGCTCCATGGCCGGGATGATGCGGGAGGCGAAGGTGGCCGGCTGCACGCACCTGATCCACGAGGGCAACGTCTTCGACTACGCCCCGGTGGGCTGCCTGGAGAACACCATGGTGGGCAACGACCGGTCCGGCACCGTGGACAACAACCTGAACCTCCTCAAGGCGGTCGAGCTGGCCCTCACCGGCGGCCGGGACATGATCGAGTTCGTCGACCCGATCACGGGCAAGCGGGAAAAGATCCGCCAGGACGGCCCGAAGACCGGTGACGCGACCGGGTTTGCCTCCTGGGAGGACTTCTGGGGCGCCTACGAGGAGCAGACGCGTTACATCATCCGGAAGTGCGTCGAGGTGCAGAACGCCTCCGAGGACATCCGCGCGCGGTTCCACCCCACGCCCTATTTGTCCTGCCTGGTCAGGGGCTGCGCCGAGAAGGGGCTGGACATCACGCAGGGCGGGGCCGAGCTCGGCTTCACCACCCTGGAGGGCGTGACGTTCGCCACCACCGTCGACTCGCTGCTCGCCGTCAAGTACCTCGTGTTCGACGCGCAGGAGTGCACCATGGCGGAGCTGGTCGGCGCGCTGAAGGACAACTGGAAAGGCCACGAGATCCTCCAGGCCAAGGCTCGGTTCCGGGCGCCCAAGTACGGGCGCGACGACGACGCGGCGGACGCGCTCGGCAGGAAGGTGATGGACTTCTGGTGCGACGAGGCGTGGAAGTACCGGACCCGCGCGACGAACCGGCAGTTCCGGCCGGGCATGCTCAGCTGGAACTACTGGATCTCGGACGGGTACGTCATGGCGGCCAGCGCGGACGGGCGCCCGAAGGGCCAGTTTCTGTCCAACGCCATCTGCCCCTCCAACGGCGCCGACATCAACGGGCCGACCTCCAACGCCAATTCCGTGGGTAAGGTGCTCGGCGGCAAGGAGCCCCAGGGCGACTGGGGGGAATACCGGAACTGCCTGCCCAACGGGGCGAGCCACACGATCACGTTCAACCCGGCCATCCTGAGGGACCCGGAGCACAAGGCCAAGTTCCGGGCCTACCTGCAGGGATACGCCGAGAACGGGGGCAGCGCGCTGCAGATCAACATGCTCGCCCCGGAGATGCTCAAGGAGGCGCAGCGGCGGCCCCAGGACTACCGGCACCTCCTGGTGCGGGTGACAGGGTACAACGCCTATTTCACGAGCATTGGCAAGGAGCTCCAGGACGAGGTGATCGCGCGCTTGAGCCATGGCAAGTTCTGACCGTCCGGCGACCGGCAGGGAGGGGCTTGTCGTCGAAATCCAGAGGCTGTCGACGGAGGACGGACCGGGCATCCGCACCACGGTCTTCCTGAAGGGCTGCAGCCTGGCCTGCATCTGGTGCCATAACCCGGAGGGCATCCTCCCCCGGCCCGAGCTCCAGTGGATCGGGTCGCGGTGCATCGGCTGCGGCACGTGCCTGGAATGCTGCCCGGACGGCGCGCTGCGCCGCGCCGGGGGCAGGATCGCCATCGACCGGAGGGCCTGCACGGGCTGCGGCCTCTGCGCCGAGCGGTGCCCGGCCACGGCCCTGGAGGTCCTGGGGCGGCCCTGGGACGCCGACGCGCTGGTCCGCGAGCTCGTTAAGGACCGGGCGTACTTCGACAAGTCGGGCGGGGGCGTCACGCTCTCCGGCGGGGACCCGGCCGCACAGCCCGATTTTTCCTGCCATGTCCTGGGGCGGCTCAGGGAAAGCGGCATCCGCACGGCGATCGACACGTGCGGCCAGTGCGGGAAGGCGGCGCTGGAGCAGCAGCTCGCGCTTGCCGACCTGGTGCTGTACGACCTCAAGGAGATCGACCCCGACCGGCACCGGTCGCTGACCGGCCACGCCAACGGGACCATCCTCGAGAATGCCGTCCGCGCGGCGGACTATATGGCCCGGAGGGGCGGAGCGCTCTGGCTGCGCACGCCCGTCATCCCGGGCGCCACGGACCGGGAGGAAACCATCGCCGGCATCGGGGCCTTCATCGCCCGGCACCTGGCCGGCCGGGTGCAGGTGTGGGAGCTGTGCGCGTTCAATAACCTGTGCCGGGACAAGTACGTGCGGCTCGGCAGGGACTGGCCGTTCAAGGATAGCCCGCTGCTCAGCACGTCCGTGATGGAGCGCCTGGCTGCGGTGGCGAGAAACTCCGGCGTGGATCCGCAAATCGTGCGCTGGAGCGGCGCGACCCGGCTGGAGGACAGCGGAGACGTAAAGGAGGTTGCAGAACAGCGATGAAAACGTTTGGCGCGTTCGACGAGGCATCCATGAAGGCGTTCGAGCCGGAGGCGAAGGTCGGCCTCCTGGCGACCGTCAACCCCGAAGGCCTTCCCCACATCACCCTGATCACTGCCATGCAGGCGAAGACCCCCCGGCAGATCATGTGGGGGCAGTTCACGGAGGGCCTCTCCAAGGTGCACGTGCGGAAGAATCCCAAGACGTCTTTTTTGATCCTCACGATGGACCGCAAGCTCTGGCGGGGAAAGGCCGTCTGGACCCACGCGCGCAAGGAGGGCGAGGACTACGTCCTGTTCAACACCAAGCCCATGTTCCGCTACAACGCCTACCTGGGCATCCACACGGTCCACTACATGGACCTCGTGGAGACGACCATCCGGGAGGGCCTGCCGCTCGGCGCCATCATTGTGGCCTCCCTGTTCACGAAGGCCATCAAGGGGCTGGCACGGACCCGCCGCGGGCGGATCCTGAAGCCCTGGGCGGAGGGCATGTTCAACCGGATCGACGCCCTGAAGTTCATCGGGTACGTCGGCCAGGACGGGTTCCCGGTCATCGTTCCCGTCCTGCAGTGCCAGGCGGCCGACTCCACGCGGCTGGCCTTCGCGCCGCTGGCCTACGCGGGCGAGATCGGCGCGATCCCCGAGGGCGTCCCGGCGGCGGTGTTCGGACTCACGGTCCAGATGGAGGACTGCCTGGTGCGGGGCCGGTACCGGAGGCACCTCTCGGTCCTGCCGCTGCGCTGCGTGGACATCGAATGGGTGTACAACCCGATGCCGCCGACCCAGGGCCAGATCTATCCCGAGGTCGCGCTCCGGCCGGTGGAAAACTTCTGATCCATGACCCGCGAACCGTCTGCAACGGGGGAGTTCACATGAGCTACATCCTCGCACTCGACCAGGGAACCACCAGTTCGCGCGCCATCCTCTTCGACCGCACGGGCGAGATCAAGAGCGTCGCCCAGAAGGAGTTCCGCCAGATCTTCCCGCAGCCGGGATGGGTGGAGCACGATCCCCAGGAGATATGGGCCACCCAGGTCGGCGTCACGAGCCAGGCCATGGCGGCGGCGGGCGTCTCCCCCAGGGACGTCGCGGCCATCGGCATCACCAACCAGCGGGAGACGACGGTCCTCTGGGACCGGAAAAGCGGGCAGCCGGTGGCCAACGCCATTGTCTGGCAGGACCGGCGCACGGCGGGCATCTGCGACGAGATCCGCCGGCAGGGGCTCCACCGGGTCACGCAGCAGAAGACGGGCCTGGTGCTGGACGCCTATTTTTCGGGCACGAAGCTGAAGTGGCTCCTGGAAAACGTGCCGGATGTCAAGAAGAGGGCGGAGCAGGGGGAACTGGCCTTCGGGACCATCGACACGTGGCTCATCTGGAAGCTGACCGGGGGAAGGGTCCACGTGACCGACCCCAGCAACGCCTCGCGCACCCTGCTGTTCAACATCCACACCCGCCAGTGGGACGACGAGCTCCTTAACATCTACGGCGTTCCGCGCGCCGTCCTTCCCGAGGTCCGCGACTCCAGCGAGGTATACGGCACGGCGGACGGGTCCTTCTTCGGGGGTGAAATCCCCATCGCGGGCATCGCGGGGGACCAGCAGGCGGCGCTTTTCGGGCAGGCCTGCCTGGAGCGGGGCATGGCCAAGAACACTTACGGAACCGGGTGCTTCATGCTGCTGAACACGGGGGAGGATCCCGTGTCCTCGCGCAACCAGCTCCTGACCACGGTGGCGTGGCAGCTCCGCGGGAAGACTGTCTACGCGCTGGAGGGCAGCGTCTTCATGGGCGGTGCGGTCGTGCAGTGGCTGCGCGACGGGCTCGGCATCATCAAGCGCTCCGCGGACGTGGAGGGGCTGGCCGCCGGCGTCCCGGACAACGGCGGCGTCTACCACGTGCCCGCGTTCGTGGGGCTGGGGGCGCCGTACTGGGACCCTTACGCGCGGGCGAGTTTCCTCGGGATGACCCGCGGCACGAACAAGGGACACATCGCGCGGGCCGCGCTGGAGTCGATCGCCTACCAGACGGCCGACGTGTTCCGGGCCATGCGGGACGACTCCGGGGTTGCGCTCCGGGAACTCAGGGTGGACGGCGGCGCGTCCCGGAACAACCTGCTCATGCAGTTCCAGGCGGACATCATGGGGGTTCCGGTGGTGCGGCCGAGGGTGACGGAAACGACGGCGCTCGGGGCGGCCTACCTCGCGGGCCTGGCGGTGGGCTACTGGCAGAAGCCCGAGGAGATCGCCCGGCAGTGGCAGCCGGAGCGGCTCTTCGAGCCGGCCATGGGCGGCGAGAGGCGGGAGTCCCTCCTGGCCATGTGGCACAAGGCCGTCTCGCGGGCCAGAAACTGGGTGGAGGAGCGATGAATCCGCGGATCCTGCGTGAGGAGGCCGTCGCGGCCGTCCAGGAGAAGGAGCCCTGGGATGTCGTCGTGATCGGCGGCGGGGCCACGGGCCTGGGTGCCGCGGTCGACGCGGCCGTCCGGGGGTTTAGGACCGTGCTGGTGGAGGCGTTCGATTTTGCCAAGGGGACATCATCTCGTACCACCAAGCTCGTCCACGGGGGCGTGCGCTACCTGGCGCAGGGCGACATCCACATGGTGCAGGAAGCCCTGAGGGAGCGGGGCCTCCTGAAGCGCAACGCCCCGCACCTGGTCAAGGACCTGGCCTTCGTCGTCCCCGCCTATGACCTCTGGGCCGCGCCCTATTACGGCGCGGGGCTCAAGATCTATGACATCATGGCCGGCAAGCTGGGGCTGCACAGCACCCAGTTCCTGCGGAAGCGCCAGATGCTGGAGGTGCTGCCCACCCTCGAGCCGCGCGGGTTGAAGGGGGGCATCTGCTATTACGACTGCCAGTTCGACGATGCCCGCATGGCCGTCACGCTCCTGCGCACGTTCCAGGACCTGGGGGGCATCGGGATCAACTACTGCCCCGTGACCGGCCTGGTGAAGCGCGAGGGCCACGTGAAGGGGGTCGTCGTCCGGGACAAGGAGCGCGAGGCCGAGTACGAAATCAGGGCGAAGGCGGTCATCAACGCGACCGGCGTCTGGGTGGACGACATCCGGCGCATGGACGACGTCACGGTCTCCCCGATGCTTTCCATCAGCCAGGGCGTGCACCTGGTGCTCGACGCCGCGTTCATACCGGGTGTGCATGCCCTGATGATCCCCAAGACGGACGACGGACGGGTCCTGTTCGGCGTGCCCTGGAACGGCAAGGTGATCTTCGGGACGACGGACACCCCGGTGCCCTGGGGGTCGGTGGAGCCGAGGGCGCTCGGCGACGAGATCGAGTTCATCCTGGGCACGGCGCGGCGGTACCTGGCCAAGGCGCCGACCAGGGACGATGTCAAGAGCGTCTACGCGGGCCTGCGGCCCCTGTTCCGGGCGGAGGGCGTCCTGCCGACGGCGGCCCTTTCCCGGGACCATGTCGTCCGCGTTTCCGACTCCGGGCTGACCACGATCACCGGCGGCAAGTGGACCACCTACCGCAAGATGGGGCAGGACGTGGTGGACAGGGTGATCGAGGTGGCGGGATTCCGGAACATTCCCTGCAAGACGGAAAACCTGCCCCTCCACGGCGCCGGCGCCCAGTGGGACGGCGCGCTGCGCGTGTACGGAAGCGATGCGCCGGCCGTTGCCGAGCTGCCGGGCAGCCAGACACTGCTGCACCCGGACCTGCCCTACGTGGAGGCGCAGGTGCGGTTCGCCGTCCGCCAGGAGATGGCGCGGAACCTGGAGGACGTGCTGGCCCGGAGGACCCGGGCCCTGATCCTCAACGCCAAGGCCAGCGTGGAGGCGGCGCCGCGGGTCGCCGAGATCCTGGGCGAGGAACTGGGCCGGGACGAGGCCTGGATGGAGCGGGAGGTCCGCAGCTACCTGGAGCTTGCCTCCGGTTACGCCCTGTCGGCCCCGTGAAAGGGCCGCGGGCCGCGGCCGATTTGCCTTTCCCGCCTTCGTTGTCTCGGGTTTATTTTTTCGCGAAGAAGCCGGTCAGGAACTCCTGGTCCACGGGAGACAGGTCGAACTTGAAGACGGCCTCCTCGATCAGCTTCGGCAGCGGCCTGTCCGGGTGATCCCCCCGGCTGTCAGAAATCCACTTGATGGCTCTTTTCAGATCTTCGCCTTCCGGCATGACGGTGCCCATACAACCTCCTGTATCTCAATTTAAGCATGATTCCTGGATCTCCTCCACGCGGCGTAGCGGTGCATGCATCCCAGGGCAAGGATGGCCTTCTGGTTCGTGGGGTAGGAGGGGATCCCGAAGCTTTCGGCCAGGGACATGATCTCGCGGACGCGCTCCGCGCTGGGGCCGTAGGCCCACATGACCGTGGGCTTGGTGTCGTTGCGCCGCATGTGCTCGAACAGCCCCGTGTAGTACTCTGGCCTGAGCATGTCGCTGGCGTAGGCGTTGAAGTAGATCAGGTCGATGTCGTCATCCTCCCCAAGCGCGTCGTAGCCCGCAAGGTAGAAACGGAAGACCTCGGGACCGGCCGCGGCCGCGGCGGGGCCCAGGTCGATCGGGTGGCCGCCCAGGTAGCCGCTGGCGCGGGAGAGCCGGTCGCTGCTGCGCGCGCTCAGCCTCCCGACCGCAAGCCCCTGGGACTGCGCGGCATCGATGCACTGGATCCCGATGGCCCCGGAGAAGGTGATGATGCCCAGGCGGTTCCCCGCCGGCGGGGGCTGGCAGAGGAAGGGCTTGGCGCAGTCGAGCAGGTCCTTGTACTCCTCCACGCGGATGACGCCCGTCTGGCGGAAGAGCCCCTCGTAGAGCAGGTCGTCGGCGGCCAGGGAGCCGGTGTGCGAGGCCATGGCCCCGGCCGCTTCCTGGGACCGGCCCCCCTTGAGGCACAGCACCGGCTTGGCCAGCGAGATGCGCCGGACCAGCTCGAGGAACCGGTCGGACCTCCTGGTGTGCTCCAGGTAGAGGGAGATGACCTCCGTTCCGGGGTCGCGCGCGAGCAGCTCCAGGCAGTCGATCTCGTCGACGTCGCACATGTTCCCCAGGTCGATGATCTTGTTGAGGCCGAAGGGGTACTCGTTGAGCGCCACGGCCTGCGGCCCGTACATCCCCGTCTGCGTGACGATGGAGAGGGCCCCCGTTCTGGTGTATTCGTAGCCCTTCTCGTAGGGCATGGTGGTGAAGCGGTCGACCGTGTTGAAGATGCCCAGCGTGTTCGGCCCGATGATCCGTATCCCGTGCCGGCGGGCAATGGCGAGCAGTTCCTTTTCCCGGATGCGCCCCTCGGCGCCGGTCTCGCCGAACCCGTCGGCGACCACGACGGCCGCCCGGACGCCTTTGCGGCCGCACTGCTCCAGGATGGCCGGCACGTGCCTCCAGGAGGTCATGATGACCGCAAGGTCGATGCCGCCCGGGACCTGGGACACCTCCGGGTACGTCTTCAGGCCGTAGACCGGCGCGGCGGAGGGATGCACCGGGTAGATGTCGCCGGCGTAGTGCCAGCGCTGGAGGTCCTTGATGATGACCGGCGGTCCGAAGAAGGAACCCTCCTGCACGCTGCCGAACAGGGCCACGCTGCGGGGGTTTAAAAAAGGGCCGAGGGTGCCCGGTCTCGCGTTGTTGTCCGTGGGCGTCATTCGCTGTAGGGGGTAAGGGATGCCGGTGCGTGCGCGGACGGTACCGCTGCCGGGGCCTCCAGATGCTCCTCCTGCTCCTTGCTCATCTCCCTTACCTTGTGCCTTTCGTCTTCGCTGAGCTCGTCCATGATGGCCCTGGCCGCCTTCGGATCGTGGAACTTGCTCAGGGATCTCGCCGCCTCCAGCCGGAGTTCGCCCTGCTCGCCCCTCATCGTGTCGATGAGCGGCCCGATGGCCCGGGGATCGCCCAGCTTGCCCAGCGCCTCCGCGGCCCGCCGGCGGATGCTGAGGCTGTAGTTGCCGGTGAGGGCGACGATGAGGGAATCCACGGCCCGGCGGTCGCCCATGTCCCCCAGGACAAAGGCCGCCTCGCGGCGCGTTTCCCACACGTCGTCTTTTAGGGCGTCGATCAGCACGGGGACCGCCCTGGGATCCCGGATCTTTCCCAGGGACTCCATGATCTGGCGGCGGACGGCGCAGCAGTATTTTTTCACGCCGTCGATCAGGGCCGGGACCGCCCTCGGGTCGCCGATCTCTCCCAGGGCCTCCGCCGCCTTGGCTAGGACGTTCCAGTTGTCGTCCTTCTTCAGGGCGTCCACCAGCGGATCAACCGCCCTCGGGTCCAGGGTTTTCCCCAGCGCCTGGCACGCCCTGGCGCGCGCCTTCCATGTCTTGTCGTGCAGCGCCTCCGTCAGGGGCGCGATGGTCCGGGGATCGCGGATCTTGCCCAGCGCCTCGATGGCCTCGATGCGGAGCAGCAGCTCGCTGTCCCGGGAGGCCTCGGCCAGGGCGGGAATGGCAGCGGGGTCGGCGATCTCTCCCAGGGCCTGCGCCGCCTTGATCCGGACGTTCAGGTCGGGGCTCTGCAGGTTCCTCAGCTCTGCCGGCAGCCCGGCCCCCTGGGCGGGTCCGCCGGATTCCGCCGCCATGGCCGGCAACGCGAGCAGGACCGCCAGGACGGACAGGGCAATAGTGCGGGACACGATGTTGAATCGCATGACCGTTCTCCTCAGGTGCGGGTCGCCCCTATATAGCGGATATTGTGAAAATAAAAAACCGATTTTATCGCGCTGTTTTTCCTTGACTCGCCATCCCGCTGCCTTTATGCTTTGAGGTGGAAAAGAACACTGTAATCAACCTATTAGGAGCTTGTTTTGCAGACGCAGGAGCGCTATCCCTACTCGGTGAAGGCCATGCTGCAGCGGGAAAGGTTCGAGAACGTGCTCGACTCCAACATGTTTTCGGCCTACATCGACCGCGACCTTCCCATTCCCAGGGTGGATGACCCGAGAAAGGTCCAGGCGGACGCCGGCGGAATCGAGCGCTATCCCGGCTACGTCCGGTTGGCCAAGATCAACCAGATCTTCAATTACATCGGGTTCATCAAGCGCGTGGAAAACAGGGAGTACATCCGGTACCTCGAGCCCCTTTTCCAGGAGCTCAACGTTTTCCTGAAGGTGATGGAGGAGATCGTGTACAGCCTCAACGTCACCATCCCCGTCGACATCTACGAGGAGCACCGCAGGGGACTGGAGAACTTCCTGAAGGGCTGTCCCCCCTCCGCATCGCACCACATCGAGTGGATCGGCGCGATATGGAAGAACCAGAAGCTGTACCTGGAGCACATCGACATGCTGATCGAGTCCCTGAAGGTCCGGGGCAGGGTGTTCAACTTCCGGGGCGATCCCCTCTACGAGAGGGTCCGTCGTGCCGGAGGGGCGGCCGCCGCAGGCGCCGAGGCGGGCAGGCTGCCGGGGGAGACGGACATCAGCTTCATCGCCAACAGCTGCGTCAAGGCGGCGCGGGACGGAGAGCCCAAGACCCTGTGGTCGGGCGACGCCCACGTGCTGAGGATCCTGAAGCGCATCTATGCGGACGAGGGCCTCGCAGGGGAGTTCCCGCAGATCTACCTGCGCTCCGGGTATGAACCGCTCAACCTCACGCAGATCTTTCCCTGAGCGGCAGGCCGGTTTCGACCCTTGCAGAACGGACGGTGACACCCATGGGGGATCCTTTTCTTTATTCGCCGGATGACATCAGGCTGTCGTACGAGGAGGTCGGCAGCCACCGCCTGTCGAGGGACACCATCCTGAGGTACTCACGCAACGCCCGCGACATCCGGTCCGTCGCCCTGTCCGGGCTGGATCTGTCCGGGGTGCGAAACGTCCTGGATCTCGGCTGCGGCTACGGCTTCTTCTCCGAGGCGCTGGCGTCCCGCCTGGGGCGCGGGATCTCCCTGACGGGGATCGACCTCGTGGAGAGCAACCGGGAGCCGTTTCTGGGCACCTTGGCATCCCGGCGCGTGCGGGGCGAGTTTCGCTGCGGCAGCGCGGACCTCATCCGGTCCATGGAGACGGGGGCCTTCGACCTGATCGTGGCCAGCTATTCCCTCTACTTCTTCCCGCAGCTCGTCCCGGAGATTGCCAGGATCTGCCATCCCGGCGGCATCTTCATCGCCATCACGCACAGCCGCCGCACCATGGGGGAGATCATGGACTACATTCCCTCCTGCATGAAGGAGTCGGGCATCGAGCCGCCCGCGGATCTCATGATCCGGAAGCTCTTCAACGCCTTCTCCTCGGAGAACGGGATGCGGCTGCTGAAGCCGCATTTCGGGCAGGTGGAGCGCGTGATCTTCCGGAACCGGCTGATCGTGCCCCCGGCGGAGGTGTCCCACTTCATCTCCTATCTTGATGGGAAGGAGTACCTTCTGCTAAAGGATGTGCGGGACATGCATCCGGCCGAACTCGACCGGGTCAAGCAATGTTTTTACCGCAAGATCCATGATGCGGCCGGCCTCAGCGCCCAGGGAATCGTGATCACGAAGAACGACAGCGTCTTCCGGTGCCGGAAGGGAACGGAGGCAGGGCCCCGGCATGAATAAGCCCAAGGTCTTCTGCTGCTATTGCGGTGCCGAGCTTTCCCCGTCCCGCATCGAGGGGAGGCTGCGGGATTACTGCCGGAGATGCCGGACCGTCTTCTATGAAAACCCGCTGCCGGTGGTGAGCTGCATCGTGGTGAACGAGGACCGGAGCGTTCTGCTGATCAAGCGGAAGAAGGATCCCTACCGGAGGATGTGGTGCCTGCCCATCGGTTTCGCCGAGGCCGGTGAAGACATGGGGGAGGCGGCCCTGCGGGAGCTCGAGGAGGAAGCGGGGATTCGCGGGGACGTCGTCCGGATCATCGATGTGGACACGGTCCACAATTACTTTTACGGCGCCCTGGCGATCGTCACCTACGAGGTGAAGAAGACGGGCGGGACGCTGCGTCCCGGGGACGACGCGTCGGATGCCGCCTACTTCCCGCTTTCGGACCACCCGCCGCTTGCCTGGTCATCCAACGAAAAGGCCCTCCAGATCTATGCGGACCTGTACCGGGACACCTGGGCCATGGTGGATTCCTTCCGGCACCTGTTTCCCGAGATGGATCTGCGGGAAAGCGCCGTGCAGGGCGCGATTCCGCAGGGGAGCCTGCTGTCCGACGTGCTCATCCGCATGATCCGCAAGGACAAGGGCGAGATCCAGGCCCGGTGGCTCGGGGAGCTGCTGGCGGTCGCGCCCCGGCTCGCCCCCCAGAAACGGGCGCTGACGGCCTTCAACGCGGTCCTGCTGCAGAGCGTGCGCGCGTGGCTCAAGGGAGGCTCGTCATCCGTGGATTTCCGGGGTTTCATCAAGAGGGGCCGGGGCCTCCGGGACAGGGGCGTCACCCTGCCGGACATGCTCACGGCGACGGCGCTCAGCCGCAAATCCATCTGGATGTACGTGGTCGGCAAAAAGATCCTGCAGTCGCCGCTGGAAATCTACACGGCGCTGGAGCTCAACAACCGGATCATCTTCCTTTACGACAAGGTGAACTATTATCTGACCAACGGCTGGTGCCAGTGAAGGATCCGCCGCCGGCAAAGCCTCCCTTCCTCCTGCCGCCGCGACAGCCACGGCAGGTCACGGGCCGCCATCGGCCGGTCATGCCAAAGCCACGGAATCCGGAAACTTGGACGCGCTCCGCAGGGGAGTGCGCCGCCATGATATTGTGGTTGATTAAATTGCGCTCTTATAATATGAGAGCGGCAGAATTTTCAGGACGACCTGACGGACTATCCTCCCTGGCATCATGACAGGAGCGCGATACGGACATGAAAGGAGGCGTAACAGCCATGGCGAATATCACCATCAACGGTAAAAAAATCACCGCCCAGCCCGGTGAGACGGTGCTCAAGGTGGCCAAGGAAGCCGGCATCGATATCCCGACACTCTGCGAGCATCCTGCGCTGGTTTCCTTCGGCGCCTGCCGGATGTGTCTTGTGGAGGTTCAGGGTCAGCGGAACCTCCAGACGGCATGCACCTTCCCCGTGACGGACGGGATGGACATACAGACGGAATCCCCCCGGGTGGTCAGCGCCCGCAAACTGATCCTGGATTTGCTGTTCTCCGAGCGCAACCATTACTGCATGTTCTGCGAGATGAGCGGGGACTGTGAACTGCAGGACCTGGGCTACCGCTACGGGCTGGATCACTGGGCGTACCCGACCTACACGAAGGGCTTTCCCCTGGATGCCACCCACAAGTATTACCTGATGGACCACAACCGGTGCGTGCTCTGCTCGCGGTGCGTGCGCGCCTGCGGCGAACTGGTGGCGAACCACACGCTGGGGTTGCGGCAGCGCGGGGCGGAAACCATGATCCACGCCGACGGCAACATCCCGTTGAAAGACTCGACGTGCATCTCCTGCGGGACATGCGTGCAGGTCTGTCCGACGGGCGCCCTGGTGGACAGGCGGAGCGCCTTCATGGGGCGCAACGTGCAGACGGAGCACCTGGAAAGCACCTGCAGCCGGTGCAGCATCGGCTGCGGCATGAAAATCGTCACCCGGGGCGGCAACGTCCTGCGCATCGACAGCGACTGGGCGTCGCCGGTCAACCGGGGTCTGCTGTGCAAGCGCGGCCGCTTTGAGCCGCTGTACGACGAGCGCCCCAGGATCACCGCACCCCTGCTGAAGCGGAAGGGCACCGCGGTGCCGGCGTCATGGGACGAGGCGCTCCAGGCGGTCTCCGACCAGATCGGCGGCGTGAAGGCCAAGGACCTGGGGGTGCTGGCCTCGACCCATGCGACGAACGAGGCCCTGTACCTGGTCGACAGTCTTTTCCGCCAGGAACTGAAGGCCGGCAATGTCGGCATCCTCAACGACGCGACCCCGAAGCTGTTCGGCAAGGTGCCCGGCAGGCTGGCCGACATCGACGGCAGCGACCTGATCCTGGTGGTGGGCGCGGACCCGCTAACCGATCAGCCCGTCGCCTCCTACCCGCTGAAGCGCGCCATGGACCGGGGCGTGCGGATCGTCGTCGTGGACTTCAAGGAGAACGGACTGGCGCCGTTTGCCTCCATGAGCCTGGGAATGACCGAGATCAAGAAGGCGGTCGCCATTGCCGAACGCGCGGAACATCCGGCCGTCCTGTACGGCAGCAGCGTGACCGAGACGGTGGCCGACGCCCTGAAGAAGCTGGCCAAGAAGGCCTCCTTCATCCCCATCGAGCCCGGCGTCAACACCCATGCGGCGGTGGCCTTCGGACTGAACAACGGGTTCAAGCCTTCTGCCACGAAGGTCCTGTACGTGCTGCTGGGCGAGCAGGACTGGGACTGCGAGGAAGTGCTGAAGAAGATACCCAAGAATGCCTTTGTGGTGGCCCAGGCGAGTTTCAGGAATACCCTGACGGACCGCGCCGACGTCGTCCTGCCGATGGCCATCTGGTCGGAACGCGGCGGCAACCTGACCAACACCGAGGGGCGCCTGCGCAAGCTGAACAAGGCCGTGGAGCCCCAGGGGGAGGCCAAGCCGGACTGGGAGGCCCTGTCCCTGCTGGCCGGCAAGCTGGGCAAGAAGCTCGGCGCCTCCCTGAAGGAGCTGTCGGGCCGGGCTAACAAGCAATTCAAACCATAAGGAGAAACACCATGGCAAAAGTTAAGATCGCGACGGACTGGCTGGCGGGATGCGCCGGATGTCATATGTCCCTGTTGGATATCGATGAGCGTATTGTGGCACTGTTGGAATCCGTGGAGTTCACATCCAGCCCGGTGACCGATCTGAAGCACCCGCCGAAGGAAGGCGTCACGGTAGGGATCCTGGAGGGTGCGATCAGCAATACCCACAACATCGAGGTGGCCAAGCAGATGCGGGAACGGTGCAAGGTCCTCATTGCCGTGGGCGACTGTGCCACCTTCGGGGGCGTCGTCGCCATGCGCAACCTCTGCGGAACGGAGGCGGCGCTCAAGCGCGCCTACCTGGAGACGGAAAGCGTCGTGGACGGCCTGATCCCCGAGTCTCCCGAGCTCGGGGTGCCACTCGAGATGGTGCAGGGGGTCGGCGATGTCGTGAAGGTCGACCTCTTCATACCGGGCTGTCCGCCCAGCGCGGACGCGTTCTTTTACGCGATATCGGAACTGTTGGCCGGCCGCACCCCGGTGTTGCCGCCCGAGCTTTTTAAATATGACTAGAGGAGACACGATATGGCAGCTCAAAAGATAACGATCGAGCCGGTGACCCGCATCGAGGGGCACGGGCGCGTGACGATTCACCTGGATGACAAGGGCGAGGTGGAGCAGACATTCTTCCACGTGGATGAATTCCGCGGGCTGGAGAAGTTCTGCGAGGGCCGCCCCTATTTCGAAATGACCCAGATCACCCAGCGCATCTGCGGCATCTGCCCGGTGAGCCATCACCTGGCGGCGGCCAAGGCCTGCGACGGGGTTGCCCGCCTCGACCCGCCTCGACCCGCCAAGCTGCTGCGCGAGCTGATGCACATGGGTCAGCTGATCCAGTCGCACGGCATGCACTTCTTCCACCTTGCGGCGCCGGATCTGTTGCTGGGGTTCGATGCCGACCCGGCGGTCCGGAACGTGTTCGGCATCATCAAGGCAAACCCGCAGCTGGCCCTGAAGGCCGTCAACCTGCGCCGGTTTGGACAGCAGATCATCCAGAGGCTCGGCGGAAAGAAGATCCACCCCAACTTCGCCGTGCCGGGCGGTGTCAACGCGCCGCTGAGCCAGAAGGACCGCAAGGAAATCGCCAAGGAGCTGCCCGTCATGGCCGGGATCGGCAAGGAGGCCATCAGCATCGCCAAGGGATGGCTCGCCGCCAACAAGGAGACCGCCGAGACCTTCGCCTCGTTCCCTTCCAACTACATGGGCCTGGTGGACCAGGAAGGCGGCCTGCAGCTGTACGACGGCGAGATACGCGTGAAGGACGCGGAGGACAATTTCGTCGCGCAGTTCAATACGGACAGCTACCTGTCGCACGTCGCGGAGCACGTGGAGCCCTGGTCCTTCCTCAAGTATCCCTACTACCGCAAGCTGGGCTGGCCGGCCGGTTTCTACCGCGTCGGGCCCCTGGGGCGCCTCAACGTGGCGGACAAGGTGGGCACGCCGCTGGCCGAAGAGGAGTTCCGGCAGTTCCGGCAGATCAACGGCGGCAGGCCCGTGGAGGGATCCCTCTACTACCACTACGCCAGGCTGATCGAACTGCTGCACTGCCTGGAGCGCACCCGCGAGCTCCTGGACGATCCCGACATCATGTCCACGGACGTCCGCGCCTACCCGTCGTCCGTGAAGATCCCGGGGCAGGGAATCGGCGTGATCGAGGCCCCGCGCGGCACCCTGTTCCATGATTACAGCACCAACGAGGACGGTCAGCTCACACGGGTGAACCTCATCGTGGCCACCGGCAACAACAACTGGGCGATGCACACCGCCGCGGGACTGGTGGCCAAGGCCTATGTGAACGGCAACAGGCTGACGGAAGGCGTCCTGAACCGGGTCGAGGCGGCCATCCGCTGCTACGATCCGTGCCTGTCGTGCGCCACGCATGCCCTGGGCCGCATGCCCCTGGAGGTAACCCTCGTGTCCGCGGACGGCACGGTACTGGATCGCGTGGCCCGCTGATCCGAAAAGCTGAATCCGATGCGAGCGAATGGGCAAGCGGAGACCGTTTGCCCATTTTCATTTTGACTTTGCGCAACCCGTGTCCTATGTTTCGTACCCTGGTGATAGGCTATGGCAATGTAGACCGCGCCGATGACGGCGTCGCCTACCACGTGATCAACGGCCTGAGGCGTCGCCTCGAGCAGGACCCCCTGCCGGAGGACGAAACCGGCCTGGAGGCGCTCGGCGCGGAGGTGGATACGGTCTTCCTGTTGCAGTTGACCCCGGAGCTGATGGAGGTTGTGGCGGGTTACGGCCGCATCATTTTTGTGGATGCCCACGTAGCCGGGGACATCGAAGACCTGCACTGCGTCCCGCTGTCGCCGCAGGAGGATGCGTCGCTGACATTCACCCACCACATATCCCCGGCACTCTTGCTGCTGCTGCTGCGGACCCTCTACCACTGTCAGCCTGACGGGTACATGGTATCGATACACGGCTACGATTTTGATTTCCAGCGCGGCCTTTCAGACAAAACCAGGGCCATGATTGCACCGGCGGTGGACCACATCATGCGGTTGCTTGCCGCATGACCGGCCAGAGAGGGGGAGGAACATGACAGACACAGAAAAAAAATGCCGTGACCGTTCCGCGCACAGGCGGGCGCTGTTCATCCTGGGGACGGCGCTGCTTTGCGCTTCCCTGCTTTGCACGCCCGCGGTTTCACGGGCCGGTTCGGAACAGGAGCAGCATCTGTTCGATGCCGCTTACAACGGGAATCTCTCCAAGGTTCAGGCCCTGATCGCCCGCGGCGTGAATGTCAATGCCAGGGGGAGCTACGGCCTGACGGCCCTGATCATGGCGGCACAGGAAGGCCGGAAGGACATGGTGAAGCTGTTGATCGAAAAGGGGGCCGATGTCAATGCCAAGGCGGACAACGGAACCACGGCCCTGATCCAGGCCGTGATCCAGAGCCACCCGGAGATGCTGGCCCTCCTGCTGGAAAAGGGGGCCGATGTCAATGCAAGCAAGACCAACGGTGAGACGGCCCTGATCATCGCCGCCGAGACCGACCAGCCGGACATCGTGGCGATGCTGCTCGAGAAGGGCGCCGACATGAACGCGAAGGATGCATCGGGCAAGACGGCCATGGACTACGCCAAGGACGGAAATTACGTCTCGGTGCTGCAACGGCTCAGAGGTGCCGGCGCCAAGGAATAGGCGACGCGGTTTCATGCGCGGCATGCGGAAATCCCAAGGAGCGCACAGGATGGTGAATCATATCTTCTCCCTCAATTCCGGGAATGCGAAGCACCGCTGGACATTTTTCAGGGCGGGCGGCTTTGACCAGATCCGCCTGGACAGCGGGTGTCACGGGAAAGCAGCAGACCGCGGCGCACACGCCGCCGGGCAGTGCCCCGCAGGCTCCCCCCAGGAAGGGCGCGGCCGCAAAGTGAACCGCGATCGCGGGGGTTGTCTTTCGCCTGGGAAAACGCGTGGATTCCTTGACAGCCGGAAATTCATCCATTATATAGACCCGGAAGAAATGATAGAGATAGCGTCGCACATCTGAGCACTTGAAGAAGGGAGGGTCGCTTATGTTCGCACCAAAGAAGATCTTGGTTCCCACAGATTTTTCGAAGTATTCGGACAAGGCTCTGCAGGAAGCTGTGGACATCGCAAAAAAGTATGGCTCAAAGATATACCTGCTGCATGTGATCGACGACCATATTCAGCAGTGTGCGGTCGATTACTGCATCACTGCGGAGGTGGTAAGCAAGCTGCGCCGGGACAGCCTGAAGGCATCCAAGGACAAGCTGCACAATGAAATCGGTGCTGCAGCGGACATTAAAAAGCTGGATGTGGAAATCGATGTCAAGGAAGGGGTTCCCACGGAAGTCATCCTCAGCGAGCAAAAGAAAAAGTCCGTCGACCTGATCGTCATCGCATCTCACGGGAAGACGGGAATCCTGAAGAATCTCATCGGAAGCGTCACCGACAAGGTGGTGAGGGGGGCGAAATGTCCCGTCATGGTCGTTAAGCCTTAGATGCATTGGATCTCCGGTTCCTTCCGTGATTGAGGGTGCCTCGGTGCCGGAAGGAACCGTCAAGAAAGTTCGGAACCCAGTTTACCCGCCTGTCTTTAGAAAAGTTTGGATCGTCATCAGGGGGCTGTCATGTCCGGGAGGCCCAAAATCATCGACGCGCTCTCCTATGTTCCCACGGAAGAGGTAGTTCTGAACCTGATTACCGCACTGCCTCCCCAGATGGCCCGCTATCTGAAGGACGTCTTCGGCCCGCGCGTGGCCCCTCTGCTCGGCATGGAAGCAGAAGAGCTGTACCGCATGAAAATGACCCTTTCCCAGGAGGCCTTGAAGGACGCCCTCGGGCCGGCAACCAGAAAACTGGTCACGCCGCTGCCCGAGTTTGTCCGGCAGCTTGATGCCATGGGCGTGGAGAAGGCCGTCATATTTAATCTCGATGAGCAGTCGGCAAGCGGATTGAAAGGGCTTCCCAATGATTACTATGCGGACATCGTGCGCCGGTATCCTGACAAGTTTATCGGCATCGCCGGGATCGATCCCCTGAAGGGGATGGACGCGGTGCGCGAGATCCGCCGCGCATACGATCTGGGCCTCCGGGGGATTTCGCTGCGCCCTTTCATGTACGGCCTGCCGCCCAGCCATGCCAAGTTCTATCCCCTGTACGCCGCCTGCGTGGATTTGGATATTCCCGTCTGGTTTCATCTCTCGGTCAACTACTCCACCCTGTCGATGGAAGTGGAGCGGCCGATCTATGTTGACATCGTCGCGCAGGATTTCCCGGAACTGAAAATCATTGCCGGCCATGCCGGGTGGCCGTGGATACCGGAGATGGTCGCCGTGGCCTGGCGGAGCCCGAACATCTATCTCGACATCGCCTCGTATATGCCGAAGTACCTGGGCATGCCGGGTACAGGATGGGACGCGCTTTTGCATTACGGCAATTCCGTCCTGCAGGACCGGATTCTGTTCGGGTCCACGTGGCTGTTTATGGGGATGACGATTCGCCAGCTGGCCGATGAAGTCCTGCACCTGCCTTTGAAAGATCAGGTGAAAGAAAAGTGGCTGTATGGCAATGCGGCGCGCCTGTTCCAGCTCGGTCCCAGCAAGGAGTGAAACCAATGGAATTGACATCCTTCCGGAAGCCAACGAGGAGCGCCTCCTACTGGGGAAGACGCACCCCGTTCTACTTCCTCAGGGACATGAACTGAGCGCTGGCCACCCTGGAGGTCTTCCAGGACATGACGGCAAGGAAGGACGATGTGCTCCTCAGGGCCGCTACGGGGCTGGAGGGAGGGGTGGTGGCCAGCGGATCAACCTGCGGCGTGGTGACGGGCGGTGCTCTGGGACTCGCGCTCCAGTATGATGAAGCGATTGAAACGAGAGGCGCTCCTGCGGAAGCAGCGCTGCTCGCCGTGGTTGGAGACTATGTCCGCCGGTTTGAAGAACGGCACAAGGCGTCGCTTTGCCGGGAGCGGACAGGGGTCAACTTCTACACGTTGAAGGGACAACTCCGGTACCTCGTTCCCGATAAAATCGTGAAATGTTTACGTCACACCAGCGGAGCCGTCAGAGATCTGCATGGCGCCGCAGGCCGTCTTCGTCCCGTGTCCGACGTCCACTCCCATCCCCGCGCCGTGCACTGTGCCCGCGATGTTCTTAGGGGTATCCGTGAGCAGACAGGCACCGGCTATCCCCTGCTGGAAAGGGTTTCGGTGGTGTTTGACGGCGGACTGGGATATCAGGGACAGATATGCGGCGCCCTGGCGGGTGCGATCATGGGGATCAATCTCCTGTTTGGTTTTGACATTCGCAAGATGACCCATTTACAGACCGCGAATTCCTTCATATCCGGACACCTCGCTCTTTTGAAGAAGAAGCCGATGAACGAGAAAGACCCATTTACCGTCGGCCGGCAGATTGTCAAGAGGTTCAGGGATGAAGCGGGGGCTCTTGACTGCAAGGATATCACGGGCAGGTCCTTTGCCGGATGGAACGACTTTCAGGCGTATGTCGGTGCCCTGGGGGAATGTCGTAACCTGATGGAGCTGATGATACAGGAAGCGTCGCATACCATGCAAGGTTAGCATGGGGCAAGTCAGGGCCGGCTTTCATGAGCCTTGGAAAGAAAACTGGCCGGGAAATCACCCGGCCGCATTGAGGCAGGAAGGAAATAGATCTTGTTCCCGATTCGGGTAACGAGGGCTTACGAAAGCCCGGGTCCTGATGATGGCTACCGCGCGCTGGTGGATCGCCTGTGGCCAAGAGGTGTCCAGAAGGATGCATTGAGGATTGATGAATGGGTGAAGGAGATTGCCCCGAGCGACGGGCTCAGAAGGTGGTTCAATCATGAACCTGCGAAGTGGGATGAATTCAGGAGGCGTTACTTCCGGGAACTGGGGAGCCATCCGGAACATATTGAACGGTTGGCGAGGATCGCCAGAAAGAGCCGGTTGACGCTGGTTTTCGCCGCAAAGGATGAAGCGTACAACAACGCCGTCGCCCTGAAGGAATACCTGGAAAGAAAAATTGGCCGCGGACCGGCGTCGAACATGAAATGATGCGACGTGGAAAGGAGGGGATGTCATGAAGCCGATTGGCCCCTTGATGTGGGAGCACCGCTTGATCGAGAAGATGCTCGGCTTGTTCGAGGGTGAGATTAAAAGGATCAACGAGCGAAACCGGGTGGACACGGTTTTTATCGACATGACCGTCGATTTCATCCGGACCTATGCCGACCGCACGCACCATGGCAAGGAGGAGGATATCCTGTTTCGCGACCTCGAGAGGAAGGAGCTTTCTCCCGAGCATGCCAGGATCATGAATGAGCTGGTGGAAGAACACAGGTACGCCAGGAAGACGGTGGGGAAACTGGTGGACGCGAAAGAGCGGTATCTGAAAGGGGAGCACACCTCCGGGGAGGTGATTGCCTTGATGAAGGAGCTTGCCCGGTTTTACCCTGAGCATATCGAGAAGGAGGACAAGCACTTCTTCCTTCCCTGCATGGACTATTTTTCCAGGGAAGAGCAGGACAGGATGCTTGGCGAGTTCCACGAATTCGACAGGAACATGATCCACGAGAAGTACAAGAAGGTTGTGGAGCTGCTGGGCACTTAAGAATACGGGAGGCACAAGGCGATGAGGAATTACGTCTGCGGGATATGCGGCTACGTTTACGATCCGACCAAGGGCGATAAGGAAGGTGGTATCCCTCCGGGTGTTCCCTTCGAGGATCTGTCGGATGACTGGGCCTGCCCTATTTGCGGTGCCGCCAAAGACGATTTTTCGCCGGAGTGATCCATTCCTGACGACGCATGCGGGGACGGCTTCCCCGGGAGGCGCATCTTTACTAGAGTGGCAGGATGAGGTCATCCAGGTGGCGCTTCGGCACATGGTGCGTCCCATCCGCTTCGCGCCAGTACCTGATATCACCGTTCGGACCAACCTCGTCGATGATTACCGTCTCGACGGGCTTGCCCAGGGCTATCGCGAAGATGATGTCATAGCGCGCGGGTATTCCAAAATCATCCCGCATCGCTTTCCGATTCACGGAGCCGATGATGCACCCGCCCAGCCCTTTCTCCACGGCACCCAGTAGGATCGTCTGGGCGGCGATACCGGCATCGAAATCCGCTGCATGCGCCCTTTCCTTGTCCAGAAGGAGGAAGACATAGGCAGCGGGCCTCTCTCCCTCTGCCGGGCCGGGCCATTCCTTCAAATAGCCGGCCCAGGCCAGGTTTGGAAATATGCGATCGTTCTTATCCTTTGTCCAGGACAGCATGTATCTCAGAGGCTGGAAATTCGCCGCCGAGGCTGTGAGGCGCGCCATGTCCACCAATTCCCTGAGCATGTTTTCGTCAACGGCGACGCTTTCATCAAAGCGGCGACGGCTTCTGTTCTTTGCGACTAGTTCTGCGATCATGATGGTCTCCTGCCTGAAGTGGTTTCAATGCGAAACGGCTCCCTGATCCTTCCGGAGGCGGTCCCTCCAGCGGCCTCGGGCGAAACTCCCGACCGGCATATTTTGAGAAATGTCGGCAAATGTCAATGAAAATTGACGGATGGTCAAAATCTTCGTTCCCGATCGCGGATCACCGCCGGAAGGCCAGCCGATCGCTCTTGTCGCCTCTCCGCTAAATTCCTGTTCGATGACGCTGCCGGTTTTAGCGGTGGATCCGATCCGGATCGGCCCGTGAAGGGAGGTTGCTTTTCACGGGATGACCTGTTGCGACCGTCTCCCGTAGCGGTAATAATGGAGGCTGCCCCGGGTCCCGGCACCCCGTTGATGCACGATCTGGTCAAGCTTTGTGACCTGCTCGGCGGTCAGCACCCTGCGCACGGCCAATCTGTAAATCGACGTGCGGTCCTGGATCTGCCCCCTCAGCGAGCGGATCTGCGCCTGTGTTGCCAGGATCTTTTCCTGGGCGGGGTTCATATCCAGCCAGAGCGATTTCAATTCACCGCGTTTGATGGAAAGTTTATCACGGAGCGGCGCGGTGTCCTTTTCAAGGGTTTCATGCAGTGAGGTGATTTGGGCCTTTTGCCCCTCCGTCAGGTTCAGATGCGGAAGGGCTGCGGTGTCCCTTGCAGCGCCGTGCATCTCGCCGGGCCCTTCCCCGCCGTATTCGTTAGCATTGGCGAAGATGACCGTGACGGCCAGGATTAAGACGACTGCCGGGATGAAGTTCACCGCTCTCACGCCTTCAGGTCCTTTTTTGCAAGTTCATCTTCGGATGTTTGCAAGAAATATACTAGGAGATTCCGAAGATGAAACTTGTTGATTTCGCAATTATATTTTGAGTAGCTGCCGTGCGGTTATATTTGTATGGGCAGTGAATGGATAAAGTGTATCCATTTCCTGTATACAGTTGGGCAATAAGTATCCAGACCGTTGCAGGGTTCCGGCAGGCAGCCGCGGATGGAGCATCCGTGAACGTTATTTCGTGTTTAATGAGGGCACAGTTTTTTGTTGCTTTTGCTCGAGGCTCCAAAGGATAATATCTTGATTGCAACGTGCCGTCCTCGGACCGGAATGAGCGACGGCCCGCGGGGGAGGAAAACATGGCGGAAAATGGAAAGACATCACAATGGGAAGAATTAAAGGAGAGATTGCGGGGGCTGTTCGCGCAGGGGGACAACCAAAAAAAGAAGGATGCCCTGCCTCCCAAGGCACATTTCAGCATCTGGTATTTTCTGCTCACCTTCATCTTGATCATCTACCTGCAACAGTACTTTTTATCCAAAAAGGTGGAAACCATTCCATACAGCCAGTTCAAGCAGGAACTCCTCGCCGGCAACGTGACCAAGTTGACGATCAGTCCGGAAAGTATCAGCGGAACCATCAAGGGAACGGGGAAGAAGGCGGAGCAGGCGTTCATTACGCTGCGCGTGGACGACCCCAACCTGGTCAAGGAGCTGGACGAGCATAAGATCGATTACTCCGGACACTATGAAAGCAGGTTGCTGGTCAGCATTCTCTCCTGGGTCGTTCCCTTCGGGATCATGTTTCTGATCTGGCGGTACTTCACGAAAAAGATGGGGCCGGGGATGGGCGTGATGTCCTTCGGCAAGAGCAGGGCCAAGCTCTTCGCGGAGAGCGAGACAAAGGTCACCTTCGCCGACGTCGCGGGCATCGATGAGGCCAAGGTCGAGCTTCAGGAAGTCGTGGAGTTCCTGAAGAACCCGGAAAAGTTCCAGAAGCTGGGGGGGAAGATCCCCAAGGGGGTGCTGCTGGTTGGCCCGCCGGGGACCGGCAAGACCCTTCTGGCCAAGGCGGTGGCGGGCGAGGCCAAGGTGCCGTTCTTCAGCATCAGCGGGTCGGAGTTTGTGGAGATGTTTGTCGGCGTGGGGGCATCACGCGTGCGCGACCTTTTCGCCCAGGCATCCAGTCAGGCCCCCTGCATCATCTTCATCGATGAGCTGGACGCCTTGGGGAAGGCCCGGGGCGTGAATATCTTCGGCGGGAATGACGAGCGGGAACAGACCCTCAATCAGCTCCTGGTGGAGATGGATGGTTTTGCGTCGAACAAGGGGGTCATCATCATGTCCGCCACGAACCGGCCGGAAATCCTCGATCCCGCCCTGCTGCGTCCCGGGAGGTTCGATCGTCAGATCCTGATCGACCGCCCGGATATCAACGGCAGGGAGGCCATCCTGAAGATCCATTCGAAGAAGGTCCTCCTGGGCCCCGATGTCGATCTCCGCAAGATCGCCGGTCTCGTTCCGGGCTTTTCGGGGGCGGACCTGGCCAATCTCGTCAACGAGGCCGCCCTGCTGGCCGCCCGGGAAAACAAGGAAACGGTGGGAGCGGCGGAGTTTGACGCGGCGATTGACCGGGTGGTGGGTGGCCTGGAGAAAAAGAACCGGGTCATGAGTCCGAAGGAGAAGGAGATCGTGGCCTTTCACGAGTCCGGTCACGCGATTGTGGCGGAGTCCGTCCAGCACGCGGATCCGGTGCACAAGATATCCATCATTCCCCGCGGCATTGCCGCCCTGGGATACACCCAGCAGCAGCCGACCGAGGACCGCTACCTGATGACACGCCCCGAGCTGTTGGACCGGCTTGCCGTTCTTTTGGGGGGCAGGGTGGCCGAGGAACTGGTCTTCGGAGAAATATCCACCGGGGCGCAGAATGACCTGCTGCGGGCAACGGACATCGCCCGGTCCATGGTAACGGAATACGGCATGAGCGATCGCCTGGGACTCGTCACCTATGAGTCCCCGCGTCAGCCCCTGTTCCGTCCCGAGAACTACATGCCCGGCAAAACCTACAGCGAGACAAAGGCGACCGAGATCGACGAGGAAATATCCGCCGTGATGGAACAGACCCATCAGAGGGTGCGCCACATCCTTTCTGAACGCCGGGCCATCCTGGATGATCTCGCCCACCTCCTGGGCGAGAAGGAAATCGTGCAGGGGGAGGAGATCCGGCAAATGTTGTCAAGGCCGGCGGGGCCGGGAGTTCCTGAGCAGCACCGCGAAGGGGTTTGAGACCCGGACCGAGTCTGACGGGCAATGCCGGGAAGATGCGAAAAGCCAGCGTACAGCAGGGCCGGTGAAGGATGTATTCGAAATGGTCAAGCTGAAAAACGTCCAGGGCGCTTTAAATCCCCGGCCGTGATGATTTCATTGCCCTCTCAATTTTGTCGGCCGTCGCGGAGTCGCAAAAGATATTTTCCACAACGTCAGAAAATGCGGCATTGGTCAGTTGGCCTATTGTTTTCTCCGAAACAAAAATGTCTTCCAAAGACGCACTGCTTCTGACGGTCAGGCGGTCAAAGATTCTCCTTTCCGGGACACTGGCAAAAACAATGCTCAATTTAACGTGGACGCGACAGGTTTTCTTCAAATGTAAGATTGAATCTTCGCAGGCAGCTTCCAGTTCGTCTATGTTACCCCCCACCAGCATGTCCCCCCAACCCTGGTGAACGGTGTCCTCCTTCAGATTCCAGGACGGGCTCTCGGTTGCAACCCCGTATCCGAGCCTGGTGAGGCATTCCCTGATGTTCGACGACACGGAGTCGGCCACGTTGGTGTGTTCGGGGAGAATCGGGATGCCGCCGCCGCTGCCGTTCATCACTTTGCCGATCAAGGGCTTGTCCTCCGTCTTCCTGACATCGTTTAGCCCGGCCACGGTCACAGCATAATGCCCCATCTTTTCGCTGGCCGGCTGACAAAGTTTTCCTGTCGGTCGATACCTTAAATCCACGTGATACAGCGGCGGTGCACAGGCTTCCAGGCTTAGCAGGCAGATCATAAAAATGGCCGATCCGAAATACGCGGTCCATATTCGGCCATTCCGGAACTTGTCTGACCGCTGCGGCCTGGACGTGCCACCGGTGATCTCCCCGACCATTAAATCGTAACGGTCCTTTTCATGTGGGTTTCCGAGCCTTCATAGAGACGAGTGTATTCTGAATCCATCAGGGGTGATGAGATCACAAAATCGGCGGTCGCCCGGTTGCATGCGACGGGCACGTTCCAGACCACGGCTATTCTCAGCAGAGCCTTCACGTCAGGGTCGTGGGGCATGGGTTCGAGAGGGTCCCCGAAAAATATCAGAAAATCGATTCCGCCTTCCGCTATCTTAGCCCCGATCTACTGGTCTCCACCGAAGGGTCCGCTCAGCAGTTTAATCACGGTTACATTGAGTTCCTGTTCGATGAGCTTGCCCGCAGTGCCTGTTGCATAAATTTCATGTTGGGCAAGCAGATCTCTGTTAAACTTCGCCCATTCAAGCAAGTCGTGCTTCTTGTTGTCATGCGCCACCAGGGCGATTCTTTTTCTTTTCCCCATCAGCACTTCGTTTTCCATAACCGATGTGTTTGCCTCCTTTCTGTCTATAGGACATATCCATTGGAGACGACGGCTGGATTTTACCCTATTATGATTCATACCAAACGGCAAATGGTTTATTCCTTGTGCTGGATCCTGCCATTGTGTAAGGTAATCATTGAGAGAAAACAACAGAGAGGAAGATCATGTGGGATCCTTCGAAATGTGATTTGTGCGGAGATTGTCTGGTGCGCTGTCTTTACGTGGATTACGATAAGGGAAAGGCTGTCGGCGATCTGCAGGCGCTCATGGAAGGCAGGGATGCGGAAATCCTCCGTCGCTGCGTCACCTGCTGCGCGTGCCGGGAGTACTGCCCGTCCGGGGCGGATCCGTTCGACCTGATCCTCAGGAGCATGGAAGAAAGGAACACCTTTCCGGTCCCGCCCGAGATGGCGGGCATCTTCGATCTGGCGGCATCGATTCCCAGTTCGATCAGCGGGGGCGAGGCCGGCAAGCCGGCCCTTTCCCTGTGCGTCATGGAGCCAAACCTTCCCCCGGGTGCGCTGGACGGGGAGATGTTCCGGGGGATGACCGTCGTCAAGGGGGGGGACTACTTCTGCTATGTCGGCTACATCCATCTGGGCAAGGAAAGCCCCGTCAGAGAACACGCGCGGCGGTTTGTCGACAACCTGGCGGCCGTGGGCAGGGATATCGTGTTTCTTCATGACGACTGCTACGCCATGGCGGAGGTTAAGATCAAGGACTACGGGATCACGGCGCCGTTCCGCCACATGCACCTGTACGAGTACATGCGCGATTATCTGCGGGACCACCGGAGCCGGATCACCCCGCTGGGCAGGAGGATTGCCTATCAGCGGCCCTGCGCGTCCCGATTCACGCCGGAGAAGGACATTTTGCTCGATGAAATTTTCGAGATCATCGGCGTCGAACGCACCGCCCGGCGTTACGACCGGCAGCAGGCCCTCTGCTGCACGGGGGCCTTCGTCCGGGTCTATCCGGAACTGGCCCGTTCTGTACAGGAGAGTAACATTGACGATGCCGTGTCCAGCGGCGCGGACGCCCTGGTCACCCTGTGCCCCATGTGCGACCGGGTTCTCAGGAGGCAGGCCGCCGCGAGGAGGTTGCGGAAAATCTACATCACGGACCTGTGCCGCATGGCCATGGGTGAGCTTCCCTTTCCTGCATCGGCATGATCGCAGGGGGATGCCTTGTTTGCCGGGGCGTGCATTGAAAGGCGCGGCAGTGATTTTTAGATCGATACCGGAAAGGATAACCGCATCATGAAAAAGCTTGAACCAAACGCGCTGGACCGGGTCGAGATTTTGACGCTTCAGGACAACTACATCGAGATGACCGCCATGGACAACACGCCCATCGTCACCCGGGCGGTTTCTCTGAAGGATGGCATGATGCGCAATTCGGTGCTTTCCGAGCATGGCTTCTCCGCCCTGATCACGACCGGCCGTGCGGGGGCAGCGCATACGATGCTCTTCGACTTCGGCTTCTCGGAAGAGGGGGCGGCGTACAATGCGCGTGTGCTCGGTGCGGATCTTTCGAAGGTGGAGGCCGCGGCATTGTCCCATGGCCACGGTGACCACATGGGAGGGTTCGAAAAGCTTGCCGCCCTCATCGGCAAGAAAGGGATAGAGTTTGTGGCGCACCCGGTGGCCTTCCATTCCCCCCGGTATCTGAAGTTCTCCGAGGAATTCAAGGTCCACTTCCCGCAGTACAGCCGGGGGGCCATCGAAGAGGCGGGCATGACCGTCGTTGAGACGACCACCCCCTATGCCATGCTGGGGGGCGACGTCCTGTATCTCGGCGAGATCCCGAGAAAGACGGATTTCGAAAAGGGCTTCCCGATTGCTTACCGGCAGGAGGGCGGCAAGGAGCGATGGGACCCCATCGAGGATGATACCTCCGTGGTCATGAACCTGAAATCCAAGGGGCTGCTCATCCTGTCGGGATGCGCCCACTCCGGCATTATCAATACCGTCCGGCATGCCCGCGAGGTGACGGGGATCGAAAAGGTCCACGCCGTCATGGGAGGGTTTCATCTTTCAGGACCCCTCTTCGAAGGGATCGTTAATCCGACGATCGAGGAACTTAAAAAAATCGGGCCGGACTACATCGTCCCCACACACTGCACGGGCAGGAAGGCGGTCATGGCGATCGAAAGGGCCATGCCGGAAAATTTCATCCTGAATATGTCCGGCACGAGGCTCACGTTCACCGGATAGATCAATTTGGTGCAGGGGCGCCCCGTCGCCTCACGGTATCGGATGGTTCCGGAGGATGAAACGGACAAAATTTGCATACCGTCAAATTGGCATGATTCACTCTCCTTTCAGGGAGCTCGTCGGAATGCCGGTTCAACCGGCCGGCGCCAAGGGAGTCCGGGGAGCTGTGGAGGGCCATCCGGAGTATGAAGACGGGCTGAAGGATCTCGAGGGTTTCTCCCACATTATGCTGTTCTATCATTTTCATCGCAGCAAGGGTTTTACGCTGAGGCCCATTCCGTTTTTAGACTCTGTGCCCAGGGGCGTTTTCTCAACCCGCGCCCCCAGACGGCCGAACCCCGTCGGTTTTTCAGTAGTGAGGCTCCGCAAGGTGGAAGGCAGAATCCTGCACATTGAAAATGTGGACATGGTTGATGGCACGCCCCTGCTGGACATCAAACCCTATGTTCCCGAGTTTGACCGGCGCACGGCCATCCGCGCGGGTTGGCTAGGGAAGGCTAAAGGGACGGTCTTACGTAAAAGGTCGGATCCGCGATTTAGATAAAGGCAAGAAGTTCTGTAAAGGAGGCCTGCAATGAACAGGAGAAAAAGTATCGTCGTGGTGGGCGGTTCCGCAGCCGGCCCCAAGGCGGCCGCCAAGGCGAGGCGGATCGACGGCAGCGCCGGCATCGTCATCCTGCAGAAGACCCCCGAGCTTTCCATGGCTACGTGCGGATATCCCTATTACATAGGGGGATGCTTCAACGACAGGAACATGCTCCTGAGCACACCGACCGGTGTGACACGGGATCCAAAGTTTTACGTGAACGTCAAGGATATCGACGCGCGGATCCATACGGAGGTTACCTCCGTGGACAGGGCAAACCATACGGTGAGCTACCGGAATCTCGTGACCGGAGAGCAGGGAGCGATACCGTATGATAAGCTGATCATTGCCACGGGTTCGATAGCGCAGAAGCCGCCCATTGCCGGGATCGACCTCGAAGGAATTACTTCACTCCACGCCATCGGGGAGGCGGATTATCTCAGGAAGATCAGGGACGAGGGCAAAGTAAAGAGGGCCGTGGTGGCAGGGGGAGGCCTGATCGGGATGGAAACGAGCGAAGCCCTGCACATGTCCGGCATTGAAACCACGGTCGTCGAGCTGTTGCCGCAGATCCTGACCTTCCTGGACTGGGAGCTGGCCAAAATCGTTGAAAGCCATGTCAGGAGCAAGGGGGTTAGCGTGTTCACTGAAAATGGCATCGTTGAATTCCTGGGTGACAAGGGGAAGCTGGCAGCCGCCAAGCTGCAGAGTGGACTGGAGCTGCCCTGTGAGCTCGCCGTGGTGGCCGTGGGTGTCAAGCCGAATGTCCATCTCGCGCGCGACGCGGGCCTGAAAATTGGTGCGACAGGCGGCATTGAAGTGAACGAATACATGCAGACGTCCGACCCGGACATCTATGCCGCGGGAGACTGCGTGGAGACCGTGAACCTAATCACCAAAAGAAAAGAGCTGGCCCCTTATGGGGACCTGGCCAATCTGCAGGGAAGGGTGGCAGGCGAGAATGCGGCATCGGAAAACCGGGCAACTTTCCCCGGTACGATTCAAACCGGCATCTGCAAGGTCTTTGACTTTTCCGCCGGTTCAACCGGCCTCTCGGAGTCCGCGGCGAAAAGTTCGGGATACAACATCATCGCAGCAGTCAACGCGGGTGCGGATAAACCGTCCTACATGGACGGCGCACTGCTCATCACGAAACTCGTTGTGGAAAAGACATCCGGAAGGATTCTCGGGGCGCAGTGCGTCGGCCCGGGCAACGTGGGAAAACAGGTGGCACAGTGGGCCGTGGCCATTCAGGCGGGGCTCGATTTGGGCCGGATCGTGAACGCAGATCTGCCGTATGCCCCTCCCTTTTCCCAGGCCATCGACCATTTCATCACCACGGCGCACGTCATGCAGAACAAAATGAAGGGCAGGATGAAGGGCATCTCCTCCGTGGAGGTCAAGGAGAAGACAAACCGGGGCGAGACACCTTTTATTCTGGACGTCAGGGGCCCGGACGAGTACGAGGCCATGAGGCTTGGCATAGGAGAAAAGCTGATCCCCCTGGGAACCCTGAGAAAGCGGCTCGACGAACTGCCCCAGGACAAGGGCAAGGAGATCATCTGCTATTGCAAGATCTCGCTGAGGGCGTACGAGGCCGCGCTGACCCTGGGGGCCAACGGCTGGCGAAACGTCAAGGTCATGGAGGGAGGCGTTGCGGCATGGCCATACAGCCGTGAAAAGTAACTCAGAACCACAGCAGACAGCATCAAAAAGATAGCCGGGAGGAACATCATGTTTGAAAACTTGAGCCGGGAACAGTTGGAGGGGATCCTGGACGCGCTTCCCATGGAATTTATCTTTATCGACGAGCATGAAAGGCTCATATACGCCAACAAGGGCGATAAAAGATCGCGTCCGCCTGATGCAGACGTGATAGGCAAAGACATGCGCGGCTGCCATCAACCGCAAAGCCTTCCCATGGTGGAGGAGTTTGTCGCCAACCTGAAAAGCGGCAAGAAAGACGAGGAAGACTTCTGGATTCTGTTTCCCGGCCAGAAAATATTGAATCGCTTTCTCGCAGAGAGAGACAAATCTGGCAAATACCTGGGTATGATAGAGTATCTGCTTGACTTCAAGGCCATGCAGGAACTGGCGGAAGCTAAAAAGGACGCCCATGCGCGCGATTACACTGACGCGCAACCCGACAAGAGCGAATCAGGAACCTGACATGCCCTGAAAAAAATTTGACCTGACAATAAATATCAGGTCTTGTGCTGACTCCTTCCAGCAATGTGGTTTTGTCATTTAATCTGTTTATGCAAGCTTTCAATCCATGGTGATTAATACATGGCAGCCTTGACAATTTCGTTAATTTAAACTATAATATTATTTACTTACACGAAAAGGGCAAACCACCCGAAAGGGTGGGGCGCAAAGCCGCTGGCCTAAATCTGTTCGGGACTTGGATATGGCAGCAGGGTTGCCGGGTAGTGATTGCTTGTTATTGCAGACGAGCTTCTTCAGCTGTTCCCCACAGCTCACCCCCTTGTTCAATCACCATGAACCAAAACTTGGCCACAGCCCTGTCCCTGAATCAAAGGATCTTGTTAGACAGGGAGGTGTTCAGCATGGTGATTGCAAAAGGAATCAGCATAACACCTTCTACCGACACTCCCATCTGCGGGCTGCCCCCATGTGTTCAAATGAGATTTATCAATAGTCAGGCAAGCGCAAACTCCCAGTACCGTTGATGTTAGATGAGGGTACGATGGGCTGATTATTGAAACCCCGTTACGAACGATAAGCGGGGTTTATGTTTTTGATATCAACCGGGGAGGATATCCATGTTCCAAAGGAAGGGGAAAAGATGGCCTTAGTCCGCTGTCCGGGATGCAGAAAACAGGTCAGTGATAGGGCCTTTAGATGTCCTGAATGCGCACATCCTTTGGCCGGGGGAGGGTCAACGCAGGCCAGTGATGGCAAAATTCAGACGATAGAACCGACATCAAAAAAATATAAACTTCAAAAGTTATTATGCTTGATGCTTGTCATCATCTCTCTTGTCTCTGTAATAGGACACATTGGCCTGAGAGCCAACCCTGTTATCCTCATTACCCTGGGTGTCCTTGCTTTTATTTTCGGTCTTATATGGTATATCGGTTTCGAGCTTCTTGTATGGTGGCGTCAACGATAAGAGCGACAGTCGGATTCGGTTACTTGAGATGATCATACTCTTTCTGCCCGTTGCCGTTGCATGAGGTTGAGCCCCCCGGGATATCGACCTGATCTAAGCCATTGCGCCTCCCCTTGGGAAAAGCGTAAAATGATTTTTAAACACGAATGCATCGGGTCTACATTGACTGTTTACGAAGACACCCCCTGATACATACTAGGCCAGTAACGGGCCATATGGATGGTCATCCTCAGGCGGTGCCAGGGCGTCTTTTTTTCCTTGATGCCCTATTTTCCCTTTTTTTGCCGGGCTTCTTATGATGCGAATCTTTCGAGTATAACACCTTCACCAAAGGGTTCCCATAGATGGAAAAAAACAAGATTTCCTCAAGCTGGTCTCTGAATTTCTGGTAATTGTCAAGCACCGTCACAATGCTGTCCGAGGCACTCTTTTCGAAAATCAGAAACGGGTTGTCCGGGGAAACCGGGCTGCGTTGCTTTTTCACGACTGGTGCCAGCATCCTGAAGATCATCATGCAGGGGCTTACCTTGTCAGAAAAGATGTATTTGTTCTCCCGATGCGGATGAAGCTGCCTCAAGATATGGGCAGATGTCTCCGTGGAAAACATCCTCACCCATGGGCTTGCGAAAGTATTGTAGAACCAGTCATGTGTTTCTGATAAGGCCTTGACCCGGCTGAAGTCCCCCTCCTCTTGCTTCATTTCCTCCTTTCCTTCGTTCAGGGCCGTAAGATCCTTCATGCTGCGCTCCTCAAACCGGACATCATAATCACCTATGTCCTCCTTCTTGCCTTTATCGACAATCACCATCTCATAGAGTCCGGGAGGCAGTGTATCCACCACGTCAATATTTTGGATGATTTCCTTGTGTTCTTTTTGGGCGATTTTTGTGCCGACAAAAATGCCAAGATGCCCGATGTGGGGATGCAGCAAGTAGACGATTACCTTGCCCAGCCGTTTTATCTCATCGGTGGACCGATATTCCTTGATGATCCAGTCCAGGGCCTGCTGCGGAGGGGTAATGTTGTCTCCTTCCGATGCAAAGATTACCACGGGCTTCGTGATGTCTTTCAGGCTCAGGAGCTTCTTTCGGTCAAGGCTCAGCTTTCCCTGTTCCAGCTCATCTCCTATGAAGAGATGTTCCACGATGGTATGCATTTCCTCCTTGGCCATTTCACTGTAGCCGTCCCACTATTTTTCAAAGGTGAGGTATCGCTCCGCTTCGCTGTCGATGTTTGCATAGAGGCTGTACTGTTTTGACCACAGCGTATTTCCTGGATTCAGGTTTTCAAAATTTTCTTCCAGCCAGGCCCCGTCAAATTTCCCGTTTCCCAGATCGGAAAGTAAAGAAACCATCCAGATCCCGCCAAGCAGTCCGCCCATGTATCGCATCGGGTTTTTCCCTTGAACTCCTGACCAGTAGGAAAGTGGAGTCCCATTTAAGACCAGAGGTCCGGTTAGATCGGGCCTGTCGGCCCCCAGGAGGGCCACGGCCCAGCCCGCCTGACAGTTGCCGATCACCGCCGGCTTTTCAGCCTTGGGATGAAGAAGGGCAACTTCTTCGATAAAGCAGACCTCCGCTTTTTCGACATCTTCCAGCGTCTGCCCCTGGATGGGTTCCGGATGGAAGAGGATGAAATAGACGGGATGCCCCTGGGCCAAGGCATCGCCGATTTCGGAATCCTGCTTGGAGCCGCCGATCCCCGGACCGTTTCCGGCCCTGGGATCGATAACTACGATGGGGCGTTTCCGGGGATCAATGGTATCTGTCTTTCCCGGCAGGATCTTGGCCAGGTCATAATTCACCGGCCTGTCCAAAGTCCGGCCCTCCAGGATCACTTCATAGTCGAAGACAAGGACCGGAGGTTCCCCTTTCTTGATCGTGTCAAAATAATTGTTCCCGCGCCTCCGAAGGACATCCATGAAGAGAATCCAACGCTGGCTGGAATCGAGCCAATACTCATAAGCCTCTTGCATCCAGTCGAACGCCATGACCTGATTTTTAGAACTCACTTTTTCATTCATATCCTACCCCATGCGATGACGATTGCTAATAGAAATAGATGCTCAATGATAGATATATTGCTGTTTATTCCCTGGTGCAAATGGGGCGAACCCCGTTGCGCATCACCAACAGAAAAACATAATAGCCATTATCCGAATTGCACCACCCGCTCCTGATTGCGGGAGGTACAGACGTGGCGCGAGAAGCCGGAAGTGCAGGCACTTCAGCGGCTTGTGACACTCACTGCTTCAACTGGCCAGCAATGGCTTCATTCAAGGCTTTTTGTGCTGCAACAAGTTTCTTGTACTTGGAGGTTATTTTAGCCAGATTCCGGGACAGCACCGCCTTTAACAGATCACCTTCCAGTTCGGCTATATCGAGCCTCCTGTAGTAATCCATGCTTTCCTTGAGATGGGCGAGAACGATCTTACCTGTTAGGACGGGATGGTTGTTCGTAACATTAGCGTCTTTAAATCTCGTCCCGTGCTCTAGTTCCACTTCCAATCCCATACGGAAATCTTCGAGAGGTATAGGCATATGCTCCTTATTGACCATGGCGAGGATTGTTGAAGCTTCTTGTTTCGAAACGGCCGCTTCAATCCGTTTTGACCAGTCATCCAAACCAATCTCCCCACAAACCCTTCTTACCTCCTTCGCCGTCACGTACTGCGGTAATTTCATCTTTTTTCTCCTTTCGTGAAAGATATGCATTCTTAAAATTTTTGTTTATCCTGTGCTAAGTAGATTGCTTTTTTAAATAGAATAACCGCCCTATGTTCCCATGAGGCGGCTTTTCTCATTGATTGGCTAACAATAAGCGTCTTTTTTCGTCAGTCAAACGCCATATCAGTTTTCCACACCTTCCAGACATTGCCCACGAGATCCGGTCCGGGTTTCAATACCATCTTGCCCGGCTTCCGTTCCCTTGCTTTTGCGAACCAGCTGGAATGCCTGGACTTGCCGGATGGCTTCCAGGACGTTCAGGCCTTGATCTCCTGAGCCATATCCGCCTCCTTTCATCTAGATTTCAACATTATCAGAGGGATTATTTAAACATGATTCTTATAAGAAATCTAATACGAAAATAAAATTTGTCTGTTAACCACTTTCCCCTGAAAATAGATTTGTGACCTCAAGCCTGATTTTTATAGACTTTTGTATTTTCTTCACCATGTGGAATAGCCAGTCCGGGTTAAAAAATTTCCCCTGCGTGCTCTTAAGGCAACATTGA
>Ga0326728_10002132_pt1 | contig 67100 bp, 72 predicted proteins | sample MB3enrmetagenome_FD_207602 | JGI IMG/M metagenome (GOLD analysis project Ga0326728, IMG submission 207602) | Lab enriched peat soil microbial communities from McLean, Ithaca, NY, United States - MB31MN | ecosystem: Environmental > Terrestrial > Soil > Wetlands > Peat | place: USA: New York... | reverse complement strand
AATTGGCTAAACTTGGTCTTGAACGAAATATATCTGATGAAGAATTCTTGGTCCACGGTGTCATTATGATGCAGACTCTGTTTTCAGGCGGAACCACAACTAGAGGACTACAAGTGGAGAAAATGAGAGGCGTGAGCGTAAACACAAACCTTGTCCCCTACACAATCGACAAAACCGGAATAGAAATTTACCCAACTATGTCCCTATTCAGAGAAAAATAGAGCCAAAAAGCACACACTGTACAAATTTAGTTCCTCCGTCTATGGCTTCAAAGGATTATGGTAAACGTTGCTGCAGGTTTTCCGAGAAGCGACAAAGACTTCTACAAGATTGACCACGGCTTATTCGCGCCAGCAGTGATAATGATAAACAACGCAAAAACAGGCAGAACATTCAAAGCAGGACAAATTAACCCTAAGGTATTAGCTGAATCCTTAGGATTCTAAAACTTTCTTTTTTCATTTCAGTTTGAATCTTGAAAGAACAGGTACTGCTATAGCAAATGCGACTGGTATCGTGTAAAGAGCTACTGTGCCATTGAAGAGTGCGCCGAGTGGAAGAAAAGCCAAGGCTGCCGCTGGCTTGTATGAAAAGCCGACAGGGGACGGTTGTTGGAGCGCAAAGTAGTTTACAACCGACGTTACGGCAATACGGACGATGATTCCTAAGCCCGTTGCAGATATGATTATCACTTTAGCATGCTTCTTAAGGATATCAGATAAGTTTTCTGTTTTGCAGCCCCGAGTTGCAATCAGGTATGGGATATAGATGCCTGACATCATTGAGAGAATTGCAACAAGGTTATAAAACGGTCCCAGTGGCGAAAATCCTCCGTTGAAATAAATTGTTAGAATGACCGTATTTATCGCTGATATCATTAAGCCGCCTATTACTCCAAGGGCTAAGAAAGCTACCACGATTGGTATTTCCCAGATTTGGTAGTATAGAAAGGGTGCGTAAGGAGCTGGAATTTTTGGTCCAGCCACATTTAGGGCTGTAGTGAGCGCAACGAATATTATTATTAGTGCAAGTGTTTTGGTATTCATCTTTGTTTGTCTCGTTTGGTTGTTCAATGCAGCCGTTAGCTATTTAAGAGTAGTTACTCAAAAAATGGTAGTGGCTGACTTAAAATTTGGAAATAATGATAAATAAGCCTACATAAGATAAGATAAGATACAGGGAAACGCAATTGTCGGAAACAATCCAGTTCACATCATCTGGCGAAGTTAAACGGTGGCTTGAAAACAAGACAAGCTCAATCCTCTCGCCAGTGCATGCTCAAGCAAAAAAATTAAGGGACGATATGAACGCCGCAATCGAGGCGGTGGGGGACGTAAGCCAGATGCTCTTGGATAATAGTACAAGAGAAATCGATAGAAGAAACATGAAAGTTTACAATCGAGCCAGAGCGCTAAACAAGCTTGCTCATTTATTTCTTGACCGTCTCAAAAAACTCGCTCTTCCGGAAGAAATCTCTTACGATACCTTAAGTAGATATGCTCAGGAAATTCAAAAAGTCTTTATTGTAATCGATATCGACATTAAAAATTGGTTTCCAAAAATTTCACCCTTCTTCATTATGGATAGAAGAAAATTCGTAGCTGTCTACGAAAGATCTAAACAAGCATATGCCACCCTCAATGACTTTGTCACAAAAGAGTACGTTAAAACTAAAACTTTAGAAGAAGCCTTCCAGCTTCTAAATGAACTTCAAAATGTCCAGCAACAGTTAGTTACAATCGGGGAAGAAAAAGAAAAAATAAAGGATGAGCGTATACCGATCGAAAAAGAGATCACTGAACTAGAACAAAAAATTGCTGAGTTGAAAAATAGCGGACCGATTGATAAACTAAACGCGGTAAACGCAGAGATAGACGTGTTAAGCGGTGAATTGAAACATTCGATTAGGTATCTGCAAAAACCCTTCATAAAAATGCAGGCATTAGCCACCTCGGGGGGCGGAGGTGGAATAACTCCGGATGAGCTTAGCAAGGTGAATCAGTATTTGGCGAATCCTTTTGACGCGTTGATAGCTGAGGAGATTGGTTATCCGATGCTTAAGGAGATTTTGCAGAAGCTTGAGAGTTTAATGGCTGAGGACAAGCTTAAATTAAAATCTGATAAAGCAAGGAAAGCCGAGCAGACCTTAAATGAGATACTCAAGAACGACTCGCTCCTAAAGCTTCAAATCAGATGCGTGGAAAAGGCAACCACAAAAGAACAGTTGTCAGGTTCTCCGATGATGGAGGATGTAAAACGCGATCTATCTGTGTTTCAGGCGCAAGTTGACCAGCTAAAAGGGAGAAAAACTATTATAGAAACACATGAAGCGGTCAAAGAAAATGCGTACAAAGAGGCAATTGATAAAATCAGCAATCTCAAGCGGTCAATTGAAAGAGATATTTACAGCTCAATTGAAATAAAAGTTCAAATCCCATAGTCGCCGTGTTAGGCTTTGGATTTATCTTCACTTGTCGAAGAAGCTTTAAGCATTCAAAACAGCAGCTTCATCGAGACATTGGACAAAGCCAAATCCTTGCTGCGTAATGAAAACGGGCAAATTGGCAACTTAACCATTGTGAATCGGTTAGTTAAACTTGAACCGTTAGGCGAAGCATTAGTAATCGGCGACTTACATGGAGACTTTGCAAGCCTCATCATTATCCTGCAAAGCAGTCGATTCGTCGAGAAAATGGAAAAAACCAAAGAGGCAACGTTGATTTTTTTAGGCGATTACGGTGACAGAGGAGCCAAATCAGCAGAAATTTACCACACAATTCTGAAGCTTAAGCTTGCTTTTCCCAAGCAAATTGTTCTGTTACGTGGAAACCATGAAGCGCCAAAAGATCTGTTAGGTTATCCGCATGATTTGCCCGTCCAATTCCAAAACAGGTTCGGGAAAGATTGGAAGGTGGCTTACGAGAAGACCCGTGCTTTATTCGCTTATCTCTATAATGCTGTGTTTGTTAAGGACCGCTATTTGATAATCCATGGCGGCGTTTCTCCACAAATCCGAGGTCTCGAAGACATTGCTCAAGCTCAAGAAAACCGCAACGAGGCTTTGCTGGAAGATCTGCTTTGGAGCGACCCCGACGAAAACCTACAAGGCCTCTCTTCTTCGCCGAGGGGTGCAGGGCAACTCTTTGGGAAAGAAGTAACGGAAGAGATTCTTGAAAAAGTGAACGCTAAAATTTTGATAAGAGGCCATGAATCAAGCGATTCAGGCTTCAAAATTAACCATGGCGGCAGAGTCTTAACTTTGTTCTCAAGAAAAGGCTCACCCTACTTTAACAGGTATGGCGCATATTTGCAGTTGCCTCTTTCAGAAAAATTCGAAAACGCCTGGCAGCTAATTCCCTGGATTCACCAGTTTTAATTATATTCAAAATTCTGGAGATACAAACCCCTTCTTGTAATTCGGAATATGGATTTCCCGACTAAAAAAACGGCGGTTTACAGCCTGTCTTTTTTTATGAAATTATGAATATGTTTTTGGCGTTGCATTTTTTTGAAAGTAGTGATTTTAAAATCAAATAGGCTAAAGGTGGCCATGTCGAAACGCTTAATTGTTCCTAACGCTAGCTGAAATTATAATTATTGCTTCTTAGTGCAATATTGATTAAGCTGTAGGTATCATCAAGATAAGAATCAATCAAATTAATCAAGGCAAGAGGTTTAATGGTTGCAGAACGAAAATGCCATTCAAACGATTAATCTAACGAAAACATTTAAATCAAAAATTCAAACCTCTGAAACCAAATTTTATAATCGTAAAACAATCTCCGTAAACGCTGTTGACAACCTTAACTTTGAAATTAAAAAAGGGGAACTTTTTGGGCTTCTTGGACCAAACGGAGCAGGAAAAACAACTCTGGTTAAAATGCTGTGCACCCTTCTTCCGCCAGACAGCGGAACCGCTTTAATCAATGGTTTCGACATAATCAAGGAGCAAATGAAGGTTAAGCGGTCACTTGGCACTCTTTTCAGCGTTGGAGAACGCGGCTTCTTTTGGCGGCTGAATGGTTACAGAAACCTCGAGTTCTTCGCTTCAATCTATAATGTGCCAAGACAAAAACGGCATGAACGAATCATGGAAGTCTTGAAACTTGTGGGTTTAGACAACAGCACTTTTCAGTTATTCCAGAAATATTCTGGCGGAATGAAAAGAAAACTCGCACTCGCAAGAACCCTCCTTCCAGACCCGCCCATAATTCTGCTTGATGAGCCAACGACTGGTTTAGATGCTATTTCTTCAAGGAACATTAGGGAATTTGTCAAAAAAACCGTTCAGGAAACAGGCAAAACAGTGCTCTACACTACTCACTATATTGAGGAGGCAGCGCAAATCTGCACAAAAATCGGCATTATGAAGCAGGGAAAAATCGTGGCTCTTGGCACTCCTAACGCTTTGAGAGATAAAATCAAAAACGAAGAGGCAATTGACCTGATAGTTGAGGACATTACGCTGGCTCAAATTGAGCAAATGCGTTCCTTACAAGGCGTAATTAACATAACTGAAAAAACCGAGGAAGTCTTAATGCCTAACCAGCAGAGCTTGTACGTTGAGCTCAAAAGTGTTGACCTGTTGCCGTTAATCTTTGACTTCTTGTTTGAGCAAAAAATTAAGTTAGTTAATTTTAAGCGAGAAGAACCCACCCTTGAAGATGCGTTTATTGAGTTGACTAAGAGGGCATGAGCGATGGGTGTGTGGGCTGAGCTAGAGAAAATCTGGTATTTCATGAAGCGAGACATGATAAGCTTTTCAACTTACAAGACTAACATTGCCATACTTATCGTTACAGCACTTTTTGGCGCCTTATCATTCGCCTATCTTGGCTCAAATGCATCCGTGCAAAGCGTGCTTCAATTGTACGGGGAGAACTTTACAACCTACTTACTTATCGGTTTAGCTTTCAGCACTTATCTAACCCAAAGCCTCACATTAGTCCAAAAAACAATTAATCCATGGGCGCTAGAAGAGGTTTTGGTTTCGCCAACAGGCTTATCGACCTTCATTATTGGCAGCTCTATCTGGAGCTTCATCTGGAGCACGGGGGTAGTGGCGATTTATCTTGCTGTCGGCGTGTTTATTTTTGGTGTTACTTTGAGTGTTAACTTTTTGGGAACAATTATTGTTTTAGCCTTAGGCATCAGTGCATTCATCGGTTTTAGCATGATTGGCTCAGGAATCCTTATTTTAACCAAGCAGGGAGACCCTGTTAGTGCACTTATAACTATTGCAACAAGCTTGTTCGGCAACACGCTTTTTCCGCCACAAGTCCTGCCGCCCGCACTGCAAGCTATTGCTTATGTTTTGCCGCAATACTACTTTTTCAAGTGCATCCGACTGATGCTTACGGGATGGACCATACAAATGATACTTCCTGAACTTTTGATTTTAACGTTAATGTGCGTAATACTTGTTCCATTAGGGTACGCTATTTACGCTTGGTGCCTAAAAACCGCAAGAAAAAACGGAACACTCTCATGGTTCTAGATTTTTAGTCGCGACGTATATTTGAATTTTTAAGGGTTCCATTTCTTTACTAATCATGGAAGTCGATACGCGTCGAAGCGCTTGAGAAAAATCAGATAATATTTACGTCTAATAACTGCTTTAAGTGGATATGTTTTTTATTACGCACAAATCGTTAATACCGAAATTCAGTTTTATCTGTAATAAGGGTTAGGAATGGGCTCCAAATTAGAAATGTACGTTGATCTTCTGAATGTTTTAGAGCAAAGAGGGCCGCTGAAGGTGTCGCATATTATGCTTGAGGCCAAGGTTAACTGCGATGTTCTAAAAGAATACTTAAATTTTCTGATTAAACAAGGACTAATTGAAGAGAGAGAGGTTGAGAAAAGCGGCGTAGTTTATGCAAACACTGCTCGCGGTACAGCAGTCATCAAATTCTTTACTGAACTAGACAGAGCACTTTCCGCTAAGGAAGAAGACGACAAAATATTGCCAGTTCCCTATTGAGACTGGCTACTCGAGAGGTTCTCCAGTTATTATCTGCTTTTTAAAAGGGCAATCACGCTAACATTCAAAATAATCTTAATATCCCAATTTTACCAAAAATGTAGAGCACCAGAGCAAACAAGCGCAAGTAAATTTTATGAGGAATAGTTGAAGTAAGATGGCGAAGGGAAAATTGAAACTAATTTTTATTGGATAAAGCGTGCTTGGTGCTCTTAAGGAGTGGAGTTAAGGCTTGGATGTTTTAGTCAATTCGGGTTATTTTGGTTCCAACAAATAGTGAGTCATCATCCTTTAATCTGAAATATTTACATAGTCTTTGTCCTCTTTCTGTGATAGAATATACTGTTCTGGCTCCAAGGGTTTTTTCCATGATTAAGTTTAACTTGACTAGAAAGTTAAGGTCTTCTTTTGGCAAGACTAAATTGAAGTCAGCTTTGCATGTTATTTGTTTTTGCGTCGAATTATTGTTTTGGTGTTCTGTCATTTGCTCAGTTTGGCTTCGAGAATTTTCTGGAAATTAACTTCGAAAGCTGCTGTTGGATTTTCAAGTTTCCATGCTTCAAGCACCAGCGGGTTGACTTCGCCGATAACGCCAACTTCTGAGCCAGCAACGATTACCTTGCCAGTTCTGCCATCGATAAAGCTTGGATGAGCAGTCTCTTTTATTTGCCAATCCACTCCAAAATTGCTCATAAACGCGTCTAGAGCAGACTTTATTTCGCTAAAGTTCGAGTTTGCGTGCGCTGTTGCGGCACAGAGCCATTCTTCATCCCGCGTCTTAGTCTCTTTAGAATCGTCTAACAGGGTAACTTTGCCCAACTCGAATATTTTTTGGGGAAACTCTACAGATTGATTATTGCTGAGAAACTCCAAAAGGCTCGGCAGCAGCCAGTTGCGCAGGCACGTCATGGTGACGACTTTAGGGTTGGCAAGTTCCACGTTCTTGGTTTTTTGCGTGTTCATTTTTTCGAAGAGGTTTTCTTGATTGGTCAACATGTAGGTTAAGATTTCTTGGTAGCCCAAACCAACCATAAGTTCCCGTGCGATATCGATTAAATGCTGATCAGGCTTTGCTCGCCCGGTTGTGGCTAGTTCGCGCCAAAGCGGCTCAATATTATTGTAGCCGTAAGCGATGGCGACGTCCTCTATTAGATCGACTTGGTGCATTACGTCCACGCGGTAGCATGGAACAAGCACCTCTACGCTGTCAGCCTGCGTTTTTTGGATGCCTAAACCCGCCGTTAACAGAAGTTCAGAAAGGTGATGTGCCGAAAGCTTAAGCCCTAAAAGCTTATTCGTGTACTCAGCACTCAAAGGCACGCACCTGCCGCTAAAATCGGGGGTTACCACCTCTTTGTCTGGGTACTCCGATTCTTGCGGGTAACGAATTGTTGCAGAGTAAGCTTTTCCACCGTGGTCAATCAGGGCCGCAGTTACCAAGTTAAGCGTGTTGAGGACGGTTTTGTGGCTGGTCCCTGTGACTTCAACTAGTAAATTTCTTGATTCCTCAGTGATCTTGCCTAAATCGTTTGAGTTGATGATTGGTGGGAAAGACAAAACTTTGCCTTCGAAATCAAACAGCATCGGGTAAAGCGGGTTCTTCTTAACTATGTGGCCATACTCAATGCCCTTTGGATGTTTCTCGAGAATCTCATCCAAACCCGTCTTTTCAGTAAATCCCAAGGGAACAAAACTAACCTCTTCTGGCTTAACGGCAGTGTACTCTATTGGTGGCTTGATTAAGTCAAAATTGTAAATGCCGATGGAGGTTTTCTGGCGGCTTCGACCAAACGTTTGGTCCAGCTTATCTTGAAGATGCATGAGCCCGCGGATTATCAGGTCGGTTAAGTGGATGTCTTTTATTATGGAGCAGCAGATGAATGGGCGGATGTTGTAAAGTTTGGCGTTAACGTTTACTTCTATGGCTGGTTTGCCCACCGTGTACTGCCTTGGACCCTTTTCTAGTCCAAGATAACAGCGCAGTCCCCTTGCTAAGCCTTCGGCACTCCAAAGGTCAGCACGATTTGTATCCTTCATTTCAATGCTTAGAGTTCCCTCTTCTTTATTGTAGATCTTGACTTCACCCTTAACTAGAGATAATACGGCGTCAAGTTTTTCGATGTCTATGCTCTGTGGATTTCCAAACAATTTGCGTGCTGTCTCTTTGCCAATCAGTTGCTCCAGTTCATCGTATTCTATGTCGATTGTGGGCATTTTATGTCACCTGTTTTTTCCTTAGCCAATCAAGGTCTTGGCTGAAAATCATCCGTATATCCTCGATGCCAGCACGCATCATAAAGAGACGGTCAACGCCGAGTCCCCATGCGATTACGGGTTCTTTTACGCCGAGGGGCAAGGTGACTTCTGGGCGGAAGATTCCTGAGCCGCCGAATTCTACCCAGCCGTAGCCTTCTTTGTAAGCGCTCAGTTCCACGCTGGGTTCTGTGAATGGGAAATAGTCGGGTTTGAAGCATACTTTGTCTGCTCCAGCAATCTCCACGGCGAACTTGCCCAAGACGCCTAAGAGGTCTTTCAGGGTTAGGTTTTCATCTATGATTATGCCTTCAACCTGGTTGAATTCTGACAGGTGGGTTTTATCGGTTATTTCTGGTCGGTAAACGCGGGCGATTGAGAAGTGTTTGCTTGGAACCTGATAATTTTTGCTCTCCAATGTTCGGGCGCTGAGGCATGTGCCGTGACCACGCAGAATCAATCGCTGGGCTGCTAGCAGTGAGTATTTGTATCCCCATCCTGTTGAACCTGTTATCCAGCCGTTCTCATGCGTCTCCGCAACGTGAGCCACACTTTCACCATGTTGGCTTATCTCGCCGTACTCTGGGTCTTTGATGTAGTAGATGTCGCTTTCTTCCCTTGCAGGGTGGTCCTGCGGCACGTAGAGGGCGTCGAAGTTGAAGAAGCTGGTTTCGACGGCTGTGCCTGTCATTTCTTGGAAGCCTGACTGCACGAGTTTGGCGCGGACTTCGTCGAGGAACTGCAGGTAGGGGTGTTTTTTTCCAGGCCATGTTTTGGCTACGGGTGCCTCAATATTGTACTTTTGCAGTTTTGAGGTGTGCCATTTACCTGTGATTATGTCCTGAGGCGTCAGTTGGGTTATGACTTCCGGAGCACTGACTTTTACACTGATACCAAGACCAGCAGATCCAGTTTTTACTAAAGCCTGTATGCCTTGCGGGGTGATTTGGAGTGTGCGCGTGGTTTTGGGCTCGATGGTTAAAAGCGTGCGTTTTTTCAGCTGTTCGGCTGCTGCTTTTAGTTCTGGGCTTAGTTCTTCCATTGCTGCTTGGTGTTTGTCGTTTAGCTGTTTGAGTAGGGCTTCGTCGCTGCCTTCTGCAATGAACGCTTGATGCAAAAGCGGCTCGATAATGCGTATTGTGTTGTCGCTTGAGGTGTAGAGTGCCCATTTTTTTCTTATCGCCCAGCCAAGCGCAATCTGAACAAACTCCGGTTCAATTCCCGCTTGCTGTGCCGCTTTTTTGAGATCCGTTGCTCCTCCGAGTGCTGCTACGGCGTGGATTAGTTTGCGTTCGGGCAAGCCGTTTTTTGCGTATTGTTCTCCTTCAGCGGTTAGTTTGATGACGTTTTGGTATTCGGCGTGTATCTTGATAAGGTTTTTTTCTTGAAGAGTTAGCCCAGTGCGCATGACTGCTGTATCTGGGAAACCGCAAGTTTCAATAAGTTGTTCTACTGAAGCTTTTCCGCCGAGCATTTCTAAAGCGGAGAGTAACCGTTGTTCTTGTGTTCTGAGCTCAACCATATAGCTTGCCTTCATGCGTGTAAATTGGTTTTGTTAAGGGATATTTCTTGCGTCACAAATAAAAGCATGCTGATGAAGACCTCATTGCGAAGTTGAATTATTGGAGTGAAAAGTGGTCAGGGGTTGTCTGGAACTTTAGTACTAGAGAGGGGGAAACTCCAGACGTTTAACCTCTAACCAGTTGGGTTATCAACAGAGTTAGCATAAAAAACTTTGCACAAAAACCCCCTCAATAGCGAAACATAGGGCAAAAGCTTCATTGTAAACTCGCAATCTCGATTTAAGGGATAACTGGGTTATGTTGCCGCTACTTTGCGAAGCTCGATTTTTTCTATGTCTAAGCATTCGTCGCAGAGGTCAGAACTCGGTCTCCAAGACCGTCTTTGCATGACGACGCGGGGATACTGCTTGCAGCTTTTGTACCAATGCCACCTGTCAGGCTCAGGTCCCTTAACATACTCTGCCAACCTAAATCTCCTAGTAAATATATGAAGCAACAATTATTTTTAATTTGCCCTTCGTTGCAGTATTATTAGGCTAATTCAAAATTTACTAATATACCAAATACCAGTTAGAAGAAAATCGCTGTGGGCTTGGCTTCTTTTAGCTTATGGCTCTACTTTGCTTTGCCAGCCTTCTTAGCGCAGGCATCACTGCAATACTTCTTCTTACTGTCAAATGTCGTATACGTCTTTTTACAAACTGGACACTTCTTTTCCATTTTAAATCCCCTAACGTATCTAATACTTGCTTTATTGGCTAAAAGCTTTCTCTTAAGAAAATATTTTTGTGTATGGATTCAGTTCTTGGCTTTATCTTAGAGCGTTTGCGTGTGCTCAGTATTACGGCAGCTATAACTGCTGCTGCAACGGAAATAGCTATGGCTTCAGCAACTGGCACATTATCCCAGTGTAGTGTCGCGTTGTTGGGATCAATTGTCGCGTTGTTGGGGTAGCCACGGCTTTCCCAGTATCCGAGGTAGCTTGAGTCATTGGATACATCGATTTCTGTTACCCATTTTATCCATTTGTATCCCCATTGGTTTTGAGCTATGAGCATGAAGGGAAATCCTAAAATGGCGGGGAGGGTGACGTTGTTTACGTTGTAGGCTAATATTATGTTGTTTTGCACGACGTAGTCCAATGGAAGCTCGGTTGAGTAGCCGTCGGGGGCGTAGAAGATGAGGGTATTCACATTCTCATTTGGGCTGACGCCTGCTTGTTGGAGGAGGTCGTTGATAGGGACGCCTTGCCATAACATGGTGACACTCCAGCCTTCTACGCAGAGAAGCGTACCCACTTGCTGGACTGATGGGAAGTTATTGACCACGTCATTGTACGAATACACCATGGTCTGGTTCACGAGGCCAGTGACGGTCAGGTTGTAAGTTGCCACGTTTATGTTCAGCGTTCCCATAATTTCAACATCAGGATGATTATAGATATCATTGATGAAATCACTGATTGATGTCAGGCTTTGACCCTGATATTGATCAACTTCTCCTGGGTAAATCGTTGGGGGTGATGGTGCAAAGCTTGGTGTTGGGGTTGATATGGGTGTCGGTGCAGGTGTTGCGGTTGGTGTGGGTGTTGAGATTGGTGTTGCGGTTGGCGTGGGTGTTGGCGTTGGAGTAGGCGTTGGTGTGGGTGTCGTGGGAGGTTTAATAATAACGTTCGGAACAATGAACAATGACACAGTCAGTATTACGACTAACAGTATTACAATTAGAACTATTTTTTTGTGCCGTTTAAGAACTTGCATTTTACATTAATATGAGATGTTTAACGTATTTATTTATTTAGCTTTTGAGCGAGTCGGACATTTAATCTTTCCTTTTTCAATCTTCTTGATGCTGATAAAGGATATTTTGCCGCAAATTCAATTTGTCTTTGGTGATGTGCTTTTTTTCTTAGAAAACGTGGCTAAAGCCACAAGGCTTATTAGTAATTCCATTCAAAAATAGGAATGGTACCTTCGTGAATAAGCCTATTTTTGTATTGATTGTTTTCTTTTTGCTTTGGGGTTCATTGACGGCTTTAGTTCATGCCCAACAGACATTTACGATTCCGCCTCTTAGCGAACGAACTGTAAAGTTGAATTTGAATCAGGGCGAATCTGTTAGTGGCACAGTTTCTGTTTCAGGCGGTACTGGAACAGGCGTCGATTTTATGGTAAACGACCCCAACGGAAAAGAATTGCTGAGTTACAACTACACCTCCTACACGAGTTTCGCGTTTTCAGCGTCGATTACTGGAACATACGTATTGAGTTTTGACAATTCATTCTGTTCCTGCGCTGGCGGCAAAAATGTTACGTTAAATTATTCCGTTAATGACAAACCAGTTCCAGTAAGCTCACAAGGTGGATCTAACGGAGGGTTCCCTATCGTAATAATACCCGTTTTAGCCATTGTAGTTGCAGCGATTGCCGTAGTTGTTATCTTAATTAGGCGTCCAAGAACAAACAATACTAATAATTCAATGATCAGCCAAGCTACGCGCACTCATTATGCAATTTTTTTTATGCATATACCACTAAATAAAAATGAAGGATGAACAAACGAATGAACGCGGAGTCGGGAGCAAAAAGCAGATTCAACAAGAAATTGATAGCTATTATCTTTATCATTATCGTTGTCGTAGCCGTCGTGGTTTCCTGGCAGATCTATGGGCGATCATCCACAGCAAAACCTCAAGTTACTCTTCCTACCCTGAGCTTGACCCTTATAGGGGCCGAGGGACAAGAAAAGGTTCTGGACTCAAGTGAACTCGCCGCCCTAACATCTTACACTTCAAATGGAGGATACAGTGGAGAGGGGACGATGAAAGGAACGATTTATACTGGGAACTTCACAGGGGTGCCTGTTTTAACTCTCTTGAACTTGGTTGGCGGTGTTACCAGCAACGAAAACGTGACTTTCACGGGCTCAGATGGTTATCAGGTGACATTTACCTATCAACAGGTGCACGGTCAAGAAATAAACACCTTCAATCCAACGACAGGAGCTGCAGTACAACCCTCGCAGCCGTTGACGGTGATCGTTGCCTACTACTCCAATGACACAAACATAGTTCCAGGCAAAGGCCCCCTAACCGTAGCGATTGTGGGACCTCAAGGCTTGTACACAAACGGCTATTGGTGGGCATATCTTCTGGTGAAAATTCAGGTTATCTCAGCATAACCTGTTCTGCAATTGTTCTGGAGCTTTTTGCGACTTTTGGACAAAGCCCGAATTTACCAATTTACTAAATACAGACAGAGGAAACACTGTGACTTGGTTCTTTTCAGCTTATGGCTCTACTTTGCTTTGCCAGCCTTCTTAGCGCAAGCATCACTGCAATACTTCTTCTTACTGTCAAACGTAGTATAAACCTGCTTACAAACCGGACACTTCTTCTGCATTCAAATCGCCTCACATTTACTTAATACCTGCTTGTATGAGCTAAAAGCTTTCTCTATAGAAAGCGATTTTTGATGATCTGATTCAGAAAACTTCTGTCGGTTGGATTAAAATTTAATCCCCCACACTGTCATTCTGTCACTCCGTCACTCATTCAATCCCAATCACTCAATCACTCGTACCTGCCCACCCTCCTCCTCTCTAGACACACATGAAAAAACATGCTGCGATGAGTTGATGCACATTTTTTTCTGGTCGTTGCAACATGGAAAACGCGCCAGTTATGGTAAGATGGTCTTGCTGCTACCTTAAAAACAAGCTAAAACAGTTGAAGCTTACAGCAAACCAGTTTCCTTATGCTCGATTAACTCCTTAACCGTAACCAGTTTGATATCAATCCTATTCATTCTTGCTCGAGCTACAGCCGCATGAGCTTCACTATCGAAGCCGAAAGCAACCATAACACCACTCCTAGCCTTTGCTTGCGTAAGCGCATTCATAAAACTATCAACCTGGAACCTACCCACACTATCAGTCTGCTTAATCACAAGCGGCGCATTATCGCCTGTAAATCCATCAATACCTTTCCTAGAATCCAAAACTGAACCAGCATGCCCTCCAAGCCTTTGCATAACCCAATTCTGAAAGTCAAAAGAAGTAAAACCCTTAACTTTCTCCTCTGAAAGCCTCATCTTCCTAAACATTACGAACCCAGCCATCGAACACAAAACAACAATCACTGCAACAACCACAGGCACCGCAACCGAGGCAAAATTGAATCCTCCTCCAGCACTCACAGGTGTATACCCAGAACTACCAGTCGCTGGGGAAGAAGTCTGGGTTCCAGTTCCTGATCCACCGACTGTTGAAGATTGGATGGGTTGTGCAGCGAACGACATCGAGCAAGCGAAATCTGGCTCATACTCCAAATCCGAAAAAGTAATTGTTATCCACACAGATCCTTCGGGGGGCAAACCGGTTGTACTTAAAGACTGCGTTTGAGTGGCCTCATTTGGGATACGCACTGTAGCAGTAGGAACACCATAAACCTCAACGTTCTCGTTATTTACGAAAAGCCCCTTTACGGTTGTTCCCTGCCAATTTCCCTCAAAACTCACTTGCTCAACAGTTACGCTTGGCTGAATAAGATATCCATAGACTAGGAATGAGTGGCTTGTTATTTTACCCGTACCGTGATCGCCTAGGCATTGCACCAACGCTGGCACAGCAATGTTTAAGAGTGAAAAAACAAGAATCGCCATCAACAAAACCGTTACAACTTTACTTTTTTTCAACTGCTTCCCCCAACCTCAAATTTATCCAACATATCGTCAATAGTTTTATAGCGCGCCCAATGCCAAGGTTAGCTAACTGTAACTTCAAGGGCTTTCTAAACCCCACGCCCTCTATTGGAACAACTCATTATTAACAACTTTGGATAAACACTTATTACTTAACTTAACGAATTTGGTTCGTTTTGTTTATATATCGGTATATTGACTATGGATGTGCAAAAAGAAGGAATATCTTAAGTATGGGTTCCAAGTCTCCAAGAGGCGAATTCGCCGCAAGACAACTAAAAAAGAAACGGAAGAATTTCCGTTGGTCCAACCGTTACTTTAACAGGCGCATGCTTAGGCTAGACGAAAAAGTAGACCCGATGCAGGGTGCACCTCAATCACGGGGCATCGTTCTAGAAAAAGTAGGCGTGGAATCAAAACAGCCAAACAGCGCCATCCGAAAATGCGTCCGCACACAACTTATCAAAAACGGTCGAGTCATAACCGCGTTTTTACCCGGAGACGGCGCACTCAACGTCGTTGACGAACATGACGAGGTCGTTGTTGAAGGCATCGGCGGAACCAGAGGCGGCGCAATGGGAGACATCCCCGGAGTCCGCTGGAAAGTAGTCATGATAAACGGCGTATCTCTAAACGAGCTTGTCTACGGACGAAAACAGAAACCAGCAAGGTAATGCTCATGAGTACACAAACAGTAGCCCAACCACAAGACATCAAACTCTTCCAAAAATGGACATTCAAAGACATCTCAGTCCAAGACATCGGGTTGCAGCGCTACCTCAACCTTACACCCATGGTCGCACCCCACAGCATGGGACGACATGAACACCAACGTTTCCGCAAAGCCAAAGTCAACATTGTAGAACGCTTAATCAACAGCCTCATGCGCTCAGGCAAAAACAGCGGCAAAAAAGCCAAAGCAACCAACATTGTAAAAGAAACATTCGAAATAATCAACTTACGCACAGGCAAAAACCCCATAGAAGTCCTCGTCAAAGCCGTGGAAAACGCTTCGCCATGTGAAGACACAACACGCGTCAGCTACGGAGGAGTCGTCTACCACCTATCCGTCGACGTCGCACCACAACGCCGCATAGACCTAGCTATCCGTCACATAAGTGAAGGCGCAAGAGCCGCAAGCATAAACAACCCACGAAGCATCCAAGAAACACTCGCAGACGAGCTAGTTTTGGCAGCAAACAAAGACATCAAAAGCGCAGCCATCGCTAAACGCAACGAAATTGAACGCGTCGCTCAATCAAGCAGATAAACTGCCGAAAAAAAGCTTTCTTTTCTTTAAAAAACCTCCGCACAGCAACCAAGCACTCACTAAGCGTCAATTTTAAAAGGCTTAGGCAACCTAATGTTTTTACTGATTTTCAATAGAAGAGTGAAAGCATGAGCAACGATAAAACTGGAAACATCAACCCGAATACGACAAGCACAGGCATAGGTGAACGAAAAATAATAGAAATCATCGCCAACTACCTTGAAGCCATGCCCAATTCCCCCGTGCCCTTCGGAGACGACATTGCCGCCGTTAATATTGATCAAAAACAAGTTGCCGTACTAAAAACTGACATGCTTGTGGGAAAAACTGACGTCCCTCCAAACATGAGCTTATGGCAAGCGGCACGCAAAGCAATAGTTATGAACATCAGCGATTTTGCTTCTAAAGGCGTCCAGCCCACGGCAGCTCTTGTGTCGCTCGGGTTACCCAGAGGTCTTATGCGAAAAGACATCGAAGAAATTGCCCGTGGACTCAACGCGGGAGCACGAGAATACGGCGCTTACATTATTGGAGGCGACACGGGTGAAGCCTCAGACTTTATCATTTCAGTTTCCCTTTACGGCACCGCCGAAAAAGCGGCACTAATGCTGCGTAATGGGGCTAAGCCGGGAGACATCTTGGCTGTTACAGGTTTCTTCGGCAAAGCAGCTGCTGGCTTACGCTTGCTTTTGGATAAGTATTCCGCTTCCGCGGACATGCGTAACGTGCTGTCGGGTGCAGTTTGCATGCCTAAAGCTAAACTAAAGGAAGGCTTAACACTTAGCCGCTCAGGCGCAGTGTCGGCTTCTATCGATTCCAGTGATGGTTTAGCATGGAGCCTGCATGAGATTGGAAAAATGAGTGATGTCGGCTTCCTAGTTCACAGTGTTCCTGTTGCTGACGAAGTTAGACGATTTGCCGAGTTTAACCATCTTGACCCTTTAGAGTTGGCGCTTTACGGCGGTGAAGAATACGAGCTTGTGGTAACAATCAAGTCTAAAGCGTGGGCTGATGCCGAAGCCGCGGTTGAAGCAGTTGGCGGGTGCCTTTTGCCTATTGGAAAAGTCACAAAGGATACCCAGATGCTTTTGGACGTTGATGGAAAGAAACGCGGTATTGAAGCTCGCGGCTGGGAGCATTTCAAGAGTAAGATTTAGCTTGACAGTCAAGCAGGTAATTGATAATTGTTATGCATGAAGCCGCTAAATATGGTTGTTTGCCTAAACTGATTTTTTCGCCGTACCTAAGAGCAAACGTTTCTGCTTTTTTAGGCAAACCAACATGGTCACCGAGCACGAAGACAGCATTGTCAGCAAGTTCTGTTTCAGCTATGTTTTTTCCACCTTCTTCTAAAACATACACGTTGCGGCTTTGGGCTTCTTTTTTAAGTAATACTTCAAAACCTGTCTTGTCTACGCTGACGCCAGGATGAGACTTGCCAGCGATGACTTTTCTCAGAATTTGCTGCCAAGTATCCACGTCCGTTCGCACATCATAGAGCGTGCTCCCGTCGATTTGTATGTGTAACGGCGGATTAGGCGGCCCATTCAATACGGCATGAAAAGTTACGTCTCTGCGTATGCCATGTGAAAGAAAGAGACTGGTAACTACGCATTCGTAGACAATATCTAATCGTCCTGCATCGTGCAGGTTGCTGAATGCTGAATTGGTTTTTCCCAAACGTGAGAACAAGATGAATTCTTTAGGCAAGACAACCACAGTTTAGTGCTATGCAAACTTACCTTAAAGCGCTTTCCAAGCCAATCAGTTCAAGCGATAAAAAAATAAAAAATTTCTACAGTAGAACGTTGAATAGGATCAAGAGGTTGTGTATCACGGCTATAGCAAGGAATAATATTATGCTAAAATAGGTAACTCTTAGAATTTGAAACGTAATTTTGAACGATGCCGAGTTTTGGTCTGGAGACCTCATGAGTGTTTTTTGTGCAAAAATAAGCGTCAAAGCCGCGGAAACGGTTACAGTTAATTTTACGATTACAAAAGCTGAAAGGTTCGAACTGACTAAGCCTGCTAATACGGGGTTGAGCTCCCGTGTGCCATAGTACAGGGTTCCTATAACCGTGGTTAAGCAATCCATGGAGCCCATAAAGATTATAAACAAACTTGGAAGGGTGTGTGTACTCTGCAAAATGGTTTTTCTCCTTTCTCTTTGAGAAACCGTTTTTTAGCTGCCACGTTACGAACGCGCTTAATCGAATTCTTCGTTTCTTAGAACGATTTTTTAGGTTTGCGCCAGAGTCCATTGCAGCTTTGTTGACAACTATAAAATGTTAAAATGTGTTTTTATATCTTCACTAGTCCGTGTGAGGGGCTAGTAGAGAACAGATAGCTTGAAAACTATCCAAGCTCGCTTAATTTTTACATTAAAATTCTTTTAATTATCCCTGAATGGGCGGCGTTTTTTTCCATGAATACGCTTATATTGTTTTCGCCAATGCTCATGCATAGCACTTTAACGTTTTCGCCTTCAACAAGCACACTTTCCAGTACGCCAAGATTGAATTGTCTTCCGATTTCTTGGCAAGAATCATGGATTTGAGATGATAAAATAGCATTTTCAGTAATTTTGTCGGGTTCGGTAAAGTCTAGTATGGCTGAGGTGTTGCTTCTAAGAATGTAGCCTATGACACCTTTGAGTTTACGTATTTCAGCAAGGCTTGCGCTTAGGCTTGCGAAAACAGAGTTTTCATCCTCAACCGATGTTGTTATGGCAACTTGGTTGTTCAATGCTGTTTCAGCTTCGTCGGCGCTTGTTTTTTGCTTCAACAATTTTTTCTCCTTGGCGTGTGATTTCTGGTTTAACTATTACGAGTTTGCCTTTGCTGGTTTGCAGGGCTTGCATTATTTTTTCTGGAAATTGTATTATGCCTTTGGCGCTGTGGCTTGTTTCTTTGATGGGTTTGAATCCGCATATGATTGCCTTGCCCTCTAAGGTTTCGATATGTATCTGCGTGATTTCCTTGTCACCATAAATATCGTGCCATTTGGCGATTACTTCGCTATCTACCCGCGCAATGTCACTGGGAACTAGTAAGCCCCCGATTTTTTCTATCATGAACTGGTTCACGGGCGGTTCCGGAAGCATCGGTTCAGAACTAAACGATGTTGACATGTCGGGGATTGGTTCACTCTGCATTGTTTGCCCATCTGGTAGCACTATTTCTTCAACCGGTTTAACTTCACGATTTTTAGCTTGGGGTAACTCGTTGCCTGATAGTTCAGAAATTTGATCTACAAGCTTCACAATGGTTGGAACAATGACCCTGGTTAACATTTTAACCATTTTTTCGTCTGCCGTACGTGAAGAAACATTTACTAAGTAACTATTGTTCATGGATGTAATGCTTAATTGGCTGTTTGCGCCTTGGATGGTTAAAGTTTCTATGCCGCCGATGTTTTCAGCTCGGTCAGCTATGTCGTTGAAGGCAGTGATCAATTTTTTGTTTTGGTCTTCGGCGGCGGTTTCGGTGCTGGCTATGATTTCGCCATTCTTTTTGAATATGAAAGTGTTCGTTATTTCTGGAATTATATTTTTGAATTCATTTATGATTGTTTGCAGTGCGTTTGAATAGGCTTCGGTCACTTTTTGGTCCTGCCAGCTCGGCGGCTTAGGATATTTTGAATAGGATGCGCTGTGGGATGCCTTCGTCTTCCAGCACTAGGTACTTGAGGCCTTCGGTGTCGCCGAGTTGATCTAGCCATTTTAATGCGTCGCGCACTTTCTGTAAGACCAACAGCCGTTCTTGATGGCTGCGTACGACGGTTTCTATGGCTGTTAACTCGTGGAACGCATTAGCGTCTAAGATGATGTTTAGTGTACCCACTGTTATTTCGCCCGGGCTGTCTGCTGTGCTGGTTTTCTTTCCTGCAAGCTTCATTATGACTTCGCGGACTTTTTTTGATTTTTCCGCTAAAGTGCGGATTTCATCTAAACGACGCAGATATTCGCCCAGTAAACTTTTGGTTTCGGATAAATCCTTGTCTAAGTCTTCAGCTATTGCCTGCGCCGATGTATATTCTTTTAATTGGACAACCATGATTTTTTTACCTTCTATGTTCTTTTGTAAAAATAAGAGAAAGGGAAGATTGGTGGTTCGTTTTTTGCCTTACCCCCGGATTTCAAAGTCTAAAGATTATTGGCTTAAAGTGATGGTTGGACACTGTATGTTGCAGTATAGGTGAGCGTATGACCTTTGGCAGTCAGTAAGTTGAATGCGTACTGTGCACCACTAGTGAAAGTGGCGCCGCCAAGAGCAGTGACATTAAATGAGTCAGAAGCGCCTTTAAGGATATTAACAGAAGATCCTGCTAATGCTACCAAGCCAGCATTGTTTCCATCTATCGATGCGCTTGTTATCGTTACAGTATTTGTTCCAGTATTTTGGACAGTAACTACTGCAGAAAAATTATTTCCAAAAGTTACGTTTGTTATTGATGCTTGTTCTGCGTTTCCCATGAATCCTAAGGTTAGTGCTCCCATCCATGCGGCTACGACGACGCTGACTGCGACTGTGACTGCGATGAGTATGATTGTTGCGATTACGGGGCTTAGGGCTTTTGCGTTTTTCTTTAATTTTCTAAATTTTCCGAATAGGTTCATTTATTTTTTTAACCTCTTTTTGGTTTGCTGAATGTATTCAGATTTTTGCCTTAATAAATATTATGACTTAATAAACACTATTATATATCCGTTCAACAAAAATACAACGAGAGACGTAACCAAAACACAATACAACAAATAAGCAAGAATTTGTCCAAATCAAATACAAATTAAAAGATAAAGAAGTAAAAATAAAAAAACTGGGAAACGGAGTTTTAAGCTTCAAGCTCGTCGAAAAGCTCGAGAAGAAGCCTTGCTATTTTCTCGCCGGACTCGGTCTTGAGGTAATATTTCTTGAGCGGATCAATCCGTTCGCTCTTAGCTAAACCTAAAGATTCAATCTCGATCATCCTAGCCCTGAAAGTGCCATCGCTTAGCGTAAGCTTATTTTTACGCATAAAATCTTTAGCTTCCTTCCATTTGCCGCGACCAGCATAAAGCAGCAGCAGGCAGTCAATAGCGTGATCCTTCTCAAGCATTGCTTTAATAGCGGATAACTTTGGGTCAGTCAGTACATGCTTAATCTTCTCTTCGTTACTCTTTGCCATTTTTAACCACCTTTCTTTGTTGTTAACCAAAGTTGCGTCTTAAGCTTTTAAACCATATTACGAATTATGAAACATATCTGCAGACGCCTATCTCCCGAAATCAATTATTAACATACTCCTTTATAAATAGTACCGCGCATGCAACAAAAGGACTGGAAAAATAAACAATATGCCTTAAAAACGATTTTAAAATCAATAAAGCTATACAATTTTTTAAAAATTAAATGGTCGAGGTCAAATAGAATTAAGTGCGTTTTCTGACACCGCTTTAAAGCCGTTGTTATGTTGCGAAAACAAAAGACTTAACAAACCTAAACTTAACTATAAAGCCTGACAAATCACCAATCTAAAAGAGGCGAAAAAGTGGCTGCCAACACCCAATATGAAGTCCCAACATGGAACCAGATATACGACATGCTGCTTGCCCAAGCCCAAAAAATCCAAAGCGACGGCTACAAACCAGACATTATCGTGGGCATCGCACGAGGCGGGTTAGTTCCCTCGCGTATTTTGGCGGACCTTTTGGAAACCAGGGATTTCGCAATAATCACCATAGAATATTACTTTGGCATCGCTCAGAAAAGTAAAGAGCCAGTTTTAAAGCAATGCCTCCATACGCAGCTGCCGGACAAAAAAGTACTGTTGGTAGATGATGTTTCTGACGGCGGCAGGAGCTTGCAGCTTGCAAAAAAGCACTTGCAAGAACAGGGCGCAAAGGAAATCAGAATAGCTACCATATACTGCAAACCCGGCACCATAACCATGCCGGATTATTTTGAAAAAGAAACAAGTCACTGGATAGTTTTTCCGTGGGAAGCCAAAGAAACAATGGCGAAAATAATGCAAAAAGCTGAAGGCAAACGTGCCACGAGCAAGGAAATTTCAAATCTTGTAAAAGCGGGCTTGCCGAGACAGTTGGCTAGAAAAATTGCTAAACAGTGGGCAATAGGAGCCGATAATGCTGACTCACCTAAAAGAATACGGTAAATACGCGGAAATAACAGGGTACAGAAACATGAAATTCGCTAAGGCAGAAGAGTTTCTGAAAGCAAACCGAAAAGAAACTCAAGAAAACGTTGATGTGCAATTCTTTGACGCCGACTTAATCGCTACAAAGGGGCACCTGTACTTTGCAGCCTTAAACGCATTGCAAGCTTTCCGAAACAAAACCAATGTTTCTAAAAGTTTAGCCATGGAAACAATGCTTTATGCTTCCGCGCAACGGCAAATACAAAAAGCTATCCAACGCTGCGGCATCAAGCCCCAAACCACAAGCATGGCAGTTATAATAATCGGCGAAGACCCAACCCAGCTTAAATCCATGCTTCAGGCAATCAGCACCTGCGTTGGCGTGGAACCTGACGAGAAAGTACTAGAAATGTCAAATTTTAAGGAACATAAAATTATCGAAACCTTTCAGATTACAGACCAAGAGCTGAAGACCGTCATGAAAAACGAAAACCGTGAAGAGGCAGTGGTTGACTCGGTTATCGAGCGAGTAGCCCTGCTGGCAACTCAACTGTGAGCCTAAAGCATCTTCTCTTTAACAACCGCCAAGATATCGCTGGGTTTAAGCAGTGACAAGCCCGTTAAGGCTCCGAGAACCTCAATAAGCAATATGTGGTCTGGGTTCTCAAGGTCTGCTTTGCGCTTGACATCCGATGCCGCTGCCTCGATGAGGTCTTTTGAGTGAAGTGCAGTGAAGCGTTTTTCAACCGTGACCCTGAAGGTCTCGTTCTCGCCGATTCTGGCGGATAACTCAGCAGCTGCGCGTTTAATTTCTTCCAAATCCGTTGGTACAACCCGTTCAATGGGCAAAATCCGAAGGGCATAGCGGAACTCGTATGGATGCTCTTTGAGGATAGCACGCAACCTCTCTATCACGGCGCATGGATCCAATGAGGTTTTGGCAACGATTAAACCTCTGATTTTGGTTTTGCTGGTTTCTGCTTGGGCATCGCCTAACTCTTCTTTAAGCAGATAGAGCAGTTCATTGCACATTGGTCGCTCGTTCCCACGCGAAGTGGTAGCTAAAAGGTTAAAGCCATTAATCATACCAATTTCTCTCAGAAGAGAAAGATGCAAACAGGTTATTTTTGCTTTACCTTACAACAGCAAATAAAAAGTAAGTCGAATCTAATTTTTTTTGGTGCAGAAGTTCTTGACAATTTTTAGTTTTGCTAGTGGTTTTTTAAGCTACATAGCCTATCTTAAATCATGGCTAAATACTGGCTTCTGTCAATTCCTTGCGGAAATATTGAAATTACCATTTCGAGCAAACTAATCGGGGGTAAATCAAGCAATGTCTATGAACGTTTTTTCAAGGAAAATCTTCCAAGTGAGATGAAATAATGCCGCTTAGCGAGATCATAGTGAAAGCGCCGGCCACAAGCGCTAATGTTGGTTCAGGCTTCGACGTCTTCGGATTAGCCTTGGAAAAACCAAGCGATAAAGTCACCATGGTTCAGACAACAACGGGCGTGAAAATCCAAGTCTACGGCTTCTCAGCAGAAACCATCTCTGCAGTGCCTGAGAAGAATACAGCAGGCGTTGTCGCAAACCTGATGTTACAGGAGTTCTCGCTGAAAACAGGTCTCAGCATAACGATTGAGAAGGGCATTTGGCCGGGCAAAGGCTTGGGCAGCAGCGCAGCTTCAGCCGCAGCCGTGGCATACGGCTTAAATCACATGTTTAACCTTAAATTAAGCAACGAACAGTTAGTTAAATTTGCCGCCAAGGGTGAAGTTGCCTCCGCTGGATATGAACACGCGGACAACGTTGCAGCCGCCGTTTGCGGAGACTTCGTCATAGTAAAATCGTACAATCCAGTGGAAATCGTTTGCTTAAAAGCACCCTCAGATATGGAATGCTGCGTGGCTTTTCCCCATATTAATACACCAGCCCACAAGACTGAGAAAGCCCGTTTAGTCGTGCCCCGAACGGTTCCTTTGGAGAAACTCATTTATAACGTCGGACAGGCTGCCGCCTTGGCAAGCGGTTTCGCTACAGGCGACATAGAACTCATTGGAAAGTCAATGCATGACTCCATAATTGAGCCAGCAAGAGCTTTCTTAATTCCAGGATACTTAAAGGTTAAGGAAAACGCGTTAGAGGCTGGTGCATGCGGAGTAACTATGAGTGGCGCAGGACCTGCGGTTATAGCGGTTGTTAACAAGAAACAGACTGATTCAGCTAAGGTTGCATTAGCCATGAAGGAAGGATTCAAGTCTGCTGGGTGCGAAGCAACAGCTTTCGTCACAAGGCCAGGCAAAGGCGTTTGCAAAATGGAAAAGTGAAGGACCTTCAACGTTTCAATAAGGGCATCAAAATTTGCGAATTATTATGAGAAAAGCCACCTCAAATAAGCCTATCTACTTTAGAACTCGGTAGCGTTCAATAACGTAGATTCTCAAAATAGTTGTCTTAACTCGTATAGTTTATCATAAAGCAGCTATGGCGTAAAAAACTCAACATAACGCACCTTAGTGGGTCAGCGATAATTGACGATTTCTCACAGCTTAGGGCTCGAAGCCGTCGCCTCACATCATCCCGAGACTTAAATGGGTCTTTGGAGAATTTATCTATTTTGTCGGGGAGCGCCACGAATTTCTGGCTGCTTCCTTATCATCGGAACTTGTCATAGTTTAGCTCCAAAATTTTAGGTCCGAACTGCAAAATAAAGGTGAACTATCTCTTTTGTGCATAGGAAGATTAGTAGAAAAAAGGTGCACGGTGCATGTTTGATTCCCAATAATCTGCTCAAAATTAACGACATTTGACGAATCTAAACGTTTAAACTGCCGCAGAGATAGGGTAGTTTAAACGTCTTATGAGAGGTGAAAAAGAGACATGATATTCGAAGAAGAAGATGAATGGGAAGAAAGCGAAGATGAAGAATGGGAAGAAGAAGAATGGTAAACACCAACCTCCTAATTAAAATTTTAATCTTTCTTTTAAGTTAAATTCAGTCTGATTTTTGAGGTTAACTTTTTGAAAAACCGATGAAAAAAAAATTTGTTCTCTCAATCCTCAGTTTTCAAGACTTGATTCCTATTTAGTAATGTTTATAGGCATAGCCTTCTGGTATATATTGTGGGTATATATGGCGCAGCAAACAGTAATCACCGTTAAGATTCCTCAAGAAATGAAGAAAAAAATGAAGCAAATCGACGTTAATTGGAGCGAATACATCCGAGAATGCGTTCAAAAGAAAATAGACCAAGAAAAAAAGATAGAAGCATTCGATAAGTTGGATGAAATTCGGAAACGCAGTAAACCCGTATCAGAAGAAGAATTGTTATCTTGGATAAGAGAAGGCAGAGAAAAATCAGCAGGAATTACGTAGTAGACGCAAGTGTTGTTGCAAAATGGGTCTTACCCATCGAAACTTATCAGGAAAATGCCTTCAAGTTAAAACAAGACCAAGTTTCAGGGACAGCTAACCTTTCAGCACCAACATTTCTTACGTTGGAAGTCACAAATGCTCTTTGGAAAGCGGTAAAGCTGAAAAGACTTTCGGAAGAAGACTCACAGGACGCTCTCAAGACGCTTGGCGATACTAAAATAGCGCTTTATGAACTGGATTGGCCTCAGGCGTCTGAAGTCCTTGATATGGCATGCGAGTTAGATATCGCAATTTATGATGCCGCTTACGTTTTCTTATCTGAAAAATTAAGAGCGCAATTTATAACGTCCGATACAAAGCTTTACGAAAAAGCTAAAGGGCAATTTAGAGTGCTGCACCTTAAGGATTACATGTAATCACTTCTTTTGGGGTTTTAAATTTATAACTTACTAGTTTAATTCATTATGGACGTTTAGCCATGACACGAATTGCTGTACTTAATCAGGATAAATGCAAGGTTAAAAAATGTAACCAAGTCTGCGTTAGCTTTTGCCCTATGGTTCGCAGCAGAGTGGAAGCTATCAGAGTTGAAGGAAACAAAGCAGTTATATCTGAAACGCTCTGCAGTGGCTGCGGTATATGCGTCAAAAAATGCCCTTTCAAAGCCATCAGCATCGTCAACCTGCCCGACGAACTGGAGAAAGATTGCAGTCACCGTTTCAGCGCAAACAGCTTCAAACTTTTCCGTTTACCCATGCCTTCGCCTGGAACGGTGCTGGGTTTGATTGGGCAAAACGGCATCGGCAAAACCACTACGCTGAAGGTTTTTTCAGGCGAAATCAAACCCAACCTCGGGAAATACGATAACCCGCCTGATTGGCCTGAGATCATCCAGTACTATCGAGGGTCAAGTCTTCAAGATTACTTCCAGAAGATGAGTGAAAAAAAACTCAAGGTCAGCAGCAAACCCCAGTACGTGGATAAAATTCCCAAAGCAGTCACTGGAAAAGTCGGTGATTTGCTGGAAAAGGTTGATGAAAGAAAGCAGCTTGATGCGCTTTCGGAGCAGCTTGAGCTCAAAACAGTCTGGGATAGACCCTTAGAAGTGCTTAGTGGCGGAGAACTTCAGCGTGTGGCGGTTGCAGCAGCGCTTAGCCGCGAAGCAGATGTTTACCTTTTCGACGAGCCATCAAGCTACTTGGACGTGAAGCAGAGGCTTGTTGTCGCAAGAACCATACGCGGCCTAAAAGAACAGCAAAAAACCATAATTGTGGCTGAACATGACTTAGCCATCATTGATTACCTGTCTGACCAAATCTGCCTCTTCTATGGTGAACCAGGCGTCTACGGTGTTGTTTCACATGTGCATGGCGTCCGAACAGGCATTAACATTTACCTACAAGGCTACATTCCCGACGAGAACATAATGTTCCGCAAGGAATCCATCGTTTTCCACGAGAAGCCGCCGACCGCAGGTACCAACCTAAGCACACCACTCTTGAAATGGGACAGCATGACGAAAACTTTCACGGGCTTCAAACTTACCATTGAACCAGGCGAGATTAAGATAGGCGAAATCGTCGGTATCCTAGGAGCCAACGGTATCGGAAAAACCACTTTCGTAAAGATTCTCGCTGGACTCGAAGAAACCGACGAGAAACAGAAGCTTGGCGAGTTAAAGGTCAGCTACAAACCCCAGTACATCGCACCTGACTACACGGGCACGGTTCAAGAACTGCTTATGAGCGTCGCTAAAGAAAACTTTACATCCAGCTGGTACAAAACCGAGATTGCCCAGCCACTACGGCTTCAGGTCTTGATGGACCGAAACGTGATGGAGCTCAGCGGTGGAGAACTGCAAAAAGTCGCCATCGCCGCCTGCCTAAGCCGCAAACCTGACCTGTATCTTCTTGACGAACCGAGCGCGTACTTAGATGTTGAAGAACGATTGAACATGGCTAAAACATTGCGGCGGGTTGTTGAAGCGCATGGCATACCAGCATTTGTAGTTGAACATGATGTTGTTACCCAAGACTTCATAGCCGACCGCCTTATGGTCTTCGACGGTGAACCAGGCGTAAGCGGCTTAGCTCATCCGCCAACCAGCCTGCGAAAAGGCATGAACACCTTCCTCAAAGAAATGAACATTACTTTCCGCAGAGACTCAGTCACCATGCGACCCAGAGTAAACAAGGAAGACTCGCAAATGGACAAGTTCCAAAAAGGCATCGGCGAATATTACTACACCAAAACGAAGCCCGAAACAGTCAAAAAATAAATTGATATTATTTTTGCATCCCAGAAACCCAATATCTCTTATTTATACAGGTTTAAAGCAAAAATCACCATTCCCCAAGCCACAGCCCGTTCCAGAATCAAAGCTTTTCTTAGCAAAGTGCAGTTAACTTAAAGAACAAGCAGCAAATATACTAAAACAATCTGCAATAATAAACAAGGAAAAGAGTGGTGTAAGCGGGAAGTGGCTCAAGCAACCTTTGAAGAGATTAGCGCTTCTGATTTTTTCTATCGAAATAGAGACATCGCAGGCTTTACAAACCCTTCCAGAGCAATATTCGCGGCAATCCGCGAGCTGGTGGAGAACTCTTTGGATGCTGCGGAGAGCCAAAAAATCGTGCCGGAAATTTATGTACGCTTATCTTTCGAGGGAGAAGCCAGCAAGGATACGCAAATCTACAAGCTCCGTGTAGAAGACAACGGTAGCGGAATTCAACCTCGGTTTATTCCCTCAGCTTTTGGACAAGTTCTCTTCGGCAGCAAATACAAGTTGAAACAGACGCGTGGTACCTTCGGTTTAGGCGGAAAAATGGCGGTCCTTTACGGGCAAATCACCACTCATCAGCCAGCTTATGTGACCTCGTGTACGGGGCAAGCGAAAATTTACAGTTTCAAATTAATGATTGATATCCAAAGAAACCGCCCGATAATTTTAGACCGCAAAGTCCTAATCAATAAGGATAATTGGCGTGGAACCATCGTTGAATTTACTTTGGAAGGCGATTATCTTAGGGCAATGCCGAAGATTCTTGATTACTTTAAGCAAACCGCAATGGTCAACCCGTATGCAAACTTGACGTTTGTTGACCCGAAAGGCAGGCTCTACAAGTTTATCCGCGGCACCACCGATATGCCTGAACCCCCAAAAGAAACGTGTCCACATCCATACGGCGTAGACGTGGAACTCCTACAACGCCTAATCCAAATAACAAGTTACAACAACATGGCTGAATTTTTGAAGGGGCATTTTCACCGCGTTGGCGAAATTACAGCCCAAAAATTCCTGGAATTCAGCCAATTAAGCCCCAGCAAGAACCCAAAGAAGCTTTCTCATGAAGAAATCGTACGGTTAATGCAGAACCTCAAGAGGTACAAGGAGTTCTTACCTCCAGACGCAAGTTGCCTCTCGCCTTTAGGCGAGGAACTGCTTAGAGCTGGCATTATGAAGGAGTTAAACCCTGAGTACCTTGTAGTGCATCAGCGTAAACCATCCACTTATGCGGGTCACCCCTTCATTATTGAGGTGGCAATCGCTTATGGCGGCGGAGTTCCCAAACGCGGCTGCTTTGTCATTTACCGCTTCGCCAACAAAATCCCCCTGTTGTACGATGAAGCAAGCGACGTTTCCTATCGGGTAATTTCAGCCATGAATTGGCGACGCTACAAAGTATCACCTGACATGCCCATCGCCATCCTTGTGCACATCTGCAGCACAAAAGTACCCTTCAAGACGGTTGGAAAAGAATTCATATCTGACCGCCCTGAAGTGCGCCGTGAAGAAGCAAATGCTCTGCGCGAGGTCGCCCGTGAATTGCAGCATTTTCTTTCTCGACAAGAGCACGTGCATATGGAGAAGAAGCGGCTGGGAATTTTCGGCAAGTATCTGCCCAAAATCGCTCAGTTCTCGACGACGCTAGCGGGGCAAGAACGTGTACCTGATATAGATAAGTTATTGAAGAGTGTGCAGAAGTATGGAGCAGAAGAAAGTTAAGATACTAGAGAAAAAGAACGAGGTCATCAATAGTCTTCACGCTTTTGGCACCCAAATATACAATCAGCTAGACCAAGGCGTTTTCCCAACCATTAACATGCCAAGCCGTTCCACTGAAAACATTAACTATGACCCTGCGCTTCGCCAGTTCATTCTTGGGGATAAAAGCGTTAGCCGCAGCGCCCGTAACATCCGACATATCAAGCCGTTCACGCAGCTAGCTTGGGCAGCGATGTTTAGCAACGAACTTACAAGCCAACGCAAGACCAGCACACTCAGAGATGTTTATTACTCGGCGCAAGCCTACGAGATGACCTTCACAGACCAGCAGGAAAGCAACAACATCATCACCGACCTGGAAACATTAACAGGGTTTGCCCGAGAAGACTTCAACATTTTCCCAGAAGAACGCAGCGCAATTTTCGGCGACTTAACCATCGGCTACACAGTCCCTGGATATGAGGGTAAAACGTTGAATTTAACCAGCCACCCAGACGGCGTGTTGATTGGTCCAGCTCTGACCTCAGCCGAATTCATGGACACAAAAGCCGACAAAGTCATCGCCATAGAGAAAGGTGCCCTGTTCACGAGGTTCATCGAAGAAAACGTGCACAACAAGCATAAGGCTTTGTTGATTTCATGCGGTGGACAAGCGCCAAGACAAACCCGAAGCTTCATCCGCCGTCTACATGACGAGTTGAATCTGCCCGTCTATATTCTAACTGATGGTGACCCATGGGGAATGCACATCGCCCAAGTCATTATTTCGGGCTCGGCGAATGCTGCGCACCTGAGAGACCTAAACACGCCTGACGCTGTTTGGAGCGGAGTTTGGGCAAGCGACATAATTGAGTACAAGCTGCCGACTGACCCGTTGGACGAAGTTGACATTAAACGCTTATACGAGCTGCAGAAGGATCCAAGGTACCAGAATGACCCCCTGTGGCAGAGAGAGATAAAGCTATTTCTAAAAATAAAGAAGAAGGCTGAGCAAGAAGCTTTCAGCCGATACGGTCTAACCTACATCGTCGATGAGTATTTGCCAACAAAGCTTAAAAGTTAAGCAGCTACATCATTGGCGCTGCAAATGTCACCTGTTGTTCGGGCTGTTTTTCGGGTTGCATTTCGGGGTAAATTTTTATTGTTGCTTCATTGTTTTTCATGTCAGTTATGCCTTCAACTTTGGCTTTAGTGTTGTTTAGCCAGTTGAGCCTTGGTGAGTTTGTCATGTATGTGACTTCGCCCATGAAGTTGTTTTGTTGTCCGGTGCCTTTGCCAGTTATCATGATTACATCGCCTTCTTTGGTCATTTCAATGGCTCGAGTTTCCCACTCGTTTGTTCCATCAAGCTTCATTTTGACATCAGTGGTTTCAACGTGGTTTGCATGATATTTTCCTTTAACTTCTCCACTTGAATTGTACTGTATCATTGCGCCATCTTGGCTGAATTCTTTTATGATTACAGCATTTGTTTTCTCTTTTATTTCAGCTAACATTTCTTTCTTTTCCATTAAAAACACCACTGCATAAAAACCGATGAAACGATTTATGTCTATGTGACTGTGCCGTTACATCAACATATGTTTTAACGGGAAAATTAAGCCCTTGCATCTTGAAAAACTATGCCCCATAGGTTTTAAGCGAATTTTTTGATTCCTTGATGAAATTTTTTGTGCACAAGCCTACCTCGCGGTCTACTATATGCTTCTATTAGGCTTCAAATATGATTCAACATAGTTCAACATAGACGCAGTGCCCGCACTTTTCAATGCAGATTGATGCTTTTTCAACATACTGAGAGAGTTGCAGAATTCCTTCACTTCCAACATTTTGCCCTTATGCAGATTCTAACGAGAAGGTCTTACGGCTCAAGAGTTAATTCTTTGCTCAGTCTAATTCCAACTCTCGACAAGTTAAAGAGTTTATTTTTAAGTTTTGTGTACCTCAAGCTGTTAATGCCTTTTTTCCGAATAAAAGACCGAACAAATAGGCTAATGATCTGAATAGCCGAATGCCTTATCAACAGCGCTGAGTTCAAAAACAACGACACGAGGATCAGCATTATGCGTCAAGTTGACATGGTAAGGCTTGACTTATCAACTGGAAAGGCAGAGAAAACAAAGGACTGTGTTGCCGAAGAAGTCCCCCTACAAATCTCATTAAACGATGCTTACACGTTTGTTATTTGGTGTTCTCCCTCACAATTTAAGGAGCTTGCTGTTGGTTATTTGCTTTCGGAGGACATTTTAAGGTCAGTTGACGAGATCGAATCGTTGAGCTCCGATGAGAAAGAGAATAGATGCCAGATTAGGCTGAAGGCGAGTGTGGATTTGGATGAGCGAATGAAAAACTCGCGCCGAAGTACCCGCATCATCCCCTTAATCAAGGCAAGCACTTCACCATACCAGCATGATGAGCGAATACCAGTCGTGAAATCGCAGCTGAAGGTTAAAGCCCAAGTTATCCTAGACGCAGTAAACCAAATCAACAGCCTTGCCAGGGGCTTTAAGGAAACTGGGGGGCTGCATGACTCCGCCATTTTCAAAGCCGACGGCACAATCGTGGCTTTCTCCGAAGACGTGGGAAGGCATAACACAGTTGACAAAGTCATCGGCGAGGCGTCACTTAAAAAAGAGGACTTCAGCCAATGTTTCATGATAATAACTGGGCGGGTGCCAGGAGACATGATTTACAAGGCGGCAAAAGTTGGCTTGCCCATCGTTGCTTCCGTGGCAGCGGTTCTTAACTCAGGTATTTCCTCGGCTGAAAAAGCCAACATCGCCCTAGTAGGGTTTGTACGTGGAAAACGCATGAACATCTACACTGGGCTCGAAAGAATAATCATTTAAAAGGTGTTTTTCATGAATAGACCAGATATCAGGCGATTGCCAAAGCGCGCGAACCCCCAAGAAGCATTAACCAAGCTATTTGACGCAGTGCGCTCAAAAACGTTATCAAGCGAAAACATCGCCTTAGCCGAGGCTTTAGGCAGAGTATTAGCGAAAGATGTCTTTTCAAACGTTAACATACCAAGCTATGATAAAACCTTCATTGACGGCTACGCGATCAACCCAAAAGAAACCGCAGGCGCATCAACCGCAAAGCCTGCAGTGTTTAAAGTTGTTGGTAAACTGTTTCCAGCCGACTATCCAACTAATGCTCAAGCTGCGGATGGAGAAGCAATGTACGTTGCATGCGGTGCACCCATACCTAAAGGTGCAGCATCAACCGTTAAAGTGGAGGAAACTCGCTTAAACGGCGACAAAATCGAGGTAGTCAGAGAAATAAAGCCGGGTGAGGGCATCATACCGCTTGGAGACGACATAAAACAAGACACGCTAATCCTTGAGCGAGGGCAAGTTTTAAGACCGCAAGACATTGGATTGCTTGCATCAATTGGAATGTCGGAAGCTGAAGTGTTCAAAAAACCCACCCTCGCCATTCTATCCGGCGGAGACGAACTGATCAAACAATGCAAAAAAGACCCCGCAAAAATCGCAAATAACTACGCCTTAGTCATTGCAGGGCTAGCTTCCGAATTAGGCGCCTCAGCGACGCTTAAGGGAATAATGCCTGACGCTTTAGACCAGGTGCAAGCGAAAATCGGCGAAGCCTTGCTAGACGTCGATATTGTTGTTACCATCGGCGGTACATCGGTAGGCATGAAAGACTTTGTTCCCGACGCCATAAACAATCTGGGACAACCAGGCGTAGTTGTGCAAGGGGTTCTTTTGAGACCTGGAGCTGTTTCAGGCTTCGGCATAGTTAAGGGTAAGCCAGTTGTGATGTTGCCAGGTCATATTGGCTCTTGCATTGCAGGGTTTTACCTTTTTGCATCTCCCTTAATCCGCCTTTACTGCGGTCTGCCAGGAGACGGCTTGCTCCCGTGTTTACCGGCTGAGTTAACTGAAGCAGTTGATTCTGGTCCGCAATTCAGGTTTCTGCTCCTTCACCTAAAACGAGCCGAAGCTAAACTCTTAGCAGAGCAGGTTGAGGGGGGTTCAAGCGCGTTAACAACCATTGTCAAATCAAACGGGTACTTAATAATTCCACCGCACACAAATTTAGCTAAAGGAACTAAAGTAGACGTTCACTTATTCGGAAAACTAGAATTGTCGCAGATCGCCTAAAGCAAGCTTAAGGTACTTTGGACGGATACCTGTGAACGTGACCTTGCTTTCCCATAACCCATGATTCGCACCATGATTTATCAGCCAAAGCCCTTTCCGCCAGAAGTCTGCAACGGTTTTCCTCATGTATTTCAGCCTCTATTCGATAGTTGTTTGCAGCCCTCAGGAAAGCCTCTTTGCTTTCAAAATCCAATTCAGTAGCCGCTCCGGGGTCAAGTTGCTGCTGAGACAGCTTCATGAGTGCTTCACCCTGGTTTTCTCCGCTTACGGCTGCCCAAAAAAAATTGTTAGAAACCTCAAAGTTGCTGGTGCATGAAGCAAACCTGTTCTGTGCCTCTGAAAGTTTGCCGCCTTGGAACATTTCCGCGCCTTCTCGAAGAAGCCGCAAATCAGAAATTGATAAAACACCCAATTTAACTTGCAGGTCTTCTGTGACTGAACCATGAGTACGGCGGGTCTGCAGTCGATTTAAGTCTTCTTTAAAGTTAATGTTGATGAAGCTTTTGAGTTTCGAGTCAAGCGTTTTAATGTGGTTCACTGGAGAAACAAACAGTATTTTGGAGGCGCCTCGTGGTATATCGTCTGAGCGTGGCCGCTTCAACTTGCATAGCGTGTCAGTGATTTCTAAACTGCTACGTCGTTCAAGCACCATTATGAGGGTTTCAAGCCTGCCGTTAGGCCACATTGGAATAACCACCTGAAAACCTTCCGCCTTATTAAACAGGTAATCGGCTACAGCTGGTTGCAGAAAGGGCATGTCACAGGGCAAAGTGAGACAATAATCAGCTTGAACCAATTTTAATCCCGACATCATTGCCACGTTAGGACCACTAATATGATTATTTTTTTCGTCAATAACTATCTGGATGCCTGTTAAAGCATATTCTTTCAGGATTTGAGCGTATTTTACTTTCCTTCCCTCATCGTTTACGGATATTGCAATTTCATCAACAATGCCTTGAACGTTTTCAACAGAGTGAATCAAAAGAGGTTTTCCTGAAAGCTTGGCGAGGGCTTTGTCTACCCATTTTTTGCCTTTTGACTGGAACCTGCGGGCTTTTCCTCCTGCCAGTATAAGTGCCGCCCGTTTAGTCATGGCGATTTTCCTCAGTTAACAGTTTTTTCCTGATTTGCTTGTGGCTTTTCTAATTGTTTTTTGACTAGTTCTACGAGTGTTTGCCCATTTTCAGGAATCTTAATTATTGGTATGTTGGTGTAGGTTGGGCTGCTTGTGTTTTGGGCTATTATGCCTGCAATCGCTAATATCGGCTGAACCGTACCTATTAAAGTCTGTTCGAGGCCATTTTGGTCTTTTGCGGTAATAATCTTGGGTATGTCTTGCCTTTTTGCGATTAAACTGTGGAAGCCTTCGATGAAAGCAATATCGACTTTTTCTTGTTCAAGTAGAGAGATTATTTTGTCTAAATCGTTGAGCGCCATCTGGGTTTTCTTAATGATGTCTATTTCTTCAGGTGAGATTGCTACGATTACTTTGGCGCCTGCTTTAGCGTATCTCCAAGTGTTCGTGCCTTCTTTATCCATCGTAAAACCTTTGTGGTGGACATGTTTTACTGAGCCGATTTTGTAGCCTTCGGCTGAGAGGTGAGAAATTAAGTATTCTAAGGTTATTGTTTTTCCTGAACCGCTCACGCCGACAGCAGCGATTACTAAAACCGTAAGGTTTCACGCTCCTGTTTGAAAATCAATCTGCTTGGCTTTATAAATTGTGCCTCATTTTTTGTTTTTATGCATTAAACAATATATGGCTCATTCACCGTACAAACTTGATAGGTGCAAACATTTGCCAAAACTTGTTGCGGTTGTCGGGGGGAAGCATTCGGGAAAAACCACGGTGATTGAGCATTTAACATCGGAGCTTAAACGTCGCGGTTACCATGTTGGAATAATCAAAGAGATGGTTCGCATCCCAACTTTGGATACGCCCGCCACTGAAACCGACAGGTACAGCAATGCAGGAGCAGAAATAATAGCTGCCATCCCAAGAAACGAAACCGTAATTTTCATAAAAAAAAGGCTCAGTTTAAACGAGATTTTGCAATTCTTCAAAGAGTTAGATTACGTTATTTTAGAGGGCTTTGAATCAGAGAAAACTCTTCCTAAAATTATCGCTGCAAAAACCGCTGAAGAAGCTAAAGAATACTTGGGTGACTTAACTGTCGCAATTTCAGGATTAATAATGGAATCTGAAGAGGAAATTCGGAAAGCTACGGGGTTTAAGGTTCCGGTGCTTAAGAGCCCAGCGCAAGCTGGAGAGATTGCTGATCTGGTTGAGCGAAAAGCAATAATGGCTTAGCTGACTTGGATCGAAACGACGCCCATGACCCATCTTTGAGCGTACTGGTCAGTGCCTACGATAAGCCTGAATGGTCCTTCGCCCCCGCTTTTGAGGGGTGTCAAGGCTTCGCCGTCCTTCTGGTATGCAATTATGGTTTTTTGACTCATTGCGTCCTGCATTGAAAGGGTTGTTCCGTAGCCGTCTGAGGCTTGAATGTAAACCGAGGTGGCGCTTGCTGAAACTCCAGCTTTCTGCAACAGGGTACTGAGCAGGACGCCTGTGTAGTTGAAGACGCCGTTACCTGAAGGCTGACCGCTCGAGGTCAAAGTGACCTGCAGGGTCGTTGGCGTGTACGTTTGAAGTTGACTCAAAGTGACATTCATCGGGTTGCTTACTTTACCAGTGATTTGCATTGTTCCCTGAGGCACAGGGGCTGGACGAGTGTAAAAATAGAGGGGAACCGCCGCTGCAACCAGAATAATGAGGATTGCTAGGGCGATTTTTGATGTTTTCTTCATGTTTCAGCCGTCCTTTATGATATGGTTACTTGGGCGATCCAGTAACCACAACTGAAAGGAAAATTTTTTTATTTTTGTCCAATGTTTATTTTTCCTCCAAAACCGATTTTTCCGATTCTAACAAGGAGCATGTTTGCGATGAATCCGCCTATGCTGCCGCTTATGGCGGCGATAACAGCCAAAAATGACAAGACAACTATGGGTAATACGAGAACTAATGCGCCGACCAAAACGGTTCCGACAGCGTTAGCAATTGCCGTAGCTATCATACAGCAGGGCGTGCAGCATGCTTTATGTCTTGAGAGCAGGAAGAAAGCGTCTATGGCTAAGCCTGGCGCAAGGTAGATGACGAATGATAAGAGCCCGAAGTTGCCGAAAGGCATAACTAAGCTGATGAACGCTTGAGTTAGCGAAGTCATTGAGGCAGCGCCTACCTTACGCACGAAGCCGAACGCCAAAACTGGCCACATCATGTAGACTCCGCCAGCGACGGCGCCAGCTGGAATGTAGAGAGGCTCGGTTATGACGGCGACGAGCGGGTGGACGACGTTTTTTGTTGCTATGCCTAAACTGGCGAAGAGCGCCATTAGCACTAGGTCTACGGTTGCGATTTTCAGGTTGCTTTTGTGAATGTTTGGGATGTTTGGATTCACGGCTCTACTCCGATGTTATCAGTTTGTAACATCGCTAAATAAACCTTCTGCTGGAACAAAAAGCTATATCTGTATTAATTATCAATCAGGGAAGTTCCTTCAAAACGCCCTCAAGTCGAGACTGTGCCTTCCTATACCGAACAACCAAGTCTTTCCCAAAGTCAGTAATCTCGGAAGACCCTCCGCCCTTGGCTCCACCGCGAACCCGCGTAACCAGCGACTGCCCAAGACGCTCCTCCGCCAAAGTGATCCTGTGCAATGCGTATCGATATGACATCTCCAAATGCTTTGAAGCCTCCAAAAGTGAATGATACTTTTCAATCGTCTCCAGCAACTCGGCTAAGCCGTCGCCGAAAACTGATTCACCCTTCTCGTTAACCATCCAAAGCTTAACCTCATAACGCAGGGGGCACAATAGGATTCACCAACGTTACTTAGAAGCGTTTAGAAGAATTAAGTTTAACGTTATTTTCTTACGCTTCTGTAACCTTAACGTTCTTGAGAACCTTGACGCTCCCGGCGCCTTCAGTCACGTAGCCAACTTTGAAATGTTTAACTTTCTGTTTATCCAACTCATCCTCCAAGTCATCTGAGTCTTCTTTAGCCACTGCAATTAGCATTCCGCCTGCAGTTTCCTTCGCTTCACCAGTCAACAATGGGTAACCGAAAAGTTCCGCCAAGATTGGCGTCCCACGAATTACCGCCAGCTGATCAATCACAATGTCAACTTTGCCCAGAACCGCCATGTTTCCAGCATGACCCTTAAGACCAAAGCCTGTCACGTCAGTTGCTGCATGAACCGAAACTTGCTGCATGGCTTCAGCAACCGGCTTATTAGAACTAATCATTTCATCAATGGCTTCATTGACAGCTACTTCAACAAGTTCTTCTGGAACTTCTCTGAGTAATTCTCGTCCTTCATCTTCTTTCCTAAGCCTGTAGGCAGCCATAGCAGGCGCAATCCCAAGCGGCTTAGTCAAAAACAGTCTGTCACCCGCCTTCGCGCCGCGGGTATACACAATCTTTTCGGGGTCACCAACACCAGTCGCTGCGCCACCAATGATTGGCCAAGGATTCCGAATCGTGTGACCGCCCAAAACAGGTGCACCCATTTCTCGGCAAAAATCCCCAAAACCCTTCAACATGCCCACAGCTAATTCGTCAGGCATGTTTTCGGGAAACGCCAGGATCGACAAAACACTAACGATCTTGGTAACTGCCAAAGCGTAAATGTCACTTGTCACGTTGCTTCCAGCAATCCTGCCTTGAATTTCAGGTTCATCAACCATAGGAGTAAAAAAATCGAGCGTATTCAAGACAGCAATTCCATCGGCGATTTTTACTACGCTGGAGTTCTCCCATGGACCAGCCAATACATCCTCGCCGAATTCAGCCGTCAAACCCGTTTTATCCAACAATTCGCCTAGCTGGTACTGTGGGAGCTTGCAGCTGCAACCATGCACTGGAACAACTTTAGTTAACCTGTAACTCAACGTGTATTTCCTCCTAAAGTTCAGTCCTCAGTTTTCTCATATAGGCTTAATGTTTTTTTATGATTATTCGAAACTCATTCTCTGATTTGGATGTTTCGACCACTTCATGCCCATTATTTTTTACCCAACGCTGAATATTATCAAACTCCAATTCCCCTTCACCAACGACCTCAAGCAGCTGCCCAGAAGCCATGCTTTCAAGCTTGCGCTTAGTAAACGCCACGGGAATTGGGCACATTTTTCCTTTAACATCCAACTTTTGAATTCCCAAAAATCGTCACTAGAACACGATTACTTTGTCACTGTTAACTGTCCATTCAACAAGTTCATGGATGGTCGCGATTTTTACCCCATCAATCAAATCCGTTTGGTTCAAGCCACGGGCGTCTACGCAGACAATGCAGGCTTTCACTTCAGTGCCGCCTTTCATTAGGTCTTCTAGCATTTGGCCGTAATTGGTTAAGCCTTGAGCAGGTTTTTGGCCTTTCTTGGCTAGGTACACGCCGTTTTCAAACAGCCAAATTCTTACTTTATGTCCTTCTACCTCGCAGGTCCAAGCGAATCTTAAAGCTGAGAGTGCACGTTCCTTTGCGTATGGGGCTTCATTTATTATTAATGTGAAGGTTACCACGTCATTCAACCTCAAATTTTCTCATGATAATTTTTATGTTTCTTCTTCAATCTTTACAAAGATTTTGCCTGATATAATTTTATGCTCGTAGATTGTTAACTTTATCGCTGGTTCAACCTCATATTCGCCTGTTTTAAGATTAAAGCGCCACTCATGGCAAGGACAAACAATTACTAAGCCCTCAAGAGTGCCGGCTGAAAAACCACAGCCCATGTGTGGACAGCGGTTGTCGATGGCGAAAATTTGGCCAGACTGTTTAATCAGTAGAACTGGTGAGCCTTCAACTGACACAAGCTTCATTGTGCCTTCTTGCAGCTCTTTTTCTTTTAGAACAGGAACAAAATTGTCCATCTTACCCAACTTCTGCCCTTGCCAGATGTTACTCGTCCATTATGAGATAAGTTTTGTGGCTTGCCAATTGCGTCGGAAAAATTGTCTTAGGTTGCCTTAGGGGTATTCTGCATTGGTTGTTTTGCAGGTCATCATTTGCCTCTGAACTTTAAAAAGTAAACGACTCCGCCAGCCGCCATAGCGGCAATAAACCCGGCAATAAGGAAAAGAGAATATTTAACGTAGATTGGAGGTGGGGTCACAGTTATCGTTAGCTGTTGGCTGTATGCGCTGTAAGATGTTTGGGTTTCAGGGCAGGTTGCGGTAACAGCCCAAATTCCAGAAGCGTCAGGTCGGAAAGTCGCCACAAAAGTGCCATTACTGTTCACAACACAATCCACCGTTTGGGTGGAGCTGATGCTGCTGAACTGCACTTCACTTATAGAATCATTATAGTCATTATAGCTTGGAGTAGCAATAGAATCATTATAGTTTGTAGTAACCATAGAACCAGTAGAGTTTGAAGTAGCTTTGGAATTCTTAGAGTTTGTAGTAGTCGTTGACTCATTAGAGTTCGGAGTAGCCATAAAATCACTATAGTTCGGAGTTAAAATTCCACTGACTGTGATGTTTTCGCCAAGACGTATTTTATTTTTAACTACAGTAATGCTAAGAGTTAACGGCTCCTTTACGGTGTAGTTGCCCGATGCAAACAAGCCATTTTCCAGAATATCTGTTGCGTTAATTTGGTATTGAACTAGTGTTCCTGCCGGCTGGCCTGGAATTGTGGCGTTGCATGTTTGGTTGCTGATATTCATGTTCAAGGTGCTGGTGCTGGTCCAGTTGTTGGTGGTGTATGACATTTGAGCTGTCTCCAACTTAGTGCCGTTTGAGGTGTAAGTGAGTTCGGTTGGTGTGCCAGGATAAACTCTACTTTGAATAGTTGCCAAGGGTATCAAGGAAGCATTTTCCACGGTGTAGTTGCCCGATGCAAACAAGCCATTTTCCAGAATATCTGTTGCGTTGATTTGGTATTGAACTAGTGTTCCTGCTGGTTGGCCTGGAATTGTGGCGTTGCATGTTTGGTTGCTGATATTCATGTTCAGGGTAGTAGTTTTGGTCCAACTGTTGGTGGTGTATGCTAGTTGCGCGGTTTCCAAATTAATGTTGTTTGAGGTGTAAGTGAGCGTGGTTGGGGTGTCAGGGAAAACTCTTATAGCTGAAGGTATCAAAGAATCTTTTTCAAAATTATCCTTCAACATTAACTGTACATTCCCTGAACCTACATTGCCGATGAGTACTAGTTGATAGAGATTGTCTCCAGTATTAGTCGAGGTGTAATTTAGAGACAAGAATTGCCCCATGTGTTCGTCGGTTGTGTATGCTACGCCTCTGTAGTCGTTAGGTTCAAAGTTGTAGCCGCCGACTGAACCAGTCAGGTTCCCATATAAGCCTGGTTCCCAAGCCAGTGGAAAATTGTTTAAGCTTGGAGATTCTGCGTTATTCATTAAGTAAAGCCTAGCTTCGTACATGCCTAGCGATTCTGGAACCTTTATGTATAATTGAACATGTGACGCGTTGGTTTCGAACTCGTAGGCCCAGTTTGTGTAGAAACTTGGGATGCTGCTACTTGTGCCTTCGACATAACTATTATACCATGTGTCGCAAGCGAGATTTTCAATTATCATAAAAGTTGCCTGCTGAGCACCTTTGCTTCCAAATGGGTTATTATATATAACAAAAGAGTAGTTGCCCGATTGAGTCGGCGTGAAAAACGTGTCATTTACGGTTGTGCCTAAATGTGGTGGAAAGCCTGCTGATTCAATGTGAGAGCTTTCTAAGTTTCCCTGTGGGTCATAAACGAAGATGTTGTAGTCTGTTGTTGCTTGTGGTGTGGTGTCTATCCATGCTCCGTAAAAGTAAATGTGGTAGTTATGGCCTGCTTGCAGAGGGCAGATGATGGTCCAGTTTTCGCCGATCGGTATTTGCCCACTGTTAAATAGTACTGGGAACATTGGTTTTTCCATGTAAGTGCAGTTTCCTTCAGCGTTGACGAAGTTATGTACGTAGTTTTGGTATTCTGACGTTGTGATTAATTGGGCGGTTGGGAGAGTTGAGGTTTGAGTCTGAGTGGTGGAGGCTTGAGCCATGAATAGTGGACTGAAAACTAAGACGACGATTGTAATCAGTGATAGGATTTTTGTTTGGGGGTTGATTTTCAGATGCATTGCTGAATCAGCTTGCAAACGTTATGTATGGCGGGCGCTTGACATATTGGTTATGAAGGGTGAATCTGTATTCTTAAGACAGGATTTTGGGTGCGAAACTGGTTTCTGTTCCAGAGCAAATTTGCGGCTGATTTTTTAAAAAAATGTTTAAAGTTTCCTGAAAATTTTTTTGAATTTCTGCTTATGTGTTTCTGGGTATTATTGTTGTTTATGGTTGTTGAGTTGGTTTTCTTGTTTTTTAATAGTGATAATGTATATTGAGTCTCGCTACGGAAGATATTTATAAGGAATTGTCTGTTCTTTTTGCTACAGGTGAAAATAAGCAAATGATCCGCCTAACAAGAAACCGTCTCTTAAAAAATCGTTACGCACTTGCCACAGTAATAACTACACTCATAATCTTGGTAGTTTCAATATTGCTTGCAGGCGTTTTAACTTACTTCGCCATAAATGTGGTGAGCACTAGGGTTCAACAGGAAAGTCTTTCAATTGAACAAGCCAACATTTGGGTTCCTTCAAGCGCCACAGTCGGTCCCTTCGTTGAAGGCGCGCTTATAATAGAGAACACTGGCGGACGCGACGTAGTCATTAACCAGATCCAAGTACGTGGACAACCATGCACAACCGTATTCTACCTTGACGCCGTCAAAGCTGATTCCACTTCCGGTGCCTTAGCTCAAAACTTAGCGTGGGTAGCTCCCACTACAGGCGGAACTCCCACACTTGCAGCTCAATCCGTTGGAACTCCTGTAGCTTTTACCAACACTTTAACCGCAGCCCCAGCTAACTTAGTGCTACCTTCCGGTGACACTATTGTTGTTTACATCGCTTCACCAGGCAGCGTCTCCATCAACGACATCGGCTTAACAATTGGCTTCACAGTCTTCACGGCCCAAGCAATGTACTACAAAGAAACAAACGTTCAAGCATACACAGGTTAAGATTAAATAACCTACAGTATCTACCCCTTCACCATTCCTTCTATTTTAAGAAAAATTATTCTTTTTGCTTTGTTTTCTTTTTCTTTTTGTAATTTTTTGGATGTGTATTTTTTTTTACGCACAAGTTTACTTATCTTGAAATTGTGTAATTGTTTTTTCAGGAGTTTAAAAGTAAATGAGAAATATACTGAGAAATATACTGAAGAATCGTTTGGCTCTAAGTACAGTCATTACTACGCTGATTATTCTAGTGGTTGCAGTGCTTCTTGCGGGTGTCGTAACTTACTTTGCCATAAACGTCGTTAGCACCAGAGTTCAACAGGAAAGTCTCACCATTTCACAAGCTGACATTTGGGTTACCTCAGCCGGTGCCACTGAAGCTGCAATTCAGGTAACAAACACTGGCGGACGCGACGTCGTCATAAGCCAGATCCAAATAGAAGGACAACCCTACGACCTTGCCGATGCAAAAATCACTACCGGCGCCACGGACCCAACTACACCCTTAGCCTATGCAACAGGTCTGACAGCCACCGGCGATACTTCCATAGTACTACCTTCCGGCGACACATCAATCATACAAATGCCGACATTAGGAAGCGTTAGCATCAACGACATCGGTCAAACCATCGGCTTCACAGTCTTCACTGCACAAGCAATGTACTACAAAGAGACAAACGTCCAAGTAGGCGTTCCACCAGCATAAAACTGAATAGCCCAACAATCTTCCCCCTCCCCTATTCTTTCTATTTTTAAGAAATATTTTACAAATAAATTATTTTTTGTTTTACTTTCGTTTCGGTTGGTTTGTGTATTTTTTTTTACGCACAAGTTTACTTATCCAATAATTGCGTAATGGCTTTTTAGGAGTTTAAAAATAAATGAGAAATATACTGAGAAATATACTGAAGAATCGTTTGGCTCTAAGTACAGTCATTACTACGCTGATTATTCTAGTGGTTGCAGTGCTTCTCGCAGGTGTCGTAACTTACTTTGCCATAAACGTCGTCAGCACCAGGGTTCAACAGGAAAGTCTCACCATTACACAAACGCATGTCTGGGTTGACGCAGCCGGTACCGCTGAAGCTGCATTAATGATAACGAATACTGGCGGTCGCGATGTCGTCATTAACCAGATCCAAGTACGTGGACAAAACGCCGTTATTTACAGCGCCACTGCCGCAGATATTAACGTATTTTCTTCTACATACAGTGCAGCCACAGGCGAGTCACTTACCTCCCCATTAGCAACCGTTGCCGCTGCCGACCTAAAGGGTGATGATGCTGTGGATCCATTTGGCGGAACAGGAGGAAATGTCTTAGCAGTAGCCAGCATTAATAGCTTAGTGTTAGCTTCGGGTCACACTATGGCCGTATACATCTATGGTCCCGACAGCGTCACCACCAACGACATAGGCTTAACCATTGGGATAACAGTCTTCACCGCACAAGCGATGTACTATCAAGAGACAAACGTTCAGGCAACAACCTCAACTATAGGTACTACTGTAGGTTAAAATACTAACCTAAGAGTATCTATCCCCCTCTCCTATTCTTTCTATTTTTTAAAAAAATTATTGTTGTTTTTAGGCAGGGAATTATTTCGGATTTACCCATGTTTCCAAGGTTATTTTTTTAAATAATATGTGAATTGTTCATACACACAAATGGCTTAATCCATTTTCGAGCTTTTCTATAGTAAATGCACATTTACGAGAGGATGTAATTGGCGGTAATCTTGCTTAGTCGAGTCTTCAGAAGGCTTGTTAGATCTAAAGGTGCCTTGGCACTGCCGGTTACATTCCTTATACTGCTCGTTTCAACGCTATCCATCATCACAGTTACCTATTACTTCGCCGTTGGAAACATCAACACGCAAAGCGAAGCTCTCAAGGTTTCCACAGCCCAACAAGACTTCATATCTCTGGACAATGATATTCTTTCAACTTTAGGACAGCCTGGCTCCTCAAGCACGATTGTCTTGAGTGATTCAGGCGGAAATACAACCATTCAACCAACCAACAACACTCTAACCATCAACGTCAATGACAATTCAAGCAGTGAACTACCTATCTTTAACTCACCAGTAGGCCTAGTCACCTATGAACTTCCATGTTCAGGCTCAATCGACACAGGACTTTACCTAGAAGGAGACAGCCAAACAATAACCAACCAAAGCGGCGCGTCACCAAGTCAGCTTTACATAACAGATGGGCTTCAGGGATCTGAGATCCAGTTGCAGTACCGGCCAACAGTGACGTATGCGCCTGCTGGATTGCAAAATGGTCAAGCCGTCACCGACATTCGCATCTACATTGTCAACCTGAACTCTTCAGCCCCAATAAAACCATTGGGCGGCGAGCTTCCCCTACAAATATCCTGCACAAGTACACAATTAACAACTGAAATCATCTCTTATGAAGCTGGGAACATTTCCTATCAACCTGAAAACTTGGCGATAACTTCGCAATTGAACGGCGTCAACGGAAGCGTTTCCATTCCGATTTCCCCGAGCGGGCCTGATGGCTCAATAATCTACATTGAAACAGTCATTTCTAACGTATCAATCGAGAGGTGGATTCAGTAAACAATGGTGACGATAATTCCAAGTTACGTGTACTCGATTTTTGCAGCCCTTATCGTTGGCGCAATCATAGTTGCCAGTTGCAGCGTTTCAATGGTAAACGTGAGAAATGAAGCTGAAAACCAACAGTTAGCCAATGTTGATGAATATGTAGCAGTACAAAGTCTAACTCTTATTACGCATGTAACCGAAGACGGCCAAAGTACTACTCAGTTTCTGAATCTTCCTTCACAAATCGGAAACCAAGAATACTCAATATCCATAACAAACGACTCGTCCAGTGCATGGGTTGAATCTGGCTTCGGAGCAGCCGTCCAAAATCAACCACAAATATACATACCTGCCGAAATCAACGCATCAGGGACTTTCGTCAGTGGTTGGGGCAGACCTATTCTGCAATGTTATTACCAAAACCAAATTGTTACTTTAACATTAACTAGTGAGTGATTGAATTGAACTTCGGCAAAAAGAAACAAGAAATTCAAGAAAAAGAAAAAACCTCAGACGAGGAAATAATAACCTGCTTAGGCATTCAGGGCTATCAGGTACCTGAAGGTTACACACAAGTCGAAAGTTATCCCCTCAATCCCCCGTTCTCTTATGCCTGGATATTCCAAGACGAATCTGAAGGAAGCTTCTTCTACGTTGTTGATGAACTCCCCATGTCAAAAGAAGAAAGAGAATCCTACAAGCGCCTAAGAAGCATTCTTGAGTATGAGCTTAAAGCCCCACGGATAGATGAAACGCTTGTTGAATCGTTCCACAGGCAGCTTCCAGCCATACTGGAAGAGCACCTTAAAGCTCTTGAAGGAATCAGCCAAGTGGGTCTAAGAAAAATCACTTACTACATTGAAAAAGACTTAATCGGATACGGAAAAATCGAGGGACTCATAAACGATCCGTTAATAGAAGATATAAGCTGTTTAGGCCTAAACAAATCCGTTTTCATTTATCATAGAAAATACGCTAACGCACGAACCAACATTATTTTTACCGATGAGGAAGAATTAGACGATTTCATGACAAGAATAGTACACAGACAAGGCAAACACGTAAGCCTAGCTCACCCAATAGTAGACTTAACCCTTCCGGGAAAACACAGACTTGCAATATCCTTCGGAAAAGAAACAACCCCAGCCGGAACAAGCTTCACCATAAGAAAGTTCAAAGAAGACCCATTAACCATCGTGGACTTGATAATCAACGAAACAATTGACGAGTCAATCGCAGCATATCTTTGGATGCTAATGGAAAACAAAATGTCAGTTATGATTGTAGGCCCAACTGGCGCAGGAAAAACAACCGCCCTAAACGCGATTGCATGCTTAGTCCGACCAGACTTTAAGATGATTTCGATTGAAGAAGTTCAAGAAATTAACTTGCCACAGGAAAACTGGGTGTCAACCGTTGCACGAACAGGATTCGGAGGAGACAGCGAAGGCGAAGTCACACTCTACGACTTAATAAAATCAGCCGTTAGGCACAGACCAGCATTAATCCTTGTAGGCGAAATCAGAGGCGAAGAAGCATACGTTCTCTTCCAAGCCTTAGCAACAGGGCACGGCGGTTTATGCACGATGCACGCTGACGACGTAGAAACAGTCATTAAACGACTAACACAACCACCCATGAACATTCCACAAAACATATTGTCACTGATGAACTGCGTAATAGTTGTCAAGCAAGTCAACACTTCAAGTCTCAACCAGCCAGAACGAAAAATGTCTTCCAGAAAATTTGTTAGTGTCAGCGAAATCGATAACAACGGTGTCCCACATGAAGTGTTCAATTGGAACATGTCCTCAGACACTTTCCAACAAAACCTAGACAAAAGCTATTTACTATCCAAAATAGCCAAAAACCTCGATGCACCCCTAAGCGTTGTTCAACAAGAGTTTGAACGAAGAAAACAAATTATGCTAAAAATGGTCGAGCAAAACCTTCGCGACTTCAGAAGTGTCCACAAAGCATTAAACAGTTCACATATCCTCTCGGATTTAGCCGCTAAAGAACAGGCAAAGGTGCAATAACAAGATGGGCGCTTCCGGCGGTTTTATCGGCAAAATATTCGGTTCACTATCTAAGTCTACTAGTGAAGAAAAAGAGAAAACCGAGCGGGAACTGCCGTTCGCAGTAATGATTTTCACGCTAATGGCTGCAAGCGGAATATCCCCCTACGACAGCTGGAAAAAAATGCGAAAGCTTAGCTTCCTTCCAACATTCAAAAAAGAAGCGGACGAAGTTGTGCGCCAAGTTGAAGTTTTAGGCAAAGACCCTTTAAGTGTTATGCAGATGCGCGCAGAAACCACAGCCTCCAAGCTGTATAGAAATTTTCTGGGCGGCTTTGTTTCTTCAGTTAGAAGTGGCGGAAAATTGGTTGATTACATGAAAAGCCAGTTGAAGGCAATCTTTGAACTGCGATACATTAATCTGAACCGATCAATTGAGAAAATCGCAGCTTTGGTTGAAGCCTACTCGGTCATGCTGATTGTTGTGTTATGCTCGTACATTCTTTTTGTTGTTTTATCATCATCAAACGTTATGTCGCTAATAGTAAGCAGTTCAGTATCCACTTCGCCTATGCTGTCTTACTTAATAGCGTTTATCATTATGCCTGTGGGGTCGTGCATCTTCATTTTGATGGCGCATAACCTGCAACAAAGCGCTTTCCCCGACCTGAAAGACCTCTACAAAAAAGCCTTATTCTTCATACCGCCGATATTCGTCATAATAGCTCTTATCGCAATTGTTCCTTCACTATTACAAGCAGTAAGCCCTGTTGGGTTACCTGCAATCACCACCATAGGCTTAGTTGCTGCTTCACTGCCGATTGCATTCCAATATTGGAAGATCACAAGAATCAACTACAACGCAGAAGAATCACTTCCCAGCTTCATAAGAGATGTAACAGAATCACAGAAAACCGGGCTTTCACCAGAAAAAAGCATAATACAAGCTACAAAACGCAAAGATTACGGACCCTTCTCCAAATTTTTAGATTTAATGCGTAGCCAAATCGAATGGGGCATACCTTTAAGAAAAACTTTTGATAACATACGTAAGGAAATTCGAAGTTGGTTTGTTACAGTTAACTTTTCCATGATGGTGGAAACCATTGAAATCGGCGGCAACTCAACCCAATCGCTAGAGATACTTTCGGAATACAGTGAAAAAGAACACGAATTACAAGTCAATCGACGTGAACTTTTGAAGCCTTACATACTTCTTGCTTTCATATGGAGCGGATTAATCGCCGTCACAACCACCATAGTAGCCTTAACTACCAGCTTAACCACCAGCATGATGACAACTGTAAACAACACAAACCTCGCATCAGTCGCTGCAATACCCATGTCAAGCCAGCTTAACATGTTCTCTGTGGGCATTATCATTGAATGCTGGATCTCAGGGTTCTTCATCGGAAAAATCAGCGAAGGCAACCTAGGCGCTGGATTTAAACACGCAGCATTGCTGGCAACAACCGCGTACGTATCTTTAGTTGTCTCTCAAATTGTTCTTTCACACCTTTTTGGAGGACTAACCGGCACTTAAAAGGAGAAACAATGCGTTGCCGTCAACCTCCATTGACACCTTCTTCGCATGCACAATCATTGTAACCGTAGCTTTGATAGCAACCGCTTTTCTATGCTCAACAATGCAAACCAGCATAAACAGCACACAAGACATCAACAAAGAAAGTTACCTGCAAGCCGTAGCCGATCACATCATAACAAACCCTGGAGCCCCCGTCAACTGGGGAACCAGCAGCAGTGTTCCCGCCGACTTCGGGTTAGCAGCCGCCTCCTCCACAATCCCCTATGAACTAGACATAGATAAAATCACTCGGTTAAACAACCTAAACAACTACGCATTATCCAACTTTAGCATGGAAAACGCCGCTAAACTAAACAATATAGCTTTAGGCATAACGGTTTCTCAAGTTATGACCATAAACATTACACAAACAAGCAGCAGCCCAAATGGCAACGATGTATTTTTTACCTTCACGATTTTAACAAGCATTGATTCCGAACCCACAAGCGCAAGCCTAAACTGTTATGTAGCAAACGACTCTCTGAGCGACGTAACCTATAGCACTTCAGGCATTGGGGTTTACGACGTTACCTTTAAAATCCCAAGCGCGGCAACTGGCAACGCTATTCTTATTGTGTTCGCAAGAGCATCTTTTGACGACAGAATAACCTCATACGCCATCTACAACTTCCAAAATTCAACCCAGGAATCAGCCCCAAGCAACGACATTTTATCTTTAACTCCGCTTAATTACATGCTAAGCTACACAAATTCAACTGACGTAACGATCCAAAACGGCTACATCTTCTCCTACTCATATCAGCAGAATCTCACTTTAGTGCAAGGCACATCTCAATACTTAATTCCAACGATAATTGACAATAGCCCCTTCGTTATAGTTCTCTGCGGTTCTCTCGATAACGGCACTTATTTTCAAGAATGGACTTCTTACCCTCAAGTTCCATTGACAGCAGGTTCAAGCTTTGAGGATTCAGAGCAAAACGTCTTCAGCTACATAGTGACAATAAACGGTGTGCTCTATAAGGTCAATATAAGTTTTGGAGATGTGATTTCCTGAGACTGCTAAGAGACAAAAGAGGGCAAGTGCGCATAATAGAAGCGATTTTCGCGACATTTCTTTTGATGTCATGCCTAGCTCTTATTCCATCATCATCAAGCGTACCAGATTCAACAGGAAATCTTATTTCAACAGCTCAAAACGTTCTGTTAAGTTTAGACAGTAACGGGCACTTGGCAGCCTTAGTTGATAGTAAAAATTGGACAGAGCTTAAAGATTGTCTGGAATCTGCTCTTCCGCTTACAGTATGGTTTAACTTAACAGTTTTCGACCAAAACATGAATATCATAAACCCTTTTCCAATCTGTAACGCAGGCACTGTAAGTGATAAAATTGCGTCAGTAGACTACGTTTGCGCAAGCCAAAACAGCACTTATACAATCTACATCCTTAGGCTGCAATTGTCAGAGGTAGGATTGACATGAAAAAACGCAACCTAAAACACAACAGCTCAGGCCAAGTGATTATAATCACAGCTTTACTTGTAGCGTCGCTTTTACTGTCCACCGCCATCTATGTCCTTGAAACCGAAAAAGAAGTGCCGACGGCTGACACTGGAGAAAACAACGTTTTCCCAGCATACCAACAAAGCACAATAAACACTCTGATTAGTGCACTAGCAAGCATAACCAACGGTGGTAAAACGAGCGTTTTAACCGATGACCTAAGTGAATTGAATGCGGCAATCGCTAATGATTCATACCAAGCCATGCTCCAAATGAGTTATACTCCGCTAACCGTAGGCCCCTACCTAAACGGCATTTGGAAATCTTGGGGTGCAGATGGTGTAGGAGTCTCAAGTGCTTATGTCAGTGATGGTGTAGGAGTCTCAAGTGCTTATGTCAGTTTTGTCTTTGACTCTTCAGCACCTTCAACATCTTCCAATTTGGAATATGATGTAAACGTAACTACAGCGGCCATTTTGAGCGGATATTTGCAACTTAACAGCAACCCAACGCAAGTAAACTTAACAGTCAACGTACTCAACGAGGGCAAACCCGCTTTAGCGCAAAACTTCACTTTTTACTTTGAGGGGTATAGCGGGTCGTTGTTAACTGAAAATTGGGAAAAAGTGGATTCTCCAATCATAACTGATTTTGGAAATGGAACATACTCAGTGTCGTTCACGACTGAAATGGATCAGTTAAACGACCCTCTTCCCGTCTCTATGCTTTGCCAAGATCAACGCGGTATAACCGTTGGAGCGAACGTAACATGCACAACATAGGGTAACAAAAAATGTTAAATCTAAAAAGTGAAAAAACTATGTTTATTGCTTAACAAAAGGAGAGGCAGCAACACATGGGTCATAGTAGAGCATTTAAAATTTTGATTCTACTATTAACGGTTTCAATTATATTGACTGCAAGCATAATCGTTATTGAGAATTCTTCTCCAAAACTTACTGGCACGTCAGTAAGCGTTTTGTCTGCAAATGTAATTTGGGAAAAAACCTATGGCGTCTTGGGAGATGACGACCGAGCATATTCCGCGCTACCCGTTGGTGACGGATATTTGGTTGTTGGTTCATCTGAATCGAATAAGACAGGCGTAACTGTTGGTTGGGCTTTAATGCTTGACCAGAATGGCAACGTTATTTGGAACCAAACGTTCCTTGAAGGATCCGGCACTGAACTTAGAGTTGCTCTTAATTTGACCGATGGATTCTTGCTTGTAGGCAACGAATTCTTGCCATCAGGAGATGAAAACGGTTATGTCGCAGAAGTAAACAGTCAAGGAGCATTAATGTGGCAAACCCCCATTATAGGTGGAGAAGACGTCAACAAGCTTTTTTCAGCGATTGCCGCTCCAGACGGCTTTGTTCTTTTAGGGTTAGCCTACTCCAATGCAAATGGAGAGTCCAACGCTTGGGTAGTCAAAATTGACGCAAATGGCAATGTTGTTTGGAACAAAACCTACGGAAATGCAACAGACACTGCCGCAACAACCGGCACCTTAGCCCCAGATGGCAATTACATGGTGGCAGGTTACACGAACTCTCGAGGAGACAACAACTATGGTTTTCTACTCATGCAAATTGACCCGAATGGGAACATGGTATGGAATAAAACTTACGGTGAAACAGGAAGCCAAGAAGCCTCTGCCATGACAAAAGCCCCTGACGGATACGTAATCGTCGGAGACACCCAGCCACCAGATAGTACCATGCACGCATGGGTGATAAAGATCGATTGGAATGGTACAATGTTATGGGCTAAAACAGTAGGCGGCAAAAACGCCGACTCGCCATATTTTATCACTCCCTCTAAGGATGGCGGTTACTTAGTTGGCGGCTTCACTTTCTCCTTCGGCGCAGTAAACCGTGATTTTTGGCTCTTCAAAATCGACGATTCAGGACAAGTGACATGGAGCTGCATTATTCCCAAAGATGGCTCAGTTTACGAAGAAGCCTACGGGGTCATCCAAACTGGAAAAAACCAGTATGTTATGGTGGGGTGGACAGACCCCCCTGGGCAACCTGCCTTAATCGGCAAAGCTCGATATATGTTCTATATTGTAAACCTTACCTACCCCCAAAATACCAATTGGTTTTCAAGTTTACAGTTTATCTCCTACGCCGGTGCAGCGTTTGCGATTTTACTGGCAGTTTTGCTTGTGGTGTTTAAACTTCGCTATAAATCGAATACTGCCCTACCATTGGCGACTGCTGAAAAATTTCTGTATATTGCAGACGGGTACCATCTTTTTGTCGCTTAAACAGCCTATCAAAAAGCTATCTATTCAAACTGAAAACTATAGTAAAAAAAAAGGCTTAAAAACGCGATAGTGTGCTAATTACGCTTTATGCTTCAGTCAGCTTGGAGAATAGCATTTGCAGAACCTTAATGAATGCATTGTAGTTTGTCCAAATGGCTGTTGTTTTATCCTTCTTCTTTGCGTCTTCATCGTTCGCTGTGTCTTTTTCATGGAATGTGATTAGTACCTCTTTGTTGTCAGAGATCATAAAGCATGGTAAGCTTTGGTCATCACTGATTCTGTGAGATTCGCTAAGCCATTGCAGTTGTCCAAGGAAGTAAGCGCTTTTTAATGAGTTATCCGTAACTAAAGTAACATTAACTTTTTCAGCTTGATTTTTTAGCTTGTCAGAAAAATCGCTATAGTACAACTGGGCGAGGTAGTCTGCTGAAGCGAAGACTTGAAACTCTTTTTCGGTTCTTTCAAGTAATTCATTAGCTTTCATGAGTACCTGCTGTTCACCCTCGAGCATCTGGAAAAGCTCTTTTTTCGCGTTTGTAACTTTCGGCTGAGGTATGGATTGCCAAAGCTCTACAAGGCTTGTTTTTTCCTGTTCTAAAAGTTTGATTTTTATTTTTTGTGCATCTACAAGCAAATCAATAGCTTTATCCAAGGGAACAGCTGTAAATTTTAGAGGTTTCTCGAAAATAGAAAAAACTACGCCTCTTTTTTCCAGATCCCGCAAGATTCGGTAAGTTTCAGTCCGATGTAGCGAAATTGCTTCCGCTATTTCTCCAGCTTTCATTTCACCTGCTCTTGCAAGATGCAGGTAAACTTTAATCTCGTTTTTAAGCAGTCCAAACCTTGAAAGCGTCTCTTCAATGGTTGATAATTGCTCATTGTATGATTGATCTTTCTTTACTAGTTTCCAAGATTCATTTTGCTTATTATACACTTTCACTAATTCTTGTTTTTCCATTGCAAGCGCCATTGTGGGGGTTCACCTTTTTCTCAATATTTAGGGTACTGCTACCCAATTCTGACCCTTTATATATAATATAATTACGACTTCAAAATATGAATCCAAAATTCACATTTTTTCGAAGCTCCAAAAAAAGAGCTTTTTTGATTCGAACGCTTGGAAAAGAGATGTTTTGAGGTTAGGTTTCAAGCGCTTTTGCGGAAGCGTTAGCATAAATTGACCCGAATTTGTTAACGAGGTCTTTCTGAGTGTAAACTGAGGCATGCAAATTAAAGAAATTGCCCATTCTTTTCGTGTCCACACCAATTCCGAGAACTATGACCCCTTTCCGCAATAGATCATCAACACATTCCTTCAAGGCTATTGACATGTTGGGGTAACCATATGGCCACCCGTCAGAGATAACTATTAAGCAGCGCTGTTCTTCAAACCGTTTAGCAAGCATTTTTCCAGCCATCTGAACAGCATCAGAAATGTAAGTGAGTCCTTCAAATTTCAAGCCGCCAATTCTAGCTCTAACTCTCTTTGAATAGGATTCTGAACTGTCCTTAATTATGTAGAGTTTGTCGCTGAAAGCGAAAAACGTCCAGGAAGTTGGGTCGGTCATTAGCTCCTTCGCTGCCTCAGCCACAGCTATAGCTAACGCTCGACCATATTCTCCTTTCACCTGCATACTGTTGCTGACGTCAAAAATTATTGACCAAGCGAAATTTGGCTTAAGATACTCATCAAGGACAAACACATCTGTCGCTGGCTTGTGACTTGCCAAGGATTGAATTACAGAGGCTAAATCTAGTTGACCCATTTCTTGCCTTGGGTCCTCATCAAGATAATTAAAGGCTGATCTGAGAATGTCTAGAAGTCGCCGGCTTGCTCCTTGCACTAAACTTCTTGCTCTTAGGTATTGAGTATAATCTTCCCCTGGAATAGAGAACGATTTGAATCTGGTCAAAGCCACATATGGCTTGATTTTTGAAAGGATTTTTTCTTCACGTTGCTTTTGGTAACTGTCAGAATTAAATGCCTGTAAGGACTCTGCTTCTTGTTCAGGTTTCCAACATTGGTCTATATTGTCTACGATAGGTAAGTTGCCTCCTAAGCTCATGAGAGATTGCACAAATAAGCTTTCAAAATCGTTATCCACTGATGTTTCCGCTTCGCTGTAGATGCTGCAGCGCCCATTGCTTTCAGTATGTCGAAGTGAAGGCGCTTCCAAAAATGGACCAAAAGGCTCAAGTAAACGTTTTATACCTTTAACTTTTTCGTCGAATAATTCTTCTGGTTTAATTCGTTCGTCAGTTATTGACGCTAAGAAAGTTTTTTTTAAGGCCGTTAAGTCGTTGAATAATTGATTTACCGTTTTCTCCTCCTCTACGCCTGGAGAATTTTTGATTAAGCCCGTGTTAAGTTTAGTCAGTAAAGCCGCCATAAGCTTTGTGGAAGTGGTAAAGATTCTCTCTGAAGATTTTATTTTCTGGTAAGCCAACGCGTTAGCATAAGCAATGTCAAAAAATCGGTCGGGATACCATGCTTGAATGAAAGCGTTGATGTACATGTCATTAATCAACGACTTTGCGAACGCTTCAACTATTGCGTCTGACTCTTTAGGAACAATTTTTTCTTTTTGAAATGGCGCCAAAGTGTGAGTTGTTAAGTGTAGAACGGATGCCCTAAATAATCGTCCAATTTTTGATTTGCCTTCATTGTTCGCGGAAAATTTGTGTCCCAGGAACGAAACATTTCCGTCTTCCAACATGCGAACGGGTGGGAACTTAATGGTGAACCCAAAATTGTCACCTTGCAGCGTAGGCTGAATTAAGGTTGGGTCCTGAAGTATTTTTACTTTGGTGTTATCTTTTTGTAAAGAAACCGACCAGGCGTAATCAATAAATCCCAAAATGCAATAACTCCCAATTATTGCGATTTATTAAATACTGCTTCTAGGATTCTCTTCACATCTGCTTGGACTTCGACGTTGTCGCTGGTTAACCCGATTATGGTTTCTTCAGCTGCTCCCATAGGAGTATTTCCATCTTTGATTAAAGTAGCCCAGTTGATTAAGTCGCCTAAGGAGGGTCCATAAGGCAAGTCGCCTGCTTTATATTGTCTTCTTAACTCAGCGCCAGCTTGAATGATTTTATAAGCAGTATCCTGGTCAATCTTCGTTCTTTTACGCAGCATATCCACCTCATCCGGAGAGATGGTTTCTCCAACGCTTAAGAAATCAAAGTTTATCCAGACAGCCATGCGCCGTCTCATGGCAGCGTTCAGGGGCTTTGTTCCTGAGAATTCAGCTGTGGCGGGGTTCATGCTGATGATCATGTAGCCGTATTTGTGGCGTTCGATGACTTCGCTGTCTTTTTCGTTTAGCACCAGGTGTCCTCTTGTGTCTAAAACTGGGTTTAATCTTGTGGCTACGTCCTGTTTCATCATGTTTGCTTCGTCAAGGTACATGATGCCGCCTTTTCTTAGCCACTGCGTTAATAATCCGTCTACCCAGTTTTCTTTGCCTAACCCGATGAATCGCCCGATGAGGTCAAATGAGGATGTTGATAAGCCGCAGTTGACTTCCCAGATTGGTAAGCCTGTGAGTTCTGCCACCAGGTAGACAATGTGGGTTTTGCCTGTTCCTGATGGTCCGATTAGACTACATTGTTTGAAATAGTAGAGTGCGCGTACGATGCGTTCAACGTAGTTAAATCCATGGTCTAAGTATTCGGGTGTGCCTTTTGGTATCATGTCGTCTAAGTGGGCGAAGCTGAAGTTTGGGTGAAGGTCGTATCTTTGTATGTCGTATTTTTCGTATAATGGTGATTTGGACATGGGGCGCTCTTTGTCTAAGGATACTGTTACCTTGAATTTGTCTTCTTTAAGGGATGAAACTTCACGAATTCTGCTGGCATCAGCTTTTTCTTTTATACCTTGATGTCCATAACTCATTCGGCGCCGTCTCTGGAGTGATATTGAGTTTGGGATCCAATAGATAAATAGTGTGTATTACTACTTTATATACACACTACAGATTGCGCTAAATCTTTCGTATTCCTGCTTTATATTGCGGTAAGTTTTGCGCACTAAAATTCTGTGTATAAACTTTGAGACATACAAGCACTTTTCTGCCTAGAAAACACTATCACAATTCGATCAACATTGACTCAAGAAGTAGTAGTTAAGGAAGCACTTCCAGAAATCTCGGCTTCGCAGGAACTTAAACAATCTGAGAAGAAAAAGCAGGTGTCAATCCAAGAACTTGTTGATTCCCTAAAAAGCACGGCGGACGACATCGGTCAAATAAGCGAATTATCTTCAGAAGAAAAAATACTAGTATCTCAATTCTTTTCCTCCCTCTTTAAACTCATGCAGCCCCTCGCTTCCTCAATGCCTGTAAACCAATTAGCACTTCCAGCACAACTGGGTGACGTAGTCCAAGCGCATATTGAACCAACAGGACATTTAATATTAATGTTTGAAGACGGTCACTTTGAACTCAAAGATTTAAACGAAGAAAAACACCGCGACCTCATGACCGCAGTTGTCGGAGATGTCATGCCAAAATTCAAAAACTTAACAAGCCAGCAAAAACTAAAGCTGGAGAACAGAATAAAACTACTCTCAAGTATAACGAAGGAAATTCAGAAGAGTTCTGAGGCTCTTTCAGCAGCTATTTCTGCTGACCAATAGCTCCCCTTTTTACTTGCCCGCTAGGTAACTTACCGTAAAGCTTGTTCCGCCAGCGGTAAGAGTTGAAGCTGAAGATAATTCAGTATTTTTGCTGTTCGCCATTTGTATTCTATCAAATGAAGACCTCGCTATGGGACCAGTAACATCGTTTACGTTTACATGACAATCTGTAAACTTGATGTTTCCGAAGTCGGCTAGCGTGGTAATTTGGTTGTTTATGGTTGGTCTTTCCACTATCCATTCTCCTGAAGAACGGGTGGAATTGTAAAAGACATTTCTGCTGATGGCTTGCCCGGTTGTTGCATCACTTATTTGTATGCGCCACTGGTTTGTGTTTGAGTTAACTAGATTTATAGAGGCAATCATCGTGTCTTCTGGAGAGACGGTTATGCTGGTTAATTGTACAGCAAAACTTGGCAGCAATTCATACCAGGCAATATAGGTATTCTGCCCACTTATCACATCTTGCTCTGTTCCAACTTGAATCAAGCTTTTGTCCAATTGACCGCCAATTCCAATCCACGCAGAAGAATATCCGTCCCCTGATGAAACGTTAACTTTCGGCACTATCCATGAAGCTTCTACACCCGTAACTTCAAACTTGGAATTAGAATCTTTTGCAATGATGTATCCAGCCCAGCTTAAGCTTGAAATGCTTTGACTTTGAGGATTAACAGCAAATAATGACTCCAAAATCGAGAGAAAAGATAAAGATAGCACTAACAAAACAACCCAAATAAGAGTAAGAATAACCGCTCTGGTCCTAAACTTTCTTTTTTCCTGCAAAATTAATTTTCCTCATTCTCAATAGAAAAAAACTACTTCTAATTTATTATAGATATTGGAAATAGCAACCACAAACCAGATCCTTATATATTGAATGCAAGTCAACGACACAGTATCAAAAGGAAATCAAAGGATGAGCAAGTCATGTGATAAGCCGTGACTAAAGCATCCAAGAAGACAAAACCGCTAAATTTCAGTTAAGTAACTATTTTTAATTTCCTTTTGGAACCTCGAAAGGCTCCATTAAACAATATGTAATCAAAAACAACCCTCCAAAAAGAAACAAATACAACAAGAGACCAGCTCCAAAACTGGGATATTTAACTAACGTAGCATAAACAAACGCTACCAAAATCAGCAGTATACCCGCTAACCCGATTTTTGCAGACATTGCTTTTCCTACAGCTAAATTATAAGTTGAGGCTTTGCTTATTAATTTTAGGGACCACGCCATTCGTTTACGAAATAACGTTCTGTCGCCGCTTTTTCTTAACAATCATGGAAGCAAACTGATCCAACTGCCAAAACTACAAATACCCCAAATATCCGTACTAATTAAGGTGAACATTCAAAGGCTCAATTCCAAGAGGTTGAAGTGTATTTTTTATGTTTCAAGTAAAACCGATGCGGGCTGACGATTTTCCGTTTGCAACTAAACTAGCAAACACTATGCACTGGAACATGGCAACGGAAGATTTTGAGTTTATGACTTCACTTGAACCCGAGGGTTGTTTTGTTGTTTTTCAAGGTTCTGAACACTTAGGCATAGCTACAAGCATCAGTTTCGGCAAAGTAGGCTGGTTTGGCAACTTAATAGTTAAAGAAAACAATCGAAACAAAGGCGCAGGAAGCCTCCTTGTAAAGCACGCTGTAAACTATTTGCAAAGCAAAGGCGTCAAAACTATTGGGCTTTACGCGTACACAAACCTGATTGGCTTCTACAGCAACTTAGGATTCGAACGTGACGAGGATTTTTCGGTATTACATACAGAAGCATTGAGTTCTTTAACCGCTGAAACTCTGCCCAAAATTGGAACACGGCAGATTCAGGCAATCGCCGAGTTTGACAGCGGATGTTTTGGCGGAAACAGGAAAAAACTGTTGGAATCCATCATTCTTGAGAAGGGTAATTTAAGCTATTATCTGGCTGAGCGTGATGCGGTTGTGGGGTATGTAGCCGCTAAGGTTTACGAGAAAATGGCAGAGCTTGGACCATTAACATGCCGGGAAGGTCACGTTGATGGGGCTGTTTCGCTTCTTAAAACGACTCTTGCAAAATTAACGGGTTTGAGCGTTTATGCGGTGCTGCCCAAAAAAGAAACTGCTCTTGCGTCCATGCTTTTTAGTGTTGGTTTTAAGGAAGATTTTTGTGTGTCAAGAATGTTTCTAGGTCAAGCTGTCTCAAAAAATTGTATATGTATGGCTGAATCTTTAGAAAGAGGATAATTTATGGTTGAAGATTACTGCAAGATTTTGCTTGAGGATTTTCTCAAGGATTCATGGTTAAGTGTCAAAGTCTTGGTTGAAAAACTAAGCAGTTTCAAAGAAGAGAAACGCGCCAGACGGGTTACATTATTTCATTACGTTAACGGTCAAAAAGTAAACGTTCAATTTGAGGGTAACAGGTTTTTTTTAAGAGGCTCAGTTGAGTACACCAACCCTCAGCTAACCGTTGAGGAAGTTCAGGGAATCATTGGCACGCGCCTGCTTGAAGCCTGTGGAAACTACTTTGAAAAATACGGCTTACATGAGCCAAACAGTGGCGACATTGCTCAGCTCTTGGAGATATTGAAAAAGCCGCCTGAAGACTGCATTATTCCTTTTTTGCTGAACACTGACGATGTGGAGGCAGACCGGTACTCTATGAACCCGCTAAAACAGTCCATAGTCGCCAGCGGACAAAGTGCTTTTCCAGCCGCGTACGTTAAAACTGACCAGCTAAAAGTTGATGAAGCGTTCGCCAAAAAGTATGATGGCACCTTAATCTCTAAAGGCGAAACAGAACTAATAGGCAACAGTCTTAAAGGCGCTAATGGTTCTTACTTGGATTTTGTTGATTCAGTAAAGTACAAGCAGCTTGAGTCGCTATCTGAGTTCTTCGGCATGAACCTGTCACTTTACGCCTTGCGCATGCCTCTTTCAACCCTGCAAGTGGAAGGAAAAGATGGTTTACTGCACTATATTATCAGTGAAAGCCACCGCGATTACGAAGCTATTAACGAAGCTTACTCTTGCATGGGCAGAAGCATGACAAAGCGAACTACGCTGCTGACGGTGCCGCATTCCAAAAAAGGCTACGGCTCAAAACGGGCAGCCCGCGGCAAAATACACTTTGAAGACGACAAACTGCTGGATGTTACCGTCAAATACAAAACCACTAAACTCTACCCCAACGCCATAGACACGGATGACATTGCGGTTGCAGAAGCAGACGACAGTTTCACCGTACCAGGAGAAAAACTTAGCGATTACAGTTTTTCTGAAACACCATCATCACCCCAATTCTTCCTCTACTCTATAGGTTCACCTGAAGACGCGGCGATTTGGCATGGAGTCGGCGCCTTCGGTTCTCCACAACTGCTCCAAAGCTATTCATCCGCCCGCAGGGCTTGCCGAGAAGGAAAGCTGATTAAAAATTTAAACGAAAAATATAACATTAAAGCTGAATTGCCATTGCAGTTTAATCTTGCCCCAGAAGGCATATGGAGCCACCCAGTGCACCGTAACATTGACGCCAGCATTGGAACCGTAGATGACCTTCCAGATTTGGCGCATAGAGGAATGAAGATTGAGTACCTTTCAGCTTTCAAGTAGGAGCAGCTGAGTGCTTTGTCGTCAATAGAGCATGCGGCGTACAGGATATTGCGTTTGTTTAGGAAACTCCCCGTCAACCCGCTCAGCATTGGAAACCGTAAGGTAATCTTCGCTGAATACTTTAAGGATTTTGACAAAGTTGAGGCAGTGAAAGGCATTTTTGGCGATAAAACCGAAGAAGTCCTCCATCACCTCAAGGTGGAGCTCAGCTGGGTTTTCGGCTACATGTACGTTGACGGCTCCGATGGGCACCTTGTAATAAGCAAAGGCTACCTAGAAAAAGGCAACAGAACTGACATTTACTTGGATTTAATCCATGAGTTATGTCATGTCAAGCAGTTTATGGAAGGAAGAGAACTATTCGACCCTCGATACGATTACGTTGAAAGACCCACTGAAATTGAAGCTTACCGTTATGCTGTCCAAGAAGCAAGACGGCTTGGACTCAGCGATAAGAGAATCTGTTTGTATTTGAAGACTGAGTGGATGAGCGAACTCGACCTTAAACGGTTAGCAGAAGCAGTTAACGTCTCATGCTGCTAATGCTTCATGATAAACATTGAGCATTTTTTGAGCGCAAATGTCCCATGTGAAGTTCTCAGCAACAAACCTTCTGCCGTCAGCGCCCATTTTTTCTCGCAGTGCCTTGTCTGAAAGCAACTTCATTATGGCGTCTGCCAACTTTTCGGTGCTGCCTCGCTTCACAAGAAAACCTGTTTCGCCGTTGCAGACGGCTTCGTTAACTCCGCCCACTTCAAAAGCAACAACTGGCTTAGCTGATGCTTGAGCTTCAAGCAGCACTATGCCTTGTCCCTCCTGAATAGACGGCAAAGCAAACACGTCGGCGCAATTATAAACTGCTGGGAGCATGTCCTCTTTAACATTACCCAGAAACGTAAAGTTGCCTGAAAGATCCGCAGCCTCAAGTTTTCTGAGCAGCTGATTTCTTACTGGTCCCTCTCCAACGATTATAAACTTGGTTTCCTTATATTCTTTTACAATTTTTTTGGCGGCTTCAACCAGAAAAGGCAATCCCTTCCGAGGAATCAAACTGCCGACAAACAGCACACAAGGTTCATTCCCTAATCCGAATTGCCTTTTTACTGCCGCTTGATCTTCAAAGGGCTTAAATTTTTCTGGGTCAACGCCGTTTGGAACAATCCGAACCTTTGCCTCGTCAACTGCATAATATTTCTGTATTTTTTCAAGCGAGTACTGGCTTATTGTGACTATTAGCGTTGCTTTTTTCGCTGTTTCCTCTTCCAACTTGGCAAGCTGATGCATGAAATAGTTAGCAATTCTGCCTCTAAATGACTGGTACCTGTTTTCTCTTGCTTGCTCGTACTCGTCGGCAAGAACGCCGTGAATCGTGTGCACAAATGGTTTTTTGATGCCTTGGTTACTTAGTGCTTTCAAGAGTCCATAGCCGCTTGCCGCATGGGCTTCATAAACATCAGCGTCAATTGTGCCTGCTTTTTTTGCGATGCTTCTGTTGAAGAACCAGTTATCTAAAGGAAAAATTATGTCGGTTGAATAGCACGGAACAAAACTTACTCCGTCAATGATTGTGGGTTCTTTGAAGCCTGCCTTGGTGCCGCTGTAAACGGTTATGTCCGCTTGGTTTTGCAGTCGCTTGGCAGTTTCGATTATCCGCTTTTCCACTCCTCCAAAGTATAAGTGAGGCGGCTGAGTGTTGAAGACGGCTAACCGAAACTTTCCCATTCATTACACTTCTGTTGCACAGTGATTGAACTTAGCTAATGTTAACTTACTTTTACATATAAGTTAGATTGCTATCTTGCTTGAAGATGCTAACCGAAGCTTTTGAAAATAGCGAACACCCTTGGAATTATCACGTGAGGCAAGACCCGTGAGCAGCACGCTGAAGAGATTTATGCTAAAGTAAGAAAACTAAGCAGCTAACAGCAGATATTTACATTTGGCACATTAAAGGCGGGGCAGGGTATCAATTTAGCAAGTGAATTTCTCTAGCAAAATTGAAAATAGCCAAATTAGTGCACAAAATAAGTAAGAAATCCGTTTTTCCCAACGGCAAGGTGAGCAGAGTGAAAAGAAATTACTTGTGCTACAAGCTACCTCTTTGATAGGTTTTGATGGTTTCGTAGCAGAAAGCAACGGTAAATATGGCAGTTGTAACCACTGAGAAGACGTATTCGCGATATAAAACAGCTGGTCTCAGAAGAGTCAATTCCAAAAGCAATGCTGCAAACGCGAAAATAGCGTAAAAGAGGTATCTTGGGATCAGGAAGCGGCTGATTTTTATGCTGTTTTCCAAAAGAAACCTGTCCACAGTGTAACCGCCGTCTTGCCGTTTCAGAAGACCCGCATCTTCCAGTTTGGTAAGATGATACGTCGCCACTGAAGGACTGCTCAAGTTAAGGGCTCTTTGAAGCTCTCGTATGCCAACAGGCTTGCTGCTCTTTAACAAGAAGCGGTAGACTTCAAGAGTAGTTCCTCTCAGCACATCCTTAGACTCGTCGGCAGACAAAGCCCCTTCACACTCGCCAATAAAGCGCATCCACAATTTAAGAGCTACTCTAAAAAATCACCGTAATAACCGTTCGAAAGATTAGAACACCTGTAAGAAAATATAGCATTAAATAACACCTATAACCTTTCATTTCAGAGCCTATTGGGAAGAGCCTGAGACTGTGAGCTTGCTAAACAAGAAAATGTTGTTGGCGTCAGTTCTTGCTATCGCATTAGCGCTTTCGCTAGTTGGGGCCACCTACTATTTCCCATCTGGGCAAGTATCACAATCGTCTTCCGCGCCGCAAACCACATCAATTCCAGTGCCTACGCCAGCCACTGCACCCTCGGCGGGACCAGCTTTGCCAACTCCTTCGACTTTGGTAGCGCCTACTTCCGCAAAAGGCGAATCGATTAACCTGATACCAGCGTTATCCGTAGTAGCTGCAATTGTTGTCGCAATCATCGCTGTCTTGTTGTTGTTCTCGGAAAGAGACCTCAAAGGAAAGAACTGGAACGAAAAGAATGAACAAAACATTACTAACTATCATGTTGCTTCCAAAACCAATCCCTTTCTGATGCAGCTCAGTTAAGCACTTCGGTTTCTTCGATGCATTCTAAAAAATAGTTTTTAATAGAGAAGCATATCCTTGGAATTAAAAAAGGGAAAGTGAAAGTCCACCGCGTTCTAAACGCAAGAACGATTGTTCTAAAGCATGGCATTAAGTATTGCTTGCATGTTTGAGTTTCATGCAGAAAACGGAGCACTGACAAAAAATGAGTAGGAAAATCACCTTGACATGCATGGCAATAATCTGCACAGTTGTTATGCTTTCACCTTGCACTTATCTTTCCGTGCATGCCGCCAGCGTTACAAACTTTTCGCCGACAGACACCTTCGCAATTCCAGAAAACAACAGCACAATAGCTTTTGCGTACAACGGCTCTTATGAAACTGCCGCCCTAGTGAACAGCACTTGGTTTTTCACCGACCTTCAATTAACCCCCTCAAACCTGACGAGCAACGATGACCCGCTCTCAGACAGCCCAAACAACGGGAACTTGAGCATAACTGCGCAAAACTCGAACATAACCATAACCAGCTTTGACCGATTGTTAATTCCTGATCCAAGCTTTTACCTCAACAACACTGGAAAATGGCTAACGCCAGGCTGGCTAAACTACACCGTTAACGGAGTAGGAAACCAAACCGTCCAGATACAATTCGGGGCATTCAATGAGACTTCCAGTGGAGTCGGAAATCAAACTTGGCCTGTAAATGTTTACGCCGTTTTCATTGACGGCAGAAACGCCCCATATAACGATAGTTGGACTGTTACGGGCGACGATGGAGGTATGATTGTTAACGGCGCAGGGATAATCGTTAACGGTGCAACTTCAAACGTTAGCATTGAATACGCGTGGGTTCCAGTGCCTACTCCTATAATATCACAAGAAAAGGTCTCCGTCCCAATCGGCGTGTCAGTTAATTATTCCATCTTCTACGCTGTCGCAGCTGCAATCATCGTCTTCGCAGCAGTTGTCACAACAGACTTGCTGCTTAGACTAAAGAAGAAGCAAAAGCATGAACACAGTTGACGTTAGGTTGAGGTTTCAAATGGTCTCACGCTCATTCGTTACGAAACCCCGAATAGACTAATTAATTTAGGGGGAGGAATTGTCACGCTTGGCAAGACACGCGAGCAACTCACCGAAGAGATCAGGTTAGACCAACAAAACACCCTTAAAATTTGAAAGAAACAGGAACCAGATAGGTATCTCTATGCTTCCTGACTTCGCCAGTAAAGTTGGTATTACCTCAGGATCTACGTCGATGTCCATGAATTCTAATCCTCAATGAGAAACAGATACATGAATATCATGCTCAAAACAAAAGAAAAAATTCCAAGTCCGATAAACGTGAAAAACGGTACATAATTAAGGAACAAGCTGTCTAACGGAACTTGATCAATGACTATTCTTGCAACAATATACAACCAAAACAGAAAAGTGTATAACCAGAGGGTAGCGAACAACGCTTTCCTTTTCCTAATAATTTAACCTCCAACGATAGCAATCGTAGACAAAACCTGCTTTGCATTCATCCACATTGAAGAACACTAACCCAATTTTTATCCTTATCGCGGCGCACTGCTCCATTTGCTCAATCGTTATGACTTAATACTTTTATATAGTCTTTTAGCGTATTTTGCGGTACGGGATGAAAAGTGACTGCCCAATCTGAAGCTGACTCAAACCAAAGCTTGCCAACAAATTACGATCCGCTTGAACTTGAAAAGGAAATCCGCGAATTCTGGATAAAAAACCAGATACGAGACAAACTTGAGTTTATCGAAAAAGATGCTAAGGGCATTTTAGGCTACGTGGAGGGACCGCCCACATTAAACGGTATCCCGCATATTGGGCATGCTCGTGGTCGGGTGATGAAGGATATTCGTTACCGATGGAAAACCATGCAAGGCTACTACATGCCTTTTTGGGCTGGATGGGACTGCCAAGGCTTGCCCGTGGAACTGGAAGTGGAAAAACTCCTCGGCGTCAAAAACAAGCGTGAACTCCTCGAACATGTCGGTCAAGAACGCTTTATTGGGGAATGCAAAAAAGCCATCATGCGCTATCACCAGATGTGGCTTGAAGCCGACAAAAACCTCGGCGTGTTCATCAATCAAGAGAAGGCTTACTGGACCTACAAAGACAGCTACATCGAACGTGAATGGCAAATCCTAAAACGCGCATGGGAACAAAAACTCCTCGAAGAAGGGCACTACGTGGTTGCTTACTGTCCAGGATGCCAAACCTCGCTGAGCAGCGCTGAAGTTGGTTACGAAGGCAGCTACAAAGAAGTGGAAGACCCGTCATTATACTTTAAATTCAAAGTCTCTGGCAGCAAAAACGAGTTTTTCCTTGTTTGGACAACAATGCCCTTCACAATAATAACCGACACTATGCTCGCGGTTCAGCCAGCCGCTGAATACGTGAAAGTGAAAGTCGGCGAAGAAACTTGGATTATGGTTAAGCAACGTGTCGAGCCAGTCATGCAGGACCTCGATATAATAAAGTATCAAGTCACCGACCAAATGCTGGGTAAAAGCTTGGAAGGCACAGCTTACGATTACCCGTTAAAGGATTTAATTCCTAAGCAAGCGGAGCTTGAAACTAAGCATCCCTTGGTGCATAAGGTTATCGGTGAAGACTTCGTTGACGTTAACACTGCCACAGGCGTTGTGCATCTGTCGCCTGGAAATGGTGAAGACGATTTTTGGGCAGCCCAACGGAGAGGCGTTCCCATCTTCGCTCCATTTGACGATGAGGTAAAATTTACTAAAGACGCAGGAATCTTCGTCGGGGTTTTTGCTCGTGAAGCCGATTACTTGGTTGTTGAAGAACTCCGCAATCAGAACTCTTTCGTCAAAGTTACAACGGTGAAACATGAGTACCCCACTTGCTGGCGTTCTCATCACAAGCTCGTTTGGCTTGCAAGAAAAGAATACTTTTTACGCACGGACAAGTTAAACAGCAAAGTGTTGGAAGCGGCAGAAAAAGTTGAATATTACTTTGAGGAACCAAGAAACAGGTTTTTAGGTTTTCTGAAAGAAGGAAAGCCATGGTGCATTAGCCGAGAACGCATCTGGGGCACACCGCTGCCAATTTGGGCGTGCGAAAAATGCGGCAACAAGCGCATAGTCGGAAGCAAAAAAGAACTAATAGAAAACTCGCAAGAAACGATTCCCGAAAACTTTGAGTTGCACAAGCCATGGGTTGACCGAATTACGTTTAAATGCGAAAAATGCGGCGGAAGCATGCGCCGAGAAGACTTCGTATTGGACACTTGGCATAATAGTGGCGCTTCACCATACGCACGCTTTACCGATGAAGAAGTTGAGAAGTTTGTGCCAACCGCTTTCTTAACTGAAGGCATCGACCAAACCCGAGGCTGGGCGAACTCGTTGCTGCTTGAATACGT
>Ga0326728_10002131_pt1 | contig 67119 bp, 55 predicted proteins | sample MB3enrmetagenome_FD_207602 | JGI IMG/M metagenome (GOLD analysis project Ga0326728, IMG submission 207602) | Lab enriched peat soil microbial communities from McLean, Ithaca, NY, United States - MB31MN | ecosystem: Environmental > Terrestrial > Soil > Wetlands > Peat | place: USA: New York... | reverse complement strand
GGGTGCAAGGGACAGAGTCCCACGAACTCGGGGCCCTGACCCGCTGGCCGGCCGGTCCAATTCTGCTGTCGCAAGTAATCGAGCAGCGGAAGTCGTTGTTTGAGCTGTTCGAGATCCTCGCCCATGGCGCGTTTTTTGCCTCTGCAGACGAGCCTAAGAGAAAGGGGGCAGCGTTCCCAGGCGAGGATGGTGGGGGAATAGAAAATCCCTCAGAGACGCAGAGGCCAGAGAACCTGCAGGACCGGAGTCAACCCTGATAAGGGCTCAGACTGAGGATCGGCTGGAGCGTCACGCCCCAGCCAATGGGCCAGGCGGGCGAACGTTCGGCGCCGAAAGGAAAGAGCCGGCTGGGAGCGGTCCAGGCCGTCCGACCAGCGGCGGAGGGTGGAGGGATCGGGCACCCGATCAGGGTCCTTCAGCGTAGGCGTTGCCTCTTCCCACGAACAGTGCTCCTCCAAACGCCGCCGTAGCGCCTGGCAGCGAGCCAACAAGCTGTAGTGGGTGTAAGGCAGAGAGAGCAGGGGAAGCAGGGTGAAGGTCTTCCCGCAACCAGGACAAAGTCCGCGTCGGATCCCAATCCAGTCGTGATGTTCATCGTGGGCCTGCTTGCGGCGGCGACCGTGGCCGATGATCGAATCGCGTTCACAAACCGGGCATCGCCGCAACATGACCTTGTCGCAGTCTCCAGCCCAGTCGGTTTCGAGCTTGTGCAGCGGGGCAGAAAGTGGGATAAAGAGAATCGTAGTTCATGGGGGCTCCCTCCCGGCGTTGACCCGCCAAGATCTGGGCCGGAAGCGGAGCCCCTCCTCCTGAAGAGAAAAATCCCAACTGGAGAAGAATAAACGCTTCTCAGCCACAGCGCTCAGAAGTGTGATTAAAAAGATTGGCCGGTTATTTTCGACTTTCAACCAAGTGTGTTTAGTTGGTCTGAGGTTAATTTCCAGAAAATCATGCGTCTTCGAGCGTCAAAGGCATCGGCTGTTTGCCATCGATGTCCTTTATACGAAACTCGGAAGCAGCTGTGCCTGCGACAAGGACTCTGCGGGTTCGTTCCAACACGGTTGGCTTATGAGCGAGGGCAGCAATCACCCGCCCGATAAATTCCGGGCTTTCACTATTTGACACGTCGAGCCATTCGCCCTTAGCTGCCTCCATCACGGCCTCCGTCCGCACTAAGCCCGGGTACAGCGAAAGTACGGCAATCCCGTGTGGCCGCAGTTCGTGCGCCATGTCGGCTGTCATCTTGTCAGTTGCGGCCTTGGCAACACCGTAAATCACATTGCCGACGTACTTCCGAGCGGCCCAGTAACTGATATTCACGATGAGGCCTTTGCGAGCAGGCAACATCATCTTCACGGCCTGTGAAGAGGTAATGAGCGCAGCACGCACGCCAGCCTCCATCATGCTGGTCCACCTGTGAGTAGGCTGCTCCCAAAACGGAAGCTGCCAAGTGAAAGCGCCGTTTTCAACCATCCTCTCGTAACCGCCCCACGCTGAGTTTACCAGTACATCCAGGCGACCGGTCTCGCTTGCAATCTGCGCAAACACAGAAGCCGTTTGCTCATCTCGCAAATGATCACAGGCAATCCGAACAATCGCATCATGCAGGTCCGCGGTACGGATGTTGCGGCCCGTCGCAAACACTCTGAAACCGGCTTCGTTCAGGCTTGTCGCGATGCCCTTACCCACGCCACGGCTGGCTCCGGTGACCAGTGCGACCTGCATCTTCGCGCCTCCGGAGGTTCGCTATTTCTTCGCCCACAATTATATTTGAATTCCGCCTGAAATTGCAAATTGACGACTTCAAGATGCTTCCGCGATCCCTAAAGAGCGCTGCGAAAAACGTATCAGCATTTTGCGGATTGTTGCGCGACATCCGTCCTAGCCCGCGGGTTGTGGGGAACGAAAGATGAGGTACTGGACGTATGTCGCAAACTCGGAGACTATCCAGAAACGGGGTCGTAGGAACATATCCTACGTTGTCGGCTAGCGTCGAGCCGTTGTCCGTGAGAACAGCCCCTCCAGTAATCAATGGGCGGACAGGCACTTGCTCGTTGCGGAAACCCAGGCGTTGAGCCGGAGGTCAGCGCAGACGCCGGCGTGTTTTGCCTTTCGTCTGCAGCCCGTCAATCCCTTCCGGTAGAAGAAACGCGGAAAGAGCAAACTGCGCCTTCCTCCGCCCTGCCTTCTTCACCAAGGAGCAGGTCGGAGGCAAAAACCAGAGCGAGATTCCTCGACAAGCAAATCCACGTGCCCAAGGAAGCTTGGGGTGCGGCTCCGCCGCTCTGCTTTGCGGAAAGGCTCCGCCTTTCCGGGGCTGGGCTACTCATCTGATTCCCTGGTTTACGGCGAGGCTGCGCCTCGCCGCGTGAGGCGCAGCCTCACGGCTAACGATAAGGGAGATTTGGGCGCGACGGAAAGGCAAAGCCTTTCCGCAAAGCAGGCGGCGGAGCCGCAAGTCATCCTTCAGCCTTTTCCCCCTGCCATCACGATGGGCACGGGGCAGCCAAGCAGGCGGCGGAGCCGCAAGTCATCGGCCGGCAGGGCGGGTCGCCCTAGGGACAAGCTGTCTAGTTCCATTAAATGGCCTAGTATTGTTCATTTGGTGCTTGACAACTGTCGGCCACACGTGCTAGCCTTCACATGTGTACGCCCTTACCTTCCGAGGAAACGCCTTTCCTCGATTATCCCCTAATATCAAGGAGCACCTATGTCTTTACGGAAATCACCGGAACTTACTCCGGAGCTCGTCGAAGCCGCCCGCCGCAACGCCCGGCACGCCACCGGACCGCGCAGCGAGGCAGGAAAGGAGAAAGTGAAGATGAACGCCGTCAAGCACGGCTTTTATTCCGCCGCCGAAAACCATCAGCTCACCATGCTGGCCCTGGGCGAAGATCCGCAGGAGTACGAAGCGCTCATCGAGGAAATGATGACCACCTACGGTCCCGGAGACGCGCTTTGGAGGAGTCAGATCGAAGACTTGGCCAAGCTGTACTGGCGCCGCTCGAGGCTGGAGCGCATGCAGACGGGGCTCATGCGCCGCTACTTGCTCGGGGTCGAGGAATGGCAGCACCGCCGGAAGCTCGAGATGGCCAACGCCACATTCGATGCCTCACACCCGGAAATGCTCGGTATCACCGTGCCGGAATCGACCGACCTGGGCGTGCGGCTGAGAAGGCTCCTCTCCACGCTGGGAGTTATTCGAGCCCTGGTAGCGCAGACCTCCGTCTCTGAGGTCTGCGGCCCTTCTTCGGGTTCGGAGACAAGCCCACCCTGGGAGGATCGCCTCGCTCGAGATATAGACTTACCCGTCGACATTCGGCAATGGACACTGGAAGACTGGGGGGCTAGCCTGCCGCACCAGCTCGAAACCCTTTCCCGGGGCAGGATGGGCTGGCGGATGGCTCGAATTTGCGGGTTGCTCAGCATGTTCTCGGAGGTGAGTAGAGCCCGGGAGCCACAGCCCGGCGCCACCCCGGAAGCGATCGAGGCCGGCCTCCAGGAACTTCTCCGCCTGCTGGACGAGGAAATCGCCGCCCTCCAGCCGGAATTCGAATACGCCGAGAAGCTGAACACGCAGAAAGCCTCGATCGAGCGCGACGCCTGCCTGGCTCCGGAGGGCGAGACGTGGCGCCTGATGCTGCGCCGGGAAAGCGCTCTCGACCGCTCGATTGATCGCAAGGTGAAAATGATCCTGGGCATGCGCAAGAATTATTTCGACGACTCGATGCAGGCCCAGACAGTACGCACCAATCTGGATAAGGGTAATGACCCCGAGAGGGAAGATATTGAACCAACGCTAGGGAACGACATTCCGTCCGACCCGGCAACCCTTGAGCCGCCAGTACCTCAAAATGCACGGAACAAACCGGGAATGTCTATGAAAACAAAGGGACACGAGCTAGACGGGGGGATAGGGAATAGGGAACAGGGAACAGGGAATAGGCAGTACGCAGTAGGCGGGAGTGAGGTTGGCGCGGAGCACCGCCGTTTGTGATCTGTCAGCATGGTCCTGCGGCCCGCAAGGCTCACAAAAAACGGTCAAAATGACATGCTGTGGCCGACCCGGCAATTGGGAACAGGGAAGAGGGAACAGGGAAGAGGGAACCGGGAACCGGGAACCGGGGATAGCGAGTAGCTATCCCTATTCTTCCGGCACGAGCTCATTCCTGGCAAACGGTTTTGTCGACCGTGCGATCTCCAGAAGGGAACGGAGAATAGGGAACAGAGAATACGGAAAGGAATTCCCTACTCCCTGTTCCCTATTCCCTGTTCCCTGGTGCCTGGCGTTGACCTCTCCACCTGAAGATGCTAAAGTCACGCGCCATGAAAATGACACGAAGAGAATGGTTAGCAGGGGCTGCGGGGAGTTGGCTGGCCCTGGTTCCGGGGAGATGGCTTGCCTCCACCACGCGCCCCAAGATCGCCCTGATCACAACCGTGATGTTCAAGTACGCGCATTCGCAGCATTTTGCGGATCGGTTTTTGGAGGGCTACGGCTGGAACGGCGAGCACCACCGGCCTCCCTTCGATCTCGTCTCGTTTTATGTGGACCAGGTCGGACCAGGCGATTTAAGTCGCGAGCGCGCGGCGCGTTTCCCCTCCGTGAAGATCTATCCCACCATCGCCGAGGCGCTGACTCTGGGCGGTAGCAAGCTGGCGGTGGACGGGGTGTTGCTGATCGGCGAGCATGGCGATTATCCGCGAAACGAGAAAGGCCAAACGGAATATCCCCGCTATCAGTTTTTCCAACAGATTGTTAGCGTGTATCGCTCCAGCGGGCGATGCGTGCCGCTGTTCAGTGACAAGCACCTCTCCTGGAACTGGGATCGGGCCAAGGAGATGTACGATACGTCGCAGAGCATGGGCTTTGCGTTTATGGCCGGCTCGAGCCTCCCGGTAACCTGGCGGATCCCCTCCGTCGAGATGCCCATGAGTGCGCGAATCCGCGAAGCGATGTGCGTGGGTTATGGCGGCGTGGATAGCTACGATTTCCACGGGCTCGAAACCATTCAGTGCATGGTCGAGCGGCGGCAGGGAGGCGAGAGCGGGGTGAAGTGGGTCCAAGCCTATCGGGGCGAGAACTTTTGGAAGGCGTACCGGGAGGGAGTGTGGTCGCGCGAGCTGTGCGAGGCCGCTCTCTGCCGCAGCCACACGCTCACCCCCGCGCGAACGGGGTTCAACGATATTTTCCCCACGCTGGAAGACATGCGGCGCCTGGTCAAGGACCCCTTTGCTTACCAATACGAGCATGCCGATGGTGTGAAGTGTACCTTGCTGATGATGAATGGGCTGGTGCAGGATTTCAACTTCGCCGCTCGCCTCGAGGAGCAGCGGGAGCCTTTCTCCACCCAGATGTACCTTCCCATGCCGCCGGAGCGCACCACTCTGGCGAACTTCTTCAGCCCGCTGGTCAACAACGTGGAGCGAATGTTCCTGACCGGCAAGCCCAGCTATCCGGTAGAGCGCACGCTGCTCACCACCGGGCTCACGGCGGCGGGAGTGGAGAGCTTGTACCGCAACCAAGCCCGCTACGAGACGCCGCATCTTTCCATCCGCTACCAGCCGACGCGGGACTCCACGTACTGGAGAACGTAGACAGGTGTCAGGCGCCAGGTGTCAGGTGTCAGGGAACAGCTATCAGCCGTCAGCTATCAGCTTTCAGCAGTCAGACGGCCAGGCGTTCATTGAAGGATTGAGCCCGCGGAGCGGGCGGCATAGTGTAGCCCACGGCTTACGCCCTGGGCTACACTATGCCGCCCCTGACGGGGCTCCGAAGAACCGGCGCACACGGGAAAGACTTGTTTGACGAACTTTTGACTCAGGACACTTGGGAGTTTTTGCTGAAAGCTGATAGCTGACGGCTGATAGCTATTCGGGAGTTATCATGAAGCAGATTGCAGTCATCACTACGGTATATCGCTACCTCTCGCACGCGCAACACATGGCGGATCGCTTCCTGGTGGGATACCCGCACAATGGACAATGGCATCGGCCGGACATGAAGGTGGTTTCGTTGTACGTCGATCAGAAGCCGCCGGAGGATCAAAGCGCCGAGCGCGCGCAGGAATTCGGCTTTCAGGTTTATCCTACCATTGCTGAAGCGCTACGTTGCGGCACTGATCGGCTGGCGGTGGATGCCGTCTTGATCATCGGCGAGCACGGTGACTACCCCCGCAACGAGAAGGGACAGATTCTTTACCCGCGCTACGAGTTCTTCAAACAGTGTGTGGAGGTGTTCGAGAAAGACGGGCGGTCTGTGCCGGTCTACAACGACAAGCATCTCTCGTATAGCTTCGACAAGGCGAAGTGGATGGTCGAGGCTTCCAAACGCTTGCAGTTCCCCATGCTGGCAGGTTCTTCGCTCCCTGTCACTTGGCGTCTGCCGGAACTCGAATTGCCGCTTGACTGCCAGATCGAAAGCGCCCTGATGGTGGGCGAGGGAGGATCGGACGCGATGGACTTCCACGCCCTCGAAGCCATGCAGTGCATGGTCGAGCGACGCAAGGGCGGCGAGACGGGCGTGAAGGCAGTCCAGATGATCGAGGGCGAGGCAGTCTGGCGAGCGGGTGAGGAAGGGCGCTGGTCGAAGCAGATGCTCACCTCCGCGCTGTCCCGCAGTGACACGCCGCTGGGGTTGACTCTCATCGATGGGCGTACGCAGGATTTGGTGGGGAGCGGCCAGTTGCCGAAGCTGGTCAAGAATCCGGCAGCCTATTTTATCGAATACCAAGACGGCCTGCGCGCCACGCTGCTGATGCTCGAGGGCGCGCTCAGGGACTTCAATTTCGCCGCTCACGTAAGGGGCATGAAGGGCATTGCCTCCACGCAGTTCTTCCTCTCGCCCGTTCCCAACGTAACCTATTCCGCCTGCCTGGTGAGCAAGATCGAGCAGATGTTTGAGACGGGACAGGCGCCTTACCCTGTGGAGCGCACCCTGCTGGTGAGCGGGGTTCTGGAAGCCTGCCTTACCTCGCGGCTCCAGGACCACCAGCGCCTGGAGACTCCCCAGCTTTCAGTGAGCTACCGTGCTCCGTACATGCCCCAGTACTGCCGGGGCTGAGTAGTGGTGGTGCGCAAAGAATGCGCGAGCCATCTGAGAACTCCAACCACCACCCCCCGGCCCCTCCTGAACCAGGAGGGGAGCATAATTCCCCTCCTCCTTGAGGAGGGGATTAAGGGGTGGTGCCACTAGCCACTAGCCACTAACCACTCGCCACTACAGATTAACGACTTTCATGGCCCGTTCCGCATAGCGTGCTCCGGCTGTACTTCCCTTGGGAGCAGCTTCGTTAAGGCGCGCAAGTTCCTCGGGTGAGAGTGTCAACTCCAACGCGGCGATGTTGTCCTCCAAATGCGCTCGCCGCGTTGTGCCGGGGATTGGCACGATCTCTTCGCCCTGGGCGAGCACCCAGGCCAAAGCCAATTGCGACGCTTTGCAACCCTTCTCGGAAGCGATCTGCTCGACCCGGCGGACAATTTCCAGGTTGCGTGTCAGATTTTCGCCCTGAAAGCGCGGATGATTACGACGAAAATCCTCCGGCGCCAAGTCCTCGACGTTCTTGAAACGGCCCGTCAAGAACCCACGTCCGAGCGGGCTGTAAGCCACAAAGGAGATTCCAAGCTCCCGGCAGGTGGAGAGAATCTCGTCCTCGGGATCACGGCTCCAGAGCGAATACTCCGTTTGCAAAGCTGTGATGGGATGGGTGCGATGCGCGCGGCGAACGGTTGCGGGAGCGGCCTCGGAAAGCCCCAAGCACCGTACCTTGCCTTCCTGGATTAAGCGCGACATCGCTCCCACTGTCTCCTCGATGGGCACACTGGCATCAACGCGGTGCTGATAATACAGGTCAATGGTTTCGACGTTGAGGCGCCGCAAGCTGGCTTCGCACGCCCCGCGCACGTACTCGGGCCGGCCGTTGATGCCTAGGAAGCTGCCGTCTGGTCCTCGCACGTTGCCGAACTTAGTGGCCAGAACAGTATCACTGCGGCGGCCGCAGATGGCCTTCCCGACCAGTTCCTCGTTGTGGCCCGTGCCGTACATGTCCGCGGTGTCCAGGAAATTCACGCCTCGGTCGAGCGCCAGATGAATGGTGGCCACAGACTCCTCTTCGTTTCGTGGCCCGTAGAATTCCGACATGCCCATGCAACCGAGACCGATGGCGGAGACATTCAGTGAGCTGTGCCCCAGTTTTCTATAACGCATTTAGTTAATCTCCAGCAGGAAAATGTCGAGGCGGCTTCACGCCGCCAACTGCCTTCACGTCGCCCGTCGTAGCGGCGAGTTTACCTCGCCACAGACTCTACGGCGCCAGCCGTGGTCCACCTCGCCCTTGACTTGTTACCCCAATGCCAACCGAAGTAACTAGATCCACAATAGCATTGTGACTGGATCTTACTCAAGAGCGACGCTTTGGAGTGCGGCAGCTTGCTGCCGCTTTGCGGCTCGAGCTTGCTCGAGCCGCTGCCATAGTGCTCCGGCCTAAAGGTCGGCGCTGCCAAGCGGCCGGGAACTTGCCAAAGCGCGATTACGTATGGTTTAGTAGAAGCGAATCGAGGAGTGTCCCATGAGTACAAATCCCCTACCGCCGCGCCCGCCGGCTCCACCACAAGCTCCCCCACCCCCGCTGGCCCCAAAACCTCCGCGGTCAGGAAGCAATATCGTTGCAATTGCCCTGTTGGTCCTGGTACTGATTGTTTTGGTTAGTGGCATCGCCGTTTGGACCGGACTCAAGTTCCTCTCCCACAACCTCCGAGTGCAAGTTGAGGATAGGGGAGGCAGCCAAAAGGACGTCTCGATCAACACGCCAGTCGGTTCAATTAACGTTCATCACGGTGTAGACGAGGACAACCTGGGCTTGCCCATCTATCCCGGCTCAACGCGGGTGAAAGATAAGGATTCCGCCACTGTGGACCTCGGGTTCGGAGGCGATGCAGGCGTACATATCCTGGCCGCAAGATTTCAATCCTCGGACTCCTTGGAAACTGTCAAGGCCTATTACAAGCAGCAACTGGGAAGCGAGGTCACCAAATTCACCGACCACGGTTTGGACGGGAAGACGACATTTGAGATTAAGAACAAGGACCTGGTGAAGGTTGTAGAGATAGAAGGCGCGGGTGGTAAGACTCTGATCAAATTGGTCCGCGTAGCTGTCGGCAAGGGCGAGAGCAACTAGCCCTGTCTGGCGCCGTAGCGTGGGCATCTGATCGTGTGAAAGAATAAGACTACTCTGGATGACATCCGGTCGTTTTTTCAAACCTTCTCTCGCCCGCTGTCGAGGGAGCGACATTTCCATGCAACGCCTCGGGTGTTTCAAACGTCCAATCAAGGGGGGAACAAACACGGGAGCTCAGTAGATAAGTCTCTGATGGGTCCCGAAATGGAAACAATAAGAAACGATGATCAAGCCAAATTGGTGGGCCCCGGCCTTTGTTCTTCCTGTAATTGCATTCGGTACGCTCTTTCTGGCTCTACCCTCGCGGGCACAGCAGCCAAACCCGGCGCCTGCGGAAACGACTTCACAAGCTCAGCCCAAGGCGGCCGAGAAAACCGGGGACACTAAAGACCCTGCCATCCAGGAACAAAAGAGCCCCAAGCCGGACCAACAGAAACCCGAGAATGACCGCCTGTTTTTTCTCTTGCCGAACTATTTGACCGTCGAGAATGCCAAAAGGATCCCGCCTCTCACGACGGGGCAGAAATTCAAGCTGGTGGCCCTGGGAACATTCGACCCTGTTGAATATCCGTACGTAGGCATTCTCGCCGGCATCGATCAGGCCGAGGATGCTGACCCCAGCTACGGACAGGGCTTCAAGGGTTACGCGAAGCGCTACGGGGCCGCCTTCGCGGACACTACAATTGAGAACTTCATGGTGGGCGCCGTCTTTCCGTCAATGCTGCACCAAGATCCCCGCTACTTCCAGTCGGGTCAAGGGGGGTTCTGGCATCGTGCCGGTTATGCGGCATTGCGGATCTTTATCACGCGCACCGACTCCGGGAAAAGACAATTCAACTATTCTGAGTGGGCAGGCAGCGCCGTTGCCGCAGCACTTTCCAACACCTACCATCCGCCCGCAGACCGGAATGCCCTCAACAGCGCTAACGTTTGGGTAACGCAACTATGGGGGGATGCGCTGTCCTTTGAAATCAAAGAATTCTGGCCCGATATTAAGCGCAAACTTCATAAGAAATAACGAGTTCCCGTCCTTGCTAAGCAGCGAACAGGGCAGGGGTGCCGTCATGCCCGAATCCTGGCCCACCCCCCCTACCTCCTCTTCCGCCGAGGAGGGGAATCGTTATTCATGGTGATCGCGCATACCGACAGTGGCCTCAGGCGAGTCCAAGTATCATGCCGGAGCATCAAATCCGGCTAGGGGGGCGGCATGAATCTCGAGCATCGCGTGGCGATTGTTACCGGTGGCACCGGAGCGTTGGGCAGTTCCGTGGCGTTGGATCTGTTACGTTCCGGCGCCCGTGTTGTGGTTACGTACCGCTCCGAAAGCGAGTGGGTGGCCCTCGAAGCCATGGCAGGCGAACACCAGGGGAACCTCACTGGGGCGCAGGTAGACCTGGTAAAGGCCGGCGATGTCGAACAACTGGTGGCGGATGTTTTAGCAAAGTGGCAGCGGCTTGATTACTTCGTGGCTGTGGCGGGGGGCTTCGCGGCCGGCAAGAGTTTCGAAACGGACGACAAGACCTGGGACCACATGCTCAATGTAAACCTGCGTTCTCTCATATACTGCTTACGCTCCATCGTCCCGGTCATGATTCGCCAGAACTTCGGCAGAATTGTGACCGTCTCGAGTGGCTCGATCCTGCACGGCGGCGGCGCCGGCATCGCCGCCTACGCCGTTTCCAAAGGTGCGGTTCGCCAGCTCAGCGAAATCCTGGCTGACGAATTGAGGGCCTACGATATCCACGTGCACTGCATCCTGCCGGGAACAATGGATACGCCGGCTAACCGCCTCGCCATGCCCAAGGCGGACTTTTCCAAATGGGTGAAGACGGAGGAGGTGGCGCGCGTTGTCCACTTTCTGCTCAGCGATCAGGCTCGCCCCGTGCGCTCCGTCGCGGTGCCTGTGCTGGGCTGAAGGAGTTCAGACCGCCAATTTCGGATTGAAACTTCGGGTCGAGCCAGTTACAATGAGTTTTTGTGCGTTTGCACTCAAGGAGTTCCATGAAAAACGCTATTCACCCCAACTATCACCCAGTGACCGTAGTATGCGCCTGCGGATACACGTTCAAGACGCGCTCCACTTACAAGGGTGACGTGCTGCACCTGGAAATATGTTCCAAGTGCCATCCGTTCTTCACCGGGAAACAGAAGATAATGGACAGCGCGGGCCGCGTCGAACGGTTCCAGCGCAAGTACGCGGACTTCAGAAAGACCGCTGCCGCCGCCGCAGAGGCGAAAGCGGCGGCCCCGAGCAAGTAGCCACCTGTCAGGGCGCCTGGAACCAGACATCCGATGCCTGATCCCTATATCACTAAGCCTCGAGTCTACGTTGTGGGGCGGCAGACCGTGGTGCCCGAGGAGATGGCGCGTTTTCTCCAGGATGAGGGCTTGGTGTTCACCACTGACGCGCCGGCCCCTGCCGAGATGCTTTCAGAAATCGCCGGCCGCACCTGTTACATGTCTTTTGGTAAAGGGCGGAAATCCAACCAGGAATATGTGGAGAACATCCTGAGCTCAAAGCACGGCAGCGTGCTCGAGCATGCGGTGTGGTGTCTGCTGATTACCGGCGTAAGCCGCGCTCTTACCCACGAGCTGGTCCGCCACCGCGCCGGTTTCAGCTACTCCCAACTCTCACAGCGCTACGTGGACGAGAGCGACGCCGGCTATGTGGTCCCGCCCCTTTACCAGGAAAACGAAGAGCTGCGTCAGAAATGGCAACAGACAATCGAGATGATCCGGCAAGCCTACCGCGAGCTGGGGGAAGCCACCGTAGAGTACGTTCAAAGGAAGCACCCGGAAATGGCGCCGCGCGACCGCCGCAAGTGGGCTCGTCAGGCAGCGCGGTCTATCCTTCCCAATGCCTGTGAAACTAAGATCTTCGTCACCGGCAACAGCCGCGCTTGGCGGCACTTTTTGGAACTTCGCGGCAGCCCCCATGCCGATACTGAAATCCGCCTGCTGGCCGTCGAGGTTTGCCGCCTCCTCAAGCAAGAAAGCCCCAACATATTCCGCGACGTTGAAGTCATCGCTGAGTCCGACGGCCTGCCCGCCGTGCGCGTCAAGCACTCCAAGGTGTAGGGGCGGCCCTTGTGGCCGCCCGGTCGCGCCACAACGGATGTAGGGGCAACCCGTGTGGCCGCCCTTACAACAGAACCTCATCCACCGCTTCTTCCAAAACCGCGATGGACTCTCGTAGCGCGTCTTCGGGTATAGTCAATGGGGGAGCGATCTTGAGGCACTCTCCTCCCGCGCCTACCGGAGCAAACATCAGCAGCCCTTTGTGCAAGCAAGCGACATTGATCTTCAATGCCACTTCAGGATTAGGGGTCTTCGTCCCCCGCTTGACAACCTGGATCCCCGCCACCAGGCCTTTCCCCTGCACGCAACCCAGGACTTGCGGATGTTTTTGCTGAAGGCGATGCAACTCGCGCATGAGCAGCTCGCCCAACCGCGCCGCCCGCTCCACCAAGCCTTCTTTTTGAATTATCTCGAGGCTGGCAATGGCGGCGGCCACCGGGAGGGGAGACCCGGAATGCGTCGAAGTCATCGAGCCAGGGGGGTAGAGTTCCATAATGTCTTCACGTCCGATCACAGCGGAAATGGGCAACGAGGACGAGATGCCTTTGCCGCAGGCGATCAGGTCAGGGCGCACCCCATAATGCTCATAGCCGAACATTTTCCCCGTGCGTCCGAAGCCTGCCTGCACTTCGTCGTAGCACATCACGATGTCGTGTTCGCGACAGAATGCCTCGAGCTTCTGCGCGTAGTCAAGCGGCAAGAAATCCGGCCCGCCCCCTTGATAGGTCTCCGTCATCACCCCTGCGATGCTCCGGTGTGGCACGCCTTTTTCCTGGAGCGTCCTCAGGAACAGGTCGAAGGAGACATCCTCGTTTTTGTAGCCATCCGGGAATGGCACCTGTACGAAACTCGGGTCGCGGTCAACCATCCACTGTTTTAGCTTCTCGATACCGCCCGCGAGTTGGGCGCCCATCGTGCGTCCGTGGAAGGCATAGTCAAACGTTACGAAAAACTTCTTGTGCGGGCCGTGTTTTTGCAGTCCATAGGTTTTCGACAACTTGATGCAGTTTTCGGTGGCCTCGCTGCCGGTGCTCATCAGAAAGACCCGGTACTTCTGCGGATCGGGAGAAAGCTCACGGAGCATCTGCGCCAGCCGCGCGCGCCGCTCGTGCACAAAGACGTAAGAGGCCAGCAGCCCCCGGTCGATTACTTCCCCGAGCGCCGCGCGGATTTCTTTGCGTCCGTGACCGGCGTTGGTGATGAGCACACCGGATGACCAGTCAATCCAGCGGTTGCCCCACGCGTCGCTTACCATAAAGTCCTCTGCCTTGTCCCACACGATGGGCGGCTGTCCGGCCATGGAGCGGGGCTCAGAGTGCGCCAGCGATTCGAAGATGGGCAGCGACTCGGGTACAGGCAACTTAGTCTTGATGCGGCGGTATTTCGTTTCCACCGTGGGAACTTCGACTGGTGTTAGATCGTAGACAGCCATATTTCTCCTCTGACCGGCTCTCTTGTCTGAAATTTGAAATCTGGAATCTGAGATTTGAAAGAGACCACAACTCGCCGTGCATTCCCGCCTTCGCGGGAATGACTGGGAGAGACCACAACTCCCCGTGGATTCCCGCCTTCGCGGGAATGACTGGGGATGAGGTTTGCGGGAATGACATGTCGTTGCCTGTTATTCCACGTGCGGGTGGTCCCCATAAACAATTCGGGCAGGCGCCGAACCTCGAACGATGGACAGGCGCGCGGCCTCCACCACCAACTCGTTAATGGAGCTGTTGGCCGGCGTGGCAATCAAACCTCGGGCGTCCACCTCCCGCAGGAGTTGCCGGCGTCGCTCCGAGGCCGCCTCCGGGGCCAACCCTGCCGTCTCGTCGGCGATGCGATGGATCGTCTCGGTAATGCCCGCAACGGACTCGTACCCGTACCCGATCGGCTTGTAGCCCGGCCCTTCCCAAGGAACAAGGCGGAAGAAATCCGGACTCACGTAATTGTATTGCGAGCCTCCCGGACCAATACCTTCGAGATACGAATAGGCCACACCCCGATTGTGATCGTCGTGGAAGATGAGACCCGTCTGACCATCTCCCTCACAATACATGATCAGGCCCTGATCGTTGCTCCCCGCGGCGGCATCAGGGTAACCCAAACCATTGACCACGGAGAGCAAGGCCCCGTTTTCCCAGGTCACGCGGCCGTGCGACCACATGTAAGCTTCGTTCCCGTTGGGAAATTTTCCTTTGACCCCCTGCACGGACACTTCCACCGGTTTCAGCCCGGTAATGAAGTAAACCAGATCGACGTAATGGCAACCAATATAAGTGAAAGGGTCAGTGTGGTCGCAGGTAAACCAGTTCTGGAAATTGGAGAAGCGATAATAGTACGGCTCGATGAGCTTGGCCTCGCCTAGGACGAACTTCCCGAACTGTCCCAGAGCATAGGCGCGCCTCGCGACCAGCGATCGGCGGTCAAACCGTTTGTGATACTCAATGCCGACCAAGCGTCCCTTCTCAGCAGCCAGCTTTTCGATTTCAACCGCCTGTTCGTACTCGAGGACCAGCGGCTTCACACACAGCACGTTCTGTTCGTGGTGCAAGGCCTGCCTGACCACTTCGTTGTGAAGATGATCGGGCATGGCGACCACGACCAAGTTGCCGGGAGCCATCCCTGCGATGACCTCTTTATACAACTCGGGAAACTTTTTATCGGGCGCCTCCCGTAACGACGGATGCGGTGTGAAATCCTGCCTCGGAAAGGCTTCCTTGAATTCTCCACTCTCCGCCAGGGCCTTCAAGGGGGCGCTGTCCAAGGCGCAGATGTCGATGTTGTGGACGACGCCCGTTCTTTGCAGATGATATAAGGAGGGAAGGAGTAAATCATACGTGATCATTCCCCCGCCCACGATCGTGACGTCAAGACTACTTCCGGATTGTGGAGTCACGGACTCCTCCTGTGACTGGCCGTATGCTCAATGACAGTCCACTAGACTACCATGGTGAGAGGGAAGACTCCACTCACAGTTTGCGCTTCCAGCTCCCGGTTCAGTACGTCAATAGCGCCATGCGGCCCTGGCGGCGGGCAGCGATTGCGCTCACGGTCAGCGGGGTGTATATTCGATGCGACTTTGAGACTCCGGCCAGGAGTACTGCCTTGCTCAACCGCAACATGGGCCGAGGCGCTCTTATTCTCGCGCTCTTCGTACTTGCGGCCCACCAACGCCTGGAGGCACGAGTACCTGCGTCCCCTGGCGCCCCCAAGACGTTCGTCGACATGACGCCTGATGAGCTCGCCAAGCAGATCCCCGAACTCAAGCATCTGGTGCCTGCGCAGAGCCAGGACATGTTGCCGACGATCTTGGAGCGAGTAGGGGTTACCGTCGCCGACTTCTTCGATAACTTCTCTAACACCACATGCACGGAAAACATCGTCTCCGCCGTTGATACCTCAATCCGGTCGCCCGAGGGGCCTTACAATGCCAAGTTCAATTATGTGGCTTTGGTTAAACCGGGGGCCGACAAAACTCGTCTCCAGGAGTTTCGGACAGGCTCCGGGGGCGAACCGATCCAGCCCCAAGGCGCGATAGTCACTGCCGGATTCGTCGCTCTGCTCGCGCATTTTCATCCCGACTACCAACGCGACTCGCGGTTCCGATATTTGGGGCGGGAGGTGGTGAAAGCCCAGAGCACTTACGTCATCGCATTTGCCCAGCAACCTGGCGTGGCTCGGATGGCAAGCCGCGAAGAGTTTGGCCTTAGGACCAAATTCGTCTTCGTGCAGGGCGTGGCGTGGATTGATCCGGCGAGCTTCAGAATACTCCGTCTGCAGACCGACCTCGAGCAACCGGAGCCCAACATCGGCTTGCAGAGTGAAACCACCGAAGTCGAGTACTCCGAAGTGACTTTTAAGGAGGCGGGCAAGACGTTGTGGCTGCCGCGCGAGGTGGCGGTGCGTGTCCAACTGAGACGGTTCAGCTACCACAACTGGCACCGTTACTCGGATTACCGGCTTTTCGTTGTTCGAACCGAGGAGAAACAGAAGAGCCCTTGACACGTTTCTGGCGTATATTCGATGCGACTTTGAGACTCCGGTCAAGGAGACTGTCTTGTTCAACCGCGACATGGGCCGAGGCGCTCTTATTCTCGCGCTCCTCGTGCTTGCGCCTCACCAACGCCTGGAGGCACGAGTACCTGCGTCCCCTGGCGTCCCCAAGACGTTCGTCGACATGACGCCTGATGAGCTCGCCAAGCAGGTCCCCGAACTCAAGCATCTGGTGCCTGCGCAGAGCCAGGAAATGTTGCCGACGATCTTGGAGCGAGTAGGGGTTACCGTCGCCGGCTTCTTCGATAACTTCTCTAACACCACATGTACGGAACGCATCATCTCCGCTGTTGATACCCCACTGGAAACGCTCGCGGAGCACTACGATGCCAAGTTCAATTATGTGGCTTTGGTGAAACCGGGGGCCGACAAAACTCGCCTCCAGGAGTTTCGAACAGACTCCAAGGGCCAGTTGGTCCCGTACCAGTCCCAACAGGCGGTAGTCACCGTCGGATTCATTGATATGACGGTGCATTTTCATCCCGACTACCAACCGGACTCGCGCTTCCGCTACCTGGGGCGAGAGGTAGTGGAAGGACAGAACACCTACGTCGTCACCTTCGCCCAACGGCCTGAAGTGGCGCGGCACGTGGGGGGCATCGAGTTCGAGCACAAGACTGCAACTGTTTTCGCGCAGGGCGTGGCTTGGATCGATCCGGTGAACTTCAGGATACTCCGTTTGCGGACCGACATTCAAAAACCGGAACTGAACGTCGGCTTGCAGAGGGAAACCACCCAAGTCGAGTACTCCGAAGTGACTTTTAAGCACGGCGGCAAGACGCTGTGGCTGCCGCGCGAGGTGACCGTGACCGGGCAACTGAGCAGGTACGTGTTCCACAACCGCCACAGCTACTCGGACTACCGGCTCTTCGTCGTTCGGACCGAGGAGGAACCGAAGAACCCTTGACGCGCTTGAGCCAGGCATCTGAAATCTGTAATGTCAAATCTCCAATCCCGCGAGTCTGGTAGCGGCTTTTCTCACCGGCAGCAACCAAGGACCGCAAACCTACAAAACAGGTCCGCGCTACTCGCTAATCCCGCGAGGGGCGGTCCCCAGCGCCACCTAAAAAGAAGATTGCGGCGCCCAGTTTTGGTATACACTGAGGCGGAGCAGTTTTTAGAGGATAGCTAATGGGTCGAGGTACCCTTAGTATCCGCGCCTATGAAGGAGTGAAAGAACCGCGTTTTGGGGCGTGTCGTAGGGGCAACCCTTGTGGTTGCCCTCTGGAGTTTGGACATTTCTGGAAAAGGGCGGCCACAATGGCCGCCTCTACAACGCGGTTTTTTCAAGCCGCTTGGAGTCCGGGCCGAAGCCTTTTTCGGTCGCTGGCGATGGCGCTCTTGACTCTGGCCACCAGCCCCACGGCTGCCCAGCAAACCGCCAACCCTCCTGAGGTGCAGGCGCACGAGACCACACCGCAGTTCCGCATTCGCGCCGAACGCAACTTGGTGTTAGTGCGAGTGGTGGTGCGCGACGCGAAAGGGCGGACGGTCGGCGATCTCCACAAAGAGGACTTCCGGCTGTTCGACGACGGCAAGCCTCAGGAGATCACGAGCTTTTCGGTTGAGGTTTCCAAGCCGAAGCCTGAAGCGGCGCAAGCCCAACCTGCGCCGCCCGCCACAACGCGCACTACGGCCGTTGCTCCGCTGCCTCCCCCGACCGCCGTTGCCCAGCGTTTCGTCGCTCTCTTTTTCGACGATCAGCACACTGAAGTCGAGGGGATTGGGCGAACACGCGACGCCGCCTGGCGCTACGTGTCGACCGCCGTTCGGCCCCAAGACCGCGTGGCAATCCTCACTGCGACCGGCAAGGACCAGCTCGACTTCACGAGTGACCGGGGCAAGCTGCACGAAGCCTTGTTCCACTTGGTGCCTCGGACGCATTCCTCGAATGTGTGTCCCGAGATTGACGACTATGAAGCTTACCTGGTCTTCAAGATGCACTCCCCTGACGCGCTCGCGGTTTTGCATACCGACGCCATCCGATGTGATTGTGGATTCACCACCACGTTGACTGACGCGGCGACGGAGCGTTCCGTCTTCAACAAGAGCCAGCCTTCCGGCTCCAAAGGGAGCCCTGGGGGTGGCGACCCCTGCGAGGTGCCGGCAATGCGGAGGTCGGAATTCGAGGCCGAAAACGTTTGGTCCGAAGCGGAGATGCGGTCGCAGTATTCCTTGCAAGCGATAGAAAAATCTGTTCGCCGCCTGGCTGCCATGCCGGGCCAGCGCAGTCTGGTGCTGGTCTCGGCAGGCTTCCTGACAGAGACCCAGAACGACAAAATAGACGCGATCATTAACGGTGCTTTGCAACAGGAAGTAGTCATCAGTGCCATCGACGCCGTCGGGCTCGAAGCGCGAGTCCCACATGAGATAACAAACGCGGGCCGGCCCGACATCGAGGCCCGCAAGACGCTGCTGATAAACACGGGCGTGGTGGCCTCCGGCGACGTACTCGCCAGCCTGAGCTCCGGCACAGGCGGAGTCTTTTTCCACAACAGCAACGACTTCGCCGAGGGCTTCCGCGAGGCCTCGGCCGTTCCTGAGGTTTACTATGTGCTCAGTTTTTCGCCTCAAGACGGCAAGCTGAACGGGCAATTCCATTCCCTCAAGGTCAGCCTCACAAATCCCGATCAACTCTCCGTCCAGGCGCGCCGCGGCTACTTTGCCTCGGAAGCGACGCTGGTGGAGAAGTCGCCGGGCGCGAGCGAACTCGAGCGCGCCGTGCTCTCCCTCGAAGAGGTGCACGGATTGCCTGCGGAAGTCAGCGCGAAGGTGGAAAAACTGAATGATCAGAAGTCGAAATTAATCGTCTCCATTCATGTGAACATCGCCTCGTTGCGCTATCGCCAGGAGGCTGGCCGCAGCGTGGACACGCTGATTTTCGATACCGCCCTCTTCGATCGCGACGGCAAGTACATTGCCAGCAAAGAAGCTTCGCTCGACCTGCACCTCAAGGACGAGACACTCGAGAAGTTCTCGAAATCCGGTATTGTCGCTAAGACCAACTTCGAAGTGTCCGCGGGAACTTACCGGGTGCGCGAGGTGGTGCGCGATAGCGAGTCCACAGGGATGTCGGCATTGAACTGCGACGTGGAAGCGCCCGGCGCCGCGCCGTAAGAAAGGAATCCGGAATCTGTAATCTGAAATCTGCAATCTGAAATCCGCTGTCTCAAAATCTTCTGATTGCCGCGGGCAGAGCAAGCGTGGAGTCAGAAACGGGGCCGCGACTACAAGCGAGATTTCATCATTGTAAACTCGGGACTTGGCTTAACTGGTACGTCGTTATCTTGCGAAGATTTCTTCTCCGTGATCTCTGTGCCTCGAAAGACTAAACACAGAGCTCACTGAGACCCTCCGTGTTCTCTGTGTTGGGGCTTTAGAGGCACAGAGGACACGGAGGAACACCTACATGAACAACAAAAACAACCTCGCCCTCCTTGGCATCGATGTTGGAACCAGTGGTGTGCGAGCTGTTGCCGTCAGTCCCGCCGGCGAACTTCTGGCGGAAGCGGATGAGAAAATTCAGCAAGACCGCCGCGCCGCGGGAGGAATCCACGAACAGGATCCCGAAGAATGGTGGCAGCGTGTGTGCGCGATTGTGCAGGTTGTTGTCAAAACCCTCAAGCAGAGATCGGCGGGGGTCGAGCTGCGCGGAGTTGCTGTCACCGCCACTTCCGGGTCTCTTGTGCTCGCGGATGACGATGGCCGCCCCCTGCGGGCCGCAATTCTTTACGACGATGGCCGGGGGGCGGAGATTGCAGAGGAGCTGAGCCAACGAAGCCGCGCTTCGGGCATCCGTCTGGGCCCATCGTTTTCGCTGGTGAAAGCTGCCTGGGTCCAGCGGCAGGAGCCCGGATTGTGGGAGCGCACTCGCTATGTCCTGCATCCTGCGGATTGGCTTTCCGGAAAGCTGAGCGGCGAGTTCGGCATTTCCGACTTCACCAATGCCTTGAAACTCGGCTACGAGCCGGAGAGCGGTTCGTGGATTGATACCGTTCGCGCCGCGGGCTTGCTCGACCACCGCCTGCCCGTAGTTCGCCGCCCCGCCGAGCTCATCGGGCAAGTAAGTAGTGAGGCTGCTGCCCAGACAGGCTTGCCGCCGCGCACGCCCGTCCTGGCAGGCGCCACCGACGGCATGGCAAGTGTGATCGCCTCAGGGGCCAGCCGGTGCGGCGATGCCAACACGACGCTCGGGACCACGCTGGTCTGGAAGGTGCTGCACGACGGGAAGCCGGCGGCGCCGAGGGGCGTTTATTATCACCTGCATCCGGGAGGCTTGTGGGTACCGGGCGCGGCCAGCAACACCGGGCTGGGAAGCGTCGAAATGCGTGGCAGGCAGAGCCGGATTCCTCGCTTTGCTCCGAATGACAGCGATAGTGGGACGGTCTCGCCTGCGGACATGGATCGCTTGGCCGCCAGCTACTTTCCAACGCCTGTGGTCTGCTACATGCTCTCGGGTCAAGGCGAGAGGTTTCCCTTTGCGCACCCAAAGGCCGAGTCGTTTATGGAAGGCGACCCGCGTGACGCTGCCGAGTCTTACGCGGCCCAATTGCAGTCTATCGCTTTCGTGGAGCGCTGGGGATACGAAATCCTCGAGGGCTGCGGCGTTCGAGTCGGGGACGCAGTTTTTTCAACCGGGGCGGCTGCCAAAAGCCCCGTCCTTTCACAATTGCGCGCCAACGTTTTGGGCAAGACGGTCGTCCTGCCACGCTACCCGACCGCGGCCTTCGGGGCGGCGATTCTGGCGGCTACCGGCAGCGTATTTGCGGGAAACATCTTCGAAGCCATACAATCTATGACCAGCATTGTGGAAAGCCACCCTCCGTCGGTCGAGCTGGTTCCGGCCTTTGCAGCAGTCTACAAGTCATTTCGTGACGCTTGCGCCCGGCGAGGCTACATGTGACGGCTTGGAGCGCCGATGTCTCGCAAATGACGTTCCTGCCCGCGCTACAACCTGTTACCATGGAACGTAGAGGGATGATGATGACTAACGGGTGTTTCCGCACTAGGAGCCGCCAACTTGTCTTGGCTCTGCTGCTGGGCGTCCTTGCCCTCGCCGCGTGTCACGGCAAGGCGCAGGAACAGAAAGAAGAAGCCGGCAAGTTAGCGACGCTGCTGAATTGGAAACCGGGGAGCGTCGTGGCTGAAATCGGAGCGGGTGAGGGCGGCTTGACGCTGGCAGCCGCCGAGCGCGTGGGACCCACGGGCCGCGTTTACACCACTGAATTGGCTGCGGATAAACTGGCCAAATTGGAATCGTTGGCCGCCGCGCAGAAGGCGCATAACATCATCGCGGTCAAGGCGGGAGAAGCCGGAACCAACCTTCCGCGTGAGTGCTGCGATTCCATCTTCATGCGGCGTGTCTACCATCACTTCACCCAGCCCGCGCAAGAGGACGCCAGCCTTTTTCAATCGCTCAAGCCCGGCGGCCTTCTTGCCGTTATCGATTTTCAGCCCGGCGAGGGGCCCGGCGACCTCAAGCCGCCCAAGGGTGTTCCGAAAAACCGCGGCGGGCACGGCATGCCTAAGCAGTTGCTGATCGATGAGCTCACCGCCGCGGGATTCCAACTGGTTACTAGTCCCGCTGATTGGTCCAGCCCCGATTACTGCGTCGTCTTTCGGAAGGCAGGGAACAGGGAATAGGGAACAGGGAAGAGGCGCCGGGTGTCAGGGAAAGTGTGAAGGGTAAAGGCTAAAGGGTGAAGGGTAAATCGCGAGGGGCTAAATTGAGAAGCGCAAAATTAGGAAGCGCAGCCCTCTCCCTTGGGGAGAGGGTGTCGCGCTCCGGCGATTTCACCAGCCGGAGCGTGACGGGTGAGGGGTCTTTTCCCCAGTTTCGCCTGCCTTCTGCGGCCACCCTCTCCCCAAGGGAGACGGCTGTCAATCCAACTCGCCCCCGGTGTGTCAGCAAAAGATGTGTAACAAGCTCGGCCCCAAGGGAGAGCGTTACGTGTGGCTTTAGTCTTTACCCTTCATCCTTTACCCTTTACCTGACACCTGACACCTGACACCTCTTCCCTATTCCCCGTTCTTCAGTCATAATCTCGTCCTTGCCCGCAGGGATCTGCTGTTCCGCATTTCAGGGCACTCGGAGGACCATGACGGACGCATCAACTACCCACTCGCCGATTTCCGGTCGCATCGCTTCCATCGACGCGCTGCGCGGCTTCGACATGCTTTGGATCACCGGCGGCGAGGAAGTGATCCACAGCCTTTACAGACTATTTCCCACTCCCTTCATGCGGGGGCTCAGCACTCAATTCGAACACGTGACATGGGCGGGCTTCCGTTTCTACGATTTGATCTTTCCTCTTTTCCTGTTCATCGTTGGCGTGGTACTCCCCTTTTCCATTACGCGGCGTCTTGAAGCCGGGGCAAACCGGGCCCAGATCTATGGGCATCTGGTTCGCCGGCTGTTGCTGCTGTTCTTTCTGGGGCTTGTTGTCAATGGTTTTTTGAATTTCAATTTCCACGAGCTTCGCATCGCGGGAGTTCTCCAACGAATCGCGATATGCTACTTCCTCGCGGCGCTGGTGATGATGAACGCCAGCGTGCGCGGCCAGGCGGCGGTCACAGGCGGCCTGCTGGTGGTTTACTGGCTGGTGATGAGGTTCGTGCCGGTTCCGGACATCGGCGCCGGCGTCCTGACTCCTGCCGGCAACCTCTCTGCGTTCGTCGACCAGCACGTGCTGCCACGACCCTTCTGTTGCTATCTCTTCGGGGACAACGAAGGAATTCTCTCCACTATCCCGGCAGTGTCCACCTGCCTGCTGGGCGCCCTGGCCGGGCACTGGTTGCGCACCACCCGGCCCCCGGCGCGCAAGGCGCTCGGGTTGGCGCTGGCGGGCGTTGCCAGCCTGTTTGTGGGATGGACCTGGGGGCATTGGTTTCCGATCATCAAGAACATCTGGTCGAGTTCATTCGTCCTGTTCGCGGGCGGATGGAGCCTGCTTCTGCTCGCCCTCTTCTACTGGATCATCGATGTTCGCGGCTACCGGCGCTGGACGTTCTTTTTCACCGTCATCGGCCTGAACCCTATAACGATTTACTTGATTCGCAGCCAATTTGATTTTGGAACAATCGCCAACATCTTCCTCCACGGATTTATCAACTACCTCGGGCCCTACAAACCCTTGGTCTTTGACCTCAGCGTTTTGGCAGTGGGTTGGCTGTTTCTGTATTTTCTCTATCGGCAGAAGATTTTCCTGAAAGTGTGAGGGCAGTTGTCAGTGGTCAGTAGTCAGTTGTCAGTTGAAATAAAGTAGCTGGGGGTCGCGAAGACAGTGGCGGATGGCGAGAGGGAAGTTCGTGAAATTCGACACTATCGATGACATCTGGGGCCGCTGGGGTGAGGACGACCAAACCTGATGCCAACCTTGCGTGTCTGCGTTTACTGCGGTTCCAGCCGCCAATGTGATCCCGTTTACTTCGCGGCGGCAGAGTGCCTCGGGCGCGAGCTGGCCCGGAACGGCGCCACCATCGTTTACGGCGGCGGCGCGGTGGGATTGATGGGTGCTCTCGCCCAGGGCGCATTGGCCGAGGGCGGCAAAGTGATCGGCATTATTCCCGGTTTCATGAATGAGCTCGAGTGGGGGCACAAGAGCATCACCGAGCTTCGTATCGTGCGCGACATGCACGAGCGCAAGCGGCTCATGATCCAGAACGCCAATGCGGTGGTCGCCCTGCCCGGCGGCTCGGGAACATTCGAGGAGCTGCTCGAGGCCATTTCTCTCAAGCGGCTCGCCCTTTTCCTGGGTCCTATCGTTCTTCTCAACACCCAATCTTACTTCGATCCTCTGCTCCTGGCGCTCGAGCGCTCGATCTCCGAGCGCTTCATGGACCCCCGCCACAAATCGATGTGGTCGGTTGTGAAAGAGCCGGATGAGGTGTTGCCCGCCATCCGTTCCGCCCCACCCTGGGATGCCTCGAGCCTCAAGTTCGCCGGAGTCTGACAGGTCGCTGGAAATGCCTCGGGGCATCTCCCTCACAGCGAAGCCCTCTGTGGTCAGTCTTCAGCCATCGGCCGGCAGTCGTTGAAAAAGTGGAAGTCTCCGCTTTTGAAGTAGGCCAACCCCAAAGAAGAGTTCAGCCTCACGAGCGCGCGGCATGAGGTATGCATGATGTCAGGCTGCTGCGTTCTGCCGAAAGCGCTGCGGAGAAACGCCCACCGCCCGGCGGAACACACGGTTGAAGGTCTTGATCGTTCCAAAGCCTGCTCCCACCGCCACGCGATACGAGGGCAAGTCGGTCTCGAGAAGTAGCCGTTTGGCCCGCTCCAAGCGGCACTGCGTGATCTCCGAACTGATCGTGCGGCCGAGGGCACGAGAGAGCCGCCTCTCGAGCGTTCGCCGGGACACGCCTATCTGGTCGACCACGTCCGACACGCTGATGGCTTGTCCGGCATGATTCTTGATGAATCGTAGAGCGGTGGCCACGCTAGGGTCATCGGGCGCCATGATCTCACTTGACTGCCGGGTCACGACGTAGACCGGCTCGACGTGCACAACCCGTTCCTCCGCCAAGTGGCCGAACATCAGGCTGTCGAGCAGTCGGGCGGCTTCGTACCCGGCCTTTTCCACATCCAGAGCGATGCTGGAGAGGGGAGGATTAGACAGCTCGCACATGAGCTCGTCATTGTCCACGCCCACCACGGCCACGTCATCGGGCACGCGCAGCCCGGCCGCCGCACAAGCCTGGAGTGCCTCGTGTCCACAAATATCGTTGCAGGCCATCAGGCCCACGGGCTTGGGCAGTGATTTGAGCCAGGCCAGGAGAATCCGCTGCTCATGCTCCCAACCCTCGATCCAGTTTGGCCAATGCATCCAGTTCCCTAACTCGATGCGGTGCATGTGGCACTCGAATCCCTGATCCTCCAAGCATCGGGAGAAAACTTCTTCCCGGCACGAGGACCACGCGCAGCCCAGAAATCCGCAGAAAGCGAAATGACGCAGGCCTCGCTCTACCAAGTGGGCCGCCGCCATCTGCGCGATGGCCGCGGAATTCGTGCGGATTTCGCCGAACTTGTCTCCACGTCTGTGCGAGCGGAATTCGTCCAGTGAAGAGGCTACGAAGGGAAGCCCCGTGGCGCGGATTTGCTTCGCCATTTCCGGCGAGCGCATGCGGGCGATGATGCCTGTTCCGCTCCAGGACTTCGCCTTGGGCAAAGCCTGTTCGAGATGGCCGGGAGCGACATACAGTGCCCATGGTCCATGCAAACGAGAGTAACGCACAATGCCGCGAAGAAGTCCTCGTCCATATTCCGTCGAGGTTTCCAGCAGCAGGGCCACCTGGGGCGTACCGACGATGGCGCGGGTTCTGGCCATGGCTCCCCTCCCAAGCGTGCTCCCGTCGCTCCAAACTGGCGCAAATTGGGACACGCGGTAGGTTTATAGCTCAATGCCTATTCGTTTTCAAGCTGAATTCGACAAAAGTCGGGCAAATTGGGCCGTGACGCAAAATGTCTAACATCTTTCGCAAATTGGGTCTAGACAGCCCAAGCATGCATCACTAGCATGACGCTAGGCGGCTGGCACGGTATCGATGAAGCGCAGTGAACTGTGCAGCAATGCAAGTAGAATACGGCCACCGCCGGATGATTCCGTCATTATCGACCGATTTATCGGTTCGACTCCTTAAGCGTCGGGTCCGCACTGGTTGTCTTCTTGAGCGTCGGGTCTCGGAGGAGCACGAGTGGGTGACGAGGCACTCGGTGCCTGCTTCACTCTGTGCGGGGTCGGTGCCTTCAAGACTTCAAGGAAGGATTCCAGGGGGAAGTGTGCCCTTTCCGGCGCCTAGCTGGCTCCTGGGTTTATTTGAACCGGACATATCATGTGCTACCAGCAAAGCCGGATTTTCTGCTTTGCAACGCGTCCCGAGCAGTGGTCGAGGGCGCGCCCAACAACCTTTACATGAGCGGAGTCCGTGAATCTCCGTTATTCACGGATCCAGGAGGGTAACTATGAGATCTCTTTTGTCAGCGTTGACGAGGAGTTTCGTTTGCGGCGAGAAGAGGCATAGCCTCGAACTTCTCGCTCTGCTTTGCCTTTTGTTCGTCTTGTTCCCCTTTCGAGCGGCAGCGCAGACAGGCACCATTCTCGGCACAGTGACCGACCCTTCCGCCGCCGCAGTTCCCAACGTGGCCATTAGCGTCACCAAAACCGAGACCGGCCACGTGTGGCACGTTACTACGAACGCGGCTGGAGATTATGTAGCCCCCGATCTTCCCATCGGCCATTATGTGGTTCGAGCGGAAGCGACGGGCTTCAAGGCGGGTGAGCAATTGGACATTCCGCTCGCCGTCGCCGATCAAAGGCGCGTGGACTTCAAGTTAGAACTCGGCACCACCCAACAGAGCATCACCGTGGAAGCAGCCCCCGTTGTTGTGCAAACGGATACGGGCGCGCAAAGCTCGTTGATCAGCCAGCGCCAGATTACCGATCTCGCCATGAACGGGAGGAGTTTCTACAATCTGATTGCACTGCTGCCGGGGGCCTCCAGTCTCCAGCCCGACTTTCAGGTCCCATCGTCGTCGGACGGTAACGCCAACGTAAGCTTCAACGGCAACCGCATCGTCCACAACATCTGGCTGCTCGACGGTGGAGAAGATGCGGACCGCGGGGGCGGCGGCGGCATGAGCATCATGCCTTCCGAGGACGCTATCGCGGAGTTCAAGGCACTTACCGCGAACTACAGTGCTGACTACGGTCTCTCCTCAGCCGGCACTATGACCATGGTTCTCAAGTCCGGCACCAACCAGTTCCGTGCCACGGCGTGGGAGTTCGACCGCAACGACGCCCTTAACGCCGTCAACGCCTTCCAAACGAGCAAGACGGTGATGCGTTTCAATGTGTTTGGCTTCAACGTCGGCGGCCCCGTGGCTTTGCACGAAAGCGGCAACCACAAGACCTTCTTCTTCTACAACCAGGAGTGGCGCCGATACGTTAAGGGTGGCTCGCTGAACGCGACCACTCCCGATCCGAGCACGTTCGATGGCCAATTCCCTTCTGACTATACCTTGACGCAACTCCACACACCCTGCACCGGTCAAGTCAGCTCCACAATCGCCGGCGAGTTTGAAGCCGCGGGCCTAACCCTCAGCACTCCAGACTCCACCGGAGCCTGCGCACCTCCGCCGGCAAGCCCGGGCGCCAAGTACGTGCCGTGGGTTCCTCAAGCCTTCCCGGGCAACTTGATCCCTGCAAAGTTGCTCGACAATAACGGGCAACTGCTCCTCAACCAGGTCAAGATTTTCCCCACCAGCGCCGGCAACTTGTCTCCGCAAAAGGGTATGGTCGACTATTTCAAAGGCGGCGGCAACACACCCACGGACGTTACAGAAGAGCTTGGCCGCGTCGATCACCAGTTCAACGACAAGTTCTCCATCTTCGGCCACTGGGTTTCCGAGCAGTACAGTAATACGTACCTAACCACTATGTGGAGCGGCGATAGCCTTCCTACCATTGGCAACACGTACGGCAACCCCTCGTATAGCGCCGTGGCGCATGCGATTTACTCCATCAGCCCGACGCTGATCAACGAGACCGCGTTCAACTATAACGGCAACCGCATCCACATTCTTCCCGCTGGGAATTACGCGGAACCCAGCGGGTGGACGAACACCCGGTTGTTTTCGAGCCCGAACGCTGACAGCCGCGTTCCGACCATTTACCTCCATGGGGCCACGAATGCAGGTTACAGCGCCAATTGGGTGCCCTGGAACAACGCGGCAGACGACTACCAAATCCGTGACGACATCTCCTGGGTGAAGGGTGCACACCAGATCAAGATGGGCGCCAGTTGGGCGCTTTACAAGAAAGCCCAGGATGTGTTCGCCTCCACGCAGGGTGCTTTCACCTTCAACGGTTTGTACACCGGGAACGACATGGCCGACTTCCTGCTGGGTTACGCCCAAAGTTATGAGGAGGACGCCATTCACGACACCGGTCACTGGAACAACATCTCCCCCGCGGCCTACATTCAGGACAACTGGCGCGCCACGAAGCGCCTGACCTTGAACCTCGGCCTGCGGTGGGATGGCATCCCGCACACCTATGAGGCAAACAACCGGTACTCTGACTTCTATCCCAGCAGGTACAACGCAGCCGACAAGCCTGTTTGGTTGTCCAACGGCGATATCGATCCCGTTAACACTCCCGCCGCGGCTTTCGGCACGAGTCCCAATCCTGTCTTGGCGGGCTTCCAGTTCTACACGAACGGCGTGGGGCTGGCGGGCACGTCGGGAGTTCCTAAGGGCATGGTTAATCCTGACTGGCATGCTTTCGGTCCGCGCTTCGGCTTCGCTTATGACATCACCGGCTCGGGCAAGACCGTCATTCGCGGCGGTATTGGCGTCATGTACGAGCGCATCCAGGGCAACGACATGTACGACGGCGGCACGGACATACCGTTTAGCGCCAGCGTTAACCCCACCAACGTTTCCCTCTCGAACGCCGCGCTCAATATCAAAACCGGCACAGTGACACCTCTCACGCCGGCGCCGATTCTGGCCACTAACTTCACCGGACAGTCGATCAACTATCCTCCACCAAGGAGTACCCAGTTCAGCCTGGGCGTGGAACGCCAGATCGGAGCTAAGGCGGTCCTGTCCGCGGCTTACGTTGGAACCCTGAACCGCCATCAGAGCTACTTCCAGTCGATCGACAACCCAACGAATGACCCGTCCGTCCTGGGTCCTCTGGTCAACTGCGGCGGCTGTGGTCTTAACCAGTTGCCGAGTCTCCCCTATCCAGGGTTCCACTCTATCGACCTGGCTACCAATGAGGAGAACTCCCACTACAATGGGCTCCAGGTTGGCCTCCGGGGACAGGTAGCCAAGGACCTTACGCTCCAGGTCGCCTACACGTTATCCAAAGCCATCGACCCGATGAACATGGGTCAAAATAGTGGCGATGTTTCCGCCGACACAAATCCCTACAGTTGGGGCTACGACGTCGGGCCGTCCTTGTTCGATCGCCGGAACGTCTTCGTGGCCAACTTCATCTACCAGATTCCCCTTCTCAGGCACAGTCCGAGCCGCGCCCTGAGAACGGGGCTTGGGGGTTGGGAACTGTCCGGGATCATCACGGCGGAAGACGGCCCGCCGGTCAACATCACCATGGGAGGCACGAATCAGGCCTCCAATGGTCTTCCGGCCACCAACAATGCGCAGAACAACCGTCCGGACGTGGCGTCGGGGGGCATCTCTCTTCCCCACAGCGAAGGCTCCTGGTTCAGCCCGTCGTCTTTTGCTGCGCCCACGGTTGGAGCATGGGGCACTGCGGGCTACGACTGTGTTTACGGCCCTGGCCGCGACAACTGGAACCTCTCGCTGTTCAAGAGCTTCACGATCAGCGAAACGCGCGGCAGCCGTCTCGAACTACGCTTCGAGTCGTTCAACACCTTCAACCACGTGCAATGGAACCCGGCGAACGTCAGCAGCGGCTTCGGGAACAGTAACTTCGGCGCCGTCACCGGCGCCTACGACCCACGCGTGTTCCAACTTGGAATGAAGCTGTACTTCTAAACGCGCTGGGCACTTCGTCCTGCTCGCCCCTGTGGGCGAGTAGGACGTGGTCCCAGCATCAGCCCCACGCACACCGGGGACAAGGGTTTGACTACCTCCGGCCAGCAGCCTCGTGAGCGAGACTGCTGGCTGGTTCCTTCAATAACTGCCAGAGAACAGGAGGAGGGTATCAAGTATGCAGGAAACGAAAACTCGAGGTGCGATGGCGGGAAGGCTCATGGCTTTCATTCTCGTCACATTCTTCGCGGTTGGCTTGGCGTTCGGGCAGTCCGAGCGGGTCAAAGTCCCGTATGAGTTTACCTTCGCTTCGAAGGTGCTGCCTGCGGGTACGTATACATTCTCAGTGATCGACTCTACTATGCTCCAAGTGGAATCGGCCACCGGCGAGGCGTTGCGGTCGGTCATCATCACTCGGCTCGGCGGGCCGAGCGAATTTCTTCGGGAAGGCTCTCTTGTATTCGACAAAACGGCTGGCGGCCGCATCCTCTCCGAAGTATGGATGCCCGGGACGGATGGAATACTTGTGCACAGCAACCCGAAAAGCTACAGTCGCGAGATCTTTATATTTACTCCCGGTCTGAACCAGAACCCCAACGTCTCTGGAAGGGTGGCTTATGATCGGACGTGCGCCAAATGTCATGGCCCGGAGGGCAAGGGTGATGAGAGAGCGGACAAATTCTTCAACATCACAATTCCGAGGCTCAGCTCAGCAGAGGTGCAAGGCAAGTCGGACACGGAGTTGAGGGAGATCATCACTAAGGGCACCAGCACGATGCCTCCTGTTGAGATCGAGGAAGCCGGGTTCCGCCATCGTCTCCCGCCGCAATCCGTGGACGCTGTCATTGTTTACCTGCGTACTCTGAAACGGTAGGTTGACCTTAGAGTGGGGACATCGTGTGGTGCGCTCTCTGACGTCGAGCGGGGAGCCGTGGCCAGTGGTATGCTGACCGCGGGCTTTTCTCATGCACGATATCCCAGTGGCAATCGCACGTAATCAATCTGAATCGGGCAGGCAGCCACCGTTGCTTTGTCCAAGGGAGGATTGTTGTAACTCGACCACCGACAATCTTTCGGACGCTTCACCGGCCCTTTGCGCATTGCATTCAGCTATTCCAGCAGGCTGTGCCTTCCCCATCATGGGAAAACCCCACGGTGTGGTGAGAAATCCCGGCTACCTGGGCGGCTCTTTCACCTTGACGATCTGATCGGCGGGTACGTTCCTAAGCTCCTGGGTGATACCTGAAGGCCAGCGGATTTCCACACGATTTGCCGACTTGTTCCGGCCCAAGCCGAAGTGGGTGGGTCCGGCACTCGACGAGGCATACCCGGCGGCGAAAGAGACGTGATTGTATTGAGTGGTCCCTCCGGCCACCACTTTGATTCTGGCTCCGATGCCATCGCGATTGCTCTTCGTGCCCTCCAGCTTGAACTCCAGCCAGTGATTGCCGCCCGGACTGTCGTTGATCCAAATCTCGGCCGGCGCGCTGAGGGCGCTGACCACCACGTCCAGGCGCCCGTCCCCGTTCAGGTCCCCTATCGCCGAGCCGCGATGCCGGCTGGGTGGTTGCGCCGTCAAACCTGCCTCCGCCGTAAGGGCCTGAAACTTTGCCCCGCCCAGGTTCCGAAACACGGTGTTAGGCTGCGCCACCGGCGTTCTCGAGGAATACCCCAGCGACTGAACGTGCCCGCGCGTAACAAAGATGTCCTTCCATCCATCGTTGTCAAAATCGGCGATGATAGGCGAATAGCCTGCCATCGGCACGCTGAGCCGGCCCATGGCGCTGGGTTCGGTGATATCCTCAAACTCGCCGTCCCCCAGGTTCCGGAACAAGGGAAAGGTCTCGTTGTCAAGCGCCACGAAAGCGATGTCCGGATAACCATCGTTGTCGATATCTCGAAAGTCGACCCCCATCCCTGAAATAAAAACTCCGTTCGCGGCGAGCGCCACGCCGGCCGGGAAAGCGATCTCCTCGAATTTCCCGCCGCCCTTGTTATGAAAAAACGAGTTGTACATCTTGTCGTTGGTGACGAAAATATCCATCAAACCATCCAGGTCGTAATCCGCGATCCCCACACCCATGCCCTTTCCGGGATGGGCGCGGATTCCCGATTCCGCCGAAATATCCCGGAAGGTGCCGTCCCCATTGTTTAGGAATAACTGATTGGGGGTGGGCTTATAGAATTTCGGATGGCAGTAATCGAACTGGCCGGGCGCCGCCTCGCAGGTGCGTTCGGTGTTGATGTCCCAAGCGAGATAGTTGACCACAAAAAGGTCCAAAAGCCCGTCGTTGTTCACGTCCAGCCAGGCCGCGCCGACACACCACAACGGGCCATATTGGCTGTCCGGCTTGTCGAGGCCCGCCTTCGCCGTGACATCCGTAAACGTGCCGTCGCCGTTGTTATGGTAGAGGTGGTTGCCGTGAACGCCGCCCACGAAGATGTCTTCGTAACCATCGTTATCGTAATCGCCGATGGCGACGGCGTTGTCGAAACCTATACCCACAAGACCGGCCTTTTCGGTGACATCTTTGAAGTTGCCTTTTCCGTCGTTTTCAAAGAGCCGGTCGGAATACCTTGCAGAAGTCTTTTTCAGCGTCCGAATGTCGGCTCCGTTGGTGAAGAAAACATCCAGATAGCCGTCGTTGTTATAGTCGAAAACCGCTACCCCACCGGCCATGGTTTCCGGCGCATGGCGCTCCGGCGTCTCACAACTGTCGAGCTTGAAATCGATCGGCCGATAAACAAAGTGGATGGGTGTCTCGGCATCCCGGCTGGAAGCGCCTACCCAAACGGCAGCCAACAGTGCTGCCACCGTCCAGAAAACCGGTGACGCTGCCGAGGACCTTACCAGGACGCCCATTCCGCGCCCCCGCGACGATGCGCTATTCATGGCGCCGGCTCACTCCTGCGTCCTGGCACATTGATGAGCGGTTCCTGCGGCTCTTCTTTCGCCAGCTCCTTCACCTTGGCGAACTCGGAATCTGCTTCCTGTTTACGGCCCAAGGAACGCAAAAGCCTGCCAAGATGGTAATGCGCGTCTGGTTTCGACGGATCGATGCGGATTGCCTCACGAAAGTGACGCTCGGCTCCCAGGGGGTCGTTCTTGCCGGCAAGCAGGATGCCGAGATCCAGGTGCGCGAGCCGAAAATTCGGATCCAGCTTCAACGCCCGCCGCAGATGTTCCTCGACTTCTTTTTCGTTCCCCGCATGCATTTCGGCGTCGCCCAAATATGCCAAGGCCTGTGGGTGCTGCGGTTGATTGGCCAATTCTGCCTGGAATTCGCGGCAGGCGTCTTCGTAACGCTTCCGCTTCCAATAGAGGTAGGCAAGGCCGAAGTGAACCTCCGGCTCGCGAGGCGAGGCTTTCACCGCAGCTTCAAACTCCGCCGTGGCTTGGTCTTCCTGGTTTGCCGCATCGAGCACTTCGCCCAAAAGCATGTGAACGGGCGCGGAATCCGGATTCTTGGTCAGCAGAAACCGGAACTCATCGATCGCGGCCTGGTATTGCCTTGACCACAAGTAGCTTTGGGCCAGCTTGTATCGTAACTCGATGTTCTCGGGCTGCTGCGCGGCGGCAAGTTTCAGTTGGGCCGCGGCGGCATCGAATCGGCGGCTGCCGTAGTAGCTCATCCCAAGCAACACTCGGGCCTGAAAGTCGTTGGGGTCGGCTTTTACGGCCTGTTCGAATGCGGAAGCGGCTTCGGGGAGCTTATCCAGCTTAAAGTAGGCCAAGCCGAGATCCAGGTAAATGCCGGGTAGATGAGGATCCAGCGCAATAGCCGCCCGGTAATGCGGAATGGCAAGCTCGTACTTTCTCTGGCGCGCCAGCGCCAGGCCCGTGTTGGCCTCGGCCAGGGCTCTGGGGTCAGTCGATGCCCAAAGGCACGCGGCGCATGCCAGAACAGCCAGCACGGACCTCCTCATGAACGCCCAAGGCTCCGCCCAAGTCGCGGCACTCGACCCGCAATGTCGAGTCACGGGTTCCGGCGGGATTCCCATTTTTGGCGTTGCGCTCCCACCCAGCATACCATAATCCCAAAAGCTCGCAATCTCCTTACACTGAGTAACAAGCCATGTCCAAATGCTAATCTGCGATTCGCCTGATTGTTCGTGCTCTCTTTGCAGTCCTTACTTGCTGGCTGTTGGCGGGCTCGCGTAGACTTCGCGCTCCCCGAAGTCTGCGGGTTCTCCTCGAGCTACCAAATCAAGAGCCGCTGACGGCGCACGGGCGGTTCTTGCGGCTCAAGGGTGGCTGTGGCAAATTGACACATTTCTTGCCGCGTTGGCGCCATAATGTCCAGCTTGTGGTTTGCAATCCATTGATTCTATTGGGCAAAAATAATTATTTACGGACTTCACACCTTTTCCCACCGTCCTATTTCGATTTGTTACCCTAGTAGATTTGACTACTGGCGGACCGCGCGAGGCGCCCAATCCGCCGAGTTTGAAAGTAGCCGCTCATGCCGCCAGCGGCACCCAGAAACCATGAAAATGCGCAAAGCCGCGCACCTCGAACAGCGGTTCTGGAAGCGAGAAAAGATGTTAAATCGTGGGAACGAACTCAAGGATTCGTTGAAAACACAGGCTTTAAGTTGTACTGTTCCCTCAAAACGAACTCAATTTTGCTACGAAAAGATGCACATCAACGCGAAAAAGGGTAGTATTTCAGCCGCAAGACGCGGCGGAGCGCGTCCGGGGCCGAGTGAGGGGAGCCCAAAGATGAATTCTCTAGAACGAGTCCGTGCCGTAATAACTGGCCAAGTTCCGGATCGGGTTCCGGTGTGCCTGCACAACTTCATGATGGCCGCTCGAGAAGCCGGGATTCCCATGGAAAGGTATCGGGTTGACCCCGAGGCCATCTCGCAAGCCCACTTGCAGGCGTGGGAGAAATACGGCCATGATTGCCTCTTAATCGACACCGATACGACGATGCTGGCGGAGGCCATGGGCGCCAAGTCGGAATGCGCCCCGGACGAACCCGGCCGCATTGTGAGGCCGGCCATTTGCAGCTTGGCGGACGTGGACCGGTTAAAAGTCATCAACCCGGACACCGACGGGCGCATCCCGGCCGCCCTCGAAGCCGTCCGCCTGCTAGCCCGGCAACTAGGCAATGAAGTTGCCATCCGGGGCAATGCGGACCAGATGGCTTTCGACTTGGCATGCATGGTTCGGGGCACCCAGGAGTTCTTGATGGACTTGGCGTCGGAGCCTGGCAACCCGGCGATCCACCAACTGCTGGAGGTCTGTTACCAAAGCCATTTGGCAGTGCATCGCGCCCTGGTCAAAGCGGGCGCTCATCTGACCTCATTTGGAGACAGCCTTGCCGGACCCGACGTCGTTTCGCCCAAGACATTCGACCGCTTTGCCCGGCCGTATGAGGATCGGCTTGTCAAGGAGCTTGTTGCGGAAGGGACTTTCACCGTGGTCCACATCTGCGGCGACACAACCAAGATTCTTCCCTTCCTGGCGCAGTATGATTTCTGCGGTTTCGAACTGGATTACAAGACCGACGCGGCGCTCGCGAAGAGCAGCGTTGGAGCTCGTCATATTCTTTTTGGGAATATCGATCCGAGCGGAGTAATCGCGCGCGGCAGCCCGCAGGAGGTTCGAGTGGCAACCAGGCAATTGATTTCCTCTTGGAAACCCGGCGGCCGCTTCGTCCTGAACGCCGGGTGCGCAATCCCGCCTACAACTCCTCCCGAAAATATCCGTGCGCTGATCGAAACGGCACATGCGGAAGGAGCTTATGGATGGCGCTGCTCGCCAAATGCCTAAGATCCAGCCCTCTCCCTTGGGGAGAGGGTCTGGAGTTTCTACATTTGCCCTCTCCCTTGGGGAGAGGGTGTCCCGCTGCCGGCGCTTTCACCAGCCGGAGCGGGACGGGTGAGGGGTCACTTCGCGATGTGGAGGGATCAAGTGGGCCAGTATAAGGATCGCACGCAAATGTCGACAAACAAATCTAACATCCTGTGGATTGTTCCTGTGCTCTGCACGTTCATTCTTACGGCCGGTTTGGTGCAGGCAGAACCGCACTTACCGTTACTTCCAGGGGAAGCCGCTCTATGGTTTTGGTTATGGGTTAAGCTATTCTACTTGTGAATATAGCAACTTGAGAATTTCTTCTGATTAAATTAACTCCGGAGATAATCTGACTGTCGAGGCCGGCGTGCAGAACACATACGGGCTCGCGGGCGATGCCGTGGCGGAGCTGTACCTGGAATTCCCCAAAGAGCCTGGGATCTACCCCTGTCCCCGCAGCAGGCGCACCGCTTCGGGAATAGTCTCCACACGGACGGCGGGGGAACCGGGTTGCGGCTCCGTTTCAGCTTCCGCGACCTTGTCTCCTTCACCCGGCGCCAGGAAGAGGTTTGCCGCAACGCCATGCTGCTTGGTGTACAACTCGTGGTAGCGCCCGTGCGCGGCGTAGAGCTGCTCGTGAGTGCCCCGCTCGATAATGCGTCCCGCCTCGATCACCAGGATCTGGTCGGCGCGCCGGATGGTGGAGAGGCGGTGCGCAATAACGAAGGTGGTCCTGCCGCGCATCAAGTAAGAGAGCCCTTCCTGGATCATCGCCTCGGATTCGGAGTCCAGGCTCGAGGTGGCCTCATCCAGGATCAGGATTCTGGGGTCGGCCAGGATGGCGCGCGCAATGGAAACACGCTGCCGTTGGCCGCCGGAGAGCTTCACGCCGCGCTCGCCCACAACCGTGTCGTACTTCTTCTCGAACGTCTCCGCGAACTCATCCACGCGCGCGATGCGGCAAGCCGCAAGGATGTGCTCCTCGCTGGCGTCGGGGCGCGAGAACGCGACGTTCTCCCGTATGGTTCCGTCGAAGAGGAATGTTTCCTGCAAGACAACTCCCAGTTGGCTGCGGTAGGAGTCCAAGCGCACTTTGGCCAAATCGATTCCATCTGCCAGCACTCGACCGGCGCTCGGTGTGTAGAAAGCCGCGATGAGCCCGATCATCGTGGACTTGCCCGATCCCGACGGTCCGACGAGGGCGGTGACCGTTCCCGGCGCCGATTTGAAACTCATCTCATTCAGCACTGTCTTGTTGGCTTCGTAAGCAAAGCTGACGTTCTCAAACACCACCTCGCCTTGAATGTGATCCAGGCTCAGCGTCCTCGCCGAGTCCTCGTCCTCGGGCCGCTCGCTCAGGACCTCGCGAGTGCGTTCGAGCCCTGCCAGGGCCTCGGTGATCTGCGTTCCGATCATGACGATCTGGAAAACCGGAGCCACCAGCAGTCCCAGAAAAATCGTGTAAGTCACGAACGTACCGAGCGTCATGTGTCCGGCGACGATTTGACGGGCGCCCATGAACATGATGAGCGCGCTCACCATGCCCAGCAGGGTGGTTGCGGAAAGACTCATAAGGGAAGTGGCAGTGAGGGTTTTCAAAACGTTTTCGAGGAGCCGCCGCACACCTGCTGCAAAGACCGTGGCTTCCCGCGCCTCCGCGTGGTAGCCCTTCACCACGCGCACGCCGCCCAGCGATTCAGTGAGCCGCCCCGTAACTTCGGCGTTGATCTTGGGGCGGGCGCGGAAGATCGGACGGATCACTGCGAAAGCCTTCTGGAGAAAGATGCCGAAGCCCAGCAGAATCACGCAAGCCAGACCGGTCATAAGCACGCTGATGCGCAGCAGGATGATGGAGGCGAACGTGGCCGTCAACAATCCGCCCACGAACTCCACCAGCCCGGTGCCGATCAGGTTTCGCACTCCTTCCACGTCGCTCATGATGCGCGACACGAGGGCGCCGGTTTTGTTGGCGTCATAGTAGGACACCGGCAGCCGGCCAATGTGGGCTTGCACCTGGCATCGCAGATCCGCGATGAGCCGCTGGGCGGCTTTGGATAGGAGCTGGGTCAAAGCGTAAGAAGTAACCCCTTGCACCGCTGTGGCGCCGACCACGGCCAGCACCAGGGGAACCAGGAGTTGCAGATGACGCTTTCCAATAATGTCGTCGATGAGAAACTTCGAGGACGCCGGTAAGACGAGCCCCGCCACGCGGTTCACGGCCATGATTGCGAACCCCAGTGCTAGCAGGCCCCGGCGCGGCCTGAGGAGGAACCACACGTCCGGCAGGAGTTTCCACCAGTGGTCGGGTTTTGCCGTGCGGACCTGACGGTCCAATGTACTACCCTTCCTGGGACTCGCTTAGCTGACCTCCGCACGCTTCCGAACAGATTGGAAAGCGTGGTCCTTTCAAGGCCAGAGCAATTTGGGTCGAGAATTAGCGAACTGGCTGGCCCAACTGTAATGCCATGAGCGCAAACGAGCCGGCAATGATCACCACGGATAGCACGGCAAGGGTGCTCCAGAGGTTTTGGCTGGCGCGCGTATCCGCCTCGCCTTCCGGCACGAGGTAACCCAGCAGCAGTCCGGTGATCAGGCCTCCGAGGTGAGCTGCGTTATCGACGGGAAAGAAAAGGCCAAAGATGGCAATGTAAATGACCCAGCGCCAAAGTTGTCCGCGGTACTCCTTGCCGAGGTGGCCATGGTGAAAGCTGGCGCCGATCAGAATGCCGATCAATCCGAGGATGGCGCCCGAAGCCCCGACGGACATCCCGAAAGGGCTCCACCAAAGGCTCAAAACGAATCCCGCCACGCCCGTGACCAGATAGAACACGATGAACTTGGGCGTCGAAAACAGCGACTCGACTTCCGGGCCAAGATCGAAAAGGCACCAGAGATTGAGTCCGATGTGCATCAACCCGGCGTGCAGGAAGACCGCTGTGACAAGCCTCCACCATTGGCCCATCAGGATGTATGGGCTCTTGGCGCCCAGACGCAGCAGCACGTCGCCGCTGATCCCGCCCATCGCAGGCGCCCCCTGCGCCGATGCTGACGTGGCCGTCATATACCAGGAGATGCCGTAAAGCGCAATAGTGACTGCCACAACCGCGGAAGTGGCCGTGGATGGAATGGGAATTACGCCCAGGATGCGACCTGCGGTGGCAGGCGAAGAACGCGCGCGAGGAGAGCGTAACTTCTCGCCGCAAAAAGGGCAGACCGACGCATTGCGCTCAATCAGGGCGCGGCAGTTCGGGCACATCCGGTGCGAGGTATCGTACTTCTGCTCCGATGGACCGAATGCGGAACGAAGTGCTTTCTTCAGCCTTTCCACTTGAAACCAGACTTTGGGAGGAAGTTCCATTCAGGTTAATTATAGCCCAGGGAGTTCGGTCAGGTCAGGAAAATCGGCAGCGATGCAGCGGCGGCTTTACGCCGCCACCTGGCTCCACGTGGCGAGGTAAACTCGCCGCTACCATACCAAACCGTCGCACCCACGGAAAATGATTTGTCGCTCGCCAGCGTGTTGATTAGAATAGCGACAGGCGAGAATAGGAGGGACGATGAATTTCGAAGAAGCTGGGCGTGCGGTGGATCGTGAAGTAACAAAACTGGCAGACTTCGTCGACAAGAAGCTGAAGCCCTCGACCCGTAACGAACTGGCTACGCTGCTCCGCAGGGCGTCCCGTCACCTGCACGAGTTGGCGAAGAGCCTGGAGAAGGAAGAGCCCGGACCCAGTGGCCAATAGGGATTTTGGGAAACGGAATCGGACTGACCTGCGGCGCGCGGCGCGATTGGCTGTGGTGGCAAGCGCGATTTTACTCTCCACCGGCTGCCTGCACCGGCATCGTCCCATCCAGGCAGTGGGGGGCGCGCCGTCGCCGGCGCGGGGCCCGTCAGCTCCGATTGTGCAGGGCGAACGAGGAATCGCTTCCTGGTATGGCCATCCCTACCACGGGCGCCCCACTGCCAGCGGCGAAATCTATAACATGTACGACATGACCGCCGCGCACCGGACGTTGCCGTTCGGCACTCGGGTGACTGTGCACGACCTCGAGAACGGTCAGGACGTAACCGTACGAATCAACGACCGCGGGCCATTCGTCGAGGGACGAATTATCGACCTTTCTTACGCGGCAGCTCAAGCCATGCACATGACCGGCATCGCGCAGGTGTACCTCGAGATTCTGGGACTGGGAGAGGGCGCCGCAATCCCAGGAATCTTCGCGGTGCAGGTGGGAGCTTTTAGGGAGCGCAGCAATGCCGAGCGGTTGAAGGCGCGCCTCGAGTCTCAATTCGGGCCCGTGATCATTCAGGATTTTGACCGCGGCGACGGCATGTTTTACCGCGTCCGGGTTGGCCACGAGAGCACGGAAGACGCGGCGCGCTCGCTCGAGCAAAGTCTCCGCAGGGCGAACCTGGCGACAGACACTTTCGTTGTGCGCCTGAATTAGGGGTGTAGGGGCGACCCTTGTGGTCGCCCTGCGAGGACAGATGGACTCCTGTATCTTCTGCCGAATCGTGGAGCGATCGTTGCCCGCCAGGATTATCTTCGAGGATGATGAGATCCTGGCCTTTGAGGACGCCCATCCGCAAGCGCCCATCCATATCCTCGTTGTGCCGCGCAAGCACCTGGCCTCATTGAAAGATGCCACCACCGATGATGTTCCTCTGCTTGGCCGGCTATTTTTGGTGGCGACACAACTGGCGCGGGAGAAGGGTCTGGAGGCGCGCGGCTATAGGACCGTGATTAACACGGGCGCCCTGGCGGGACAATCCGTCTTCCATCTTCACTTGCACCTTCTGGGGGGACGGGTGTTTCACTGGCCGCCGGGGTAGTTGTAGGGGCAACCCTTGCTGTTGCCCGCAGGCCGCCCCTACAGCGCGAATCACGGCCCGGAGATCGCGAGTAGGTTGTCCTCGTCGATGGCCACGCGCTTGGGCCTTGTGGTGGTTGTGAACTTGAATCGCCCTCCGTCATCGCTGACGGCCACGCTCCCCAAGCTTGCCTTCTTCTCTTTGCCTATCTCGGCCACAACCGGCACTAGCATTTCGAAGTCACTCGATACCCCGCTCTGAGTGATGGCGCCCTGGATCACAAATTTCTTCGGGGAGAGTTGCTTCACGCTCGATTCCAGTTTGTAGGTGGGGATACCGGTTCCATACACCCACTCGTTGAAAAACCAGTCCAGCCGATGATTGTGTTCGAGGTCACTGGAACGAGTCATGTATTTTCCTGCGTGGCGAACAAAGTCCTCGGTAGAAACGCTGGTTCCTTGATTGGCGGCGACGAAATCGCGCAGCAGGTGGAAGAACTTCTCGTCCGAGCCCGTGGAGGGGTCCCGCAGCAGCCCTCTCAACATGTGCAAAACCCAGCATGCCTTCTTGTACACAATGGTGTCGTAGCCGGCCGGAGTCAACGAATTCGAGAGACGCTGGCCCAGCCAGATAGGGCCGCTGGCTTCATTGGTCATCCCGTTCTTGCCCTTGCTGAGCAGGTCGAGTTTGTAGCCTCGCAGCAGTTCGTGGAATCGATGATCGCCGCCCTTCTGCCTGGACAGGTCGAGCGCCGCCGCGTACGTTGCCAGCCCTTCGGAAAGCCATTGGTCATGGTAGGTCGCCCAACCCAGCAAGTTGCCCCACCATTGATGGGCAATCTCATGGGCTACCATGCCATGACTTAGAAGATCCTCAGCTTTTTCCGGCAAGCCCAGATCGTAACGCTCAGACTTGCGCAAGAACGAGAGGGTAGGGAGATAGACCAGTTCCGGCCAACCTTGCCCGAAGTCTCCGGGAATTTGGGAGATGGCGAGGCGCGAATAAGGAAACGGGCCAAACAGGTGCTCAAAGTACTCGAGCGCCTCTGAAGCGCTTTCGGCCACGCTTTGCAGCAAAGCGGCGGGAGCCAAAGGAGGAACGGCGTCGGGAGCGATCGACAGCGGCGGTTCGTGCTCTCGAGGGTTGCTGGGAAGCACAAAGTGAGGGACCAAGCTCCGCGTGTGGCGTTGTTCCAGCGCTGCTTCCGCCTCGCGGGTCGCATACACTTCCACCGTGGTCGGTCCGACGCGGCGCTCGACGGAATGATAGGGCCCCAGATTGAAGCCGGCAACTCGAAACACGCCGTCCGAGCGCCACTGGCTGTGCTTGCGGCCGCTGGCGGTGTCCTCTTCGATCCTTGCTCCCGTGGCGACGAGCGTAAGGTTCTCGGGATAATCGAACTTGAGGTCAAACGAGGCTGGGGATCCCAGCCCCAGGTTCGGATACCAGCCCCCTCTCTCCCCCACGTACAAGACATTGTTGCCCACGTTGGTGATGACGTTTCCCTGGTAGCTGAAGCGGAGACGGAATTTTTCCCCCACTGGGTGCGGGGCCGCCAGCACCACTTGGATCCAGCCCTTCTTCCGGTCACCTGCCTCGATGTCTTCCTGCTGAGGGTATGAATACGCGGTCAGGCTCTCCCCCCGTTCGTTCAGGACCTTCGAGACGTTGAGTAATGGGGAAAAATCAAATGTCAACACCCGGTCCGTGCTCGAGAGTGATTCCAGCAAGAGCTCTGCATGGCCTTTCATGGTGTTGTCGGGCTCAAGTCGAGTATCGATGTCGTAGGCAAGCGCTTTCATCGTCCCGGGCATCAGGTATGCGAAGCGTGCCGCTGAAGTCTTGCTGGGGAACGCACACCAGCAGTCGGCGAACAGGTCGTCGGCATTTCGGCGAGCCGCGATCACACTCACAGCTTCCGGAGATCGTTCATCGTCAACCACGTCGAACCATTTAAGGCTATTCCCCTCCAAGCGCGCATGAAAGAACGGCATGGTCGAATCGCCCAGCAAATCCTCAAAGATCCGGGGCGAATCCTCGAGCGCAAAGACACGAGGCGAGGAGTTCCATCTTCGAGGAAAGTCCGGCGGCCGCTCCGGGTCATCAGGCTCGGGCCGTACCCCTGCTGCGATCAGCTCCTTGGCGGTCCGGTCGGTAAAGCGCAGAATGGCCGTACTGAACTGTTCTTCAAGGATGGGCGAGTGGACGAATCGGGCCAGACTCGCTTTCTCGACCTGCGTGGGAGGTATTAACAGGATCTCCCCTTCCCCGGTGTAAACCGCGCCTGTGATTTCCCCCGCAACTTTAGTGAAAAAGCCGATGTAGCCGCGGTTGAAAAACAGCTTTACCCGGTCACGGGTCAGTTGCGCATGCCGCAGTACGTAGATCTGGTCTGGGTCCACTTTAACGTTGTGGAGTTGATCGAGAACCTGTTGCGGGTCAAGAGCGCTGGTGGCCCAGGCAGGGCCTGGCGACCAGACGATTGGGAGCAGAAGCCCGCACCATATCCAAGAAAGATGGCGTGCTGATAAGCGCGATCTGCCCCGCATTTTCCCAACCTCTGTGTTCTTACTCTAGCGCGGATCACCGCGCAGTACAACGGCAGTCTGATGTATCATACTTACGGCATGTTGAAGATGACCACTCTCCGGCCAAAGAGAGCGCCAAGCGCATTCGCGTTTCTAGTTCCATTGCTCGTCACCCTTCCGCCATTCCCCGCCTTCGCTGACGTTATCTACTTGAAGAATGGCCGGAAGATAGTGGGACAGGTGACGCAGGAGGATTCGAAGCAAGTGGTTTACTCGATCCAGGGAGGAGATCTCTCCATTCCGAGGTCGATGGTGGATCATATCGAGAAATCCGCCCTTCAGCCTGAATCGCCATCCTCGCGACCGAGCGAGACGGAGAAATCGCGCGACGTTCCCCTGCCTTCGTTTCCTATCGCAGGCTCCTCTACCCCGGCAGATTCACCGGTGATCAAGTCCGGTGCAGTTGATGAGGCCTATCTTCTCCAGCTCGACAACGAAATGGGCCACAATCCTTCGCCGGAGAATACCCGTCTGTTCAAGCAGGGCTACGAGCAGGCGGCACTCTTCCAGACGCGCCATGGCGACCCCGAAGGCGCCATCCAGAAATACCAACAGGCGCTCAAGTTCCTTCCCAACGACCTTTCCTTGACGCTGGCGCTCGGTTACCTTCAGGTGACCCAGAGCCATGATTTGGAAGCCGTGGACTTGCTCTTGCCTGCCACGGATCGCTTCCCCAAGTCTGCGGACCTCTTTATGCTTCTGGGTTCGGCATTTTACGGCATGGAGAATATGGACGAGGCGATCGCCCAGTGGAACAAGGCGCTGGCCCTGCAGGACAGCCCGCGCCTTCACCAAGCCATCGAAAAGGCGGAACGGGAGCGCGAGATTTCCGGTTACTACCGCGAGCTTCGCAGCGAGCACTTTCTGCTTCGCTATGGCGGCGATCAGGGCGAGAAACTGAGCGGCCAGGTTCTGAACAGCCTGGAGGGATCATTCCAGAACCTCGTGCTCGACCTTGACTACTCCCCCCGCGAAGTCATTGTCGTACTACTTTACCCCAACCAGGCTTTCCAAGATATCACCCGCTCACCCACCTGGGTGGGCGCCCTCAATGACGGAAAGATTCGCGTTCCTGTTTCCGGCTTGATCCAGATGAACGCCGAGCTCGCCCGCATGCTCAAGCACGAGCTGACGCACTCCTTCGTGCGGCAGATTACTATGGGCCGCTGCCCCACTTGGTTTAACGAAGGTCTGGCGCAACTCGAGGAAGGGGCAACCACGGCTGCCCTAGGCGCGCAGCTCGCGCGCGCCATGGCCGCTGGCCACTTGCCCTCTTTCCAGGCGCTCGAAGGCCCCTTCCTGAATATGCCCCAAGACCAAGTGGCGCTTGCGTACGCCAAATCGCTGGCGGCCCTCGAGTCCCTCCGAACCACCTTCGATATGAGCGAGATCTGCAACCTCCTCAAAGCCATGCCTTCTCAACCGGAGTTCAGCGTTCTTCTCCAGAATGAGCTTCACCTCACCTATCCCGCCTTCGAACAAGAGGTTGCCAATTATCTCGTGAAGAAATATGGGACGTAGGGCGGTGGGACTATACGAGCCGTCATAGCGTGGCCAGCAAAGCCGCCAGCAATGCTGTCCGCCGGGGCAGTTCTGGAATGAGAATGTGCTCGTGGCGGGCGTGGGCTCCGTCGCCGACCGCGCCCAGGCCGTCCAGTGTGGGGATTCCCAGCTCGGCTGTGAAATTGCCGTCGGAGCCGCCCCCGGTTGAAGTCTCGGTCAGATCTATGCCCATTGCCCGTCCCAATACTCGGGCCTTGCGAAAGAGCGCGGCGGTCATCTCCCTTTGCATGGGTGGACGGTTAATGCCACCTTCAATTTCTAACCGGGTATCCGGGTCATAAGGTTTCCGCTCACGAATTCTTCTCTCGATTAGCGCACGGTCTTGCGAGCGTGGGATGCGGATGTCGATCCACGCCGTGGCGCATTCAGGAACAACGTTGGAGCGCGTGCCGCCTTCGATTCTGCCCACGTTGACGGTCAGCCCTCGCCTTGGGTCTGCCATGGCTTGCACTGTGAAGAGTTGTCGCATCAGTTCCACGATGGCGTTCGCGCCAGCCGCGGGATTCACCCCTGCGTGAGCGGAGCGGCCGTGAACGGTAATCTTGAACTCACCTACGCCCTTGCGCGCAGTCTTGAGCGCACCTCCGGTGGCGGCAGGCTCCAACACCAATACGGCGCGCGCATCCTGCGCCGCCGCCAGAATTGCCTTGCGGAAGGCTACGCTGGACACTTCTTCGTCGGAGTTCAGAAAGAAGCGAACGGGACTGGAGGGCGAAATAGCCAGAACTTGCAGGGCTCGGATCGCCCACAGACCGATAACGATTCCCGACTTCATATCGAGGATTCCAGGCCCGAAGGCCCGGCCACCGCGCACACGAAAGGGCATCTGAGCCAGCGTCCCGGTCTCCCATACGGTATCCAAGTGTCCGAGCAGCAGAATCGGTTTTTGTTTTCCTGCCCAAAACTCCGCCCGAACGGCACATCCGGCCACCGGATGTTCCAGCAGGTGGACCTTTCCGGCGCACCGCCTGAATTCCTTAGCGACGAATCGCGCCAGCCGGTCCACACCCGGTTTGGAATTGCTTGGCGACTCGATCTCCACGGTTTGCCGGAGGCACGTCAGCATGGGCCGCAGCTCTCCTCGACAATATCTGAGCAACGACTTCACATCCATCATTCCACCTCCGCCCAGAGAAGCCGTCGGCCTTCAGTTCTCGGCCCTCCGGCCGTTAGAAGCGGTGAAACAACGCAGGAAGGAAGCTGAGAGCCGATCGCTGTATGGAGTTTCTTACTGACAATTCTCCACAGTTCATCTTATTCTAAATCGCGGGAAAACCACAGTGGGCGCAGGCAGTGTCTCAGTTTCAAACCTGCAGCGGCGGTCTCTCACCGCCGATCCTGAATTCTCGTGGCTGGTGTTTGGAGATGAACCACAATTAAAATAGCACAGCCAAACGCTTGAAATTCCCGCCCGAGCCTGATAAATTCGATCCGTTCGGAGGCTAACCATGGCGATCGCGAAGGAACTCCTGGAGATCCTCGTCTGCCCGTTGTGCAAGGTTTCGGTTAAACTCACGCCTGACGGCCAAGGCCTCAAGTGCGACCAATGCCGTCGCGTCTACCCCATTAAGGAAGATATCCCGGTGATGCTCATTGATGAAGCGAAGATCGAAGGGGAGTGAAGCCCGCGAGGCGCCCTCCGGGGTTCAACAGATATGACGCCGGGATCCCTCCTCGCCGAGCTTCCCGAACGCTCCCGAATTCTGGTCATCCGCCTGCGCTCGATTGGGGATATAGTCCTCCTGACGCCCGCCTTGCACCTGCTTAAAACCTGGCGGCCCGACTTGGTTGCCTCTGTGCTCGTCGAGGCGCGCTTTCAGGAGCTTCTGGAAGGCAACCCCGATGTCGATGAGATTCTCACTCCGGGCGAAGGTCCGATCCAAGTTGCCTCGCGGCTGAGCGCGGCGCTCGCGCTCCGGCGGAAACAATTCGCGGTTTGCATTAACCTGCACGGCGGCCCTACCAGCAGGTTCCTGACCAGGATGTGCGGAGCCCGCACTAAAGTCGGCTTTGAGCACTTCCGCTCGCCGCGGCACTACCAGATCCTGGTCCCCGACGCCCGGCTCATCCTGAACCAGCCCACAATTCACACCGCCGAACATCAAGCCTGCGCATTCTTTTACCTTGGCTTGCCCCGCGAGGAAATCCCGCGCGCCCGGGTCTTTGTAAGCGCCGAGGACAAGGCATGGTGGAAGCAGTGGCGCTCGCGCCTGGGTCTCGAACTGGGACAGGAATACGTTATGCTGCACCCCACGGCGCTTTATGAGACCAAGCGCTGGGCGGCGGAAAACTTCGCGCAGTTGGCGATCGCTTTCGAGCAAGAAATGGGCCTCAAACCAGTCTTTTCGTGCGGCCCGGGTGAAGGTGCGATCCTCGACGCGATCCAGAGTGCTTCTAGTGTTATTCTGCGTCGTCTGGAGAATTGCCGTCTGGGCCAACTCGCCGCCGCCCTCGCTGAAGCCCGTCTGTTTGTTGGAAACGACAGCGGGCCCGCGCATATGGCTGCGGCTCTGTCGCGCCCCCTTGTAGTCGTCTTTGGTTCCTCGAGTTCCGCGATATGGGGACCTTGGCCGCGCGAAAGCTCTGACCCTCCCATGAAGGTGGTGCAGAACTTTTACGAGTGCAACCCTTGCCCCGGCGACCGGTGCTATCGCTTTGAACGCCCGGAGTGTATCCTTTCAGTGAGTGTTGAGCAGGTCAAGTCAGTTGTGGAAACCGTGCTTAAACGCAATAGTAAATAGTGAATTGTGAATGATGACAGCGAGTAGTAAATCGTAAACTGAGTGTACGGACTTGGCTTGGCGCACCGCTTTAAGGGGCTCTGACTGCGGCACTCAATTTAGAATTCACCATACAATTTACTATTTACTATTCACCATTTATAATTTTCCACGATGAACAAACAGCAAACCCGTCTTTCACGGATTGTTCGAGGATTCCAAGGACGAAGGGTCGCCGTCCTCGGCGATTACCTCCTGGACGAATTTGTGCGCGGCGAAGTCAACCGCATCTCTCCGGAAGCGCCGGTGCCCGTGGTTCTCATTCAGGATGCCAACGCGGGCACAGAATATCCGGGAGGCGCGGGAAATGTGGCAGCGAATATCGCCTCATTAGGCGGCCGGCCGATACCCTATGGGGTGGTCGGGAACGATCGAAGTGGCAAGCGGCTGCGGGCATTGCTCGAGAGTTGCCACATTCCAGCCGGCACGCTCGTTACCGAACGCGGGCGCATGACACCTCACAAGCTCCGCATTGCGGCGCATGCGCATCAACTGCTCCGCCTGGACTTCGAGCGGCCGAAAGCCATGGCAAGGAGCACGGGTGAAGAGCTCGCCCGGAGTTTTGCCCTGCAAGCTCGACGACTGGAGGCGCTGATCATTTCTGATTATCGTAAAGGAACGGTGACCACCGAACTCTGCAACCACATGAAATCCCTGGCTCGCCAGCGCCGCATACCGGTGTTTGTGGACCCCAAGCCCGAACACCCCGAGACGTGCCGCCATGCCACTGTGGTCGCTCCAAATCTACACGAGGCGGAACTCATGGCTCACGCGTCCCTGCGCAATCGGCATGAACTCGAAACCGGTGGACAAAGGCTGCGCGCCGAACTCGACTGCGCCTGTCTCCTCATCACCCGAGGTAGCGAAGGAATGACTCTCTTCGAGCCCAATAAGCCGGCGCAGGAAATTAAGAGCTTGCCTCGACCCGTCTACGATGTGACGGGCGCGGGCGATACTGTCCTCGCCACTCTGGCGCTGGCCCTCATTTCCGGCGCCTCGATGAGAGAAGCCGCGGAATTGGCCAACCTTGCTGCCAGTCGCGTGGTCCTCAAATTTGGCACTGCGCAAATCACCCAAGCAGAATTTCTCCGAGCGGTGGCGTCAGAGTTATGAATGGCAAATAGTGAATTGCGCAACGTACCGCGGACCTCAAAGCTGAAAGTCCGCGCTACTTACGTCCTCGATTCCGAACCCACACTGACAATTCCCTATTTACTCTTCACTACTGACCATTCACCATTTCCTAGTCAAAGACCGAATAGGAAAGGCCCTTGGTCTTACGGTCCACCACCAGGTCGAGAGGCGGGTCGACGTTATTGATCTTCACGGTGACAATTACCAGAGACGACCCCTTGGACTTGGTGCCCAAAATCTCAAAACTGCGGATCTTACCGTAGTCCCCCTGTATTCCCCAGCCGTGAAGGAAATCCTGGTACGAGTAGGTCGGGCTCGGCTGCCAAAGCTGGTATCCCTCCTGAAATTTCCCTTGCTCGAGAGTGGTCAGGAAGCGTGTCACCACTCGCTCCTCGGGGTAATTTCGGAACGCGAAGTAGAGGCCTTCGGCGACCAGAAAGATCAACACGGCAAGGACGATATACCTCCAGATATGCAGGGGAGGTTTGGGGGGTGTGGTGTCTAACAGCGTCATGGGCTTTGCCTCCTTCGCCTACTATTTTACTCGAATTCGGGAGTTGGAGCCGACCGTCATTCTTCAACGCGGATGCTAATGAACAGTAGCGGACGCCGACCAGGGCAGGGCAAGCCGTCCCCCTCTGTGTTGTGAAGGTACCGCTTGCCTACCGGCGCCATGACAGCTCTCACCGTCAGCTAAAGCGTACGTTGGAACAGCCAAGTGGCCAGGAGCATGGAGATCAGCCCGAAAAGGGCGAGATAGGTAAGATCACCCGCGATCGCGACCAAGGGCGTGTTCTTAAGCAGCAAGCTTTTGAACGCGTGCACGGCGTAAGTGAACGGATCGAAGCTGGACAAGATTCTCATCCACCTGGGAAACCCATTGATGGGGTAGACGGCGCCGCTCGGAAAGTACAGGAGGGTGTTGAGAACCCCGAAAATCGACCGAGGGACCAACGGGTCGCTTACTCTGACCATCAAAAGGAACATCATGCTGATCAGGGCGACGGAGGTAATAACAATGAGAAGAAACAGCTTTGCCAGCCGGCTGGGATCCAGCGGGTGTGGGATCCCGGCGATAATCGACCCCAGCGTTGTTAAAACCAATCCGGACAGGGAAGCCTTGATGCTCCCTGACAGGGTGAAGCCGAGAATGAGTTCGGATTTGCTGATCGGCGTCAGAAGATAGCCCTCGTGAAGCCCTCGCGCCTTATCATCAATGTAGATGATACCGCCGCCGATCATTGCTGAAATGTAAATCGCGAGAACAATCGTGCCGGAGAGCAGGTATTGGATATAGGGGACGTAAGGGTAAAGCTCCACCACGGAGAGTGCAACTCCGCTGGGGACGCGGGGGCCGAGTCCGCGCTGATTGAAAGCGCCGACTAAATCGGAGAATGCTCCTTCGAGCGCCCCCACCGCAAAGTTGTCGGTGTTGTCCTCAATGAGAGCCACCTGCGGCTTGTCCTGCGCCAGAAAACGCCGCGAGAAGTCCGGTGGAATCGTGAGAACCCCGTTGATGCGCCCCTGCCGCAAGTCCGAGTTGGCCTGGGAGAGGTCCGTATAGTCGACGGTCGTAAAGGTTCGCGCGTTGGCGGCAATGGCTCCAAACATCTCGCGCAATTTCACCGTGGGAATGCCTCGATCCTGATCGACAATTCCCACTCGCAACTCCTTGATCTTCCCGCCGAAGGCATACCCGAGCACTACCAACTGCACAATGGGAAGGAACATGGAAACCACAATCAGCGTGGGGCTGCGCGCGAACCTGCGCATGTCGCGTTCGATGATGGCCAGGATTCGGTTCATAGGTTGCGTCCTTTGCGTAGCGCGGGCGTCTCGCCCGCCGTCGCGGGACCGTCCGGCTCCCGCAACAGGGCACGGGCAGGGCTTCCCCTGAGCAGAGCGAAGGTATGCCCGCGAGACTGCGGGTGGGACACCCGCGCTACACTACCGCCTCGGAGGCATGAAGCCGAAATCGTATCTGGCTTCTTGCAAGGCATCACGCAACTGCCTGCCGGTGTAGTGCATGAAGACGTCGTCCAACGTTGTGCTCTGCACTGAGAGCGAGGTAATCTCCACCTTGGCTTGGTTTGTCGCCTCCATCAAAGCCACCGTAGTCTTAGGCCCGTTGTTCGATCCGATGCGATAAACATGATCTTCCGCTTTCACGCTCTGCACCTCGGGAAGACTCTTAAGCGTCTCAGGCCATCCCTCCGGAACTCTGGAAAAACTGATTTCCAGAATGTCGTTTCCTGGAATCGACGCCTTGAGTTTTAACGGCGAGTCGAGCGCGACGAGCTTCCCATGATCCACAATCGCGATGCGGTCGCAAAGCTTGTCGGCTTCATCCATGTAATGCGTGGTGAGCAGGATGGTGAGGTCGCGGCCCTGTTTCAGTTTTCGCAGCATCTCCCAAACGCCGATGCGCGAAGCGGGGTCGAGGCCGGTGGTCGGCTCGTCAAGAAAGAAAATGTTGGGCTCGTGCACTAGCCCGCGAGCAATCTCGAGCCGCCGCCGCATGCCGCCGGAGAAGTTCTTCACGGGTTTATCCGCCCATTGCCCCAGTTCTACGGCCTCGAGCAGTTCTTTCACCACGCGCCGGCGCCGCTCGCGGGGAACGCTGTAGAGTTTGGCAAAAATATTCATGTTTTCGGCCGCGGAGAGCTCGAGGTCGGAAGTCAAGGCTTGGGGGATCACTCCAATTGACCGGCGCACGTCGCTCGCCGAGCGCACCACGTCAAAGCCGTTGATGCGCGCACCGCCGGAGGTGGGAAGAATGAGCGTGGTCAGCATGCGGATCAGGGTTGACTTCCCGGCGCCGTTGGGGCCGAGCAAGCCAAAGATCTCCCCCCGCTCGACGTTGAAGCTCAAGCGGTCGACCGCGCAAAACGCCCCGAAGCACTTCGTGATTTCCAGAACCTCAACCGCTGGCACGAGTTCTCCAAGTGTGAAATTTCCGGAATCTTAGCCGTCGGGCACGAGCTCTGCTGATTTGAAATCTCAAATTTGAAATCTGACGAGTCTTGCCAATTTGAAATCTCAAATTTGAAATTTGAAATTCTGCTTTCACTTGGCTTCCGGGAGCGGGACATCCACGTAGGCCGTCAGCCCTGGCCAGAGACTACGGTCGCTGTTATCCACCCGCAAGCGGAATTCAAAGGTCTTGATATCTCGCTTGGTGCGGCTCACATCGCGCTGGGTTGCGTAATCAGCGTCCACGCCACGATAGAAAACCGTCCCTTCGCGCGCAGCCCCTGAGGGCAAGCGCACCAACATCTTCTCTCCCAAATGCACGCGGTCAATATTAGTCTCTTCAACATCAACCCGCACCCAGAGATCGTCCGGATTGATAATTTCCAAGATAGGCTGAGCGATATTCACTACTTCGCCCTGGCGAGTCGGCAGGCTGGCGACGAAGCCCGGGATGGGAGCTCGAATTTCCGTATAACTGAGGCGGACCTGAGCTTTCGACATCTGCGCTCCCGCCGCTGCCAACTGCCGCCGCATCGAGAGGAGTTCGTCGCGCCGCACGGTGATCTGGTCCTCATTCGAACGCGCCAAGGCTACGGCGGCGCGTTGCGCATCTACTTGCCGGTGGAGAGACTCCACGTGGGCCTTCTGTGCGGCTTCCGTCGTGCGCGCCTGATCGAGAGATTGGGCTGTTACGATACCGCCCTTGTAAAGTCCCTCTGTTCGTTCCAAATTCACCTCGTCCAACTCCAGGTCCGCCTCGGCTTCGGTCACCTGTGCTTGTGCGGAAGCCAGCGACGCCTCGGCTTGGCGGATCTGATCCTGGGTCTGCTTCTCCTGAAACTGCAACGCGGCTTCCGCCTGTTGGACCTGGGCCGCCGTGCCCTGCTCCGAATGCGCGTAGTAGGCCCTGTCGGCACGCAACTCCTGCGGTTCAATGATCCCCACAAGTTGCCCCGCCTGTACCGTATCGCCCTCCTTCACCATCAGTCGTGCCAGTTGGCCCTCAATCTGCGCGCTGACGATGACGTCGTTGGTGGTGACAATGCCCGTGATGACCATGCTGTGCGGTTTGGCCCTAGTTCTGTAATAGGCCACGCTGCCGCCCAGCACCAGCAGGATGAGCAACGGGATCAGTAGTTTGCGCTTCATTGCACCTCGCTCTTCGGGCTCTTGAACAATGCATAGCGGATGAACTTCAGCACTTCTTCCCTTCGCCGTTCCACGTTAGTCTTGGTGTAGGGGTCGATGCCGCTGACCGCGCGCAAGACAGTCGCCGAACTGAAATAGAACACCACCAGAGAAACCAGCGAAATGGCAATGTGAAAGCTGTCCATTGTCCGGAACTCCCCATTCCTCATCCCGCGCTCGATCACCTTGAGAAGCGCCTTCATCCGCGGCAATCCCTGCTCGCGCGCCAGCCGCAGCCATGACTTTTCATCGGTCATGAGCATGCGCTGAAACAGTGGACCGTGGTGGCGATGGGCGGCAACGAAATCAAAATGCAGATTGATATAACGCAGCAGGAGCGAGCAGGCCGAACCCTGGGAAGAAAGCAGCTCCAAGGCTTGACGGTTAAAGTCCGCTACGTAGCCTTCCAGAACTGCCCGGTAGAGCCCCTCTTTGCTTTGAAAGTAATAGTAAAGCAGCGCTTTGTTGACGCCTGCTGCGGCGGCAATGGCGTCCGTGCGGGCTCCTTCCAGGCCTTCCTCCGCAAAGATACGCTCCGCGGCGCCCAGAATAGCTTCCCGTGTTGCTTCGCTGTCGCGATGGCGCGCCGCCGGCTTGTGATGCAGTCCGCTTCGCACTTAACTAACCGGATAGTTAAAATACAAGGTTGGCGGGGAGTTGTCAAGAAGGGTCGCTCTGGTGGTTGCCGAGGGCGGCCACAAGGGCCGCTCCTACAGCTCGATTCCGCTAGCCCCTACTTCTGTGATGCGTACTCATAACGAGTGCGCAGTTTGTCGCGGTGGCGTTCGAGGGCCAGTTCGACGAGGCGGTCGAGGAGCTTTGGGTAGGGCAGGCCGCTGGCTTCCCATAATTTCGGGTACATGCTAATGGGAGTGAATCCCGGAATGGTATTGATCTCCAGGACGAAGATTTTTCCGCTCTTACGGTCCAGCAGAAAATCGACGCGGCCCATGCCCGCGCAGTCTATGGCTTTGAAAGCGCGGACGGCCAATTCCTGCACTCGTATGGTCTGGCGGCGGCTGAGGCGGGCAGGGATCAACAACTCCGAGCCTTCCTTGATATACTTTGCCTCATAGTCGTAAAACTCGTTGACGGGAATAATCTCTCCCGGCACGGAAGCTTCAGGGTTGTCGTTTCCCAGTACCGCGCACTCGATCTCCCGTGCGTCGACGGCCTTCTCCACAAGGATCTTGCGGTCGTATTGTGCGGCCAAGTCCATGCCGGCTTGAAGCTCGGCCGGCTCGTGCACCTTGGTAATCCCCACGGATGAACCCAAGTTGGCGGGCTTGACGAATATCGGATAGCGCAGCCGTCTCTCAATGCGCCTGCGAACCCCGGCGGGGTTACTTTCCCAGTCCCGCCGCAGCACCAATTCCCAAGGAACCACGGGCAGTTCGGCATCGCGGAAAAGCCGTTTCATGACGTCTTTATCCATTCCCGCAGAGGACGCCAGGACTCCCGCACCCACGTAGGGAACATCCGCGAGCTCAAGCAGCCCTTGAATGGTCCCATCCTCCCCAAAGGTGCCATGGAGTACGGGGAAAATAACGTCCACCTCGGGACGAACATTCATCGCGGACGACTTAGCCAAAGCAAGAAGTTTCGGCCCCGTCGGATCAGCCGAGGGCGTGATGGCTCTGCCTGCCTCGAGCACGGTCTGCAAGGGCGCGGTTGGCTGCGCCGCGTTATCCCCTGCCGCCTCCGTCAATACTCCGAAGGCCCTGGTTCCCACCCGCCATCGTCCTTCGCGCGTAATGCCCACGGGCACCAGTTCGTACTTCGCCGGGTCAAGGGCTTTCATCACGGCGGCGGCGGAAGTCAGGGAGACTTCGTGCTCGCCGGAACGTCCGCCAAAGAGAATTCCCAATCGGATCTTCTTCGTCACAGAATCTTCTTTCCCAGCGCCGAGCTCACCAAGCCGACGCCCAATATCACCGTCTTACGTCTGCCCCCAGAAGCCAATGCGCAAGAGGAACTCCTATCATAACTGATGATCCCGAAGATTCGTAGCGCCGCCCTTGGCTGTGGTATAGACTCTCAATACCCCAGGGCGCCGAATGCCGCCCGGGGTGTAGCTTTCGTTGCGGATCAGTTTGATGTCGAGGCGGTTTTCCGACGGCCAATTGGCGAGGTAAACTCGCCGTTACGACAGCCATCTGGCGAGGTGAACTCGCTGCTACAACATGAGCTTCACGGAGGCTCTCACATTATGCGAAAGATTCTCCTTGTCTGCCTTTGCGCCATAAATGTCGCTGCGCTGCCGGCGGCGGATGATCGTTTGCTTCAATGGTTGGATAGGATCGCGCAACAACAGCTTTCCGACCGCGAGGCAACGATATCGAGGATTCACAGCGAGAGCCAAGCGAAAGCACGCCAGGCATGGGTGCGTGCGAAACTCCTGGAGTTACTGGGCGGCCTTCCTGACTACCACGGCCCGCTCCATGCTCGCGTCACGGGACGAATCGAGCGGCCGCGGTACACCATCGAGAAAGTGGTCTTTGAAAGTCTTCCCGAGTTCTACGTAACGGCCAACCTGTACCTGCCCAGTGAGGGCGGTAAACACCCGGCCGTGCTCATCCCCATGGGTCACTGGGAGCAAGGCAAGCTCGCCGCCCAGCCCATTGCGGCGAACCTGGCCATGAAGGGCTTCGTCGCGCTGGCTTACGACCCGGTGGGCCAAGGCGAGCGGCAGCAGGCCTACGACCGCAGGATCGAGGCTTCCCTCGCCGGCGGCGCAACCGATCAGCATTTCCAAGCCGGCGCTCAGAGCATTCTGGCGGGGGAAAACTTCGCGCGCTACCGCATCTGGGACGGCATGCGCGCGCTTGACTACCTCCTCACCCGACCCGAAGTGGATGGAGATAAAATCGGCTGCACCGGCTGCTCAGGTGGTGGGACGCTTACTACCTACATCTCCGCGCTCGACCCGCGCGTCAAGGTGGCGGCGCCCGCCTGCTACATCAATTCGTGGCGCCAACTCTTCGCCGGACCCATCGGTGATTCCGAGCAGAGTTTTCCGTTTTTCCTCTCTTCGGGCTTGGATGTGGCGGATTACATCGAGCTGTTCGCGCCTAAGCCTTGGTTGATCAATTCCACCACCGGCGATTTCTTCCCTGTTGAAGGCGCGCGCCATGCCTACCAGGAAGCGTTGGACTGGTACCGGGTTTACGGCGCAGAAGATCATATCCATTGGGCTGTCGGTCCTGGGCCGCACGGCACGCCGCTGGAAATTCGCGAGGCGATCTACGAGTGGATGATCCGCTGGCTCAAAGACGGCCGTGGCAACTTCCGCGAGGAGCCTGTGGAGATGGCGCCGGATTTCGATCTGTTAGCGACTCCAAGCGGGCAGGTGGAAGGCCGCCAGATTTATCAAGTGATCGAGGAAAGCTTCCACAGGAGGATGAGCCAGGGGAGCTCCGAGCAGTTGTTAACAGAAATCCGCAAGTGGTCCGAGCCAGGCGCCGGCCAGCCGCCTCTCGTGCACGTGCTGGACGATAAGCCGGGAGAGGTGTTTCGCACTCAAGAACTGGCTTTGGAAGTGGAGCCCGGCCTGGAAATCTCGGGCACGCTATTTGCCCCGTTTGCGAACGGTCGCAAGCCGGCGATCCTGCTGGTTGATTTGGACGCCGCTTTAGCCGAACGCCTGGCCGGGCGCGGCGCGGTGGTGCTGAACCTGCGCCCGCGTGGTATTCCGGTGCCCTCCAAAGGCGAGGATCAAGCCGCCACCAAGCAAGATATTCGCGCTTGGGTGATTGGGAGGAATATGGCGGGCATGCGCGCCTTCGACATTCAGCGAGGAGTGGACGTGCTGGTGTCGCGGCCGGACGTCGACGCCGGCTCGGTTCGCGCCGCAGCCCGGAATGTTTCCGGTGTCTGGTTACTTATGGCGGCTTCCACCGACGTGCGAATCGGCAAAATCTGGCTCGACCACACGCCCTATAGCCTGAGGACCGCCCTGGAGGTCCCGCTCACACGCGATTTGCACGACGCGGTGATCCCAGGCTTCGCGCTCCATTGGGACCTCGAGGATTTGGTAAAGGCCATAGCTCCGCGCCCGGTCTTGTGGAGCGATCCCACTGACTGGATGCAAAAGGTTGTACCGCACCTCTCCGGTTTTCTCTATCGTACTTTCGACGAGCCGGACGACCGATTTTTGGCTGAGTTCATGAAGTGAGCCGGATGTAGTGCGGGCGGATTGCCGGGTCGGCCCTTGTGGCCGCCCGCGGGCAACCACAAGGGTTGGCCCGACGAAAGCAGCGGGGAGCGGGACGCTCCCGGGGCAGAGGGCGAGACTCCCGCGCTACACCCTCCTCCGCCACAACGCTTGACCTGCGGGCTGTCAGTGTGTTCTTCTGTAATTCGCGGCAGGGTGCCTATGTTGCTAACGGATTCACAAGCCGCGCCCAGCGTTTCGGGTGTGGGCGAGCCGTGGCGCGCGATTTATACACGGCATCAGCACGAGAAGATGATCGCCCAGGTCCTTTCCGCCAAAGGGCTGCAAGTCTTTCTCCCGCTTTACAACTCAACTCGCCGCTGGAAGGACCGCACCGTACAGCTCTCGCTTCCCTTGTTCCCCTGTTATCTCTTTCTGCGGGGAATGGAGGAGCGGCGGCTCGAGGTCGTGACCACGCCGGGGATTGTTTCCGTTCTGACGGTCAATGGAGAACCGGCCGCTATACCGGAATCTGAGATCGAGTCTGTCCGGCGTGCGATCGAACGGGGAAATCGAGTCGAGCCGCACCCCTTTCTGCGCTGTGGCGACAGAGTGCGGGTCATCGCCGGCCCCCTTCAGGGACTGGAGGGCATTCTGGTGCGCAAGAAGAACTTATGCCGGCTGGTGCTTTCCGTGGAATTACTGGAGCGATCCGCCGCCGTCGAAGTGGACGTCTCCTCGGTGGAGCGAGTGGCGAGCGGCCCTCACAGGTCGCCCTGGGGGCGGGGTGAAATTGACGATTGAAGATTGGCTGACCTGATTCCTTTGGCCATTCACTATTCACTATTGTTCTTCAATGATTCAATGAGTCAATCATTCAATGACTCAATTGGCTACGGTTCGTCGACGTCGAACCGTTCCTTGTATTCCATCTCGTCCGGCTTGCCCGGCGCTTGCACGCTAATCTCGACGCGTCCCATGCGCAGTCCCGCAGAGTAACCGCTGACGGTCGCGTTTCCGGTGCGATCAGTGGCGCGGAAGGCCATCTGCGCGATTCCCGCAATTGCATCCAGCGTCCATCCGGTGCCGTGACCAAGCGAGCTTTGGCGCAGAAGTTCTCCCGGGCCATCCGAGGTGAAAGTAATGGGAAGAGCCGCGGCGGGAACCAGCGTGCCCTTCTCGTCCACGACACGGGCTGTGATGTAGGCGAGGCTCTCGAGGTTTCCGGACTGGAGCTGTCGCGTGTCCGCTTCCAGCAACAGATGATGAGGCGCGCCGGCCGTCCGACGCTGGTCGCGAATCACTTCACCTTGGTGCCGGGCCACCGCCTCCAACGTTCCCGGTTGGTAGGGGACAGGCCACACGCGCGGGGGATGGAGCAATCCTGCGTCCGGCGCATCGAGCTTCGTTCCCAGCGATTTGCCGTTCAGAAACAGCTCAACCTCCGCGGCGTTACTGAAGACCTTCACGGTCCTCTCCGTACCTTCACTGCCCGGCCACGTCCAATGGCCGAGGATGTGAACCATGGGCCTGGCCGTCCACTGGCTCTGATAGAAATAGTACGCGTCCTTCGGAATGCGGTACACGTCGCCCATGCCGAAGGCGACGATGTGCGGGACCACGGTGTCGTAAGTCTCGCCTTCGTAATCAAATTGGTGCCAGATCATGCCGCCGGCCATCCAGGGGCGCTCGTTCAACTGGCGGAGGTATTTTTCGTGGTTTTCACACGCCAGCTCTTCGCTTTCCGGGCCGCCTCCATAGATTCCGCGTCCCATGGTGGAGGCGGAGTACTCAGCCACTAGAAATGGGCGGTTGGGAAAGCGCTGGTGTTTGGCGTCGGTTTCCTTGCCCACCCCGAGTCCCACCACGTCCACCAGGGCTTCGATTTCCTCGCCGCGCGGCTCGTGCATGGCCACGGGCCGCGAGGGATCGAGCTGGCGATAACGCGCGGCGACCGCACCAATCACCTTTTTGGCGACCGCCGCCGGGGCATTAACTTCTCCCGCAATTGCCCACACGATGATACAGGGATGGTTGCGGTCACGGCGGATCATCTCCTCCGCCATTGCCAGTACGTTCGCCGTATATTCGCGCGGATCGCCGATCTCCTTGTTGACGGGAAGTTCTTCCCACACCATCAGGCCCAGCCGATCCGAAGCCTCCATGGTGGCGGGGTCGTGCGGGTAGTGTGAGGTCCTCCAGAAGTTCACCCCCATGGCGCGCATGATTTCCATGTCCCGGGTGTGGCGTGAATTCGGAAGAGCATTCCCCATGCCGGGGTATACCTGGTGCCAGTTCGTCCCCTGCACCTGCACGCGCTTTCCGTTTAAGAAGAGCCCTTGCTGCGGGTCGAACTTGAACCAACGGAAACCCAACGGACTTTCGAGCGCGTCCACCAGGCGCGATCCTGCGCGCAGGCTGGAGCGGAGGCGGTACAGGTTGGGAGTGTCTGGTGACCAAAGCTGAGGGTTCTCCAATGTGCCGCCGTCCTGCTTCACCTCGAGAGATTCGCCCGCGGGTATTTGGACGGGAACTGCGAACGTCTTAACAACCTTGCCGTGCGCATCCAGAACCTCCTGCACCAAGGTCAATTCTTGGGCCTGAAGAGTTTTGTTGAGCAGTTGCGTGCGAACCTCGATCGTGGCCGCGTTTTGGCTTACCGAGGGAGTGAGCCAAACGGCCTCAGAGATATAAGTGGGCTCCACGATCCGCAGCCAGACATCGCGATAGATCCCGCCGTAGAAGGTGTAATCGGTCTTGACGGTGGGGGGCAGGGTATCACGAAACAAGTTGTCAACCTTCACCGTCAGAACGTTTGCCGCTTCCCCAAACTTTGCGTAGCCGGTCACGTCAAGTTCGAAGCTGGTGTAACCGCCCTTGTGCTCGCCCACTCGGCGGCCGTTCAACCAGAACTCGGCCACGCTGTTCGCGCCTTCGAATTCCAAAAAGACCCGCTTGACGGAGTACTCGTTGGCGAGCCGGAATTGCTTCCGGTACCAGCCGATGCCGCGCCAGTAGCCGGGCGCCTCGTCCCGCGAATCGAATTGGTTCCAGGTGTGAGGCAGATCGATGGCATCCCAGTCCGAGTCATCGTAGTCGGGTTGATAGGCATCGCGGAAGCGAGGCTCGACCTGGGCGGCTTCGCCATTTTGCCTGTCAAACGAACCCAGCGTGCCCGTCCCGTGCGATTGCCGGGCAAAGCGCCAGTCGCGGTTAAGATTCCGGCGCAGGCGCGGGCTCGCCCCCACCGAGGCGGACCCGGCGGGAGCTTGAGTCCCGGCCGGGCGGGGCCCTGGTGCCTCGCCCGGTTGCGCCACGAGCGGCGTTGTTGCCGCGCCCGCAGCTACAGTTTCCAGAAACTCTCTTCGGTCCATATCGAAACCCCGTTGTGGGGGTGGCACTTGTGGCCGCCCTCGAGCAACCACAAGAGTTGACCCTACAGGACACATTTGTCAAGAGACGGGGCGTCTGGAAGTCCGGGCGCATCCTATTCCACCGGGCGGGCATCGAAAACAACATGGCGCGAGGTACATCGTGGATTCGCCGCAGAACCGAGCAGGCGATGAAGGCGGGCCTGCTCCATGCCTATCGCGGCGTGGGAGTAAATCCTCACAAGTACCTTAAGCACCTGCGCCGGGCGTATGGCCTGCACGTTACATCATTCGGGGAAATGAGGTCCGTGCCGCTGCCGGTGGTGGATTACCTTGCTGACAAGACCATTCGCGCCTCGATGAAGATGGCAATGCTGGAGGGCGCGGGCACGGGCTTGGGCGGCGTGGTTTCGATTCTTCCCGACGTCGGCATTCTGGGCAGCATCACCTGGCGCATGATTCAGAAGCTGAGCCTGGTGCACGGCTTCGAATATGCCACTGAAGACGATATGGCCGATTTATGGCTGGCGGTGGCAAGCGCCGCGGGCGTGGATATGGGCAAGGACCTGGTGCGCAAGCAGGTTATCGAACGGTTTGTGCCGCGCATTGTCGAGCGCATCGCGATGCAAGCCGGCGGCGAGATAGCGGAGAATGGGCTTTCCCGCCTGGTGCCGGTACTGGGATCCGTCGTGGGCGGAACGCTCAACTACTATTTCGTGCGCGGGTGGGGGCGCCGCGCCCAGCGCCATTTTCGCGAACGGCACCTCTTGCTGCGAACTTCCCTCATTTCCCGGCCAGGCTTGGAAGCAGGGGCAAGCGGCACTCTGCCGGCCCAGTTAAGCCTGCCTCCCATTTCCTGAGACTGTCATTGCGAATGAACATGCACTCAGGCAAGCTACTTTGCTTCTCTCGTCCTGAAAGAAACCTCGTGCTTGGAGTGCGGCAGCGGAGCTTGCGTAGCTGCCGCCTTGCTTGCTGACGTGTGCGCTTGCAACAATCGCGCCCCATCCTTGGACACACGAGCTTCAAGGCGGCAGCTCCGCTGCCGCAGTCCAAGGCCCCGCTCCCCGAAGGTGGAGAGGGGCGGTACCGGGACGGGCGGCAGCATCCCCAATTGCCGGTAGCGCAGATACACAGTTGTCGTGATAGGCTCGAGCGGCTTCCCTGACATCTCTATAAGTGAACCAGCGATCCGGCGGTCCAACTGCCGAGATGCTGGCAAGAAGACTTGTATCAGGGAGGGTATATGAACAGTCAACGATTCAAAGGAGGTTTAGGGGGGATAGCTCTTGCGACGGCTTTCGGGCTGGTTGTAGGTGGCGTGGGAATCAACCGTCTTCGAGGCGACATACCAACTGCAAATCCGCCCGCCTCGCTCAAGCTCGCAAACCCCAACGAGGGTCCGAGCAGGAATAGTTTCGCGCCGATCGTAAAGCAAGCGCTGCCGGAGGTCGTAAACATCTCCACCACTAAGGTGGTCAAGACAGGCATTTCGGGGCAGATGCCCCAGGGGATGCCGATGGATCCGTTTTTCCGCCAGTTTTTCGGAAATAACTTTGGCGGCCAATTCAACGGACCGCAGATTCCGCAGGAGGAGCGCGAGCGGAGCCTCGGTTCCGGCGTGATCGTCACCCCTGACGGATATATTCTAACTAACAATCACGTGGTGGCGGGGGCAACGGAGATTCTTGTCACCACTTCTGACAAGCACGAGTACAAGGCTCGGGTGGTGGGCACGGATCCCAAGACCGATCTGGCGGTGCTTAAAGTGGATGCCAAGAACCTGCCTGCAATCACCATTGCAGACTCATCCAAGGTTCAGGTGGGCGATTACGCTTTGGCGATTGGCGACCCCTTCGGCGTCGGAGAAACGGTCACCATGGGAATCGTGAGCGCCACGGGACGCACCAACTTGGGGATCGAAGACTACGAAGATTTTATCCAGACGGATGCGCCGATTAACCCCGGGAATTCCGGCGGGGCTCTGGTGAATGACCGCGGCGAGTTGATTGGCATCAACACCGCGATTCTCTCCCACGGTTCCGGCGGAAACGAGGGAGTTGGGTTTGCCATCCCTTCAAATATGGCCCGGAACGTTATGGATCAGATTGTAAGAAATGGCAAAGTGACCCGAGCGTATATGGGAGCGTACATCCAGGAAATGAATCCTGAATTGGCCAAGGCGTTTGGAGAAAATGCACCTCACGGAGTTCTGGTGGGTGATGTCGAGCCCGGCAGCCCGGCCCAAAGAAGCGGCCTCGAAAAGGGAGACATCATTGTGGCCTTGAACGGCAAACCGGTAGTTGACGATAACCAATTGCGGATGAGCATCGCGATGATGGCGCCCGGCGCCACTGCTAACTTGAAGGTGTGGCGGAATGGGAGCGAGCACGACGTAGCTGTAAAGTTGGGGGAAATGCCAACCCAAAATGAGCGGGCTAGTGCGGAGCCGGCGAATCCCCAAGGAGCTCTGGAAGGCGTTACGGTGGGCAACGTTGACGAGCAGACGGCGCAGCAGTTGGGCCTGCCGGCCAACACCAAGGGCGTGGTAGTGACGGACGTCAGTCCCTCGAGTCCAGTGGCGGACTCGGGCTTACAGCAGGGGGATGTGATTCAGGAGGTTAACCACCAAACCGTCCGCAACGTCCATGACTTCGATCAAGCCATTCAAAGGGCAGGGAAGAATCCTCTCCTGCTCGTGAATCGACAGGGGCATACGCTGTTCATCGCCGCGTAGTGGTGGGTGCCGGAAGTGACCCCTCACCCGTCCCGCGCCGGCTCGTGAAAGCGCCGGCGCGGGACACCCTCTCCCCGCGGGAGAGGGCTGCGACTACTAGGCACTAACCACTCGGCGCTAGCCACCAGCCACTGCTAGGAAATGATTCCCTTTCTCACCGCGTACAAGATCAGCTCGGGCACGCCTTTCAGGTTGAGCTTCTGCATAATCTTTGCCCGGTGCGTTTCCACGGTGTAGACGCTGAGGTTCAGGAGGTTGGCCACGTCCTTGTTGGACTTACCTTCCGCGACCAACTGAAGAACCTCGCGCTCGCGTGGGCTGAGCAGATCGTAGGAATCTTCGGCGCCACTCCGGCGCAGTTTTCGCATGTAATCCTGCAGCAGAACCTTGCTCACCGCCGGACTGAAAAATGACTTTCCCTCGACGACGGCGCGAATGGCCTGTGCGAGATCAGTGGTGGCGGAGTCCTTCAGCAGGTAAGCCCGAGCCCCGGCTTTCAGCGCGCGCAATACGTAACCTTCATCGGCATGCATGCTCAGCATCACTACGGCCGTTTCCGGGCGAATCTGGGTAATCTGCCGCGCGGCTTCAATGCCATTCAGGTTCGGCATGCCGATGTCCATTACCACAACATCCGGTTTCAGGGACTTGAACATTTCCACCGCTTGCCGTCCATCGTCAGCTTCGCCCACTACCTTGAGGTCAGGCTGCTGCTCGACCACCAGGACGAGGCCGGCCCGGATCAGCTTGTGGTCATCGGCCAGCAAGATTCGAATGGACTTCATGGCGTTCCTGATTTGCATTGCCGATCGTCGATTGGCGATTGCCGATCGATTGCCGATTCGGTCCGCACAACCGAAAACTCACAAACGGCCAATTCAACGTCCGCGCGACCCAATCGCCAATCGACAAGACCGGCGGTCCGCGCTACCCAGGGGGTAGAGGAAACTCCGCCCGGACCGTTGTTCCCGACCCGGGCTTGGAATCAATGGCGAACGTTCCTCCCAGGCGGCGCACACGCTCTTCCATTCCTAGAATGCCCAGGCCGCGAACACGTTGCGGATCAAAGCCGCGGCCGTCATCGGACACATGCACAAGAATTTTGTCCGGTGTTTGTTCAACCGTGACTCTGGCATTTTTGGCGGAGCTGTGACGCGCGGCGTTGTTGAGCGCTTCCTGAACCATTCGGTAGACGCAGATTTTGTACTCGTCGGGAATCTTTTCTGAAACGTCGGCCGACTGAATCTCCACTTCCATGTCACTGCGGCGCGAGACCTCGCGGCCCTGCCACTCCAGAGCGGCGATCAAACCGAGATCGTCGAGCATCGACGGGCGCAGAAGCAATGCGATATTGCGCACCGTTTGGACCGTGGTCTCCGCCACGGATTTGATTTTGTCGACATGCTCCTTGATCTGCGGGGCGCTCGGGGGGATGGACGCCGATAGCCGGCCAACTTCCACCAACAAAGCTCCCAGCGACTGCCCGACCTCGTCGTGAAGCTCGCGCGAGATCGACCGCCGCTCGGTTTCCTGGGCATCGACAAGCCGCGCTGACAATTCTTCGAGCTGGCCGCGACTACGGGCGAGTTCCTGATACCGCCGCTGACCCTGCTTTTCGAGATGGAGAAGGTAGAGCCCGCTGGCGAGGGACAGCACCAGCCCGGCGGTCAGGGAGATGGCCAGCAATCTCGATTGTCGCGCTTGCAAGCTCGAAAAACTGGCAAGTATCTCCTGGTCCGCTGCGCTAAGTTGTTGGCTGTTCCAGAGGGCGATTCTCTCATGCGTTTCCTGGATACGGGCCCGCTGAGGACAAACCTTTTCGTGTAGGAGACGCAAAGCCTCCCGATGGCGCTCTTCGTGGCTCCATGAAAACATTGGACTCAGCATGCCCTGCTGCTCTGCGAATAACCGCTGAAGGCTCTCCAGCAACGCTCGTTCTTCGGGCTGACGAGCTTCGGGGTACGATCTTAGCGTGGAATTAATCTCGCCGGAGAGCCGCGAGAATTCCTCGCCCGTGAGCCCCTCGGCTTGGGGATCTTGGCTCAGGAGATATTCCTGCATCCGATCGTTGTAAACACAGATTGACGATGAGAGGACCAGCAGGGGCTGGCTGTGAGCCAGGAAGGATTGGCGGATCTCCTCCTCCTGCGCGTGCAGTTGGCGTGCGAGATAAAGAGCCTGGAGGCCCGCGATGACCATCAGGGCCAATAACCCGCCAAAACTGACCAGCAAGGTCAGGCGCATATTCTTTGAAGTCAAACCCTCTTCATGTCTGGGACCCATCTCGCTCACGACCGCGAACACCCCCCTTAAACCCGATCGCCCGAAGCTGAGAAATCAATAAGAACACTTTCTCAAGCACAAGGCAACTCGCATCGTCGCGGCATTCTCTGATCGACGGATGTTTGATGAGATTCGCTTGAAAGATTTATAATGCGGTCGGACCGTTAGGAACACAACGAACCGCAGGGATTCTTCGGCCCCAAAAGAACGGGCCTCAGAATGATAGCGTGGTAGGATTGATCATGCTGCGCCGTACCTTCCTGAGAAGCGCTGTCTTGACCGTGGGCACCGCTTGTGGTGCTCAGGGCGCACGCAGTTGGGGTTTGCCCTTACCGCCGTCCGGCCCTTTTGAGCTGGGTGCGATCAGCGACGGATTCTCGCAGGATTTCGAGAAGGCGCTGCAAATCATGAAGGGCTACGGACTCTCGTGGGTTGAGATTCGCGGCCTTTGGGGGAAATACAACACGGAAGCCAAGCCGGAAGAGATCAAGCGCGCCAAGGGCCTGCTCGATCAGTACAACTTCAAATGTTCGGTGGTTGATTCCGGCTTCTATAAGTGTGTCCTGCCGGGAACGAAACCCGTCAGCATCGAGGGCGGCTATCACATTCCATACTCGGGTCAAATGGATTTGTTGAAGCGAGCCGTGGATCGCTGTCATGCCTGGGGCACGGACAAGGTCCGCATCTTCACGTTCTGGCGCGTAGCCAATCCTGAAGCAATCTATACGCGTATTTCGGAAGACCTTGCCAAGGCAGCCAGTGTCGCACAGAGCGAAGGGGTGCGCCTGGTGATAGAAAACGAAGAGGCGTGCAACGCGGGGACCGGACATGAACTTGCTGCGATTGTCAAACTGACCCCCTCGCCCAGTCTCGGCTATAACTGGGATGTGGGCAATGGCTACGAGCACGGCGAGGCGGCATTTCCCGATGGATATGGCGCACTCGAGAAGAGCCGAATATGGAATATTCACCTCAAAGGGATGCAGTGCAGCCAGGGTCTTAAGCAATGCCACGAAAGTTTCGCCGACGAGGGAGAGATTGACTTGGTCGGCCAGTTGCGTGCTCTCTTGCGAGACCACTACAACGAAACCATGTCGCTTGAATGCGAATTCAGCGCTCCCGGAATGACCCATCAGCAGACCACTGAGCGCTCCATGCAGGGATTGCTTCGCGTGATAAATCGACTATGAAGGATTACTCGCGCCGTGAATTCATTATAGCCGGTGTAGGGGCAACCCTTGTGGTTGCCCTGAGGCGGCCACAAGGGCCGCCCCTACAGGAGAACATTTCATGACCAATGATGCGCAATTAAGCCGTAGGAGTTTCTTGAAGAGCGGTGTGACCGGCGCTGCGAGCTTGGCCGCCGCGAGCGGCGTCACTTTCTTGACGCGGGCGGAGCGGGTGTTCGGCGCGAACGATCGCGTGCGCGTGGCGGTCTGTGGCGTGCACGGGCGCGGCATGGATCACGTCCATAATTACGCGCAGCTTCCGAACGTCGAGATTGCCGCCGTGTGCGACATCGACGACAACATCATGCGGGAGCGCATTTCAATGATGGAGAAACACGGAATCCCGAAGCCGGCGACTTTCGTCGATGTCCGCAAGCTTCTGGAGGACAAATCCATAGATGCTATTTCCATCGCCACGCCCAACCACTGGCACACTTTAATGGGGATTTGGGCATGCCAGGCGGGCAAGGACGTGTACGTTGAGAAGCCGTGCTGCCACAATCTGCGGGAAGGTAAACAGTTCGTGGCAGCCGCGCAACGTTACAACCGCGTGGTCCAGCATGGCACCCAAATTCGGTCCGCCACAGCGATCCGCGAGGGTATAAAGAAGCTCCACGAGGGATTGATCGGAGACATCTACATGGCTCGCGGGCTCTGCTACAAATGGCGCAACACCATCGGCCATGCC